>ERZ1740070.1482-NODE-1482-length-14621-cov-8.146849_pt1 | contig 14621 bp, 15 predicted proteins | sample MGYA00581734_ERZ1740070 | MGnify/ENA primary metagenome ERZ1740070 (study PRJEB43018, sample SAMN04849744) | marine metagenome | isolation source: floating plastic debris | place: Pacific Ocean | collected 2008-09-01 | study: EMG produced TPA metagenomics...
GTCGCGCCCAAAACGTCGCTGACCAAGGGATCCAGATCCAGCAAATTGAACGCTGCATCCTGCTTTGGGGGTTCACCGCTTTGAGGCAGCGCGAAGGCATGGATAGCGCCGCTCAGCTGGTCCGCAACGAAAAGCGTGTTGTCCGGCCCGAATTCAAGCAGGCTGGCCGACTGAGGCGCGTCCGCTGAAGCAAGCCCAGCAGTAAGGGCAAGAGTGCCTGCGGTGAGAAGTAGCGACGAACCGTTCATGTTGAACTCCTGTTCTGAGAATGAGGGACCCGGCAAAACTCAGTGTCCGCAGGCCCTCAAAGGAGACATCTGATCCAGCAATTGCGCAACTGATCTGAACGCGCGCACCATGCGCGCTTGTGCGACGTCACCAAACGCATCAGTCGCGCTCACAGGGCCAATTGTGACAGAACCACTAAAGCACCAATAGGTGCAGTACCTGGAGGCCCCTGCTGTGCAAGCCCGCGCAGGATTGCGATGGCAGAGGGCGACGTCGTTGCGATCTTGTGGTTAAACTCGCCGCCCACGGCGAGGTCAGACACATCTACGACAGTTATGGGAAGATTTCCAACAATGCTCCGATCGGTTTGTGCGCCCAGTCGTGGGCGCCGCCCGGTGAGCAAAGACGAAATCCTAAGCGCGCCGTCCTGTTCGGCCACCATTATGAGAAACGGTGTGGGCAGGTCACCAATGGTCATGGCTTGTTCACGAAACAACTCTCCGTCGACATCCGGAGCCATCAGCGTGATGGAAGCGATATCGCGATCGATATCCATGCTGCCTTTGAGCGCGATCTGGCGCAGTGTTTCCATGATCAGGTAGCTGCCCATGGAATGTCCGACCAAGACGACTTTTCGGCCGTTGCGCGTCAACGCCACCAGTGTCGCCTCAAGCTCATCCCGCGCCAAAAGCGCGCTATCCCGGTCATAAACATATCCGATAGTGAGCCCCGCGGACGGCCAGGAAAACAGAACCGGTGGCACCGGTACTTCGAAGTCGTGCACAAATTGCGCGAGTTGATAAACAGCTTCGGCATGTCGCGTATTGTAGCCGTGCACAAAAACCAAGGTCTCGTTCAGCCTGCTTTGATCTGAGCGTGCTACATCTGATGCAAAGCGGTTCATTGACTCAAACTGCCTTTGGCCAACAGTCACGAAATCGGTGCTCGCATCGGGTGATCCATCTGGCCATTCAATCTTGCCCGGCGCGTGCGTCGCTGGCACCGAAACGCTGACAGCCTCAAAAGATAGATCCATTGGTCGGGGTGGCGCGCCGCTGGCGTCCGCTTGGACATCACTACGGAAGTTCGAAACCCAGATCGTGTGCGTTGTGGCCGACGGGTCGGGCATAGCAACTTCCAAAACACCGCGCTCGGAACAGCCAACGAGGACAAACGCGGTCACGGCCGCTATAAAACACGCAGTAGTTGGGTAAGGCACGAGATACGTTCCCTAGGAAGCGTCACCGGAGCAACACCGAAGACATCATTCAAAGTCCTATAGTCACGCGCCATTTTTCAAGGAAGTTTTGAACAAAAACAATGCGCGAAATTGACTGGAAAGTGCGCATGAGTGCGCACCACATGAACCATTTAAGCGCGATTTCCGCCATCGTATTTGCTTTCTTGAAAAGCCGTGGCTTGATCGTCGAAGAAATGACGACCGCCTCTGATCTAACTCCAGCCAGAACGATTCCCTTGAACGGCTGGATTGACTACAGACGCTGCTTCGCAGCAGAAGACGTGCCGCGATCGCGAGAGAATGCTGCGTCAGCGAAGTGGAGAAAGCGAACGGCGGGAAAGTCCGCACACCTGACCTTCAGGCAAGGAGCTCTGAAGGTCAGGTGTTGATTCAAAAGCGCCTAGACCTTGTGCGTGAGCACCTGTTCCCTGAACTCGGCCTCGAAATCCTCGCCATCCCGCAAACGATTTTTCGCGATCTCGCCGAGGTCGTCACCGTCGTCGATTTCGGCGCTTAATAGAGAGGCATCTTCATCACCGTCTGAATCGGCCTCTACGTCGGCTTCATTGGCAATTGCTTTGCCCGCCGCGTGGCCCCCGTCCTGCCCTTCCGGGTCTTCAGCACCAATTTCCGCAAGCGCAGAGATCGTCGATTGGACGGCAGCTTTGGCATCTGCTTCGTCACCGGCGATCATGTCTGTCAGCTTGAAACTCTGCTTTACTGTAAGGTCCAGCTCCGCCTGATCAGTGGTCAAACCAACCTCGCGAAGCGCCTTCGCACTCTTCTTGCGCCGGCTGGTGGTAAGCGTGGTGCCTGTGGACGCCGTAGTTTCTGCGGCAGCGATGCTTGTCTCATCCATCTTTGACGGAGATTTGCGGGTAGACCGCGCCTTCACGCCTTTCGCTTTCGCCTCAACGTCTTCTGCCCGGGGCGCTCCCCTTTCCATCTGCCCAGCCTCGGTTGCATCGTCTCGAGGTTCTTCTGCGGGAGCCTCTTCTGGAAACGGCAACTCACCCGACTGCGCCTTATGAATGGCCTTGAAGAACGGGTCGTCGAAATACCGAATGCGCTTTGCTCGCACCGGCATCTGGGCATCCACGACCATCACGATGTCATCCAGTGACATGCGCCGCGCTTCATCCTTGGGCAGAAGCGAGGTTTCTTCCGTGCGCTCGGACATGCTGCGCCCCTCGAACGGATTGCGGCCGATGGAGCGTGAGCGGGTGACCACGCGTTTGGTGGTCATGCCGACCGCGCCACTCAACTCCTCGACGGTCTTTTCATCGGACGGTGTGAGATAGAGCTTGATCCCGGCATTCCCCTGCAAAGCGCGACGGGTGTTCTCGCCGTAGATTTCATCGAGCGCGGGGATGGTCTGGGTCACGATCGCTAGGTGACCGCGATAGGACCGCAAGGTCTCGATGCTCTCGACAACGATCGGCATCTTTCCGAGCCGGTTAAACTCATCGAGCATGATCATCACCGGCCAGGGCTCGTCCGGACCGGGTTCCCGATCCTGCAATGACGCAATCAGGTCGGAGAAAAACAATCGGATGAGCGCCGCCATTGGGCGCACCATGTTCGGGGCCACCACCAGGTAGACCGAAAACGGCTTCTTGCGGATCGTCTGGAAGTCGAAATCCGACGTGGCGGTCGCAGCATCGATGGCCGGGTTGCTCCACTGATCGAGGCCAGAGGTCATCAGGAGCGAGATATAGGAGGTCAGCGTGTCATTGTTCGTCGACGCCATCCGCTCGAAGATCAGCTTGGCCGCCGTATTTTGCACCTCGTCACGGCGCTTCATGAACTCCTTGCGCTTGTCGCCACCGGACGCCGTGATGCGGTAGATTTCGCCGAGTGTCGGGCGCTTGCGCTCGAACGCAAGTAGACCCGCCGCAACAAAGAGGTCGATCCCGCCTTTGAGCAGGCCGGAGGTCCGGTCGTTGTCCGTCTGCAGAAAGAGTGTTGCGAGGAGCTGCAGTTCCATCTGCTGCTGGTTGGGGTCGCGGAGGCCGGCGATCCGCAAGAGCGGATTGTAGCGATGCGACCGGCGGTCATTCCAGTCGGTAGGGGCAAAGCGGTAGACATCATCCCCTTCCGCCGCCCGGTATCGGGCCGTCGCCTCGAAATTCTCGCCTTTCACATCGAGAACCACAGCGCTGCCGCGGAATGTCAGCAGGTTCGGGATCACAAAGCCGGTGGTCTTCCCACGCCCTGTCGGGGCCACGCAAAGCACGTGAGGATAGACGCGCGAAGATAGATATCGCCCCCGCCGCTTGGGTGAAGTCATCTTGCCGAGGATGAACCCGCTGCCCGGTGCTGTGAAGAAACCGTTGCGCTTCAGCTCCCCGGATCGTTGCCAATGGGTCTTGCCGAACTTTGTGAGTGCCGTGCCGGACAAGACCGCGCTCAGAAGCATGCCCGCAAAGGCCGTGCCGCCGATAATGAGATTGGCGAGTTGAACGTCGTCGGGACGTACCTGACGGAGGCTCAGGTAATTCCTGGCCAGCCAGAGGAAATCGATCTCCGCGCGCAATCCAAGGTCCCGGAAGGTCAGGAACGCACTGGCAAAGACGTAACCGAACGCCGCGCTGAGCAAAGTCAGGAGGACAATGCCGAGCGCGATCCGACCCCTATCCATGGGTCTGGCCTTTCTCGGTGTGGCTTTGCAGGCTCTTCAGGCGCTGTGCGTCATATTCCTCTTCGGCGATCTCCGAGACCACCTCGCGGACGGCATCGCTGTTTGCGGTCGCCTCATCCGACTGCAGGTAGGCTTTCGCGGCGTAGAGCCGGTCGAGCCGGTTGTCGATCACCGCATCGAACGCATCGGCCTCGCCATCCCGCAAGGCGGCGATCCTGTCATCGTCAAGGAGGCGCTCCACTTCTGCGCGATAGGCCGCCCTGCCCTCTTCATCGGCAAAAGGTGGATTGATCTTGTCTGTGCGTTCATGCGCGACAACGCCCGCAAGAACGGAGTTGTCCGGCAATCTGTGGGTGGCGTCCGCAACCGCGTCTCGATCGTCAGTTGCGACCTCGCCGCGCCTGGCGGCAAGTGCGGCCGCATACGTTGCCCCGAGACCGCGCGCCAGATGCTCCGGCATGTCCGGATAGCGTGCTCGCATCTCGGCCGCGACAGCCGCGTCGATCTGCACAGCCCCATCGGAGCGCGCCAGGATGTGATCAATGTCAGCTTCGATCCGGTCTGCATGCGCTGGGTCAACGATGCGAACATTGAAAGGGTCGCGCGCATCGATCACATCGCTTGGCCGCGCCAGCAACTCAGGATGCCGCCGCAGATAGGCCCGTTGCTCCTGCTCGAGGCGGGCTTCGGCCCGGATCGTGACTTCATCTGCGCGCTCGGCAATATCTGTCTCCGAAAGCCCCTGCCCGCGCATGTCTTGCCGGATCGCGCGCACGGCGTCATCCACGCTTTCTGCATCGTAATGCATGTCTGGAGCACGCTCGTCTTCAATGACTCCATCACGGCGCAGCACTTCCGCGCGCTCCAGGGCTGTCCCAAGGGCCACATGCACTTTGTCGAGCGTGTCGACGGCGACTTTCAGATCTTCGCGACGCTCTAGATTGACGTTCTGTGCGTCCGCGATCTTCTGAAGATCGTCAGCATACCATTCTCGTTCGAGGGCCGCTGTGTTGGCCCCCTGCTCGATACGCGCCACCACTGCTTTGGATGAAATCCCGGTGCCACGCAAGGCGGTCTCAATCTGCGCCCGCGTCCGGCCTTCCCGTAGTTTTTCCACCAGCCCCGCGTTGATGTTGGCCTCAGAATAGATGCCGGTCTCGGTCGGCTGTTCAGATAGTGTCCTCGAGCGCAAGCCAAGCGGCTGCATATGCGCGACGGGCTTGAGGGCGGCCGCCATCTGCTTTTGCAGCGCCGGGCGGTCGGCCTCAGGTGCTTCCCGGATAAGGGCTGCAACACGGTTCATCTCATCGGCAAAGCGACTGTTCAGGTCGTCGAAACTCTGGTCCTGGCTCATATAGATGTCTCCGGTTTGCGGGAGTGTACCTTGCCGCGCCAAAAGCACGCTGGCTTTCAGCAAGGCGGCTTCGATATCTTCGCGGTTTTCTGGCGACGCCTCGGCCGCGAGCGATCGATACAATTGAGCGTTTCCAGCGATCTCACCGAGGGCACGGTCAAGATCCTCGCCGATCCGCTCTCGCTGGCGGACCGCGCGCCCCTCCTCCTTCGCGGCATAGACCTCGCGCGTGCGAGGCGGATAATGCGCCTCACCGCGATCGACGCGCCGCGTTGCCTCAAGGCGGACTCCGTATTTCTCAGCCTCTTCGACCATCGCCAGGCGGAAGGCGTCGTAGTTGAAGTGGTGATCCCGTCCCAGATAGAAGAACTCGCCTTCCTGCGACCGGCGATTGATCACTACATGGGCATGTGGATGGTCACGGTCCTTATGGACGGCGATCAGGTAGTCGAAGGTCCGATCGGCGTTCTGGAAGAAACGCTCGCAGACATCGCTGGCAATGTCGCGCACATGGGTACCCTTGGTCCCACGGGGAAACGACATCAGGAGATGACTGGTATGCCCGAGCTTGGGATGGAATCCCTCATCCCATCGGGACGTGAACCGCTCGACCACGGAAGTGATCTCCTCACCGGACAGTCGCGCCTTGCCATCATGGACGCCGCGACTGTCAACGATGTGGGAAGACTTCGTCGGCAGATAGGCCAGCTGGTTCTGAAGCTGGGCCTTGGTATGCGTCCCGCCCGTCCGGATCGGTTTGAAGACGGCCGCGCGGTGCCCGTAAGCCGCGCGCATCATCTGCGCCCGCCGCGACCGCAATCCTTGCATCGAGCCTCTTATGCGGCTCCATCCCTCGCGAAAGATTTCACCGGAGACGAGTGTGACCGCATCACTCCGGGGCATCTGAGAACTCCTTCAGTGCGTTGTGGGCTTCAAGCGTCACACGGCTCCCCCTTCGCCGCGCAAGAGCATCGACCTGGTCCGCGAAATCGAGAACCAACCCGGACAGAAGCCGCAACTGCGCGAGACTGCGGTCGCCGAAGACCGGCGCGATCCCTTTGGCACGCGCCTCGTTCAGCCGCTTGGCAATCTGGGTGACGTTGTTGCCGACACGATTGAGCGCCGCGCGGAACGATCTGAGCTCCTCGGCGAGGTGTTGGTCCGGCTGAAAGATACCGTTGGCCGATTGGATGAGACAGCGGACACCCGCCGATCTGCTCTCAATCCCATGCCGTGCGAGCACCTGATCGAAGCCCTGAAGCTCCTGAGGCGTGAGCGTGACACTGACCTGTTTGGTGCGAACCCGCGTGTCTCGTTGGCGGTCTTTTTCAGTTCGGAGTGTGTAATAGACGGTCCGCTCGCTGACCCCGAACCGTTCTGCCAGGGCCCTATGCGTCACGCCCTTACAGCGCTCCCGAACGATTTCCTTCCGCTCTGCGGGGGTCAATCTGCGCCGCGACACCATACTGCAAATACACTCCCTATTTCCTGCCATTCTCATATAGACCATCTAGAGTGTCTGATATTATAGTTTTGCAGTCAATACATGCTCTTCAACGAACGGCGACAAGATGGCCTATATTCCGCTTCAAGCCGAACGCGTCAGCGTGAAGGCTCCTCCTATTCGTTGCAATGTACTCGCTGGCCCGGAATACGAGCTTGAAAAATTGCGCGCTGAGCGCCTTTAATGCGTTTTGGCATTCCTACCCTATCACAGCGCTCTCATGGGCCTGTAGCCCGTCTCTGGTGCGCGCTACGCGCTGCTTGAACTGTAACGACCAGATTGACTGCCCTGTTTGAACCAAGATTTAGGTAAATATGATGGCACATGTGATCTGTGATATCGGATATGCATTATCATTTATGGCAAATCATATATCTCGAATGTCGACGGCGATCTTTCGCCAAGAAGCGTGAAGAGAACTCATGACCGTCTGCCGGGACATATGCGACGCCCCCAGACGGCACCAAAGGTCGCTCTTCTCCGGTTCATGGCAAATGGCACATGCAAAATCAGGACTGCAACATCGCATATGCACACTCAGAAACGCCAAGACGGCCATTCAAAATCGCAAATTCCGTATCACGCATCACTTCTCAGATATCCACCATGCCACATCAGCTATCATTTATGGCAAATGGCACATGCAGCATCAGTCATCCTTGATGCAACATCTGCTCTGGCATATACCGTATCCAAAATCATAAAGAAGACCCTTGAGGATGCAGGAACATGCCCAACGAGCAGTTGAAGGTCATCGCGATCATGACGCGAAAAGGCGGTGCGGGGAAGACAGCGTTGGCACGCGCCTTGATGAGCGTCATCATCGCTGACGGAAAACGATGCATCGCCATCGATGCCGACCCGCAGCAAGCGCTCTTCCGCTGGTGGGACAGTGTCACGACCGTAAATCCGGATGTCGCATCAACAGCTCCTGGCCTCCGGGTCATGGGGATCGAAAGCCCCTCCGAGCTGGAATCCATCATCGACGAGGCCTACGAGAACGACACGGCAGACTTCGTGATCATCGACACGATGGGGGCAGGGGGCCAATGGGCCGACGAACTGGCCGTCCACAGCGACAACATTGTGCTGCCGATGATGTTGTCGGACACCGACATGCGAATCGCCACTGACACCTACAATTGGTACCAGGGCCTCTACGAGCGCGCCGAAGACCCCTCGGCCTTGCCGAAGCTCACCGTCGTTCTGTCGCGTGTCGACAAGAACCCCTCGAATGCGATGCGCGCTATGGCGCGTGAAGCCAATGCGAAGTTCCCGGTAATCGAGGAGCTCTTCATGGATCGCAAGCAACATGCCGATGTAGACCGCGAGGGCCTCTTCCATCAAATCTCGAAATGGCGAACCGAAAACCCGAACCCACTGATGCGCACGCATGCACGCCTTTACGACGAGGCGCTCGATGAAGCACGTGAAATCCTCTCATTGGTCCTGGAGGCTGAATAATGGCGCGCAAGAAAATCACCTCACTCCTCGGCGACGATCCGGTTTACAGCAAGCAATTCGGAGACAAGCCAAAACCCACCGAACCCACTCCCAAACCTGAGCCGGTTAAAGCGGAAAAACCTGCGGCCACGCCATCCCCGGCGCCAAAGCGCGAGACAGAGACAAGACCGCCTGCCACCGAACCCACAGCCACACCAAAGGCACCCTCAAACCAAAAGGCACCTGAGAAGAAACCTGCACCAAGGCCAAAATCACCTAAGAAACCCGCGACGCGCGCCGTGCATGTGCGCGCCGCCCCAAAGAAAGACCATGGTCCCGGACTGGACGCGCTGGAAGCTGCGGGCTTGCCCGCCTCCGATGTCGTGCGCCTTGCCGGCAAGCGCGCCATCGACAAGTTCGAGCTCAGACCGAAATACGTCGCTCCGGATGACACCGAGCGTCTTCCGAGCAATATGAGCTTTCGGACCATGAAGACACTCGACGCCCAGGTCCTCGACAAGCTGCGGGATCAGGCCGACCCGCTCCGCCTGCGCTCGGACGCAGCCGTGATCCAGGGCCAATTGGAACCTGTGTTCTGGTCGGAACTCACAAGCCTCATCAAGGAATTGCGCAAGCAGTATTCCTGAAGGCGCGGCATCGCCGCGCCGCGATTTTTGCTGAGAGGGGGAAGAAGTTTCGGCTTCCTTCCCCCTGAAACAAAATAGACAAGACCGTGTTGTCGGCTGCGCCTCCGCCCGCACCACTCTTGTCGATTTGGTTTCACCCCCATCCTCTCAAGCTCCGCGCATACTCGCGGGTAAGCAGCAGCTTACCCTGTCACGATGTGTGATGCGGGGAGGGGAAACACTGCCTGTGCAACCAACCTTGAGAGACAGCGATGCCGGACAGAAGACGATCTGAAGCGCACCCCATCAAGAAGATCATCGATCAAGAGACCGGCGCACATGTCGGCTGGCTTTATGAATGGAATACCGGCGACCTCGAGCCGATGTGGTGCAACGGTCCAAAATCCGACGTGCGATACGAGGATTTCCCGCCCGACGAACTGCCACCGTAGTTAGGCAATTGCCTGAAGGGCTCGGCGCGACGCGCCCGGCGGGGCAGGGGGCGGGCAATCCGCCCCCAGCCGCGGAACCATAAAACAGAGGCCCGAAAAAGAACGGCGGGCCCCACATAAGGGCATAAGTTGCAACAAGACCCGCGCATTGATGAAGTACAGGGCCTTCTGCGCCTCGGCAGCGGCCTTGAAGATCAGCCCCTTGTCCGATTTCAGCGCTTGCAACCATCCTTCGATGTAAGCGGCGCTTTGATCGAAGGCAGGCGCAACTCCCAGCTGAACAGCCAGAAAACACGCGCCGATCTCTGCGACCAGTTCCTCGAACGCATATCCGGCGCGGTGCTCGAAACGCTTGATCCGGTCGAGCCGTGTCGCGCTCCCGGTCCAGTGTATAATCTCATGTCCCAAGGTCCCGTAGTAACCGCCCGCATCGAAGAACGTTCCAATCGGGGGCATGTGAATTTGGTCCGGACCCGGCGCGTAGTAGGCCTTCGGCGTCTCACTTGTGATGAGTGTCGCGCCCGTGGCCGCAAAGAACGCCTCTAGCTCGGGCACGGGTTTAGTGCCGAGGTCACGTGGCGGGGCAGTGTGGACGTAATAGTCTTCGGGCAAACCCTCGATCTGATCGGCGTTAAAGACGTTGTTGCACTTGGCGTAGCGACTGGTCTGCGGTTCAACCTCGCCGTCGTTCTCTTTCTCGAAGGTCCCGTAAAAAACCGACCGCGTGGCCTTCTCGCCTTTGCGCACGCATCCACCGAGCGCGAGAGCTTGCCGATAGGTCATCCACCGGGCCGACGCATAGCCTTTGATGTGAGATGTGGCCCAGAGCATCAAGATGTTCACCCCTCGATAGGCGGTGCCATCGTGCCGCAAGGGCAGGGCGGCCCCGGTGGCGTCCCCTGTCCATGGTTTCCGCCACGGCGGCGTCCCCTTCTCCATCTCGGAAATGATCGTGTCCGTCACATGCTGTTTGATGTCGATCTTGGCCATGTCTCTCGCTCCTCATCCTGAACGCGGGTTTCAGGCACCGCGCCTGTCGCGGTTGTCCTGCAAACCTGCTCACGGCGAGTGCGGAGGGGGCGAGACCAGATCGAAAATGGGGAGGGGGATCGCCCGGCATCGCAGCTCGGCGCAGCCGGGACCGATGTTGGGGAAGCCCCATTTTTGCGTCTGGTCCGAGGGGGAGGCCGCGCCTCCCCCTGAAACCAATCGGAACTGCTGGATGGACACCGATCAACAGGATCGAGAGCCGAACTCTGAAAAAGGGTCTGAGGCCGACACGGGCAGCTTAGCTGGAGGAACCTCATGGAATCCAAAGGCGAGCCGAAGCCCGCCAATGAACAGACGGTCAGACCATCCACTTACTGCCGCAAAGTGTAAGCCCAAGCCGAAACAAGCTCAATCACGCTCCGACCTGAAGCATCCCAATCAAGGCACGCAGAGACAGACGTTTCCCCTTATGTGCGAACTTCGACGCTCTGATCTCTGTCTAGACGATCACATCCCAGCGGCGCGGCGCGCTTCGATCTTGATATCTGTGATGGTCTTTTTCGAGAATTTGCCCTCGCGGGCTTCAGCGATACGCGGACGCAGAAACTGAGACAGACTTTCAAGCGCGTCGTCCCGGTCTTCACCGTCCGGGCACCCCGCTTGGCCGTCTTTCTTCATCTCGTCCTGCATAGATCAAACCCAGCAACGCGAGTCGAGGAACGCCGGATCCCTGTTCGGTCAAGGCCTGTTACGCCGCAGCGCGTTCCATCGACTTCTTCACGGCCAGTGTGAGGTTGTCGAAATCCTCCGCGGCCATGGTCACACCGTATTCGGTCCCGCCATCCTGGTTTTCCCATTGCGACTGGCGAAGTGTCCCACGGGCATTCACCAGATCGCCGGGAGCGACATTCTCGAGCGCCCATTTCATCACGTTCGGATTGAAGATCGTCACCTCGTTCCAGTAGGGGTTTGCCTGGAAATCGCCTCGGTCATCCTTGCGCCCGTACTCGGCTGCGATGGTGATCCGTACCGTTTTGCCAACTCCCTTGACCTTGCCGACGCGACCGAGAATCTGAAACTCCGCAAATGTGCGCATGACCGTCTCCTTTTTGGGCGCAACCGCCCCTATAAGTGTAAGGCAGTGAAGCAATATTATAATATTGGAAGACTGGCAAATGCGCTAACGCCTGCAAAGCGGAATCTCGCCAAGACCCCAGCAGTGTCTCAGCTACTGGACGTAGCCTTGGCGTAAAAAGTGGGTGGCCGGCTGTCTCTCAGGGGCGAACCGGCCCAAGCGTCACTCCGGACTTATCACTTCCAGGTTCGGAAAATAGGTCCTGTACCGTCGCGCATCCCGCGTGAGCAGGGGCACGGACAGCACCGTCGCATGCGCACCGATGAAAAAATCAGGCAGGACGTTCTGCTTCGTCCCCTTGGACCGCCGATAGGAGGCAAAGGCCTTCCCCGCCAGAAACAGCGCATCTTTTGGGATCATCTCGTGGCGGAGCCCGGCGGCTTCGATGAAGGCATCAAGTCGTTCCTTCTCGCGATATCCGACAGAAAGCTCCGCATAGACACTATCATTGATGAGGAGATCCCCTCGAAGCGCAGCTGTTTCCAGTTGTGCAATGGACCACTCTGCGAAGTTTTCATCGTCGGTTACAACATCAAGAAGGACATTCGTGTCGACGAAAATCACCCGTCGCCCCGCGTCAGCGCCATAATCTCATCAGTACTGAGCTCTGTTCGGGCATGACCGCGAAGCCCGGCAAAACGCGAAACCCCCGCTGGCTCATCTTCCGGCACAATCTCGACCCGACCATCTTTCGTGCGGTTGAACGACACTTTGCTGCCCGCCTTGAGGCCGAGAAAGTCGCGCACGGGTTTTGGAATCGTGACCTGGCCTTTGGTTGTTATCGTCGTGGGCACCTGCACCTCCGGTAATACCTTCGAGAGGTAAAGTATTACTTTGCGAGTCCGTTTTCAAGGTTTTGTGCCGCTGCGCGCGGGTGGACGGCCCTGACCGACCAGGCGCGTTCTCTCGCAGCCGCTTGGACGCGGTCCGATGGAAGGACGCAAATCAGGGCGGCATCTCTGCCGCCCTTTCCGCTCGATGCGGTCTTATTCGGTAACCTGGCCATCATCGCCTTCCGCCTTGGGCGGGAAGGCGACCAGCTCGGTGACCGCAACTGGAAAGTCGAGCTTGATGGAGAGCACCGTCTCGCCATTCTCGCGGGTGTTCTCGAAGACCGCGCCGACGCGGCGGAAGCTGGTTTGGTCCTTGCCGTCTTTCTTGAAGGTGACGGGAACGGTGAGGGTGAACATCTTGTTGGACATGGTCGATCTCCTTGTTTCGATGCGGGTGATCCAGCGGATCGACCAGGGCAGATCGCGCAAGCGGAAATCCGGAGGCTCCGCCCAGGGGGGGTGGAAACCGTATTTCTGCTTGCCGGAGCGAAGCGACGGGCACGCGATCGGCCGAGATCCGCAACCCGTAGGTCGAAAAGAAACAAGGAGATCGATATGCCCCAACGCCGTCACACGACAGCACCTGTCAGCGACATCAAAGTCGGCACGCCAAACAATGCGCCGGGGATCCAACCAGTCTTAGAGGTTAACATTCACGTCGTGAGAGACGCGCCTCTCTCTTGAATAATCAAGAACACGGGGCCGCGTCCGGCTGGCCGCCTCGACAAGGCCTGCCGCGAGAATGGACAAGACCATAGATCACAACGGCAAGACCTGCAGAGTGACGCCCTGAAGCGCATCGGAGATTTTAGGACAAAGCAGAGGCCGACCCTGCCCTAGGGATCGTCACCCGCAGGGGCGAAGACAGCATGGCTGGCTTCGTGCGCAGCATAGAGCCCGTTCGGCTTTGCCGAAGGGCCAGTAAAAACTGAAGTGCGCGTGGAACCTACCGATCTTTCGACAATAAGCCGCGCGGTGTAATGGCCGTCAGATTGTCCGGTGTGCGCCGCGTCATCTCCATACCATCGGATGAAACGGCGGCCTCGACAAACTCGGTCTTCTTCAGGACACCACCATCCGCCTCGACCCAGGTGGTGCTGTCGCCGTCCTCGCGCGTGATCGCGCCGTCAAGGATGATGCGGATCGACACGCCGCCGACCTTGACGGCGACCGAATGCGCATCCGCGATGATGCCCTCCCAGGCGCCGGCGAAATCCCGGCGCAGCACCACCATGTCGGGCCGCAACTTGATCTGCACATCCTGATCGGCATCGCCATCGACGCTTTTGAGCATCAGGAAGGTTTCCTGGATGTCCGGATCGGCATGAATGCTGGACCGCGCATCCTTCGGGGGCCAGACCTTGGGCGCGCTGCGCAGTCGGCCTTCCGGGTCGCGATGAAACCCGATGTAGAGCTGTGCCGATTTCCAGATCCGGGCGGCGTGCGATGCAATCTTTGACATGGTCCATCTCCTGAGCGGTTAGACTGCGCGGCTCTTGGCTCTAATGAGCCGGGAGCCGCGCAAACCGGGCGACTTGGGGAAGCGAGGGCAGCGGGGCTGCCCTCTCCAATGTCCACCTTCAATCGTAATAGTCCGGCACCCAAGCCTCAATCCGGGCTTTCTGTTCCGCTGTGACCCCGAGCAGTTTCTGCTTGGTCTCGTCCGAGAACAGGTAGTCCAGTGTCTTCGCTTTCTCGGCCTTCTTCAACTTGGCGAAGGCCTTGGCCTCCACGCTGGTGGGCGCAAGGTCCAAAAGATCGCCGTAGATGGTCTCCAGCATCGGTCCCGACACGCGCTTGAAGAGGTTCTCTGCCGTAGGCGTCCAGACCTTGCGGATATCGGCCCCTGTTTTGTCGGACAAAACGCCATGGAAGATGGCATCCCCGCCGGTCAGCAATTTGGCCAAGTGTCGGGTCAATTCCGCATCGCGATGCTTCTTCCCTTTCTTCTTGAAGCTGGCGAAAGCCTTCTTAAGATCGACGTCCCAAGCGTCTGCCGGGCTGACACGGGGTTTGCTCAGCCGCTTGTCGACCTCGAACCCGGCCTCAACGGAGGGGGTGTTGCTTGGCGTCCCGAGGCTGACATCAAACACCTCGCGAAACCCGGTTGCGCCGCTCAGCTGGAAGGCCAGCAGATCGAGCAGGAGATCGGGTTGATCCAGCATGGCGTTTTGC
>ERZ1740070.1485-NODE-1485-length-14607-cov-17.707669_pt1 | contig 14607 bp, 12 predicted proteins | sample MGYA00581734_ERZ1740070 | MGnify/ENA primary metagenome ERZ1740070 (study PRJEB43018, sample SAMN04849744) | marine metagenome | isolation source: floating plastic debris | place: Pacific Ocean | collected 2008-09-01 | study: EMG produced TPA metagenomics...
GGTGGTTATGGCCAGATAGATCAGGGTCGTCATGGTGCAGATGCCTATGACGACCGGCAGCCGACTCGGGACAGCTACGGTCGAGATAGCTACGGCAAAAATGACAGCCAGACCTATGGCAATCAAGCCTATGACCAGAGCCGTTACGGTCAAGATCGTCAAAACCGTTATGACCAGGGCTCTAATCGTCAAGAAAGCTATGGCCAGGGTGATTACACCTCATCGGGTGGTGAATCCAGATGGGACAATAACGCCCCTCGCAATCCAGGCTGGGAAACGGATTCTAGAAATAACTTAGGCAGGGCGTCTTCCCCGCCGTCTCAAAATACGTCTGATAGTTGGCCGTCATCTTCCCAGTCCGATCAGTTCTATGGTGACCGTTCGTCATCCCAGGATTATGCTCAGCGAGATGGCCAGCCAGGCTATTCCCAAGATTCTTACAGTCAGCAGCAGAGGGGTTATAACCAAGGCGCTAATTCGTCTCGTCCATCCTATGATGCGGGTGATGCGAGATATGATGCGGGTCGTTATCAGCCAGATGTGGCACCTGAGAATGCAGCCAGGGGAAACTCCGACTCAGGCCGGTATCAACCTAATTCTGGTTACCCAGCGCCGTCCGGCGGGGGCTATCCAACTAATCCATCGTCTGGCGGCAATCGTTGGAATACCGATACCCCTGTGGATGATGACCCTTGGGCAGATAAACCCAGCGATGTTTCCAAAGCGCCATCTCAAGGATATTCCGGCAATTCTGGTCGACCTCCCAATAACAATTCGCCACGTTACAACGACGATGACTGGGGCGACCAAGACGAACGCTTGTAAGTCGGCCACACTAGACTATGCAAAATTTTCGAGACTACTATGAGATTCTCGGCATCGTTCAGAGTGCTGATGCTCAAGCGATTAAACAGGCCTATCGTAGACTTGCTCGACAGTTTCATCCTGACTTAAACCCTGGTGATCAAGAGGCAGAGGAACGCTTTAAGGCTTTGAATGAAGCCTATGAAATGCTTTCCGATGCCGATCGCAAGGCTCAGTATGATGACTACCGACGCTACTGGCTACAGCAAAAGTCTGAGGCTGATTACCGAGATTTAGAAGACTTCAACCACTTTGTCGATCAGCTCCTCAATCGCCAGGAGGTGCCTAAGCCTCCACCCAAACAAGTCCAGAAACCTCAGAAATCTCCCAAGCAGTCCCAGACTCGTGATGCGGAGGCGTTGCTTCAGGTTCCTTTAGAGCGGGCGTTTCAAGGTGGGGCTGAGCGGGTACGACTGGAAGATGGGCGGGCGTTAGAGGTCGATATGCCGCCTGGCATGGTCACAGGGCAGCGTATTCGCCTGAGGGGGCAAGGCATCAACGGTGGCGATCTCTACCTCAATATTGTTGTGGAGCCCCATCGATTTTTACAGGTGCAGGGGCGAGACGTTGTCTGTCATTTGCCGATTACCCCTAGCGAAGCTGTATTGGGGGGGCAGGTGACCATACCAACCCTGGATGGCCCTGTGCAAATGACCATTCCAGCTGGTATTCAGTCTGGGCGAAAACTACGGTTGGCAGGTAAGGGCTATGGTCGTGGTGCGCAGGAGCGTGGCGATCAAATTGTCGAAATAGAGGTTGCTGTGCCCCAACGACTCAGTGATCAAGAATCTGAACTCTATGAGAAACTTCGCGCCATTGAATCCTTTAGCCCTAGGGTCGATTTGATGGCGTAGCCCAGCGCTTAATTGCCAAAATAATTTGGGGCCTGTCCTGGCACCCACTTGATGTTGCAACCAATGCTGGGAACCTGTTGGTTACCTAGGGGCTGCCCTGCTAAAACGTCATCAATGGCCGCGCGCAAGTCTTTACCGGTTACCGGTTTGTCATTGCCAGGGCGGCTATCGTCCAGCTGTCCTCTATAGGCCAGTTTGAAGTCGGCATCAAACAGGAAAAAATCGGGAGTACAGGCGGCGGTGTAGGCTTTTGCGACAGCTTGGGTGTCGTCGTAACAATAGGGAAACGTGAACCCTTGGGTTGCTGCCTGGGTTTTCATGTGTTCAGGCGCGTCTTGGGGATGGGTGGCAACACTGTTAGAGCTAATGGCCACTATCCCCAAGCTCTTATCCACATAGTCATGCCCGATTTTGGCGAGTTCCTGCTCCACGTGTTTCACAAAGGGACAGTGCACGCACATAAACATGACTAACAATGCCTTGCTGTCTGTGAATGTCTCGAGGGTAATCGTGTCTCCAGACACAACATCTGCTAATGCAAATGCTGGAGCCTTGGTTCCAAGCGCTAGCATTGTGGACTCGACCATCACCATGGCAAATACCTCACCTGTTTGCTTGTTGTGTTTGTAAATAAATCCAATCCAGAAACCTAGCGAATAGCGCTAATCTAACCGCCAAATGCCATGGCGGACATGACTAAGGCTGAGAGTAATAAACCAGGACTCAACAGCAAAATAAGTGTTAGCAGTTCATGCATTTCCATCGGGGGTGTGTTCCTTGATTTGCGGATTTGGGAGGAGTCAGTTGATTGACTTCACTATCATGGCGGATGAATCTACGATACGTGGGGAATTTTTATCAAAAATATGGGTCATGCTTGACAAATTGCCGTATGCTTTAACCTTTAATCGTGTTATTGGAGTTCTGCGGATCAGGCCTATGGGGTTCAAGCGCCGTTTTTACCAGTGTTTTGGGGGGAGTCTGGCTACCCTCGCACTTGCGATCTCACCAGCTTTGGCAGAAGGGCTAAATGATTGGGCCTTTGATACGGCCACGAGCGAACTGACATTTTCGTTGTCAGATACGGTATTTCCCCAGTTCTTTTTACTGTCGGAACCTCCGCGTTTGGTGCTCGATATCCCGGATACGGAAATCGGTACGATTGAGCCGGAGCAAATCTATAACGGTTCTGTGCAGGCTATCCGGGTGGCGCAGCACACTCCAGACCAGGTGAGGGTGGTTATTGAGTTAGCCCCAGACATTGTCCTAGCGCCTGATCAGGCTGATATTCAATTTGATGATAGTGACGGTCTGCGTCACTGGCGTTTTCGTCCTCTGATTGCCGATAGTGATACGTCCGTAGCGGTTTCTCCTGCTGTGTCAGCGCCGAATGCTTCTGGGGATGTGAGTCTGTCGGCGGCGAATCTGCAACTGCCTGACAAACCCACAACGACGACAGCGTTACCCATTGACCCCTACGATGCTGAGTCTTCTGCGGTGGTGAGTGTGCCGCCGCTGGAGGACCTACCTACAGACTTGGGTTTGGTGGATGAGGTTGCTGTGGATGTAGATGTAGATGGGGTGGATGTAGATGTAGATGGGGTGGATGCTGTATCCCCTGCTGCGATCGCAACGGTGCCAGACCTACCCCCGATGACGGTGCCAGAACTTGAGCAATCTGAGTTAGATACGTCTGAAATCAACATTCCTGTGACGCCAGTGGCTGCGGCCCCCGAAAGCAATCGTCCTAGCTTGCCAGACATTAGCGGTGCCAGTGACCCCCAGCCTGAGATTTCTGAGGTGACCGAGTTGCCAGAGAGTGCTTTGCCAGAGAGTGCGCCGGTGGATGTAGCTGTTGAGGCTGTCCCTGACCTTGAGCCTGTTCCTGAGCCTGAGATTGCTCCTGAGATTGAAGACGTCCCTGTCATTGAAGAGGCGCCTGTCGTCGCTGCTGTGTCTGTGCCTGCAGCAGAGGTGTCTCCCGTAGTAGAAGAGTCTGTGGCTGATGAGCCCATACCGGATCTGCCTGCGTCTGCAACGTTGACAGAAGGTCTCGCTCCGGTCGAGCTTTCGCTGGCTGACGTTGAACAGGCTGATGAAGCCTCGAAGCTAGTGTGGGAGACTATCCAACAGCCTGCTGGCAATCGGACGATTGTGCAAATTCAACCACCTGAGCCGTTGACGTTTGGTCAACCGTTACCTAGCTCCACCTCCAATTAGTTTCGTGTTAATTACTCAGGATCTTTTTGGTACGGACTGATTTTTTCCCTGGGCGCTTTTGGGGTCTTTGGTGGGATTGTTGTAAGGCGATAGGCAGGGTGAAGTAGATCTGCGTGCCTTGCTTTTTACCCGCTGACATGGCCCAAATTTTACCGCCCTGGGCTTCAACAATTTGACGACAAATGGCCAATCCTAAACCGGTACCACCTACTGAACGACGAAGCGCGCCTTCTTCTTGATAGAACCGTTCAAAAACCGTTTCTAGCCGCTCCGGTTCAATACCTCGCCCACTATCGCTGACCGAGACTTCTATCTGGGAATTGTCTTTAACGCTTGCCTGGATAGAGATGGTGCCGGTTGGCTCTGTAAATTTACAGGCGTTGTCCAAGAGTTTTGTCAGCACCTCAACAATCCATTCACCGTCACCTCGAATTAGCGGTAACTCGTCTGGGATACTGACGGTGAGGTTGGAGCAGTTGTTGTTAGATCGTCGACTGCTCAGGGCCAGAGCCACACATTCATTGAGGGATAGGGATTCTAAATTCCATTCAATGCGGCCACTTTCTAACCGGGAGAGGGTGAGAAAGTCCTGGACCAATTTTTGCATACGGTCAGAATCTTCCATCGCGGTTTGCAGCATCACCTGCCGCATGTCCGCTGGCATATCGGGTTCTGTAAAAATGCTTTCCAAACAAATCCGAATGGTGGATAGGGGAGTTCGTAGCTCGTGGCCAGTGATGGCAATCAGATTGCTGCGAGTTTGTTCTAGGGCTTCTAACTGCTGATTGAGGGTTTCTAAATTGGCATAGGCTTCGGCTTGAATGACGGCCACACTGAGCTGGGCCGCCACTGACTCTACCAGGCGAATATCGTGTGGACTCCAGGATTGGGATGTCGGTGCGCACTGGTGCAGCTCGATCATGCCCAGCAGACGTTCTTGGTAAATGAGGGGCACCAGTAAACAGCTGCTAATATCCCATTCGTCAAATAGTGCTTGAATAATTGAGGCATTATCGAGCGTGTCGCCTGGTGATTCTATGTTGGGGCTGTCTGAGGCGGGGAGATCTTGCCCACAGAGGTAGGTTAGGGATTCTTGCTGGCGGTTAACCGTTTGGAAGAGGGGATTATCTAACAGGGGCCAAGATTTTCCTTTCAGGGATGGCACGCCAGGCTTGCGAAATTCATGCTGAATTTCAACGCTAGTGGCGTGACTGCTGCGATAAATAATGCAGCGACAGGTAGCAATTTCCTGGCCGAGTTCGTGGGTTGCGATCGCAAACACCTCAGTCGGGTTTAACGACTGGCGAATCGCTGCCGTAATCGAGTTGATCAGCCGTTCTCGATTTTCCTGGGCTGCCATCGCTTTATAAGCTTTGAGCAGCTTATACTGGCTAGCTTGCACATAGGTCACCAGCCGTTGGGCAAAGGGATAGGACTCTGCAATTTCCGTGCCCCTCGACAGTCCTTGACGCACATCATCGGGTAAAAAATCAGTCTGAGCCTGGGTGACTTTATGCTCTAGGTCTGGGCGATACTGGGCAATACGCTGTAGCAAAATATGAGCAGCCTGTTCGCACACATGACGGTCTAACGTCCAAATACCCTCAAAGCGGCGGCTCTGATCTAGCGCGGGTGCTCCTGCCGAAGGTTTGGGGCTGTGGCTACCGTGACGATGTTCGCGACAGATTAAACAGGCTGTATATTGCTCACCTAAAACCACCAGGTGCCATTCATCCACCAGGGCATCCTTAGTATCAAAGGGAATGGTTTCATGGCTAGCAGCCCCATCCGCGAACTTAGTATCCGCCGCCGCTAATACATATAGCTGAGGCGTAATCTCCGCCAAGCGCAGATACCGATGCGCTTCTTGACGATAAAAACGCTCTTGCTGAAAACTGGCAATCATCAGGGGGCAGTCGTTTCCTGCCAATACCTGATCCTCCATCGCATGGGAGAGGGCCGTCAGCGATGTTTTGAAATACATTTGAGGTCTTAACGTCGGTAAGACCTCAAGCAACTCGTCTAGAACTGAAGCGGGATTGCCCATTCACCCTACTGATGTGATGGATGCTAGAACCATCTTGATCAACTGACTAACCTTATCAGTGCCTATCCAGACCGCAGGGGAATTGTAACTAAGCTTAGGGGAAGGATCAGTAAGTACAGATGCGGAGGAGCCTTTGTAGAACCTCCGCTCCTGGCCTGGGCTAAAAGAGGACCCATGGATAAATGATCCTCGGTAGTCATAACTTATGTAACAGTTTTAGTTTTCAGGCTTAGCGCATATAGGTCACACCATATGCAATCCCTAAAAAATTTGAGTGACAACGACTGTGGAGAGGTCTTCGCATTAGATGTCGTCGCATTAAAAATGGGTGATTCCCCTGCGGAAATCACCCATTTTTAGTACAAAGGCACTTTATCAAGCCCTAAGGCTTTCAAGGTTGCAAGCTACTTAGTGACCTAAGCAACCCCACCCATATCGCTAGTGTCCTTAAGGAAACCACTGTAAGCTTCCATACCGTGCTCACCAATATCCAAGCCCTTGAGCTCTTCCTCGGCGGAGACGCGAAGACCAGAAGCAGACTTCAGAATGGTCCAGACAACGGAGCTAAAGATGACGGTAAACAGACCAATGGCAACAATACCAATAATCTGAGAGATTAGCTGGCCGATGCCGCCACCGTAGAACAGACCCGCAGAGGTATCGAATAGACCCACTGCGAGCGTGCCCCACATGCCGCACACCAAGTGTACAGAGATAGCACCTACCGGATCGTCAATCTTGATGCTGTCAAAGAAGCCAACGGAGAAGACCACTAATACACCGGCTACCAAGCCGATGATGACCGCGCCAAAGAAACTAGCGCCAGCACAACCTGCAGTGATACCGACTAGACCAGCCAAGATACCGTTGATAATCATGGACAAGTCAGGCTTGCCGCTCATGATCCAAGCAGTGAAGGTTGCCGCAACACCACCAGCAGCAGCAGCAAGGTTAGTGGTAACTGCAATATAAGGGACAGCGCCATCTGCGGCTAGCTGGGAACCTGGGTTGAAACCAAACCAGCCAATCCAAAGAATGAGACAGCCTAGGGTGGCAATGCTCATGTTGTGGCCAGGAATCGCGTTGATTTGACCATCCTGATATTTGCCAATCCGAGGACCTAAAATGGCTGCTCCACATAGAGCCGCCCAACCGCCAACGGAGTGAACAACGGTAGAACCAGCAAAGTCAGAGAAACCAAGGCCACCTAACCAACCGGCACCAGTCCAAACCCAGTGACCCGTGATGGGGTAAGAAACTGCCGTTAGCAAAATGCTAAAGATGACAAAATCTGTGAACTTGATTCGTTCTGCAACGGCACCAGAGACGATAGTCGCCGCTGTACCAGCAAAAGCTGCCTGGAATAAGAAGAAAACAGGAGCGGTTAAATTGCCAAACTCAGGTCCATCGGTGGAGAAGCCAGACAAGAAGAAGTTGCCTAGACCGATAAACGGCGTTGCTTCATTGAACATGAGGCCAAAGCCAAGTACCCAGAAGGACAGGGTGGCTAGGGCAAAGACAATTAAGTTTTTAGAAAGGATGTTAACAGCGTTCTTCTGGCGACAGAAGCCGGTTTCTAACATGCCGAAACCCGCATTCATGAAAATCACCAGGACTGCTGCAACCAGCACCCAGATGTTATCTAAGACAAATTGCACATCCTCAGGAGTGAGGGCTTCATCCTGTGCATGGGCTGCTGTATCCCAGGTGGCAACAATGATTAGTGCCAGGGGAATACAAGCTAACCAAGCCCAAGAAAAGTTTCTGCCAAAAAAGCGCTTGGCCATTTGATCAAATGGGGGCGCATAGCTATCCCAGACAGACGACTTACGTCGTTTCGCCTTGCGGCTGAAATTTAGACTAGACATCTCAACAGACGTTCCTACAACACAATCCAATCAACTAAGACTCACTTTCGCAGACACCAGTCCTAGACAGTGAAGCCTTTGGGTGAGGGGACCTTGACAGTTCAAGATAATCAATGACCGGCAAAGGGCTTGGGTGCTGATATGGCCACGCTAGAAAATGGGAAGATTACTTAAAGAGATATTAAGAACTTCCATCGACTAACAAATGAAGGCCTTACACACACGGTCAAGACCATAGACCTAATTGCGCGGATGCATTGTGCATATCTATTAGATAGATTCCACCAATTTCGGCCAAGTCATTCTGTATCAGAGAACACACTTAATTCGTGTCAGTGGGATATTAGGTGTTTGAAGCCTGATAATTTTTGTTTTTTTGCAAAATTTAATATCCTCAAGCCAGGAAAAACAGGGCGTTTAGTGAGCTGTTTCACCGCTTTGGGATGGAAACATTGTTTTTAGATAAGGATGGGGACCCAGGGCATCTAGGCGTTCTTGCTTTTGCAGTACGCTCTCTTCGAGTTCCTGGCGATAGGCTTGTACCCGCTTTAGGAGTTTGAGGTCGGATGTCGCTAATATCTGAGCTGCCAGTAGTCCCGCATTTTTAGCATTGCCGATGGCAACGGTGGCGACGGGAATGCCACCGGGCATTTGAACGATGGAATAGAGAGAGTCAATACCCTGTAGGCTACGGCTTTTGACGGGGACACCGATGACCGGTAGCGGTGTGAGGGCGGCCACCATGCCCGGTAGATGGGCCGCGCCCCCAGCGCCAGCAATGATGACCTTGAGGCCGCGCTCAACAGCGGTTTGAGCATAATTTGCCATGTGATTAGGGGTGCGATGGGCGGAGATAATAGCAACTTCGTGGGGAATGCCAAAGTCTTCGCAAACGATAATGGCTGCTTCCATGGTGGGCAGATCAGAATCGCTGCCCATGATGATGCCAACAAGGGGAGAGGTCATAGGTGTGAACGGTAAAACGGCATCCCTAGCGCTGCCAGGGTGATGCTGTTAGCCTACCGGGTTCCTATGGGATGATTTGTACAAATATTTGAACGTAACGGGTCCATGTCAATTTTGCTCAATGTGCGATTACCTCATATGCCAGGGCTTTACTGTCTGGAGGTGGTGCGCAATCAGCTGCGATCTATTATGCCGATGGCCAAGGTGTCTGCTAATGCGGTGCAAGCAGATGATCTAAATGGAGATTGGGTGTCCCTCGGTGGGGTAGATTTGCAAATTAATGGGGCCTTAGGGCTCGCCTTTCCTGATTTGAGCGATCCTTTAGAGCTGCAAAAAATAGCCAGCTTTCTGTGGAGTCAGGGTATTGATGCGTTTACTCCGACGTTGGTGACGGCAGATCCTGAAAAGATTCAATGCAGTCTGGCTGTGATGCAGACATATCAGGCCGAAGGCTTTAATGACAAACCTCACCATGCCACCGTGCTGGGAGCTCATTTGGAGGGGCCATTTCTCAACCCAGAGAAGGGAGGAGCGCATCCCCCAGAGTATTTGCAACCCCTATCGATTGATCGAGTCCAGGCTCTGTTGGAGCCATATGTGGATGTGGTGAAAATTGTGACCCTGGCGCCAGAAATCGAAGCGGCTGCTGTGGTGATTCCGTGGTTGCGATCGCATAATATCACCGTCAGTCTGGGCCATTCCCTCGCTACGGTTACCCAGGCTCAGCAAGCATTTTCCCAAGGGGCGTCCATGGTGACCCATGCCTTTAATGCGATGCCGGGGTTGCATCACCGGCAGCCGGGGTTGCTAGGTGCGGCCCTGACCCATCCCCACGTGTTTGTCGGGCTGATTGCGGACGGTCAGCATGTGTGCCCCACCATGCTCGATCTGCTATTGCGTGCTAACCGCGGACAGGTCCAGGGGGACGGCAGCAGCGGTCTGTTTCTAGTCAGCGATGCCCTCGCACCTCTGGGCCTACCCGATGGCACCTATCCCTGGGACCGTCGTGAGATTGAGGTGGTCGATGGTACGGCGCGTCTGTTGGATGGCACCCTGTCAGGCACTACCCATCCCTTGCTGGAGGGGGCTAAAAATTTGGTCAAGTGGGGCCTTTGTGGTGTAGACGAAGCGATTAAGTTAGCTACAGATGTTCCCCGTCAGGCCTTGGGGTTGCCAGGGTTGGCCCCCGGACAGCCTGCTAATTTAATCCGTTGGCAGTCTGATGGTACGAGCTTGCGTTGGCAGAGACTCTTAGAGGTCTAATGTCGACCGGCGGACTCGGCTCATAACGCCAGAGATCGTTTGCGCCATTGGGATATTCCCTAAGTTCCTGGGGAGCAAAACGTAATAGAATCTGACGGTAGAGAAATTTTATTACCCCTTTCTGTTTCTGCCTGAACCTATGACGAGTGCAACTGACGATAAGACCATTGTTCGTGACTACTTCAACGCCCAAGGGTTTGATCGTTGGAGCCGCATCTATGGAGATGGTCAGGTAAACAAGGTCCAGCGAGATATTCGGGAGGGGCATCAGCAAACCGTTGACCATGTGCTCTATTGGTTTAAGCAGGATGGCAGTGCCGATGGACTCACCGTTTGTGATGCTGGATGTGGTGTCGGCAGTCTGAGCATTCCCCTGGCATCGATGGGCGCACAGGTGTCGGCCAGTGACATTTCCGAAAAAATGGTGGAAGAGGCCAAGGTGCGGGCCCAAGCTACATTGTCGTCTGAGGCATTGCCAAACTTTACCGCTCAAGATTTAGAGACATTAGACGGTCGCTATCACACCGTTGTTTGTTTAGATGTGCTGATTCACTATCCCCAAGAAAAAGCTGGCGATATGATTGCCCATCTGAGTTCTCTGGCTGAAGAGCGGTTGATCATGAGTTTTGCGCCTAAAAATGCCTTTTATACCGTGCTCAAACGCATTGGTGAATTTTTTCCTGGCCCCAGCAAAGCAACTCGTGCTTATTTGCACAGTGAGGCCGATATTCGTGCTGCGTTGAAGGCGAATGGCTGGCAGATTAAGCGGAAGGAATTTACGGCAACACAGTTCTACTTTTCACGTCTTGTAGAGGCGGTTAGGATAGCCGATTAAGTCCTGGTATTAGGTATCCAACATCAGTCTATTGAGGGTATCGGGCTGATGCAGCTGTACCCGGTTTCGGCCCAATTTTTTCGCGGTGTATAGGCCCAAATCTGCCATTTCGACTAGGGCGCTCGGAGGAATCTCTAGCTGGGGGATAAAGCTGGTGACTCCTAAGCTCATGGTGACATGGTCCGCGGTCTCAGATGCTGAATGGGGCAGATGGTAGGCATTGAGTTTGTCCAGAATGGCATGTGCGATCGCAACTCCCTGGTCTGCTGATGCATTGGGTAGCAGCACGACAAACTCCTCTCCCCCGTAACGGGCAATCAAAGCGCCCCTGGCTCTGACCGCCGTACGGATGGCTTGGGCCACCCGTTTAAGGCAGTCATCTCCTTGGGGGTGGCCATAGGTGTCGTTATATTTTTTGAAGTGATCCACATCGCCCACCATCAGGGTCAGGGGCTGTTGCGATCGCAATGCCTTAAACCATAGCTGTTGAAGATTCTCGTCAAATGTACGGCGATTGGCTAACCCAGTTAATTTATCCTTGGCTGAGAGCACCTGTAGACGGCTGGTGCGATGGGCTCCGGTCAGGGCCGCAGCGACCCATAGCCCCAAAAGAGTCGGGACCATCGGCAGCCATAGCCCTAAAAAATTGAGTGCTCCATAGCTGCCAACGATTACGAGTAAACTAGCCACCGGTATAAAAGTCAGTCGTTGCCAGAGTTTGGTGGCCTGTTGGGTTAAATATCCCCCACCCAGGCTAATGCCGATGATGAAAAGACTTTCGAGCCACTGGGACCAGGTGTAAATGAGGGGACGACCATCAAGGGTGGTGCTAATAATTTGGCTGGCGATTTCTCCATGGATCTCCACACCAAATTTAATCGGGGGTGATCCCTCAGATCGCTGACCAGCTGTGTAAAAAATATCGGAACGGCTCAGGGCCATACTGCCGATTAAGACGATGCGATCGCGCATCAGATCCGATGGCAGCTGATCGTGTAACACCTGCTTAAGTGAGACAACCTCAAAAGCGTGTTCCTGTTGTCGAAAGTTAAGTAAGATCTGATAGCCTCGCGCATCCATATCAACGTATCCTCCGGTCCGATGTTCTATGGGAGGAAATGGAGTCTGATTTAAGGTGAGTGCTGGGGCGTCAATTTCAGGAGTAATTGCAGCAGGTTCACCCGCTAAATACTCTAGGGCTATGCGTAAGCCAAACCCTTCCAATATACGGGCACTATCTGCGGCAGGAAACAATAGCCCCCGCCTGACAAGACCGTCCATATCGACCACAATATCGCTGGCTGCAACTTGATCAGCCGCTCTCAAAATAGCGTTGCCAGGTATGGGGTGTCTTTCATCATTACCAATGACTTTCTCAATGCCGATGAGATTAGGTGTGGTCCTAAAGACCTGCGCTAGCTCTTGAGTCCCTGGTCTGTTGGGTAAATTGCGATAAAAATCTAAACCAATGACCCGAGGTTGGTGAGACCTAACTTTGCGGATTAGGTCTGCGATGACCTGATCACTGACGGACGCTGTTCCTAAGTAGGTATCTAGATCAGCATCCGTAATACCAACAATCACCAGCCTTGCATCCCTAGGTTCAGAGGTCCGTAGGGTGATCATCCTGTCAAATGTTTTCAGCTCAAGTATTTGTAAGCTGCCTAAATACCGTAGGCCTAAGACGGTGCTGGCTGCTATAACGCTAGCAAGCATGACAACACCGTTATTATTCCTGAGATAACACCAGATCCCTCTATAGAAATCTTTCCAGGCGCTGCCAATATTGTCTTTTCTCACCAACGGCTACCATCCGTGAACGATTTTATCGCGTTGCTTCAGCGCCACGGTGGTTATCTTGTATTCGTCAGATTAGTTAAGGCAACCAATATCTCTGCAATTTTAGAGAGACAACAGCTACCCTGACACACGAATACCCTCATGCATCAGAACATCTGCCATACCAACTGGTTTAGAAATGAACCACCGTTGATAGGGTTACCTCTGCTTGACTTTGACTTTGTTCCAAAAGACGTTGCACCATCGTTTCAACATCGGTTACCCCCTGATGTCTAGCCATCAACAGTGCCGCAATAGCGTCGTACCAAATCCCTTGATCGGCATAGGTACTTGCCTGTTCCAGGCTAGATAGATTATCCACATTCAAGGATTCCCCATCCACCAGTTCAACAAAGCTACGAGCAGAAATTTCAGGTTGGCTTGCCCCTGGACATGATGCCAGCACTGTCCAGCGATATTTTGTATCTGGGGTCAGGCGTTTCTCCTGCGGCAAGGTCACACTGACCGTAGAGGTATGGTCAATTGCAATGGTTTGGCTATAGATCGGGGTTGCTAAAGCAGGGTCCGAGAGATGAAAGGTCATCGAGACAGGAACAGTGGTGGTGACGTGCCATGTCAACGTTGGATTTGTAAGCGTGGTTAGGAGTCTGGAGCGATCCCCTGGCACTACGAGCGATAAGCTACTGCCAGATAGGTTACAGCTAGCGTCTGTTTGTCCCCGCCGTCCCCCTGATAGTGTGGTGCCCACGTTGCCACGCTCAGCATCTGGAGTCCAGCGAATGCGATCGCTGGCATAGCTAGGGGTAAACACTCCTAGGCTTAGAACGCTCACCAGGATGGCAGACGATATGAGGTGGTTGGGTGTTAGGGTGGCCATCAGTCGTTGCATGGGAAAGAGTCTGGATAGGGTCATGACTGACAAGACATCGCTTATAGGGGTTGGCAATCAGCCAATTTGGAGCAGTAGACTGCCAGCGTGGCTAATTCTCAGGATGATGTCATCTAAAAGCTACTGGCCAAGCTGACCGCTCGATGCATCCTCTCAATCAGCAACGGCACACTGCCCTTACTTGTTTCTCAATGTATCTTTTGTAACTTAAAACTGGGTAAAGAATACTTAAAAGCTAGCTATGGCTATGTACAGACTGGATAAAGTCTCAGCTCCGGAAATGCTGGGTGTTGGAGCGCATCCTGCCATTGAGAGTCTCTTGCATTACCTTAATGCCAAGGGTTGCCAACCATGGTAAAACCTGCCCAGTAAAAGGGATGGGAAAACTCCGCTTTTGTTGTTACCTGCCACTCAGTGGGAAGAGAAATATCATCCTGGGATGTATTTAAAATATTGTTTTGAATGTGGGTATTGCCGTGAGCCAACGAGAGTTGTGCCTGCTGAAGCGACTGAAACCTTAAGGGGGATTGGGAGAGTTGAGAGTAAAATTCCGCCATTAATGCCAATGTCCCTACATCTGAAACATTCCATAGGCTGCCCATGGTCGTTTCGATACCGGCCGCAGCCGCTAGACCCGTAAATCCTAGTTCAGCCTCAGCGCTGCTCAGGGCTGTGCCACACGCACTTAAAATTAATAGCTCTAATGCTGGCCAACTCAGTTCTTTCATATGATGAAATGTCAGCTTAGAGTTCCAAAACTGAATAAACGATTTATTTAAATCACCCGCATTAAACTCGGCATGGGTGGCCAAATGTAACAAATCAGGCTGCTGAGATTGTTGTAACGCTAGAAAGTTATCTAGCGTAAATGTCTCATTTAAAAGCACATCAATAGCTTGGGTATTTTGAGCGACAATATCTAACTCAGTGGGGACTGCCGGTAGCTCTTCGAATCCAGTAAATTGATTGGCTCCGGCTATGAGCGCACGGTGTACCGGAGG
>ERZ1740070.1487-NODE-1487-length-14605-cov-6.931340_pt1 | contig 14605 bp, 20 predicted proteins | sample MGYA00581734_ERZ1740070 | MGnify/ENA primary metagenome ERZ1740070 (study PRJEB43018, sample SAMN04849744) | marine metagenome | isolation source: floating plastic debris | place: Pacific Ocean | collected 2008-09-01 | study: EMG produced TPA metagenomics...
AATTAAACCAGATTGTTGGCGACTTTCGTCATCTGAAGCCAAAGAAACTTTAAGAGCGACTGGTTTAGATGTCAAAAAAATAAAAAAAATCACTTTACTTAAACATAAAATTTGTATTTCCTACTGGAATGAATCAGGTGGAGTTTGCAGTGGATTTTTCAGCTACCGCATTTTCCCGACTTGGCAGCGGGAAGTAGAGGTTTTGATTGAAAAAAGCCCCAATTTTAAAAAGTTACAGTTAATAAACCATATTATGGAGCGGGAATTTAAGAGTTATCCCTATCCGACGGAAATGGAAGACGCAATTTACAATGCATTACAAAACCGTCTGTGTGTATTAAGAGCAATGGCACAACAGACGGCTTCTGATGACGTAGGAATGGCTAGCGAATGGGAATATTTCAAACCGTTTGTATCCAGTTCCTAATTCTTTAATTGTTAATTAATATTAATTGTTCACTGAAGCAGCGAGTTCTGCTAAACGCTCCTGTTGGTCTTGAGATATACAAGACTGGATAACTGGGTCTAAATCGCCTTCTAAAACTGGGTTGAGCGAATAGTTTTCACCAAGACGGTGGTCTGTGGCTCGGTTGTCTTTGTAGTTGTAGGTGCGAATTTTCTCGGAACGCGAACCCGTACCCACTTGCGAGCGACGTAAATCGGTAACGGCTTCTTGTTGCTCGCGCAGTTTCATTTCGTACAATTTCGCACGCAGAATTTGCAAAGCTCGTTCTTTGTTCTGTAACTGACTGCGCTCTTCGGTACAGAAAATTCTGATACCAGTAGGTTTGTGATAAAGGTCTGCTGCTGTCTCAACTTTGTTAACGTTTTGACCACCAGCACCACCGGAACGAGCGGTAGACATTTCGTAATCTTTGGGGTCAATATGAATTTCCACGTCATCCACTTCTGGCATGACTGCGACGGTAGCTGTAGAAGTGTGAACTCTTCCCCCAGACTCGGTTAAGGGTACGCGCTGCACTCGATGGACTCCAGCTTCAAATTTGAGTTTGCTGTAGACGCTATTGCCTTTAATTTCTAGAACTGCTTCTTTGAAACCACCCATTTCAGCCAAAGATTCGCTGAGCAATTTCACTTTCCAACCTTGAGTACTGGCGTATCGCTCGTACATACGTACCAAATCACCAGCCCAAATACTTGCTTCGTCACCACCGGTACCGGCACGAATTTCCAACATGATATTTTTCTCATCGTTGGGGTCGCGGGGTAAAAGTAATATTTTTAGAAGACTTTCAAGTTCTTCTGTTTTCTCTTCAAGTTCTTTTACTTCCAAAGTTGCCATTTCATGCAATTCTGGGTCGCTTTGAGATTCTTTGGCGACTTCACGGGCTCCAACTAATTCCTCTTGGGTATTTTTCCAAGTTTCGTAGGTATTCACTACCTCTTCCAATCCAGAACGGGCTTTTGCTACTTCCTGGAACTCTTCTGGGTTTCTGGCTGTATCGGGGTCACCTAAGCGACGAGTCAATTCGTTAAAGGTTTGTTCAACGGATTGTAGTTTTTCCAGCAAATATTGTTCGGCCATGATGGTGCAACGCTCCTAAAAAAATAGATTTACAGGCAAAGACTAAAAAACCGACTCAGTAAAGCTGAGTCGTTTGATTGAAGTATTGCCTGACAGCTATTTTTTGGTTTCGTTGCCTTTCTCTTCTTCGTTCTGTTTAGTTTGACTACTTGACATACCGTACTTACGTAGGAAGCGTTCTACGCGACCTTCGGTATCAATAATCTTCTGAGTACCTGTATAAAAGGGGTGATTTCCAGACCAAACATCTACGTGTAATTCGGGTTTAGTAGAACCGACGGTCATTACAACCTGACCGTTACAATAAACTTTGGCTTCTGGATACCACTCTGGATGAATTTCTGGTTTTGCCATTTTCTTCTTTGTGGTGAGCTTATAACAATTATGACTTACCTAACTCCAATTTTTCAATTATTAGAGGTAGCAAGAAATCTACAGCACAATGCAGGGTAAATGAGGTACAGACTTATATTATAAAAGTCTTGTGGGATGGGCATCCCTGCCCGTCCGAATGTACTTTATAAAAATGAAATATGCTGTATCTATTAACGCTTAGAATACTGAGGAGCTTTACGAGCTTTGTGTAAACCGTATTTCTTACGTTCTTTAGACCTAGGGTCGCGAGAAAGATAGCCTTCAGTTTTCAATGGGGGACGATTATCTGGGTCTAGCTGACACAATGCGCGGGCTACTCCCAAACGAACTGCATCTGCTTGTCCGGTTAAACCACCGCCATTAGCTCTGACTAAAATATCGTATTCGCTTTCTAATCCTAATGTTTCTAAAGGAGCTTTAATTCCTCCGATATAGTTAGGATTAAATTGGAAATACAAATCCCCTTCTTTACCGTTGACGGTCAACTTTCCGTTGCCGGGAACGAGACGTACTCTTGCTACTGAGGACTTACGACGACCGGTTCCCCAGTATACGGCGCGTCCGCTTTCATTTTCCGTTGCTTGCATTATTTTTGCTCTCCTGGAAGTGTATTAATTTCTAATGCTTTGGGCTGTTGTGCGGAATGAGGATGTTCCGAACCCGCATAAACTTTGAGTTTTTTGAATAACTGTCGCCCTAAATTATTTTTAGGCAACATACCTTTAACGGCTTTTTCGATAATACGTTCTGGTAAACGTGCCTGTAGGTGTTCAAAAGTTTCTGTCTTCATCCCACCAGGACGACCGGAGTGACGACGGTACAGTTTTTGAGCAGGCTTTTTACCAGTTACTACAACTTTTTCTGCATTAATAACAACAACAAAATCCCCTGCATCCATATGTGGGGTATATTGTGGTTTATTTTTGCCACGTAAAATCATTGCGATTTCAGTAGCTAGACGACCGAGACGTTGGTCTGCTGCGTCTACTACATACCAGTCTCGCTGTACTGTTGCTGGGTTGGGAAGGTAGGTTTTTGTCATCATTTGACTCAGATTGACTATTAATAAATTTACATTTTTATGCAGTAATTTCACCTAGGATATTATCTGAATTACTATTTACAGAAGTATCTGGAAAATTATCTGAAAATTCAAATAAAGGTTGAGTGTCGTACCAAATTTCGGGAGGAAAAGGAAAATCATCATATCCTACCCGCAATAAACACAGTCCTTGGGGAGGTGCAGCATATTTTACTTCATCACGGCGTTCTTGTTGCCAGATTTGAGTAAAATCCTCTTTCGTTCGCTTTCCGGTAGCAACTTGAACCAGCATTCCTACCAACAAACGAACCATACCATATAGAAAACCATCCGCTTGAATTTCAATATGTACCAATGCCCCACGACGATAACATTCTACATCTTGCACGTTTACCCATGAATGCTTACGTCCGGAATTAGCACGGTGAAAAGCTGCTAGGTGATGCTTCCCAAGCAAGGGTTGAAGTGCTGCTGCAATTAAAGTTTCGTCTAAGGGAGCGTGATAATAGTGCCAGCTAAAGGGTTTTATAAATAGATTTGGCAATTTGTCGTTGTATAGTGTGTAACGATATCGTCGATACGTTGCATCAAAACGAGCATGCCAATCATTGCTTACACCTGCAGAGCTTCTTATCAATATGCCTTCAGGTAAATAACCATTTAAAATAGTTGCCCATTTTGAAGGTGGAATCTTACTTACGACATTGAAATGAGCTACTTGAGCCGCTGCATGAACCCCACTATCGGTTCTCCCCGCACCATGTAAGGTGACTTTATCGCCTACTACACCAGAAATTGCTTTTTCAATCTCTTCCTGGACGCTACAGTATTTGGGCTGCCACTGCCAACCATGAAAATAAGTGCCTTGATATTGAATTACCAAGGCAACCCTTTGAGAAATTTCGGGTGGTCGGCTTTCTGACATACAATCAAATTAAGGATGTCGCGAAAAACTACATCCTCATCCCAATTACACTAATTCAATAATTGCCATCTGAGCGTTATCACCGCGACGAGGTACTGTATGTAAAATACGGGTATAACCGCCTTTACGCTCGCCATATCGAGTGGGAACCTGTTCAAATAAAGCGTGAACTAAGTCTTTGTCATAGAGATAACTAATAGCTTGACGGCGTGCGTTTAAAGAACCATCTTTAGCTAAAGTAATCATTTTTTCTACTTCTGAACGCACTACTTTTGCTCTGGTTATGGTAGTAGTAATTCGTCCGTGACGAATTAGCTCAGTAGAAAGCGCTCGCAGCAAAGCACGACGCTGGTCGGCTGGCTTACTAAGTTTTTTGAGTTTAGAACGGTGACGCATGATTGCACTATTATAGTCGTGGTTTATTGTTTAATTTAGACGTGTTTTGAAGCTCTTTCTGTTGGCAAAGTAATACCCAAGCGTCGCTGCAATGCTTCTACTACTTCTTCTGCTGATTTCTGACCAAAGTTCTTGATTTCTAGCAGGTCTTCTTGGGTATAGTCCAATAGGTCTGCAACCGAGTTAACTTGTGCCCGCTTCAAACAGTTATAAGCTCGAACGGAAAGCTGCAATTCTTCAATAGGTATTTGAGCCGTTGGATCTTGGTCAATTTCTGAAACCGTATCCTCTGGATTAATTTCAATATTCTTCAGCGGATTGAATAATTCTACTAGAATTCCAGCAGCAGAAGAGAGCGCTTCTTGAGGAGCAACACTACCGTTTGTCCAAACTTCTAGAAGCAATCTATCTTTGGGGTAACCGTTTTCTCCACGGGTTTCCTCAACGCTGTAATTAACTTTCCGCACTGGCATAAATATTGAATCTATTTGCAGAAAGTCTAAGGATGTAGCTTCTTCACGACCTCTCTCTACGGTGCGATAGCCCTTTCCTTTCTCAATCCGAAATTCCATTTCCAGTCTGCCACCTTCTGCTAAGGTAGCTATATACTGGGTCTGGTCAATAACTTCGACTTCACTTGGTAGGTCAAAGTGTGCTGCGGTAACTGTTGCAGGACCATTAACTAATAATCTACCAATCTGAGCTTGGGGAGAATGACTTTTAAGAATAAGTTCTTTCATTCTCATGAGAATCTCTAATACATCCTCACGTACGCCTTTTACGGTGGCAAATTCATGAGTTACCCCCGCAATTCGCACTGCTGTAACAGATGTCCCCTCTAAATTAGCCAGTAAAACCCGTCTCAGAGCGTTGCCAACTGTAATTCCTTGACCCCTCTCTAAAGGTTCTAAAACAAATTTAGAATAGTGGCTCCGACTTTCTTCTGTATTGGATTCTACACATTCAATTTGAAACTGCGCCACGGAGTAGCCTCCCTTCTGAATCAGGTCCTATCATGGCAGACAATCTTAATTTATTGCCTACCCTTTCTATGAAAGTAAATTCCCTTTTGCCTCGTGATATCATCAATTTTTCGATAATTCTCACAAAGACAAGAGATTTTTTATTTTTGTCAATATAAAGAAACGATTACAGCTTTTTATACAATCGCTATTCCATTTCTACGGACGGCCACTGTCTTGAGTGAGGGGAACTGGCTTTTAAATCGGCAAATGTAACTTTAAACTATTGTCTTCTTGAGCGATAAGAAACCGATCCAAACAATTCTAAATTTTATATTTTAGATTGGATTATCGGCGATTTAGTCTTTTGAAAATAAGCTCGAAACTGGTTCTAACTAAGATACTAAATCTATGAAGTCAAACCAAAGTCCGAAATATACCGTTCCTAAACCGCATTGGTGAATCTAAAATTATGAATTTAAAATTCCTGTACCAGGTGACAAAGTTTATGAGTTGAGTATGAGTTCACATCTATTACTCGTTGCCGAAAGCCATATTTTCGTGCTGAGCTACGTCTAAACCCTACGCCTTTTGGGTGGACGACAGCCGTTATGAGGAATCGGGGTAATATCCCGAATCAAGGTTATTTCTAACCCTGCTCCCTGAATTGCCCGAATAGCAGTTTCTCTTCCTGCTCCCGGACCACTGACCATAACTTCTATCTGACGCATACCCTGATCCATAGCTCGTCTCGCTGCACTCTCTGCTGCTGTTTGAGCAGCAAAAGGAGTTCCCTTTTTTGCTCCTTTAAAACCACTTGAGCCAGCAGAAGCCCAGGAAACTACGTCTCCGTTAGCGTCTGTAATTGTGACGATACTATTATTGAAAGTAGACTGAATATAGCCTACTCCGTTAGGTACATTACGCTTCTGTTTTCTGCTTCCGCCTTTTTTTCCTGATTGTCGCGCCATATTTTTAAGTGAATAAATCGCTAATTATTGTCTAACGGCTACTTAAGTAAAAATAACTATCTAAACTAATTATTTTACTTACCTGGAGCCTTCTTCTTACCAGCTACTGTTTGTCTTCTTCCTCGACGAGTTCTAGCATTGGTACGAGTTCTTTGTCCTCTGACTGGTAAACCCATACGATGACGACGACCTCTGTAGGTGCCAATATCAACCAAACGCTTGATATTCATCGCTTCCCAGCGTCTCAAGTCACCTTCAACCTGATAGTTTTTCTCTACCTCGGCTCTTAAAGCTGCAACATCACTATCGCTTAGTTCCTTAACTCGGGTGTCAGGATTAACACCAGTACTAGCTAATATCTTTTTGGCGCTTGTCAAGCCGATTCCAAAAATGTAAGTTAGACCTATTTCAACACGTTTATCGCGTGGTAAGTCTATTCCGGCAATACGTGCCATTATAGAATTCTCCTAATATTCAATATTCATCTGTATCAACCCGCTTATATTCGGATGTTCTTACATCTGTTGAAACATATCCGAAATTTAGAGAGATAGCCTTAATTCCTACGATGTAATGTAGGGATTTATGATTTCCTGCTAAAGCTGCCCTCGTATTAATTTTGCTAAATCCCCAGCATTAAGATTTCTAGATTTGCGATGACTGAAATTTTTGCTTCGCATCAATCATAATCGTGTCTAGCAAAATCTCAAACAAAAACAAGACAGGGCGATTAAACTTAAAAAATAATCGATTATCCTTGTCTTTGCTTGTGCTTTGGATTTTCACAAATGACCATAACGCGACCGCGACGCTTAATCACGTTGCACTTCTCGCACATTTTTTTTACGGAGGCTCTTACTTTCATTGCCTTAAAATCAAACTCCAAATAGTAAATTATAACACAAAGCAGAAGCTTTTTCAGTTAAATTAGGTAAAGCCAAAACTATTAGATTGTAGTATAATATTTCACATAGACTTACTTCTTACGCAATCGATAGGTAATTCGACCCTTGGTTAAGTCATAAGGCGTTAACTCGACTTTCACGCGGTCGCCAGGTAGAATTTTGATATAGTTCCGGCGAATCTTACCAGAGATGTGAGCGAGAACGTTAAAGCCATTATCTAGGTCAACACGGAACATGGCATTAGGCAACGATTCTGTCACCGTGCCTTCCATTTCAATCAAATCTTGTTTGGACAATTTGTTTTTCCTTTAGCTCAACGATATTTTTCAATTGCAGTTGCCGAAACTGCTAATTTTTTAACGAATATATCAACAATTTATTAATATATCTTATTCAAAATTTTCTTGCCGATTCGGAGAAAGTTTTTAGCAGTTAGTAGTTTCATTAAAATCAGCTATTTAACCAACCCTTCGGGTATCTCCCTCCGGGAGACGCAATACCTACGGTACGCTTAGTCTGACGACTCACTGCGTGAACGCTAGGGGCTAACAGCAGTCGCACTCTGCGTTCACGCGGAGCGTGCGGGCTAGAAAGCCTCTGGCTTACATGGGGGAGACCACGCCACTTCTCTCAACGCGGGGAACCCCTTCAGGTTCAATAGTTTGGGAGACGGGAACCGACACCCCCAACTAGATTCACCGCGCACAAGAGTGGCTCCCCAAGACCGCGCTGCTCCACTACTAACTACTAACGATGGGAATGGTTCTAGCAACTGACAGTTAAGTCCTTAAGATTAGAAGTGACTTCTTCGGCAGATTGATTACCGTTTATCACTACTAATTGTTTGCGCTCTCCGTAATAATCAATTAGAGGTGTAGTCTCAGAACGGTAGATTTCCAGACGACGACGAATAACTTCTTCGGTATCATCTTTTCGTCCGCGTTCGAGCAAGCGACCAACTACCACATCATCTGGTACATCTAAATTGATTACTAGTGCGCCACCTAAATTCATTTTTTTCAATAAATTATCTAAAAAAGTGGCTTGGTCAACAGTCCGGGGAAAGCCATCAAGAATCCATCCAGAACTAGTATCCGCCTTTTGCAAGCGCTCTTCGACCATATCTTGAACCAGTTCGCTAGGGACTAGCTGACCGCTATCAACAAAGCTCTTGGCTTTTACCCCTAAAGCTGTTTGCTCTTTGATTGCTGAGCGGAGAATGTCACCAGTTGAGATATGAGGAATTTTCCAATGTTCTGCTAAGGTTTGAGCCTGAGTCCCTTTACCCGCTCCAGGAGCTCCTAAAAAAATTATTCGCGTCATTCGATTCAGATTTTAGATTGATGATTTTGGGAAGATTTTGGATTGTCCTCTAGAATGATAGAGGTTCGCTGATGCAGAAATTTTAGATTTTAAATCAAGATTCTAGAAGTCAGGGGTTTTAATTGCAAAACTAATTGCAAAACTAATTTCAAATTATTTCCTGTTAGGATACACGCTCTTGTTGGCTCGCTAATCTTTAATCCAAAATCTAAAATCCCCGACACTTCCTACAACCGAGAATACCTCGGTGAGGTCGCATCATCAAAATCTAAAATCGAGAAAGGTCACTACTGTTTCACCATTCCTTCGTAACGCTGAGAAATAACATAGGTTTGAACCTGTTTAGCTGTATCGATAGCAACACCAACCAAAATTAGCAAAGAGGTGGCACCTAATCCTCGGAAAGTTTGCACATCTAATACTCTTTCCACAACGGTAGGAATAATCGCTACTAATCCCAAAAAGCCAGCACCCAAGAAGGTAAGTCGATTCAATACTCTTTCAAGATATTCGCTGGTTGCTTTACCAGGACGAATCCCTGGAATAGAAGAACCCATCTTCTTCAAGTTCTGAGCAATATCAACTGGATTGACAATCAATGAAGAATAGAAGTAGCTGAAGAAAATAATTGAAAACAGGTATATTAATGCGTAAGCCCACCAACCAGAACCACCTGGGCTTAGATAAGTGCTTGTAAAGGATGCTATTGCTTGGTTTTGAGTAAAGTTACCAATTAACAGTGGTAAACTCAAGATTGCGGTTGCAAAAATAATCGGCATTACTCCACCCTGATTTAGTCTTAAGGGTAAAAAGCTACGCTGTTCGGCTAAAACTCTTCTGCCTACTTGTCGTCTTGCCGAAATAATTGGAATGCGGCGCATTCCTTCTTGAACAAACACGATACCAACAATAGTGGCTAAGAAAAGCAGTAGTAATACAACTACTTGACCTACAGTTTCGCGACCTCCAGTTTGAGCCAACTGGATAGTATTACCTAAAGTTGTAGGTAGAGAAGAAACGATGTTAAGGAAAATAAGTAATGAAGCTCCATTACCAATTCCTCGCTCTGTAATCACTTCCGATGCCCACATTACAAACATCGAACCAGCTACAAGAGCTAAAGCAGTCTCAAACACGAAAATCGGACCAAAATTGAATGCGAAGGGTTTGAGCCAAACTGCTGAAATAAATATACTTTGAACAATTGCCCAACCCAAGGCTACATATCGTGTAATTTGAGAAATCTTTCGTCTTCCAGCTTCACCTTCGTCTTTCTGTAGTTTTTCTAAACTTGGGATAGCGGCTGTGAGCAACTGGATAATAATCGAGGCATTAATAAAAGGTAAAATACCTAGAGTGAAGACTCCCAAAGCAGAAAATCCGCCACCAGAAAAGATATCTAAAAGTCCTGCTAGACCATTATTTTGTTGAGCGCCAAAAGCTACACGGTCTATACCTGGAATAGGTATATAAATACCCAAGCGAATCAAAAGTAGAATACCTATGGTGACAAACAGCCGTCCTCTCAGACCGGCTGCCTGTGCCATCTGCATAAAAGTTTCCTGAGCGGATGGTGCTTTATCTCGACTGATCATAATGATGGTAAAAGAGACGAATGTTAACCAGGCAACCGATGGCGGAAGTACTGCCGGAGCAGGCAACTTACTGGAGTCACTTATACAATTTCACAACTACCACCAGCTGCCTCAATTTTGCTACGAGCCGAACCGGTAAAAGCTGCGGCCTGCACTTTTAGAGCAACGTTCAATTCTCCATCTCCCAGAATTTTCAATGGACTTTTTACGGTAGTGAGAATACCATTCTCCTGTAAAGAGGTCGCATTAACTTCTGTATTTGCTGGGAGGGAAGATAGTTTCCCTACATTAATCGTAGTGTATATTTTGCGATTAACGAGGGGAAAACCTTTAAGTTTGGGCACTCGACGGTAAAGAGGCTGTTGACCACCTTCAAAACCAGGTCTAGTTCCTCTACCGGAACGAGATTTTTGACCCCGCATACCAAAACCGCAACTAGCACCTTGACCGGCTGCAATACCGCGTCCGACACGCCGACCGCGATTTTTTGAACCCTTTTGAGGGCGAGCATCGTGTAGTCTCATAATTCGTTCTCTCTGTATTAATTTACACGATTAATCATAAATACAACTCTTACTGTGCGTAGAGCTTTTCTATACTGACATCTCTATCTTCGGCAACTTCTTTAAAGTTACGCAATACAGCTAGAGCATTCATTGCAGCTCTGGCATTATTAAGAGGATTGTTAGAGCCGAGTTGTTTGGCCAAGATGTTTTTAACTCCAGCCAATTCTAATACAGTACGTACTGCGCCACCGGCAATTACACCAGTACCTGGTGCTGCGGGTCGCATAATGACTTTAGCTCCGCCGCCAATACCATCGGTAGGATGGGGAATAGAGTTGGATTTGGTAATCGGAATATCTACCAAATGCTTCTTGCCATCAGCTACGCCTTTTTTCACGGCACCGATAACATCACTAGCTTTTCCAACACCAACACCAACTTGACCGCGTTCGTTTCCAACAACTACGATGGCTCGGAAGCTGAGTTTCTTACCACCCTTAACAACCTTGCTTACCCGTCGGATTTGAATTACTCGCTCTTGCCAGTTGGTTTCTTCTTTTTTCGCTCGGCTCGTTTTACGACGATTGTTTGCCATATTTGAAACACTTAATCATTATGTGATTTTACTTATCGGTTGCCTTCTACTTATGAATAACTAGTAAATATTATGTTTATTAACTTTACTTACTACTTATTAAGCTCAAAGCATCACCAATAAACTGAGAAACCGGTGATAAAAAGCAGCCTAGAAGCTTAAACCACCTTCTCTGGCTGCATCAGCTAGAGCTTTAACACGTCCGTGATAAAGGTTTCCTCCACGGTCGAAAACTACTTGATTAATACCTTTCTCAAGCGCTCGTGAGGCTAAAACTTTACCAACTTCTGTAGAAGCTTGCTGATTGGAACCGGAACTCAATTTGGATTTTAATTCTGGTTCTATACTCGATGCAGTAGCCAAAGTTCTGTGACTGGTATCGTCTATAACTTGAGCATAAATATGCTCGTTAGAGCGATATACAGCCAAACGTGGGCGTTCGGAAGAACCGAATACTTTGCCTCTGATACGTCTGTGACGACGTTGTTTTGATTGTTTGCGGGTAAATTTCATGATTTAATGATTTACTTCTTACCACCTTTACCAGCTTTACCAGCTTTACGTCTGACAACTTCATTCTCGTGACGAATACCTTTACCTTTGTAAGGCTCTGGTGGACGAACGGCACGAATTTTTGCTGTGATGTTGCCGACTACTTCTTTGTTGTAACCGGTAACAACAATAGTCAGACCTTTGTCTTCAATAGCGAATTGAACTCCATCAGGGGGAGTAATTTCTACAGGATGGCTGTATCCAACATTCAAGACTAAATCTTTCCCTTTAACCTGCGCTCGATAACCAACCCCTTGGAGTTGTAATTTACGCTGGAATCCTTGAGAAACACCTTCTACCATGTTGGAAACCAAACTCCGGCTTAAACCGTGCATTTGGCGACATACTCTCGAATCATCTTGGCGCGATACTGTTAAAACATCGCCTTCTTGAACCACGCTGACCTCAGAAGGAAGTTCGCGAGATAATTCTCCTTTCGGACCTTTAACGGATATCGAGCTTCCATCAATTTTTACTTGTACCTTCGCAGGTACCGTTATTGGCTGCTTACCAATTCTGGACATGGCTGTTTATTCCCATTTCGATTTTGGATTTTGGATTTTGGATTTTGGATTGAAGATTGAAGAATATTTTTAATATTCCTGTATCAATAAAACGGTTTCAAGCTGCCAAATTCCTTATATCAAACAAAGATGAAAGCTGAGAACTCGATAAATTTAAGACTTTAATTTCTACAGTGAGGAAATCTAAAATCTAAAATCCAAAATTCCTGAACTACCAAACGTAGCAAAGTACTTCACCACCTACATTTTGTTGGCGTGCTTGACGGTCGGTCATGATGCCAGAGGATGTTGATATGATGGCTATGCCAATGCCACCAAGTACTCTTGGTAAATCTTTCCTATTTGAATAAACTCGCAAACCAGGTCTAGAAACTCTTTTGAGAGTAGTAATAATTGGTTGACGATTTTTTCCTTTGTATTTCAAAGAAATTACCAATTTGCTGCTCCATCCTTCACCAGATGTCTCAAAATCAGTGATAAAGCCTTCTTCCTGAAGTACTTTAGCTATGCTTTGGGTCATCTTTGTCGCTGGCACTTGTGGTGTTTGGGGCCGAGCCTAATTGGCGTTGCTGATGCGCGGCAGCATATCTGCAATTGTATCGTTTGCCGCCATCTTTTCCTCTATTAAATGAACTTATTGCTCCCGGAAGGGCATTCCCATTTCTTTTAGTAAAGCGCGACCTTCTTCGTCATTCCTAGCTGTAGTAATGATGGAAATATCCATTCCACGAATCTGGTCAATTTTGTCGTATTCTACTTCTGGAAAAATTAATTGTTCTCTAACTCCCAGAGTGTAGTTTCCACGACCATCAAAGCTCTTTGGACTTATACCGCGAAAGTCGCGAATCCTAGGCAATGACAAGTTAATTAAACGGTCGAGAAAGTTATACATTTTACCGCTTCTAAGAGTGACCATCACTCCTACAGGCATACCTTCACGAATTTTAAAACCCGCTATCGCTTTTTTAGCTCTGGTAACTACTGGCTTTTGACCGGTAATTAATGCAATTTCGCTTAAAGATGCTTCTAGTGCTTTCGCATTTTGAGAAGCTTCCCCCAATCCTCGGTTAACAGTAACTTTCGTAACCTTGGGCACCTCATGAATATTTTTATATTCAAACTGCTTCATGAGATTGGGGACAATAGTTTCAAGATACTTACTTTTTAATCCTACTGCCATTTTTTTCTCCAATACCCTGGGCTTTGTCAGGGAATAAAATTGTTAAAAATAAGATTGAATCTCTAAGGTTAAAGGTCAAAGGTTAAAGGTTAAAGGTTTACTAATTATTAATTACTAATTATTAACTCTTAACTCCTAACTCCTAACTCCTAACTCCTAACTCATAACTCTTAATTTTCAACTATTTGTCCAATATTTCGCCAGTTTTCTTTAACATGCGGACTTTCTTACCCTCTTGGGTAAAGGTGTAGCAAACGCGAGAAACTACGTTTTCCTTGGTGGAATAAAGCATCACGTTAGAACTATGAATCGGAAATTCTTGGGTAACAATTTTCCCAGATTCACCTTCTTGCTGTGGCTTAACGTGTTTGGTTTTTACGTTTACACCCTTGACAATAACTTTACTATCTTTAGGAATTGACCGAACAATTTCACCTACTTTGCCTTTGTCTTTTCCAGAAACCACCTGTACGGTATCTCCAGTTTTGACATGCATTTTATGAAACTTAGGCTGTGTTTTTTTCTTAACTGCCATTACAGTACCTCCGGTGCCAGAGAAACTATTTTAGTAAAGTTTTTTTCGCGCAATTCACGCGCTACGGGACCAAATACCCGCGTTCCTCTGGGATTTCCATCTTGGTTAATAATCACTGCGGCATTATCATCAAAGCGAATAGTCATGCCACTGTCGCGGTTTACGCCTTTTCTGGTACGGACGATTACAGCCTGAACCACATCTGACTTTTTGATAGCCATGTTTGGTTGGGCATCTTTTACTACAGCAATAATTTTATCGCCAATGCTGCCATAGCTACGATTTCCAGCACCCAGAACACGGATGCACATTAATTTACGGGCACCGCTGTTATCTGCAACATTAAGGTAAGACTGGGCTTGTATCACAATTTTTCTCCATTGTAAAGTTGCTAGCTATGTAACAACCAATTTTTATCAATTATTCCTACTGCTGAGGACTTCCTTAACCTGCCAGCGCTTAGTCTTGCTCAGGGGTCTGGTTTCCTGAATGCGAACGCGATCGCCTTCTTTACAGTTATTTTCTTCGTCGTGAGCTTTGTAGCGTCTGGTTGTAACTACAATTTTGCCGTACTTTTGATGGCTATCGCGGTTTTCAACGGCGACTACTACGGTTTTTTCCATTTTGTCGCTGACCACTAAGCCAACTCTTTCTTTAATAGCCATTAGTTGTT
>ERZ1740070.1490-NODE-1490-length-14593-cov-6.796121_pt1 | contig 14593 bp, 14 predicted proteins | sample MGYA00581734_ERZ1740070 | MGnify/ENA primary metagenome ERZ1740070 (study PRJEB43018, sample SAMN04849744) | marine metagenome | isolation source: floating plastic debris | place: Pacific Ocean | collected 2008-09-01 | study: EMG produced TPA metagenomics...
CATCGCGCCGGGCTCCTTCAGAAGTGTCAGCGCCAAAGGGTCCGCCGCGACAATGCCCACCGCGCTCTGTTCATGCAGTGCGGAGATATGCGCGGTGAAATCCTGCACATGGCCATAGGTGCCGGGATATTGAAAAATCGCGCCGAATACCTCGGAGGCGTCCATCTTGTCGGGGTTGCCCACCACCACCTCAATCCCCAAGGGTGCCGCGCGGGTCTGCATCACGGCGATGTTCTGCGGATGGCAATCCCGATCGACGAAGAACTTGTTGGCTTTTGATTTCGACACCCGCTGCGCCATGGTCATCGCCTCGGCACAGGCGGTGGCCTCATCGAGCAGCGAGGCATTGGCTACCTCCAGCCCGGTCAGATCGCTCACCATGGTTTGGAAATTCAACAGCGCCTCAAGCCGCCCCTGGCTGATCTCGGGCTGGTAGGGCGTGTAAGAGGTGTACCACGCCGGGTTTTCCAGAATGTTGCGCTGGATCGCGGGCGGCGTCACCGTACCGTGATAGCCTTGCCCGATCATGCTCACCAACACGCGGTTCTTGGCCGCCGTCACCCGCATGTGATGCATCAGTTCCCGTTCCGACTTGGCCTTCCCGAAATCCAGCGGTTCTTTTTGCCGGATGGCGGCGGGCACCGTTTCCTCAATCAACTGATCAAGGCTTTCCACCCCCAGCTCATTCAGCATTGCCGCCATCTCTTCGGGCGAGGGGCCGATATGGCGGCGATTGGCAAAGTCGTAGGGCAGGTAATCGGTCGGCTCAAAGGGCATCACGGGCCTCCATTTTAGAAGTTATCAGGTGCTTTGATGGGTCAGAACATTCAGCAGCGCCCCCGAGGGGTCGCGTATATAGAAGCGTCGCACGCCCCAGGGTTCCTCCACTGGGCCGTATTCGATCGCATGACCGGCGGCCTCGGCGCGGGCGAGCGTGGCGTCGAGATCATCAACCTCGATGGACAGATCGGGGACATCCGTTCCCGATCCCCCCTCCCGGGCGAGGCTGAGTTGGAGCGGCGACGTGGTGTCGCGCTCCCCCATCGTCACGATCCAATCCATGTCCATCAGCACGTCCAGGCCAAAGACCCGCCGGTAAAATTCAGCGCAGCCTGTCGGATCGGACGTTTTAAGGTTGGGAACAATGCGTCTGACAACCATTCAGGTCACGCGATGAAGGCCTGATAGGCGGCCTCATCCATCATGTCGGTCATCTGAGCCGGATCACTGGGCTTCACTTTGAAAAACCAGGCCTCGCCTTGGGGGTCCTCATTGACCTTGCCGGGCTCCTCCACGATGGCCGCGTTCACCTCGACGATTTCGCCGTCCACGGGGGCGAGGATGTCCGAGGCGGCTTTGACGCTTTCAATGACCACGATCTCGTCATCTTTGCTCACGGTCGCGCCCACTTCGGGCAGCTCGATAAAGACGATATCGCCTAGCTCATCTGCGGCGTGTTGGGTGATGCCCACGATCACGGCCTCGCCGTCTTTGCGCAGCCATTCATGCTCTTCGGTGAATTTCATCGGTGTCCCTCCTGATGGTTATCGTTTGAACCCTGCGGGCGTAAAGGGCAGGGCGGTGACCCGCGCGGGCAGGCGTTTGCCGCGCACATCGCCGAAAACTTGTGTGTCATGGTCGCTCTGGGCGCGGGCGATGTAGCCCATCGATACCGGCGCCTCGATGGTCGGTCCAAACGCCCCCGAGGTGACATGACCCACCGGCGTGTCGCTTGTCTCATCAGCAAAAAGCGCGGTCCCCGCCCGCATCGGCGCGCGGCCTTCTGGGCGCAGCCCCACGCGCAGGCGGTCGGGGCCGTGATCCAACTCATCCAGAATGCGCGCCGCGCCCGGGAACTGTCCCTCGCGCGCGCCACCGTGGCGGCGAATGTTGCCAATGGCCCAGCTCAGCCGCGCCTCAACCGGGCTGGTCGTGGTGTCAATATCGCTGCCATAAAGGCAAAGACCGGCCTCAAGGCGCAAACTGTCCCGCGCGCCCAGCCCGATGGGTTCGACATCCTCATGGGCGAGCAACGCGCGGGCCAGCGGCTCTGCCTGCTCCTCCAGAACGGAAATTTCATAGCCGTCCTCGCCGGTATAGCCCGACCGGGACACCCACAGATCGCCAAAGCGGGTCGGGAAAATACCCACATCCATGAAGCGCATCGCCTCAACCCCCGGCACGATGGGCGCCAGCACGGCCTCAGAGGCGGGCCCCTGCAAGGCCAAAAGCGCGCGATCTGTATGCTCTTCCACGTCTACGCCGGGGAGCCCCGCGCGCATATGCGCGATGTCGCCCGCTTTGCAAGCTGCGTTGACCACGACAAACATCTCATCGCCGCGCCGCGCGGTCATGAGATCATCGAGAATGCCGCCTGCGTCATTGGTGAAAAACCCGTAGCGCTGCCGCCCGTCCCGCAGGTCCAGCAAGTTCACCGGCATCAGCCGCTCCATTGCATCCGCCACGGCCATGTAACCATCATCATGGCGCAGCGTGATCTGACCCATGTGGCTGACGTCAAAGAGCCCGGCCTTGGCGCGCGTGTGCAGGTGTTCCTTCATCACGCCCAGCCCGTATTGCACCGGCATGGCATAGCCTGCGAAAGGCACCATTTTGCCGCCCAGCTCTTGATGCAAGGCGTGCAGCGGCGTGTTCAAAAGATCGCCCATCGCAAAGCTCTCCCGTTCTGTCCCGCCGGGTGGCCCTGTTGTGGGATGTCACCGGCACCGTGCCCGCGCGTTGCCACGCGGCCGATGCCCCCTCTGTCCTTTCGCCTGAGATCGCTATCCCTTCGGCGCCTCGCTGGGCGAGGTCTCTCCAGAGTTGTTGTCCTCAAGTCGGTCCCTGAGCCTGAGAGTTTCCGGGGCGGTTGCTCCTTCGGCACTGACGCGATGTGGTCAGTTCTCCCGACTTGATTGCGGTAGACGGTAGTATACAGAATAAGTTCTCGCAAGAGACTTGTTACGCACAGGCGTCACGAGGCGGTGAAGGCCATTGGGGAAAGTTGCAGGATATTATGGCACATCAAAACCCTACGGATGCGTATTTTTTCGGCTATGGCAGCCTGGTCAATCGCAACACGCATGACTATGCCGATGCCCGCCCGGCGCGGTTGGATGGCTGGACGCGGGTCTGGCGCCACACGGATTTGCGCCCGGTGGCCTATCTGACGGTGGTGCCCGATGACGCGTCAGAAATCGAAGGCCTTATGGCGGCGGTTCCGTCCTCTGGCTGGGCGGATCTGGATGTAAGAGAGCGCGCCTATGATCGCGTGACGGCCAGCCATCAAGTGCATCATGATTTGAGCGCGGCACCCGAGGTGGTGGTCTATTCCATCCCCGAGGGCAAACACGGTCAGCCCGATCAAACCTGTCCTGTTCTGCTGAGCTATATCGACGTGGTGGCGCAGGGCTATCTGCAGGTGTTTGGAGAGGCCGGTGCGCGCGGGTTTTTCCTGACCACCCAAGGTTGGGACGCGCCCGTGCGCGATGACCGCGCCGCGCCGATCTATCCCCGCCATCAGCTGCTTAGCCCATATGAGCAGGGTCTTGTAGATGAAATGCTCGTCGAGGTCGGCGCCCGCATTCTTTAAAAGAATGCCACCGAAATCTTTTAAAGATTTCGCGCCCGTACCATCTGCAAGAGCGGCATCAAATCCCCCATATCGGGTCCTCTTGTCTGTCCTGTCACGGCCAAACGCAGCGGCATGAAAAGGCCTTTGCCCTTGCGCCCTGTCGCGTCCTTGACCGCGCTGGTCCATGTGCTCCACGTGTCCTTGGAATAGGGCGCGTCCGGCAACAATCCCATCGCCTCACGCACAAAATCCGCGTCTTCTTCGGCGATCATCGGGTCCGCCCCGTCGCGGCAAATCTCCCACCAGGGGGCCAGGTCGGCCATGGTCGTGACATTGGCGCGCATCACCTCCCAGAATGCGGGCGCCATGTCACTCGGCACGCCCAAATTGGCGATCTCGTCCGCCACATCCTCAAAAGGACGCTCATGCAGCACCCGCGCGGTGAGCGGCAAAAGATCCGCCTGATCGAACTTGGTGGGGGCCGATCCGAACCGGGCCGGATCGAAATGCTCCGCCAAGTCTTCCAGTGAGCTGCGTAGCTCCACCGGATCGGACGATCCAAGCCGCGCCAAAAGCGACAAAAGCGCCATCGGCTCAATGCCTTGTTCGCGGAAATCGCGCAGAGACAAGGATCCCAGCCGTTTCGACAGCGATTCCCCCTGCGGTCCGGTCAGGAGCGAGTGATGCGCAAAGGAAGGCACAGTGCCGCCCAAGGCCTCAATGATCTGGATTTGCGTCGCCGTGTTGGTCACGTGGTCCGAGCCGCGCACCACATGGGTCACGCCCATCTCGGTGTCGTCCACGACCGAAGCCAGCGTATAAAGCACCTGGCCGTCGCCGCGAATGAGCACCGGATCAGAGACGGAGGCGGCATCAATGGAAATGTCGCCCAGAATGCCATCGGTCCACTCAATACGCGCGTGATCGAGCTTGAACCGCCACACCCCATCGCCGCGCTCTGCGCGCAGGCCGGCTTTGTCCTCCTCCGACAGCGCAAGTGCGGCCCGGTCATAGACGGGCGGGCGGCCCATATTGAGCTGTTTCTTGCGCTTGAGGTCCAGCTCCACCGGCGTCTCAAACGCCTCATAAAACCGCACCTTGTCGCGCAGCGCGTCGGCGGCCTCGGCATAGCGATCAAGCCGCTCAGATTGCCGCTCCATCCGGTCCCAGGTCAGGCCTAGCCATTCCAGATCGCGCTGGATCGCGTCGACATAGTCCTGCTTGGACCGCTCCGGGTCCGTGTCATCAATGCGCAGGATGAACGTGCCACCTGGCTTTCGCGCAATGAGATAGTTCATCAACGCGGTGCGCAGGTTGCCGACATGCAGATACCCCGTGGGTGAAGGGGCAAAACGTGTGGTGGTCATGGGACTACTCCGATCTTGACCGCGCATTGTCACAGTGGGGTGCATTTGTCCAGAAAGGGCGCGGATCCCGTCCGCTTCATCTTGCCTCAAATACTCATATCGGGACCGCAGCAGCAAAGCCCGGTTCGTGAAAATTTTCCAAAAATCTGCGGCGGTCCGGGTCTCCCGCCTTAGGGCCTTGATAACCGATGCATGGTTTGGTGCGGCGCCACAGCCTGTCCTAGACCATCCGCGAGCCCATGAACGCCTTCGACCTGCACAATAAACCCTGGCGCGACCTGTCTGCGCGCGATCTTGGCCACGCCACCCATGTGCCCAGCATGCTCAATGACGAAGAAACGCGGCTTTACTTCTGGATGGCGCGGCACCTTGCGGGGGCTGAGGGGCATATCGTGGATCTCGGCAGTTTTGCGGGCGGGTCCACCGCCTATCTTGCCGAGGGCAACCGCGCCGGTGGTGGCGCGGCACAGGTGTTTGCCTTTGATCAATTCAGCGCCTCTGAGAAGGCCAAGACGCGACAGCTTTATGCCAAGGGGGTCGACGCGTTTGAGGGTGCCGACATCCTGCCGCTGTCGAAACGGCTTCTGGCGCCCTGGTCGCGCCGGATCGAGTTTCGCAAGTGCCGGATCGAGAATGAAACCTGGACGGATGGGCCTATCGCGCTCATGACGCTGGATGCCTCCAAGACCTCGGCCACGATGGACCAGATGGCCGATATCTTCTTTCCGCATCTGATCCCGGGCGTGTCGGTCATCATTCAACAGGATGAATTGCACTGGCGTGAGCCGTGGATCGCCGTGCAGATGGAGAAATTCAAAGACTGCTTTGAACCGTTGTGCTTCGTGCCGGGGGGCGCGATGGCCTATCGGTGTGTGCAACATCTGTCGGCGGCCAGGGTCCGGACCGGTCAGGTCGATGGCATGGATGACGCCGCCATGATCAATGCACTGTCGCAGGCCAAGACGCGGCTCAAACGGTTCGGCGTTGCCCCTCAGCTGTCACGCCAGATGGAGGCCATTCGCCGCAATCCCGGCCGGCGCAAATCCTGGCGCTTCACCAACCGGGCGCCCCTGGCCTGCGAGAGCTGACATAAAGGCACGCGTCATGCCTGCCAAAGGGGGTTTGGTGCGCGGCGCGGACCTAAACGCTGGGCCAAATCCGAATGGGCAGGCCGTCTGGCAGGCCAGCGCGGGTGTAGTATCGCGGGCTCAGCGTGATGCCCAGCGGCTCCAACCCGCGTGAGAGGGACACGGCGCAACGGCGGGACTCAATGGAATAGTACCAGATATTGCCCGCGTAATTGTTGATCTCCCACTCGGTCGCGTCCACCTGCATGGCCGCAAACAGCACATTCTGACCTTCCAGATATGAGGCGATGCGCCCGATCAAATCGGGATCATGTTCGGGCAGCACCTCAAGTTCGACCGTGTCGTAAAAGCACGCGGTCGGCGCTGCCAAGCGATCGGCCAAAGACACCTCAGTGCTCGCGGATGCGGTCGTGCTCTCGTCATCTTCGGTATCGATGCGGGGCAAGCAGTCAAATTCGGACACGCCGCCATCGAGGATGAGCCCGTCCTGTGCCGTGATCTGAGAGATCAGGGATTCGGTGGCCACAAGCCGTTCATCGGTCAAAAGCCCGCCTTCGACCAACAGGCTGAGATTGCCGCAGATGTCAGAAGGTGTTTCCCCTTGCAACGCTGTCAGCAGGGCCCGGGTTTGATTGTCTTCCTTTTTGAACTCATTGGACAGGTGGAATTGGTAGAGGCCAAACCCCACCGGCAACACCGCGAGGACCGTGGTGGTGGGGAAAGCCCAATTGGGTTTGCTGTTCACCTTGGCTTCCAGCGCGTTCAGGCGGTCTGACAAGTCTGGTTCGAGGTCTGCGCTCATGGTGCGATATCCTTGTGTTCAGCTTTGGTCCGTGGCGTGGCCCATGCCAGAGCCATGACGCAACGTCAATTTGGCCCTACATAAGCGCTTCGGTCAGAAAGCCATAGACCCTGGCCTCTCTGCCTGCGACTTCCTCGGTCGTGGCCTCGCGCATATTGGTTGAGCCGCTGATCAAATTTTCTTGAGCCGTGCCCCAGCCCACATGCAACGTCTCACCGCGTTCAAACGTGAGGGGCGGAAACTGCGTGAGGTCATAAAAGGACGGCGACAGGCGCGGTCGCACGGCGGCGACACGGGCCAGGACGCCCGACAGGTTGAGCGACCAATTCTCGGTCCGGATGGAAATGACACCCCCGAGCGCGGTGCCCATCAGGACAGCGGCCAAAAAGCGCCCATCGTGGTCCAAGGTGCAGCGCAACGTGTCCGATGGCGTCCAGGCAGGAGCAGAGAAAAGCTGTGTGCCGCAGACCTCACTCTCTGCGTTGAAATCCGTGACAAATTCCAGACGACAGCTGGGATCGGACAGCTGCCTTTGGGATGCAACGGGGACGGTGCAATGGTCCAAGGCTTCGGTCACGCAGTTGGCGATGAAGGCAATGATGGATGTGCCCGGCCGGTAGTGATTGACCTTGGAGAAGAATTCGCCCGGGATCTGATCGGCGCCAAGATGGGATCGGAACCGCGCTTGGATGTCGATGCAGGTCAGGCCCCAATGGGAGAAAAGCGCCATCACAGCCTGGGTGTGCGGATGGTGATCGGGCCGCGCCTCCATATCTTCGTTCACAAAGATCAACGGGAGGACGCGGATGCCACGCTCCGCACAATGGGCGAGCAACATCTCAAGGTGGCGCAGCACAAACGCAGAACTGCTATCGGGGCGCTGCACTTGGCCCGCGTCGTTGAGATTGTATTCCCAAATGAGCACGTCACCGGCCTGCATATCCTCGCAAAACACCGCTCGGTAATGTCCGGTGAGGCCGCTGGTGGCACCAATGGAGATGTTTTTGAGGTCGTGATGAGCGTTGAGCGTGCGGAAATCAGCGGTCCAGCCATTGTGCAGCACGCTGTTGGATCCGCCGCAGATATAGATCGTCATGAAGGTGAATTTTTCTCTGATATAAGGCCTTGAGGGATCAAAATTGTCAGCACTGGCCACCTGCGATTTCGATGGTCTGTCCGTTGATGCTTTCAGATCCCGGTGCGCAGAGCCAAAGGGCTGCGGCGGCCACCTCTTCGGGTTCGATCAGGCGGCGGTGGCGGTTGGCGCGGATCATCATGTCGAGCGCCTCATCCGCGCTGACACCTGCGCGGGTCTGGATGGCCTCTTGGTTGCGGGTCACGATGTCGGTGCGCACATAGGCAGGGCAGAGCGCGTTGAACGTGTAGGGCGCGCCCATGTAATCCTCACTGAGCGACCGCATCATCCCGATGAGCCCGTGCTTGGAGGCCGAATAGGCCGGCGCCCCGCGCAGACCGCGCAGACCCGCGATGGACGAGACCGCAATCACGCGGCCCCAATTTGTCTCCTGCATCGAGGGCAGGCAGGCGCGGACGGTCCAGAACGCGCCATCGAGGTTGGTGGTCAGGATCCAGCGCCAGAACTCTGTGTCGGTTTTGGTCAGGGACCGGCCTTCGGCGACACCTGCATTGGGCACGCAGATCTGGATCGGTCCGCGCGCTGAGACGGCTGTGGCCACGCCGTCTTCGACGGAGGCCTCATCGGTGACATCCATCACCACCGGATGCAGCCGGTCGCCCGCCGCGTCCTCCAGCACGTCCTTGCGCCGACCGGTGATCGTCACGGTCGCGCCATTGTCGGCCAAGGCACGCGCAATCGCCAAGCCGATCCCTGTGCCGCCGCCTGTGACCAGCGCATGAGAGCCGTTGAGCATGTGATGTCCTCCGCAAAAACCCGTCCCGGGCTTGACCCGGGACCTCGACCCTCGCGTGGCAGAGGTCCCGGGTCAAGCCCGGGACACGGGTCACCCTGGTCGTTGAAGCGGGCGTGACGTGACAGGCGGCGCGCGGCGCGTCATGATGGGACCATGCTCAAATGGCTTGATATCCCACCCATGTGGCTTTTGGCTTGTGCCGCTCTCGCCTGGCTTCAGGTGCAGCGTCTGCCCATGGGGCTCAGCTTTGGCGCGGCTTGGGCGGTGCCGGTGGGCACGGGGTTTGTGGCGCTTGGGCTGTTACTTGTGGCGCTGGCCATTTGGGAGTTTGCCCGCTACCGCACCACGCCCATTCCGCATATGGAGGCCAGCGCGCTGATCACATCGGGCATTTTTCGCCTGACGCGGAACCCGATTTACCTCGCAGATGCCGTCATCCTGGCCGGGCTCATCCTGCGCTGGGACGCGGTTTTGAGCCTGATACTGATTCCAATTTTGATTTGGATCATAGATTTTCGCTTCATTCGCGCCGAAGAGATGCGTCTGGAGCGGGCTTTTGGTGATGCATTTTTACGCTATCGGACGCAGACACGCCGTTGGCTGTGAAACTTCTGGAAAGTCAGCATTCACATCCGTGAATGATTGTGACATAGGCACCGTTCGCACTACCTCAGGGCTGCGGCGCGGTGTCTCATCCGCGTCCAAACGCCCAAAATAGAGAAGACGGGGGATGACGACTTGAAGATCGGAACACCGAAAGAGGTGCTGGAGGGTGAAAACCGGGTGGCGATGACGCCTGACTCGGCGCTCCAGCTGCAAAAGCTTGGCTATGACTGTGTCATCGAATCGGGCGCAGGCTTGGCCGCCGGGTTCAGCGACAAAGACTACAAAGACGCGGGCGTTTCCGTGCTCAAGACACCTGCGACGCTGTGGAAGAATTGCGATATCGTGGCCAAGGTCCGCGTGCCCATCGACACCGAGGTGAAGCGCCTGCGCGAGGGTCAGACGCTGATTTCCTTCTTCAACCCGGCCGAGAATGAAAAGGGCCTTGAGACGGCCGCCAAGAAAGGCGCGACCGTCGTGGCGATGGAGCTGGTCCCCCGGATCCGCCGCGCCCAGAAGATGGACGCGCTGAGCTCGATGGCCAATATCGCGGGCTACCGCTCTGTGTTCGAGGCGGGCAACAATTTTGGTCGGTTCTTTACCGGTCAGGTGACCGCCGCCGGTAAGGTGCCACCTGCCAAAGTGCTCGTCGTGGGGGCCGGTGTGGCCGGTCTGGCCGCGATTGGCACGTCGACGTCTCTGGGTGCGATCACATACGCCTTTGACGTGCGTCCCGAAGTGGCCGAGCAGATCGAGTCCATGGGTGCGGAGTTCGTCTTCCTCGATTTTGAAGAAACACAGACCGATGGTGCATTGACCGGCGGTTATGCGTCGCCGTCCAGCCCGGAATTTCAGGCAAAACAGCTTGAAAAATTCCGTGAGATGGCCCCGGATATCGACATTGTCATCACCACGGCCCTGATCCCGGGCCGCCCCGCGCCGAAGCTTTGGACCAAGGACATGGTCGAGATGATGAAGCCCGGCTCGGTTGTGGTGGACCTCGCGGCAGAGCGCGGTGGCAACTGTGACCTGACCGTGATGGACGAAAAGGTCGTCTCCGAGAACGGTGTCACGATCATCGGCTACACCGATTTCCCCAGCCGCATGGCCTCGCAAAGCTCCACGCTTTATGCCACCAACATCCGTCACATGATGACCGACCTGACGCCGGAAAAAGACGGCACGCCGGTCCATGACATGGAAGATGACGTGATCCGCGGATCCACTGTGACCCATGCCGGTGAGGTGACCTATCCGCCGCCCCCGCCCAAGGTGAACGCCATTGCGCAGCAGGCTAAAAAGCCTGAGCCCCCCAAAGAGCTGACGCCGGAAGAAAAGCGTGAAGCGGAGACCGCCGCGTTCAAGAAGCAAACGATCAATCAGGTCACGCTTTTGGGCATTGGTGGCTTTCTATTGCTCGCCGTGGGCCTCGTGGCCCCGGCCAGCTTCATGCAGCACTTCATCGTGTTTGTTCTGTCTGTTTTCGTAGGCTTCCAGGTGATTTGGAACGTGTCGCACTCTCTGCACACGCCGCTCATGGCGGTGACCAACGCGATTTCGTCGATCATCATTCTGGGGGCGGTCATTCAGATCGGATCCAGTTCGGTGATCATCACGATCCTCGCTGCCTTGGCCGTTTTCATGGCGGCGATCAACATCTTCGGTGGCTTCCTCGTCACCCGGCGCATGCTCGCCATGTTCCAGAAGTCCTAAGGAGGAAGAGCCATGGAATTCGGATTTACCACGGCGGCCTACGTTGTTGCGGCCATTCTTTTCATCTTCTCCCTGGGCGGTCTGAGCGGCCAGGAAAGCGCCAAACGTGCGGTTTGGTACGGGATTGTCGGCATGGCGATTGCCGTGCTGGCGACGCTGATTGGACCCGGTCAGGTCTTCTGGCCACTGACCATTATGCTAATTATTCTGGGCGCGATAATTGGCTATCAACTGGCCACGCGCGTGCAGATGACGCAGATGCCCGAACTGGTGGCGATCATGCACTCGCTCGTGGGTCTGGCGGCGGTCTTTGTGGGCTTCAACGCCGACATCATGATCAACAATATCGCCGGGCTCAGCGATGGTGCCGCCGCGAACCCCGTGGGGGGCTATGGCCTACCGCTCTTTCCGCTGGCGGATGACGTCTATGACGGGCTCTCGTCCTTTGGCCAGCTTGTCGCCAAAAAGACGGGTGTCGAGATCGGCATCCTGCGTATCGAACTGGCGCTTGGCATCTGGATCGGGGCGGTGACGTTCACCGGGTCCGTGATTGCTTATGGCAAGCTGTCCGGCAATTCGTCGCTGCTGCCGTTCAAGATCGACACGTCGGCCAAGCAATTGCCGGGCGGCCATGTGCTGAACGCAGCCGCCGCGGCGCTGTCGCTGATCCTGCTGATCATGTACCTTTCCGGTTCCGGTTCTTGGACGCTGGTGCTGTTGTCGCTCGCGGCTTTCTTTATCGGGTATCACCTGATCATGGGGATCGGCGGGGCGGACATGCCCGTGGTCGTCTCGATGCTCAACTCCTATTCGGGGTGGGCTGCGGCGGCCATCGGCTTCTCGCTTGGCAACGATCTGCTGATCGTCGTAGGTGCGCTTGTCGGCTCCTCCGGTGCGATCCTCAGCTACATCATGTGCAAGGCGATGAACCGGTCGTTTGTGTCGGTGATCCTTGGCGGCTTTGGTGGCGCTACGGGTGAACAGATGGCCGTGGAGGGCGAACAGATCGCCATCGAGGCGGATGGTGTCGCCACGGCCCTGAACGAGGCCGACAGCGTTGTGATCATCCCGGGCTACGGCATGGCGGTGGCGCAGGCCCAGCAGGGTGTGGCCGAGCTGACGCGCAAGCTGCGTGCCCAAGGCAAGACCGTGCGTTTTGCCATCCACCCGGTGGCGGGGCGTCTGCCCGGTCACATGAACGTGCTCCTGGCAGAGGCCAAGGTGCCGTATGACATTGTGTTGGAGATGGATGAGATCAACGATGACTTCCCGTCGACGGATGTGGCTATCGTGATCGGGTCGAACGACATCGTGAACCCCGCGGCACAGGACGACCCCAACTCGCCCATTGCCGGGATGCCGGTGCTGGAGTGCTGGAAGGCCAAACAGGTGTTCGTGTCCAAGCGCGGGCAGGGCACCGGCTATTCCGGCATCGAGAACCCGCTGTTCTTCAAGGACAACACCCGCATGTTCTATGGCGACGCCAAGGCGTCCATCGACAAGCTGTTGCCGATGATCGACTGACCCGACCGGTCCACGACATGTGCAAAGCCCCGCCGCAACCGGCGGGGCTTTTTCGTTCAGCGGTTGCGCGTCCGGGTCACGTTTCTCGCGCCCTTGGGTCGGGTCGCATTGCCCTGCACGATCACCTCGTCCGCCGTTGCTGTGCGGGTGCGGTTCCAGTCCGTGATATAGCCACCTCCGGTCGTGTAGGTGCCGCTGCGGGTACATGTGCGCGATGTGTCGGTGTTGCTGCACTCGGCACTGCCGCTGCCAGCGCCGCCGTTTGGCCCTGTCACGGTCCAGCTTTGCGCGCTTGCGGTTGTGCTGCTCAACACGGCGAGCAGTATTGGGAACGTCCACTTCATGCTCTGTCTCCTTTGTTGTTGGACCGGGGTGATACGCGCCGGGCGGTTCGTTCCGTCGGTTCCGGGCGATGTAGGCATTTTTCTGGGCGAATTCCTGCCCGTAGCGTGATCCGGTTCCTCGTGTATACAATTGCACTCTGTTAACACTCTGAAAAACATACAGAAATATTTTGGCATGGCGGGATTTAAGCGCTATATCGCACCCAACAGGCACGCAGGACGACACTATGGCCCCGATCGAAGACCACCCGTTGCGCTACCGTTTGGCCAACGAACTGCACGCGCGGCCGTTTCCGTCGATGCGTGCGCCGTCAGCGGCGATCTACGTGGCGTTCAAACAGCCGGAGATGGCGGCCAACCGGGATCGCGAGGCCGATCTGGCGCATCTTTACGAGTTGCTGGACCGCCACGGTGTGCCGCACCCGCAGCCCGGCGCCACGCATTACTATGGGCAGATCGGCAAGCATTGGCTGAAATGGGAACAGCACACTGAGTTTGTGACCTACACGCTCTTTACCGAAGGGGTGGCGGACCGCCCCTTCGAGGCGGCGGCCTTTGATCCGTTCCCGCGGGACTGGCTGGAGAAAGCGCCGGGGCAGCGGGTGACCTCCATCCTGCTCAGGGTCGAGCAGGAGCCGGAGCCCAAACAGATCGAGGCGCGGCTGGCCGAATGGTTCGTGCCCGAAAGTCTGGCTGTGAGCACCGTGCTGGATGGCTCTGCCGTGGTCGCGGGTGATTTTCGCATCGATACGAACGGGCACATGCGGTTCGCCGTCTTTGTCGGGGGGGAGACGGGCAAGCGGCGGGTGGGCCGGATCGTGCAGCGCCTGTGCGAGATCGAGACCTACAAGACCATGTCGATGCTCGGCTTTGCCCGGGTGCGGGGCATGGGCGCGCAGCTGGGCACGCTGGACACGCGCCTGACCACGCTGGTCGAGGAGATGTCGCAGGAAGGGTCCAAAGCCGAAGCGACGCTGCAGGCGCTGCTGGCGATCTCGGCGGATCTGGAGACGCTGTCGGCGCAATCCTCGTTCCGGTTTGGGGCGACCTGGGCCTATGAGGCGATCGTGACCGAACGCATCTCGGCCCTGCGCGAAGAGCGTTATGCGGGACGGCAGACATTTTTGGAATTCATGGTGCGCCGCTATCAGCCGGCGATGCGCACGGTACGGTCAGCGCAGGAACGGCTGGACGCGATGAGTGCGCGTGGCGTGCGGGCCGCCAATCTGCTGCGGACACGGGTGGATGTGGAACGCTCCGCCCAGAACCAGGCGCTGCTGGAGAGCATGGACAAACGGTCGGACCTGCAGCTGCGGTTGCAGCGCACGGTCGAGGGGCTGTCTGTGGTGGCGATCAGTTATTATGCCGTGTCGCTGGCGTCCTACCTGCTTTACCCGCTGGAGGAACCGACGGGACTGTCCAAGAATATGCTCACGGCAGTGGTGACGGTGCCGGTGGTGCTGCTGGTCTGGGGCCTTGTGCGCCGGTTGCGCAAAAGCGTCGAAAAGTAGGGACGGGGTCGGACGCTCTTTGCGCGCTGCGCAAAGTCGCCCCGCCCACCGTCCCATAGCTGCGCCGAAGCCCTGTGGCGTGGTTTGGTGTCTGTGGCGGGGGCTATGCCCCCGCGGCAGCGCCGCCCCCCGGGATTTTTTAGGGGCAGAGACAGGGGGGGGATAAGCGGCCGCG
>ERZ1740070.1491-NODE-1491-length-14581-cov-10.606499_pt1 | contig 14581 bp, 9 predicted proteins | sample MGYA00581734_ERZ1740070 | MGnify/ENA primary metagenome ERZ1740070 (study PRJEB43018, sample SAMN04849744) | marine metagenome | isolation source: floating plastic debris | place: Pacific Ocean | collected 2008-09-01 | study: EMG produced TPA metagenomics...
AAGCACTGAACTTGGTTCTACAAGTGGGATGTACCCTATGGAACTGCTTGTACTACTCAAGGGAGTTCAAGGTTTTTTGTCGGTTTTCCCACTCTCTTTCAACTAGGGTCAAGAGTGCTTTTGTGCTCCAGTCGCCGTCATGTCGGATGCCGTTTATAAAAAAAGTGGGTGTTCCGTTGACATCGCTCTGGATGCCGCCTGCGATATCTGCTCGAATTTGCTTGGTATAAAGATGCTCTGCAACTTCCCTTTCAAAGCGATGCATATCTAAACCTAAGCCTTTAGTAAATGAGAATAATGCCCCATTTCCCTGCTCTAAAGGGTGCTCAAACAGATAGTCGTGTATGGGCCAAAATTGACCCTGTGCGCCTGCGGCCTCTGCTACCTCTGCGGTGTACTGCGCAAATGGGCGCAGCATGACAATCGGAAAGTGTCGAAACACAAAGCGAAACGCTTGACTTATCTCAGGTTTATCATTGGCCAGTGAACTTTGTAGCGCTTTGACTGCCAGATGTGCCTGTTGGCAGCGGGGACATTGGTAGTCTCCATACTCCAGCAGTGTCATCGAAGCGGTGGTCGCGCCTCGAATGTGTTCGCGATTGGTCACCGGAACAGTTAGCGGCATCGTCGTTGATCTCTTTTATAGATGAGCGGGTAGATCAATACCGAAAGTTAACTCCTGATACGGCTGTTCGATGGTCATCAGTATAGTGGGCATACCCAATCCGCCCAATTAGCCGGACCGCCAGTCTTTTGCTATACCAGACAGCAAACAATTCACCTAGGCAAACCGCATAGTCTGCTCTATGCAATTTGATCAGATCCGCAATATCAAGGATCACAGCCAGTGTTATCAGCTCCTATCCAAATGGCTCATTCGGCACTTGTTTTATCCGTAATCTGCCCTCCAGGGGCTATGCCACAATAGACCCAATGGTTAAGGCAATGTTTGCTCGGCGGCACGATGACATCTTCACTGACTGGCTCTCAAGCTCAGGCACTCCGATCTCGTATCACGGCGCTAGAGGCTGAGAATCATCGCCTGCGCGAGTCAGAAGCCAACTTTCGGACGCTGTTTGAGCTAAGTAGCGAAGGCATCTATTACACCGAAGTTGAGCCGCCTTGTCCGATTCATTTGTCGGTGGACGAACAGTGCGAATGGCTCTATCAAAGCATTCGAGTGGCGAAGGCAAACCCTGCCTTTGCCGCGATGTACGGCGTCGATAATTCCGACGAACTCATTGGCCTGACCAATTCAGACGTTCACGTTGAAGATTCAGACAAGAACGCGGCGTTTATCCGAGGCATCGTCATCAACGGCTACCGCTGTCGTAATTCAGAGACCGAAGAGGTGGATCAGCTCGGTCGGCCTCGATACTTTTTGAACAACGGCGTCGGCATTGTTGAGAACGGCTATGTGGTGGGATACTGGTGTACTCAAACCGACATTACCGAGCTGCGCCAAACTCAGCAGGCACTGCTAGCGGCTGAACGAGCCAAATCGAGGGAACTAGAGCATCTGAACGCCGAGCTGCGACAGACGCTGACGGAGCTGGAAGGGCGCGATCGCATCTCAGACGCCACTGCCGCTGCCACCAATGCCCTGCTCACCATCACCCCCCTTGACACCGCTATCAATGTCGCATTGAAAACGATTGGCGAAGCACTTGAAACAGACCGCGTTTGTGTTCTTGAGAACTTTAAACCAGTCCTAGACTCAGCCTTTCCAAGCTGGCGTCACTCGGAGTATGAGTGGACCTCAGCGGGTACCGTGCCGCAACAGACTGACCTCGCAGCGTTTCAGGGGAGTTACGAAGATATTCAGTGGCTGTATGAGCTGTTTCAACAAGGGCGATCTGCAAGCTACCTGATCGAAGATGCACCAGAACCGTTTCGCAGCGCTCAACTGGCGATTGGCGTCAAGTCAACGTGTGTCGTTCCTATCCTTGTAGACGGTCAGTGGTGGGGAGTACTTGGACTTGATGACTGTCTGATAGCTAAACAGCGCACTGCGGCTGAGATATCGATCCTGAAAGTAGCGGCTGACTGCATTGGCAGCGCGATTCAGCGGGAGCGTAACCAGCAGTCGCTCCAGCAGGCAGAGCAGGCACAGGCCGTTGAGCAAGCTCGTAACGAAGTGCTGACCCAACGAGACATATTGCTGAACGCCTCAGCTACCTCCGTTAGTGCGCTGCTAACGGTTGAGGACTTAGACGAGGCGATTAACCTCGCGTTGAAAACCATCGGCGAAGCCCTAGATACTGACCGGGCTGCTATTGTCGAGTTTTTCTATCCAGATTCAGAAACATCGCTGCCGCACTGGCGAGGTCTTTACGAGTGGGATACCCCGGATATCCCAGTACAGATTGCTGACCCAGCCACGGCTGAAGGGACCCACGAGGGGATTGAAGCCCTGCTATTTTCATTGATTCAGGGTGAGATTACCAGCATTCCGCTCGAAGCCATGGAAGAGCCTTTCCGCAGCCAGATGGCAACCCTTGGTGTCAAGGTTATGCACAGCGTCCCTATTTTTGTTGAGGGTGAGATTTGGGGGGCGCTGAGCTTTGACGACTGCGGTACTGCTATATCGCGTAGCCCCAGTGAGCTATCGCTGCTGCGGGTAGCGGCGGACTGCATTGGCAGTGCGATCGCCCGACAGCGAGTCCAGCAGACCCTGAGGCAAACCGAGCAGGCAAGAGCGGTTGAGCAGGCCCGCAATGAGGTCTTGCAGCAGCGCGATCGCATGTTGACCACCGTTGCTGAAGCGACCAAAGACCTGTTAGACACTTCCAACACCGACCTAGAGCAGGTGATTCCTGAGGCGCTGCAAGTTTTGGGCGAGGGGTTGGGGTGCGATCGCGTTGACGTGCTAGAAAACTTTGGTCATTCCTTAACAGAGTTTCCGGATTACCAAACAGTTATCTATGAATGGGCGGCTCCCGATGTAGTGCCACAAATCTCTCACTCAGAGGCTGCTCAAGTTACCTGCGAGGGCTTGAGTAGAGCCTTTGTCGAGCAATATCTTGAGAATGATGGCTTTGGTGGACCGGTCGATGATTGGCCGGAACCACTCTGTAACACCTTCAAAGCGGTCGATATTTTGTCGAGCTATTCAGTGCCTATCTGGGTCGGTGAAGCATTTTGGGGCGTTGTGGGGTTTGATTATTGTCGCGAGGCGAAGGAGTTTAGCCCATCTGAGATGGCGGTTTTGAGGACGGCGGCGGCCTGTATTGGCGGGGCAATTCAGCGCGATCGGGCGCAAAAAGCCGCCCTGCAAGCCGAGCAAACCCGTGCCCAAGAACTCGAACACCTCAACACGGAGCTACAGCAGGCGCTATCTTGCCTTTCAGACTCTGAAGAACGCTACCGCACCCTATTTGAAATTAGCAGTGAGGGAATCTATCGGTGCGAGTTTGAACAGCCGATTGCCATCGATTTGTCTATTGATGAGCAAGTTGAGCTGATGTATCGCTACTTGCAGGTTGCCGAAGCCAATGCAACCTATGCAGCCATGTACGGTTTTGATAATCCTAAAGAGGCCATCGGAATGCGGCTAACTGATGCTCATTTATTGGAATCTGAGCAAAACCGCAATATGATGCGCTCAGTTGTCGAGAATGGCTATCGGCTTCGCAACGCCGAAACTGAAGAAGTAGACCGCGACGGCAACCCTCGCTACTTTCTCAACAACATCACAACCCTTGTTGAAGATGGCTACGCCGTTGGCGGTTGGGCATCCCAGCTCGATATCACCGAACTGCGGCTTGCTGAGCAAGCCCTGCTCAAAGCTGAGCAGGACCGTGTTGCTAAGCTAATTAGAACCAATCAGATCCTCAAAAACAGCCTAGACCGTCTAGCCACCGAGCTCAACCTCGACGCCTTCCTAGGTCACGTCCTAACCGAAATCTCGCAGCAGCTCAATATCCATACCAGCTGCCTACAGCTGTACGACCCAAGCACCGAAACCCTTCAGCTCCGACAGTGGGTTGACCAGGGCACTATCCGCCAGCCGGAGAGCTTCTCAGATTTAGGGCCGATGTCGCAGCCCATTGCGGCCAAAGATACCGCCATCTGGAAGCTCCTTTTACACACTCGACGCCCTTTTATAATTACCCTTGAGAATGCCGCTCACTATATGTTTCCCGGCACCGACGACTGGCAGCTTCAGTGGGCAGAGCAGCATGGCATACAAGCAGGGATTAATATTCTGCTAATTTTGGGAGATACCCCACTGGGTCTGCTCTTCCTCCTCTCAGCTGAGCGTAACGAGTTTACCCCCGAAGAACTCGAACATGTTCAAGCCATCTCTCAGCAGGCCACCCTCGCTATCCAGCTCACCCGTCTGGCCGATGAAGCTAAACAAACCGTTTTGATAGACGAGCGTAACCGGCTCGCCCGCGACATTCACGATACCCTGGCCCAGTCGTTGGGCGGCATCATTCTGCAGCTACAAGCGGCTGAGAGTGCCTACACTACCAACCTGCAAGATAAGCAAGCCCACCTGAGCCAGGCGCTGCTGCTGGCCAAGCAGGCTCTGACCGAAGCCCGTCGCTCTGTGCAGGCTCTGCGACCATCGCTGCTAGAGCAGACCACGCTGGACCAAGCCATCGAGGCCCTTTTGCAGCAGCTCACCAGCGGCAGTGATGTGCAAGCGACCTATCAGGTTCACGGGAGCCCTTACCAGCTGCCGCCCGCCGTCGAAGCCCACCTGCTCCGGATCAGCCAAGAGGCGATTACAAACGCCCTACGCTATGCCCAGGCAAGCGAGCTAGGGATGAGCCTCACCTACGAACCTCGTCAGGTTCAGCTACGTATTCAAGACAACGGTAATGGCTTCGACCCTACCCAGACCACCTTTGGATACGGTCTCATTGGAATGCGAGAACGTGCTCAGCAGATTACCGCCCACCTGCAACTAAACAGCCAACCGGGACAAGGTACGATTGTATTGGTGACGCTTCCAACCTCAACAGCGACGGCCAAAGACCTCCATGACTGACGCTCCCCTCCGGATCCTGATTGCTGACGATCATCCCGTTGTCCTCCATGGTCTAGCGGCGATTACGGGTCGGCATCCCCATATTCAGGTAGTGGCTCAGGCTAGCGACGGGCGTAGCGCGGTCTCACTCTATCGTCAGCATCAGCCTGACGTAGCCCTGCTCGACCTGCGCATGCCCGAAATAGGGGGCGTTGAGGCCATCGGTATGATTCGGGCGGAGTTTCCCACGGCTCGCATCATCGTACTGACTATTTACGACACTGACGAAGATATCTATCGCGGTCTGCAGCTGGGCGCGATGGCCTACCTGCTCAAGGATACTCCCCCCGATGAGCTGCTCAATGTGATTTTCGATGTCGCCGCAGGCAAACAGTGCATCCCGCCCGAAATCGCGCTTAAGCTTGCTAACCGAATCACCCGTCCGGCCCTCACCAAGCGCGAGCTAGAGGTTTTGACCCTGATTGTGCAAGGGCAAAGCAATCGCGAAATTAGTGATAGCCTGACCGTTGCTGAGGGCACCGTGCGGGCTCATGTCAATAATATCTTGGCTAAGTTAGATGTGCGCGATCGCACCCAGGCCGCTACCCTAGCCCTCAAGCAGGGCCTGTGCCGCTAGTGGGCTCGTTTTTAACCAAAATCAGGTCTATCTCTGCTGAATGTTGTACGGTGGACTCTATCAAAACGCCAGATCTTAGGCTAGCTGTTTAGCCTAATAAAAGACTAGCTCTGTGATCAATTGAAATAGAAAATAGCATTCAATAAACTACAACCTAGTTGTTGCCACTAACTTCTATTGACTAAGAAAGATTTGAAAGCGCAGCCCTATTCCTGTGGGGTCTAAAATCTCGATTCGTAATTGATTTTATTTGAGAGTTCTCGTTGAGTATGGGTTTGTCCTGTTGTTAGACGAGGATCAATCTGTCGGCACATGCACTTAGTTTATGTGTAACCCATCCCATGCAATCTCATATCCTTCTAGTTGGTATTGCCAGTCAGCTAGCCGCGTTTTTAGAAAAGACATTGTCTCAAAAGGGGTATCGAGTGAGCAAAATGAGGGGCCCTATTCCAGAGCCCGCTCAGGTGCAACAGGTACATCCCGACCTGCTGATTATGATGATGCTTGACGTTAGCCGCCCTAATATGGTGCTCTGCCGTCGGCTATCCGTGGCCTTTAACACGATGCCGATCATGCTGCTGGGTTACGATAATCAAAATGCGCTTGTTGAGAGTCTCAATATCTGTGCGAGCGATTATTTATCGGTGCCATTTTCCCTAGAAGAGTTTTTGGCTCGGATAAGGGCAAGGTTGCGGCGACTGAGTTGGGAGCATCCAAAAAATCTCTTTGTCGTGGGGAAACTGCGGTTAGATGTGGAATCCCGCGCAGTCACGTATGGCGATCGCTCGATTGAGCTTACGAGTAAAGAGTTTGAATTGCTGAAATATCTGATTAGTCATCCACGCCAGGTGATGACACATCAACAAATTTTGGATCGGGTTTGGCCCGATTCTGTTCTGGTTGACAAGAGCAATATTGTGCAGGTGTATGTGCTATCACTGCGTCGAAAACTGGGAGATGCCGAAGACCTAATCCAGACAGTATGGGGGGTAGGGTACGTTTTGAAAGCTCCCTCTGGGGCTTCGGCAAAAATATCCCTTACCTCATGGTGAGCCTGTTTTAGAAGACGGTTGAAGTTTGATCAGAACGTATGGACGCTAGTTTGGGAGATTTCTCCGGGACAGAGGACTACATCGCCTGCACAGAAGACCCCTTGGGGCAATGTGATTGAAATTTATTCCCACAGCTAGGGCTGGCCTAGCGCAGTCGTTAACCAGATTGCCCTGTTGGGATGCTGCTGCTGAGATACCCCCTACTACCTAGAGTATTGAGCTGGAAATGGAATCAAAATCTGCGATACCCCCCGGAAAAACTCTCCCCCCAAGCCAGGAGAGGATCCGTCATCGGTCGTGGCTATGGCTGCTCATTGCAACGCTGGGCTTAGCGAGCGGCGGGCTCATCTGGAGTCGCTGGCGGTCCCGTGAGCCGGTGGCTGCGATCGCAGCCCAGGCCACCGCCGTTGAAACTCAGACGCTACAGTCCGCCACGGTAAGCACCTCATCCGAATTTGTCGGGGCGCTAGAGGCTCAGGAGCGGGTGACGTTGCGCCCTGAGGTCGCGGGTCGCATTACCCAAATTTTAGTGTCGGCAGGCGATCGTGTGAGTGCCGGTACACCGCTCTTACAGCTCAGTCCCGATCGGCCTCAGGCTTTGGTGAGAGGGGCCGTCGCTGATATCGAAGTGGCCCGTGCCGCTCGCAACGCCGCCCAGGCTGAAATTTTGGAAGCCGAAGCCCAGCGCGACAGCGCCATTGCCGACCGCAGTCTGCAAGATACGGAATATGAACGCACCCAGGCGCTCGTCACCGCCGGAGCCCTGGCCCAGCAGTCTTTAGACCAAGTGGCTCGTAATCGAGACGCTGCGATCGCTGCTCAAACTGCCGCTGAACGACGTATTCAAGCTATCCGTGCCAATCTAGAAGAAGCGATCGCCACCCTACGGCGGGCCGAGTCAAATGCCCAAGTGGCTGGCGAAGATTTGTCTGACTACCAGGTGGTCGCCCCGGTTGATGGCGCTGTTGGGGATCTCCCCCTCAAGGTTGGCGACTATGTTGACATAGGCGCACCCATCACAACTCTGACAGACAATCAAACAATGGATCTACGTCTGTCTATTCCGGTCGAGCGCAGCAGCGAACTCCTCACGGGGGTGCCGGTCGAACTGCGCACTCAAGCAGGCGGCGAGCCATTGATCACGGGTCGCATCAGCTTTGTCTCGGAGCGGGTTGATGACGGTGCCCAGTCGATTTTGGCCAAGGCCAGTTTTTCTAATCCGAGTGGGATGCTGCGGGACGAACAGTTTGTTCGCGCGACGGTGATTTGGGAGCAGGTGCCGGGGGTGCTGGTGCCAACAACGGCGATCTCCCGCGTGGGGGGACAGAGCTTTGTCTTTGTGGTGGAGCCCTCCGAGCAATCCGAGGAAGGGGCGGTTGAGTATGTAGCGGCACAGCGACCTGTACAACTAGGAGGGATTGAGGGCAACCGTTACCAAGTCACCGATGGCTTGAGTGCTGGAGAGACTATTGTTACCGTCGGCATCCTGCGGCTGTCTGATGGTGTACCTATTGAACCTGACTAGATGCTGGGGCAAGCGTATTCAGACCAAAAGATTAAATCGCTCACCCATGAGCTAGAGGCTTGGGAAGAAGTGGCTATCAATACCGATTTTGAAGATGCGATCGCGCATTAAGGCACTAGGCATTTTGCTTTCTAGCAGTCTCTAGCCACGGCCAAACAAAATGCGAAAACCTCTTTTCAAATAAACCTTTCTACGGCATGAACAATTCTGCTCCGAGAGGAGCATTCGGCTACGTTCTCGAAGCGCTCACTCAGTTCGGTTTTCAGTTCGATTTTCAGTTCGAACACACGGCAGTAACCAGTATTTAGACGAGATTGTGCAGTCAGTCCCATTGGCCAAAGCATACGTTTACCAAAGCAGCCCCCTATGACTTCTTCCAACTTGCCTACCGAATCTGTATTCGAACAGCCTACGGCGGGCGGTGATTCCTCGCTTCAGCTATCAGCTATCCAGCAGTTGATGGAGAATATGTCAGCAGAGCTGACTGCCCTACATCAGGAGGTCAGCAGTCTTAAAGATTTGCCCCAGCAGGTCACACAGCTAGAGCGTCGCTTGATGGTTGTTGGCGACCTCTATCGCTACGACACTCTTCACAAGCAGCTCGCCGCAAGGGAGTGGTCCTCTGCCGACAAAGAGACCGTCAGCCTGATCGCTGAGCTTGCCAATGTCTCTGATCTAGAGGAACTGAGCCCTCGAGGCATTCTTAGCTTCCCCTGCGGTGAGCTGCAGGTGATCGACCGCCTATGGTCCACCTATAGCGAGGGGCGGTTTGGCTTTAGCGTCCAGGTAAAAATTTACCAGGAGCTGGGCGGTACCCTGGAAACCACTATCGGCGAAGACCAAAAACTCATTCAGCGCTGGGGCGCAGCCCTGGGCTGGCGTAGCGGTATCACCGAGCAAAATCCGGTGGGCGATCGCTGGCGTCAGTGCGATGAACTGGATTTTTCGCTGAGTGCCCCCAAAGGCTGCCACCCCTCGCGCTGGTGGAACTCGCCCTACGGGTCGCGCATGACCAACTATTTTCTGAACCGATTGATGAGCTGTGAGCGGTAAATCTACCCCTCTGATGCGGCGCGCTGCTGATTCAGCACACCCTACGTTTTTATCCAATTACTCTGCCATTTAAGGTCATGTTTGTTGAAACCTTTATCCGTCGACCCGTTATGACGATGGTGCTGTCCATCATCATCTTTATGGTAGGAGCGATTGTCATCCCGACGCTGCCGGTAGAACAGTATCCCGATATCAGCCCGGTGCAGGTGGTGGTCACTGCCGACTACATTGGAGCCAGTGCCGAGGTGGTAGAAGAAACCGTTACCACCGTACTAGAGCGAGAGATCAACGGCGTCAATGGCATGCGTTATCTGAACTCCACTAGTAGTGACGATGGCACCAGTACCATCACGGTGACTTTTCGCCAGGGCTACAACATAGATATCGCGGCTGTGGATGTGCTGAATCGGGTCTCTATCGTGACACCCCAGCTACCGCAAACGGTGCAGCGTACGGGTGTAACGGTACGCAAACAGTCCAGCAGTGTCGTGGTAGGAATGTCAATTTATAGCGAAGAAGCGGGGCTATATGACGACAACTTCATCAGTAACTACGCCGATTTGTATGTACTAGATGCCCTGCGGCGAATTGAGGGGGTGGCGCAGATTCAACCGTTTGGAGAGCGGCGCTATGCCATGCGGTTATGGCTCGATCCATCCCGGATGGCTGCTCGCGGCATCACAGCACAGGATTTAGTCGCCGTTGTTCAGGAGCAAAATCTGCAGGTGGGGGCGGGCAGTATTGGCCAGCCACCAACAGAAGATGGGCTGAGCTATCAGATGACGCTGCTTTCTCCGGGGCGTTTGGAAGATGTGGGTGAGTTTGAGAACCTGGTACTGAAAACTGAGGCGGACGGCAACCTGGTGTATCTGCGCGATGTTGGACGAGCAGAACTGGGGGCGGAAAATTACAGCACCTTTGCCCGCTATCGACGCCAGGGTGCCATTGGCTACCAGATTGTACAAACGCCAGGTACCAATGCCCTTGAGGCGGCCAATGCGGTCAAGGCAACCCTGGCTGAGCTGGCTGAAGACTTTCCCCCAGGGTTAACCTATGCGGTACCCTACGACCCCTCGCTCTTTGTTGTGGAGTCTCGCAAAGAGGTGATCAATACCCTCATTCAAGCAATTGTTCTAGTGGTGTTGGTGCTCTTTCTGTTCTTGCAAAACTGGCGTGCGACTATCGTCCCGGCTGTGGTGATTCCGGTGGCGCTGATCGGTACCTTTGCTTTCATCAAAGCGTTCAACTTTTCGATCAACAGCCTGACGCTATTTGGTCTGATTTTGGCCACGGGGATGGTCGTAGACGATGCGATTGTGGTGGTCGAAGACATCGCCGGAAAAATTCAGGAAAAGGGCATGCGGCCCCATCTCGCGGCGGTCGAGGCCATGCGAGAGCTAACCGGAGCTGTGATTGCTACCTCCCTGGTGCTGCTGGCGGTGTTTATTCCCGTCGCGTTCTTTCCCGGCACGACGGGACAGCTCTATCGGCAGTTTGCCCTGACAATTGCCTTTGCCGTCACCATTTCCACCTTTAATGCCTTGAGTTTGACCCCAGCTCTGTCGGCCTTACTGATTCGGCCAGGACAGCAGCCCGGTGGTTGGCTGGGACGTTTTTTCGGTATGGTCAACCGTGGCATTGACGCCCTGCGTCGGGGCTACTTTAACAGCCTGCGCCAGCTGATTCGGTTGAAAGCGATTGTGCTGGTGCTATTTGCGATCGCGCTGGGAATGGCGGCCTGGCTCTACACCGTAGTCCCCACAGCGTTTCTACCAGAAGAAGACCAGGGCCTTCTCATCAGCTTGATTCAAGGACCTGAGGGTACGTCCGTCGACTATACCAGCAGCGTAATTGATCGAGTTGAGCAAACTTATTTGGACATTCCCGACGTGGAGGGTACCTTCTCCCTGGGTGGCTTTAGCTTCAGCGGCAGCATTCCCAACAGCGGCGTTATTTTTTCTCCCCTCATTCCCTGGGGCGATCGCCCCCGTTCTGACCAGTCTGCTCAGGCGGTGTTAGGGCAGGTCTGGCCTCAGTTTGGTCAAATCAAAGAGGCGAATGTGATTGCTTTCAATCCGCCCACCATTCAAGGACTGGGCAGCATCAGTGGCTTTGTTTTCCAGCTGCAAGATCGCGGCAATAACGAGCTGCCAATATTCCTGCAGGCCAAGGACGACCTCATCGCGGCGGCCAATGCGGCTCCCGAACTACAGAACGTCTTTACTACCTACACCGCCAATGCACCTCAGCTTGAGGTAAATATTGATCGCAGCTTAGCAAAAGCGATGCAGGTCAACATTGACGATATTCTAAATACTCTCCAGAGTTTCTTGGGCTCGCGCTACGTCAACGACTTTAACGCCTTTGGCCGTACCTATCGGGTTTACATTCAAGCCGACGCACCCTTTCGCTCCAACCCCAACGACATTGGCAATCTCTACGTACGTTCTGAAACGGGAGAGATGATTCCGCTCGATACCTTAGTTTCTATATCGTCCACCACGGGTCCCCAAACCATCAACCATTACAATCTATTCCGCTCGATCGAGATCAACGGCTCCCCAGGGCCAGGGTATAGCTCTGGCCAGGCGATTGCAACAATGGAGCGCCTAGCCAACGAAGTTCTCCCCAGCAGCATGGGCTTTGAGTGGTCCGGCATTTCCCTAGAAGAGCTGGAGTCTGGCGGACAGGCTCCCCTTATTTTTGGTCTGGGGATTATCTTTGTGTTTCTTGTCCTGGCTGCCCAGTACGAGAACTTTGTCGATCCGGCAATTATTCTGCTGGCGGTGCCGCTAGCGATGCTGGGGGCTCTGTTAGCAGTGATGCTGCGAGGCTTGCCAAACGATGTTTACTGCCAGGTAGGGCTTGTGATGCTCATTGGTCTTGCCAGCAAAAACGCGATTTTGATTGTCGAATTTGCCAATCAGCTTCGAGACGAGGGGCTGTCCATCGCCAGAGCTGCGGTGGAGGCGGCGCAACAGCGCCTGCGACCCATCATCATGACGGCGATCTCCACCCTGCTGGGTATTTTCCCTCTGATGATTGCAACCGGAGCCGGTTCCTCTAGTCGCCAGTCCCTGGGCACCGCAGTGTTTGGCGGTATGATTGTTTCGACGGTACTAAGTCTGTTTGTCGTACCCGTGCTGTATATAGTCATCGTGGGATTTTTCTGCCGCTTCAAAGACTCCTGTCGCGACCTGTCTCCTATCCCAGAACTGCCTGTAGAAGCACCTACGGTAGAGGGACTGTCGAGATAAGGTCATGAAGTCTGCCCCAGTACGCACGTCTTGCTTTCAAAGACATCAATCAAGTGCCTTAGAGCCCCTGATTGACGCTCTATTTGACGGTCTATCTAAAATTGTTACCCCATCCCTGAAAGACTCTTGAGAAAAGTCAGATGAATGTCAATATAGCTGTCATTTAGCCTGCCCTTAGCCAGGGCGTTGCCAGTATTCAACCCAAAGAACCAAATATCCCGTATAGCGATAAATGTCTCGATCAGGCTTAAATCTAGGGCGGAAATCTCCCTAGCCGACCGATAGCCCTCCAGAAAACGCTGCCAAAGTTTATCTTCCTTGGGGTGGCGTCATTGTTGCTGCCTACCCACGGGTTGGGGCAGTTTGGCTAGCAAGCGCATACTCAACGGCTTTCTCGGCGTGGATGGTGGCACTGTCAAACAGCCGTATGTCAGTGTCAGCCTGTTTGACAAGCATACCTATCTCAGTGCAGCCAAGGATGATGGCCTCAGCACCGTCGTTTGCTAAAGCATCAATGATTCGCAAATAGTCTGTTTGAGAACTTGGCTCTATTTTCCCCAAACAAAGCTCCTGGTAGATAATCCGATGAACAGTTTCTCTATCACTTTTGTTGGGAATTAAAACATCAAGACCGTGGTTTTTGGCTAGTCGATCTTTGTAAAAGTCTTGCTCCATGGTGAAGGCTGTGCCCAGCAGACCTGCTTTGTGGATGCCTTGGGCGACCAGGGTGTCTGCGATCGCATCGGCAATATGCAGCAAGGGAATATCAATAGCCGCCTCTACCTGGGGAGCAACTTTATGCATGGTGTTGGTACCGATCAACAGAAAGTCTGCCCCAGCAGCCTGTACACCCAGGGCCGCCTCGGAGAGAATTTTTGCCATCTCATCCCAGTTACCTTCATGCTGCAGCGTTTCAATGGGTTCAAAGTCCACACTGTACATGGCAATTTTGGCAGAATGCAGCCCACCCAGAGCGTTCTTCACCCCCTCGTTGATGGCACGGTAGTAGCTGACGGTGCTCTCCCAGCTCATGCCGCCCAACAGTCCAATCGTTTTCATGCCGTCTCCTCTGGATAATGCCGCCTATTTATACCCTACACCTGGTAATGATGCACCAACCCACCCTGGAAGCCCCAGGGCTAATTGAATTAGAACCTACCAAAAGGAGTTAGTGGTTGCCAGGCGATCCCTAGTGGTATTAGCCAAGTATCCCTTTCAGTGGATACCCCCAATTAGCGCTACCGTATATAAGCCAGAGAGAATGGCCAAAACTCCCAAAATCACTGGGTTTCAATATGACCTGCCCCAAGGTTCCCCTTGGCAAGGGGAACCGCTAGGGAGGGGTCTGGATAACTGGCGCTAGCGATCGAAAACCCCTCCGTTGGTGCCCCTTGAATCAGGGGCACCGTTGCCAGCACATTCCAATATTAATAATCTTCCAGATGTGTATACACGGTAGCCCAACTAGCGCCGGGGTTTGAACCCGGCTTAGGCTGAGCCGCCATAGCCCACATGTTCATCCATGGCGGCTCAGCCGCTCAATCCACCCGCACCCGTCGGGTCAAAATCGCCATTACCTCATTGGGGCGACCGGTCGCCAGCGGTCGGCTCCAGTCGTTAGGCTCGGCATACTGCTTGGTATGCAGGTCCAAAATGGTGCGCTGCACGGCGGTGAGACTGCCCAGCAGCAGGTGCCGCACGTCCTCAAAGTCGTGCTCGGGTAGGGGTTCTGTTGAGCGGGTAGGGGAAACGGTGGACGCTGTTGCGCCCTGGTTAGCATCTTGAAACATGAGTTCTGATCTCCTAGTAAACGTGTAAGAACGTGAGGAAAGCAGAACCCAAGGAGCTTAGCCACGCCGCAGAAACTGCGGTTGCTGAGGTAAAGGTACACGCCACCGACAGCGCTGGACCAGCGCCTGGGGATGTCTCTCAACGTTCAGCAACGCCCAACTGGAGTGTCGGTGAGCGGCTGAGGCATAATAAGCCTAGCTCGCAAACTGCCTATTTCAGTTTGGGGGTGATGCGGTTAGTAGGTGGTGATGACACCTGCTGACCGCGCTAAGTCATTGAGTTCTGTAG
>ERZ1740070.1495-NODE-1495-length-14557-cov-12.884154_pt1 | contig 14557 bp, 19 predicted proteins | sample MGYA00581734_ERZ1740070 | MGnify/ENA primary metagenome ERZ1740070 (study PRJEB43018, sample SAMN04849744) | marine metagenome | isolation source: floating plastic debris | place: Pacific Ocean | collected 2008-09-01 | study: EMG produced TPA metagenomics...
CAAAGAGTTTCAGCCTATGACATGCTTTCGTCAGGATCCATGCCATACCCCAAAAAGCCTATTATCTGGAGTCTCAGTTATTCTCAAAACTATGGTAGTTTCCATCTTTAAAGTAGACATCTACTTCATTGCCCTCTTGTAAGAACATATAGTCATCAACGGGAACGTTGTAGCTCTTTCGTTGAGGTGTTTGGTTGTCCATGAATTCAAAACCGATATGGTAAGTGCCATCTGGGTCTATTCTTTTACCTTTAACTGTTGCATGTCGGCGTAGTTTAGAAGAGCGTTGGGAACGGAATTTTGAGAAAAAATTCCACCAAAACCAACCAACTATAAGTACTAACAAAGTCAGTCCAAGAGTAAGGGGCTCCATGGTTTAAGTATTTATGATTGAGGGCTGTATAAATTTTATTCCTTTGAAGTATGTTTTGTAGGAAATTACCACCACAGCTGCCCAATTTTACCCGTTCAGGCATCGCGTCAAGCCAAGCTTGCAGCCTACGTTAGTCAATCTACTGCAGCCTCGCAACAGCACTCAAACTCCAGCTACAAGTCCGCTTGACACTGGGGTATCCCAACTAGCCAACGCATTGCTATTGGGTGAATAGGGCGCGTTGCGTTGGTTTTAGTGTCATGCGTTCTGTTCCATTTGAGTTTGTTTCTGGCCTGGCGTCCGAGTTTGGTGCGGTTGAGTGTTGCTGGCGCGAGTCTGAGCGGTCGTTTACTGGCTACGTGGCCGAGTGCTGGTTTGGGTTCTTACCTACCTTTTTTGCTCAGCGCTGGGCGGCGGTCGTTGGTTACTCGGTTTTAGTCCGCACTGTGTCTGACGGTCCTACGCGGTTTGTTGTTTCGGTTCCGGTTACTGTGCCCCTGGGGTCTATCCGGTTGTCAGGTGGTCAGCGAGGTGGGCGTGTTCGGGTGCGGTTGGTTCATTAGTGGGTAGGGGTTTCGGCCCCTTTGTCTAATGGACATAGAGACTCGATGGTGAACTTGACGATAGCAAAAAACCGGTAAAGCAACTTGTACGACTCAAGTCTTAAGAGGTTGCCAAAATATCTACGAGCCCGTATGTAGATTTTAAATACTATCTTTCCATTTCAATATCATTTGAGGAATTGAGGTGATGCTGAATTAACCATCCACCTAAGATATCAATAATGTTTCCAAATGTGATGGTTATGAATGCCATCATTAGGATTAAGAATCCTAGAAAAGAAGTGTGTGGCTGTTGTCGTAGCTCCTTACGAGGGCAGCAAAAATTTCCTTGACATTCAATAAAATCTCCAATAATGGCCTCTAAATCTTCCGTGGAAGGAAAAATAGGTGATAAGGGACAGCGAGAAATTTTGGGTTTATCCAGCATTAATATCTCTTTCTTTTTCTGGATGTAAGCAGAGAGTGAAAGAACCAAATTATAGAGCTGCTGAGACAGTGTGTGTGAGAAGTGATTCATGAGAGAAAAGGCCTAACGCAAAGTGTTTTACATGAGGCAGCAACGCAAAAGGATGAACAATACCTCATCTACAAGGATTAATTATAATTAGTATAGCTTGAATTATTGCAAAAATGATAGTTAATTGAAGCTATGGTTTATTTCAGGCCTGCTAAAACCTTGTGATATAAGACTAAAAACATATAAAAATGATTCAATGCTTACAAAGTAGATATCATTTATGTATAATAATCAAACCTACGTAGGCGTGAGAACACACGTCTTCAATGATTGATCTTTAGGGGACGTCACCAATCTGTACCTAAAGAATCATTTACTTTGCTTGTAATTGATGACATCCCCAGCGCGGAGAATTTGATGCAATGAAAAAACATCGTAAGACAATAAATGAGGAGCAAGCTTTGGAAGTAACTTCCGACGTTGAAATCCCTGATGAATCAACTCAAGAAACGTCATCATCCAGCCAACAGTTAGAGCAAACGCAATCACCTATATCGTTGTCTGCCTTGGAAGAAGATCTCTTAACAGCATTGTTGGGGCAAGAATTGTATGGATTGCAGTTGTGTCAGGCAATCCAAGACTCTAGTGAGGGCCGCCAAGTTCTTAAAATAGGCTCTCTATATCCTTCATTACACCGGCTGGAGCGTAAGGGCTTTGTCACGTCTCGAATGGAGGACAAAGGCTCAGGTTCACGAGGTGGTAATCGTCGTAAGTATTATCGAATTACTGGTGTTGGTGCCAAGGCCTTAACTCATAAACAAGATATGCGAAATCGCTTAGCTGATTGGCAGCCAGTACTGACTTAGTTAATGTAGGAGAACAATAGAAAATGGATATCCAAAAAATGGAATTTACCTGAGTGGAGCGTTTAAGTGTTTCTTCAATAGCTCAGTTCTTGCCTCTGGTTGATTGCCAGAGGCAATGTTGTTTCTGGTGAGAGAAAATAAAAAAACTTTAATAGATCAACAAAATTTGATATATTAAAAGTGATTAATTGAAGACATATAGCTCAGATTTTTGAGCGCTCAGTAGATGTACTGAACTCTTTTGCTCTCAGGCGTTTTCGCCAAGAGTACTCAGAGAATAATAATCTATCTGGAGATTTCTGAAAATCGTATGTAGGGCGTTTGAATGTTGTTACGAACATTGTACTCTACGTTATCCAAAAACGTTAATCCTTTTTTTAGAGGCTCAAAAGTTTGATTTCATAGTGAGCCGTTAACGTTTGTTCTTAATGACTTAAGCGTTTAAGGATGCCATTCTTCCAGCCTTAGTAAGGCTTTTTCAATGGTCTCCTCTTTGTTTCGAGGACATGAGTTTATGACGCCAGAGAAAATAACAAAACTAAAGACGTGGGTGAAAGTTAGAAGGCGCTTCCGGCGTATACGGGCGAAGAAGTCGGTAATTACAACAGCTGACCTTCCGTTGCCTGTAGAGGCTCGTGATGAAACATCGCTCGTCGAACATCCGGAATCATTGGCCTCTCAGAAAGAATCGCAGGCTTCTATCAATCGAAGTTACTGGATGCTACTTATTCCGCCGAGTATGCGAGAAGAGGTTGGTGGGGATTTCTACGAAAGCTATCAGGCTCTTAAAGCTGAAGGCAAGTCTTTCTCGGAGCTCCATGTCAGGATGCTTGATAACTTGGTGGTGTTTTGGGTGTCTCTAGTGCTTACATGGTTTAGACCATTTTGTTCCGTAATTGACAGAGAGCTAGATATCCTAGCCAAGCAACTTAGAGAACTATTAGTAGTTCTTGGGTTGTGGTGAATTCAATACAAATTACTATGACCTGTGCACTGTAAAGCCCCCTCTCTGCGACTTTAAAGCAGAGAGGGGGCTTTGTGTATTGAATGTTGTTAGCCTCCTACTATGATAAGCAATGCAACGATGATAGCGATCGCTATGAAGACAGGAAAGCCATTATCACCATTGCCACCAAAGCCCCCTCTGGAGAGGTCGCGATAAAATCGACACCAAACACATTGGTATCGGTGGTCAGAAATTTTGGCTAAGGCGCGCTTGCCACATTTGGGACAGTCTTGTAAGAGGTCATTTCGGTCTAAAAGTTCAGGAAGCATGGTGTGAGGATGCTAAAGGATATGAAAATGGAGGAAGTGACTTTCAGGCAGTAGCTGAGCATTGGTTGTAATGCCAGAACAGAGCCAAGAACTCTATGGAAGTAAAAAACTGGTGTCCGTCAGACGGCTGTCAGAGACGGAGAGTGCATTGGCAGCAGAGACTGCTCTTATTTATAAATATCATCTTTGTAAGGTATTGGCAAGCTATAACCGTTGTATAAAAGCATTTTCGGTAATTTAAATATTTTTAATATGATAAACTTATGAGTATAAATAACTAAAGCTAAATGGATGCTACGAAGTCGCATCCAGTAGGAGGGGCATGCAACATGGAATATTTTCTGGCGGCTATTACTAAGTTCTTGGTAGATCAAGTTGGCTTCTTCTTTCTTGGTAAAGTTCGCCGAGATGCTCAGTTAAAGCCTCCTCTGGATGAAGCTGATGAGAATGAGGATAGTTGTATTACTCTTTATAGCCCTCGTTCTGAGTACTTAGAGGCTATGTTTGGAGACTTGATTGAATGGCAAAAGAGTTTGCAGCATCAAGGGTTGCCAAGGTTAGCTGTATTGGGCTTAACATTATTGGCTATAGGAGAATGTACATTTGGAATATTGCGGATTACGCTTCAAAGTCTGATGGAAGATCCAATACATCAGGAATCTGAAGATCCAATGTCTGAAGATGAAACGTAGTTAAGTTGCGCTCTCAGATTGCTATTCTCCGTATCGTGAATGAGATCGGAACCTCCATGCTAAAAAAGCCTCCACCTATATCGGTAGAGGCTTGGAGTGTGTGTGGAGAGTCTGAATAGAAAAGGGTGCCTCATGAAAGATAATGAAGCTTCACAGATGTACGGAGACGCACTCGGCACCCAAACTTGGTTAGCCTGAATACGCCTGATTCCGTTATTGGACGACGGACTTCGTGCGGGCGTCTAGCGCATCAAGGCGAGCTTCCTGGATGTTATCGACAGCTTTAGTACGAGCATCCAACGCTTCTAGACGAGCAGCTTGAATATCCTCAACGGCTTTTGACTGGTTATTTAAGTGCTCCAGACGTAGCTTATGAACGCTGTTCTTTGTGCGGGCATCTAAAGCGTCTAGTCTAGTCGCTTGGATATCTTCGATGGCCTTAGACTGGTTATTCAGGTGCTCCAGACGTAGCTTATGAACACTGTTCTTGGTACGAGCATCCAGGGCATCTAAGCGAGCTTCCTGAATGTTATCAACAGCCTTAGTGCGAGCGTCTAGAGCGTCTAGCCGAGCCGCTTGGATATCTTCTATAGCTTTGGACTGGTTGTTGAGGTGCTCAAGGCGTAGTTTGTGGACGGAGTTCTTACTGCGGCTATCGAGTTCTTCGAGGCGAGCGGACTGAATATTGAAGCTAGCGGGCTCAGCGGCGGCTGCGATGGGGGCGATAGCAGTGGAAGCAACGAGAACGGTTAAGGCGGAAAGAAGTGTGCGTTTCATGGTTAAAGCTCCTTAGTGAATCAGTGAAGTGTTTACTTGCTTCATTGATTACTAGAATGCCGGGGCTACCTGAACGCTATCTGACGGGCAACTGAGGGTTGCTTAAGGGGTTTCTGAGATTGGCTGAGTAAGTTTGGTGATGGGGGTCACAACGTAGATGATGGATGAGATCGCACAGCTGACCACATCCATCATCTATCCGTGTGCTATCTACAACGAAACTTTTTGACCAATAGGCACTAAAGACTAGTGCAATATTTACGGCCTAGGCGCTTTGTTGAAAGAAGCAAACAACATCCTTCAGTCTAAAGTCGTCCAGAAGGTCGCTTCCGCCACCATCCCAGCGTACTGGTGAAACCTTGAGTTCGTTGTCACCATTTTTCAAGACATTGGGTCCAATATTGATCATTTGAGTGTACCAATGCTGTGCATTCTTGTGGCGCTCGTCAAATGCACCGGCAGGATAGTAAGGGGAAATCATACCAACTTCTTTACCATTAACTTCTACCATGACGCTATTTGTGGTGGCAGTAAGGCCTTGAACATTGAAGATCAAGAATGCCGCACCATCACGATAACGACCGCCAGTGTTGAATTCTTCTGTCCATCCACTAATGTTAGAGTTGTCGCCAATAGTGACAGCATTATCTCCTTGAATCATTGCGAAATCGCATACAACAGGCATTATGAGTGCTCCCTGAATTATGTACTACAAAATGAAGCTGACATAACCAATATGATTAAAAAAAGAGAGGCAGTCATTACCCATTAGGGTGCTTTAAGGCATACTCACGTCATCGGTTCTAGTTGGGTTTTGAATCTGCTTCGAGGGTGTCAACAGCTAGAAGTAGTTGCCCTGCGATCCTCCTACTCCACTGCCGAATAGGTTACTGCAGCGCGCCTATCATCAAGCACTGACAGCGTCTCAGGCGATGCAGTAATGGGGTATCGTAGCGTTTCTGGAACTTGCGATCGCAACCAAGTCACAACCATGCAGCTCTACGGTGTGCTGATTGAGGCATCGTAAGCAGGTGTTGAAGGGCTACTACGAAGACTGATGGGAACGTTGTAAACAGTCAGCTTTTTATTACAGCGATCGCAGCCTCATGAGATACAGGCTCACTGCCAAGGATGATCAGGGGCGTACGTTGCTCTGGTGTGGACCAAAGGAACGGTGGTGCCTAGAATCGCAACTTACTCTTAAGTCGGTGTATCCCAAGCTATATGGGACTAAACGGAGAGCAAATGTAGCGTTACGTCAGGTAGCAAAGGATGAGATACATCAAGCTGAGGTAGATGTTTACAGCAGCAGACTGTGACCGTTGCTGCGGGACCTACGTGGGGCGAGTGACTGAGTTAGTGCTTGTGCGATCGCAACTGCCTATCGTTCGATTCCATATAAGAAGCCCCCACAAACACGACGGCTCATGGGGGCTTCGGTTTAGATATAGAGTGAAATTGAATAAATCGTTCTTCTATGGGTCTACTGTAATCCAGCGAAATTCCTATGGGAGTCCTTGAAGAACAATTCCACTGTCTCCTCATACAACCATCAATTTTCCTTGGTTTGTGTGTGTGATCACAGCACAACGAGTTGATGGAAGATTGACTGAAGGATTCCTGGCAGGCTTTATTCCGTGGCCTAGTGGGGAGGCATGAGCTGCGGGCTGCTGAGTCAGCGTTGATGCGATCGCAACTCTACTAATCAATATTTGCTAATGGATACGGGCATTTTCTAGATAGTCCTATTGCGAAGTTCTATCCATGACCATCCGTTGGCGGCGTCTCCTAAAAGTCTTTATCCCGTTAGCGTTCTTGATGTTGCTGCCGGTTATGTTAAGACCGCTGCTTTTCAATTTTGACTATGCTACCTGCGTTCGCCGCTATGCTGATGGTCGGGTGGAGAACGACTATGACGAAGGCTGCTATGACGATAGCAAGCCGAGCCCTATTGTTGTGTTTGAGAGTGAATATCTGAAGCGTAAACAGGGCGATTAGCGCGTAGGCGACCTCGCGTCGCAGCCTGAGCGTCAGTATGAGGTGCTGAAGGTGGATGCAGCGGCGTTTATTAGTGGCGCGGTTGTCGGGACTGGCGTTTCGGAATGTGGTGGTGCCGTTTTGAGGCGCGGGCGTTGCGATCTCATAAATATTAAGGCTTACCTTGATCTTTTCCGGATGCTAGTTTTTGGCCGCTATCATGCGTTTACTTAGTTTTTGTAACTCTGCGTCACTGTGACTAAGACACAAGTACGTCCCGCTCTAATTACAGCTAGGAATAGGGGAGAAATCCTATTAAGCATCGTGATTGATGCTCTATTTGTTGCTGGATGGGCGACTGTTACAGCGCTGCTGAATAAATTCTTAGGGCTAATTGAACTGACTGATCACTTAGATATTGCCAGTCTTCGGATTTTTCAATGGGTCTTTAGTATTGCTACGTTAATTCCTATTATTGGTTACACCATTATCGATTTGTGGAAGGTGGTTGTAAGGACTTATGTAACGTGTCGTAACATCTGGGAGAAGAGATATGACTCCTGATTTCAGCTATTCTCTTCCATTTGAGTTGGATAGAGATGTTGCACTGAGAATTTATCTTAGGCGATGGCTCAAAGTTTTGCGCTGGGGAGTATATTCCCTGGCTGTATCGGTTTTAATACTTCTATTGAGGTTTATCCCGTTTTCTTTTATTTCTCTTGCTCTAGTAGTTTTTCTGTTTTATGGCAATCCTTTCGGTTCATCTAAACCCCCTAAGCCAAAAGACAGCGAATCTTCTGACGACGACGATGGCACAGTGTTTATTGTAAGACTTGAGGACGGTCGTAGAATTTCTATATTTGAGGGAAGAAGTAAGGGAGATAAAAAATAGCCCTTGTATGAAAATTGTTGCCTCACTTCATCATAGAGCCAGCTTACCTTGCTTGCCATCACCTCAGCTGCAATCAGATTTAATCGCTGGCTCTATATGGGGTTCTGGTAGGTCTGAGTCCAAAACGTTTGAAGCCCTTGTTATGAAAGGTTTTCAGGCTATTGAATGAGGTTGCCTCCCTGAAACAGCTATTGAGCCTAATCGCTTATGCGTGGACGCACCTTCCCAGCGCGACCACGTTATCAAATCGCTGCGCTCTGGCGACCTCGTTGGCTACCGTCAGCAGCCTGAGTGTCAGTATGAGGTGCTGATGGTGGATGGGCAGCGTTTGCTAGGGGTGTGGTTTATTGCGTTGGGGGATGTAGTGGTGCCGTTTTAGGCGTGGGGAGTTGCGATCGCAACTCCCCAACTTCATGTATTTGGATTTCTCCATCCATTTACAAGAGCTTTGAATACAGAACCATAAGGTATTTCGTCGATTGCGGCACTGCCAGCTGATTGGAGAGCGCTAATAAATCGTTGACGTTGAGTAGGTGGAATCATGGCGCTAAGAAAGGCAGTTTTATCAGACTCAGTAGCCTGAGGATTAGAAGCTTCCAGCGTCCTCAGAAGATTTTGAATTTCGGTAGCGGCTTCAGCTAAGGATGGAGTTTCAGATCTGTTGTTGTTAATAGTGCCGCCCGTTTGGTTGCCGTGAACAAAATTGGCAAAACCTCCACCAAATTGAGGATTGTGCATGGTTACAGACGATGGTGTAAATGAGTCGGGAAAGTCTGAATCGACTGCATCATAAAGCCTGCCGGTTACCCTGCATGTATAAGTTTTCATATCCTTTTGAATGAATAACAACAGTCCTGCTTGCTCCAACGAATTCAGGACTCTTTTGTCTACTGGGATTTCTGGCCCTTTATATCCAAACGAAATAGAACCATAAGGAGCCTCAGACCGGGTAACCAGGAATTCTTCCTCAAGTTGTTCAGATCTAAGCGCTTCAACTAGTTGACGTGCAAAACTCTTTTGCTTATCTGTAAGGTTGTAGCTCATCAGTCTTGATTTTTAGGGAATTATTACCGTTCGCAATGCTAACAATTTTTCTAAAGAGTGTTGAGATCGTAACCCACCACCAAACTAGCCACATCGCACATTATTGCTACGCCGTGGATGGTTGTTGTTCGCTCTGCTCTCGTTATTTCGCCACTGTCACCGTCGAGCGGCAGCTTATCACAGCCGAGCTGTGAGCGCTTATGCTCTTGGGGTGCCAGCGGCTAGCTGGGGGTTGAAGCGAGAGAAGAAGAGAGGAGAGGTAAGGGTATCTGGTGGCGCAGCCGTAGGCGGCTGTCAAGTAGCGTTAGCTGCGGCTCTGCGGCGTCTAGAGGCTACCAGGGCAAGTAATTCCCTGCCGTTAGACTTCCATGACTCTCCGGCCTGGGCACCCACCCCAGCAGCTCCACAGCGCACCCACCGACCAGCAACGCCGCATACTGTCCCCGGTCGGCGGCCACCGCCTGAGATTGCCAGTTGTTTTCTCTGAGCCAGTCAGCCAGTCCATAGGGCAGCTGCAACGGTACCGCGAGCACTACGCCGTAGGTGACACCATCACGGTGTGGCCGTGCCCACGGGCAGGCGTTGAGTATGGTGGGTTTGGGTTTTAGCTCTAGTTGTTGTTGCATTGTTCGTCTGTGCGTGGTTAAGCGCCCTAGCGGGTGGCCACCCGCTAGGTTAGTTTTCTCCGTGTCAGTGACCCCCATTGTTTGCTTACTGCCTGCTAGCAAGGCTCTGGGCGTTTCTCCGGTTTGTTTCTGCGGGTCTGATCTTGCCTTCTCCGACTTCGTGAGATTCCGTCTCAACTGGCCCGTGTTCTGTCTAGTTCCACCGTTGTTAATGGCTGCGTTTCCGTATGGCCCCACGAGGGCATCTAATCCTATGCGCTTGGTACTATTGTACCATTTTTAGCGCTAAAAATGGTACAATAAAAGAGTTAAAAGAGAGTTTTTTGAGTTTCTAGGATCTATTTATTTCAATGCTTTTAATGGCTTTTAGAGGTGTCAATAAAACTCTCTTTTGGTGAGTTGTGCTTATGGGTGGAATGACCTGGCTGCAACCAGATCATTCCGGGCACATCTTGCCTACCAATCGAACAAAAGGAAACAAGATGTACGAGTTAGATTTTATTACCTGCCAGGAACGGCGGGAAAAAGAGGATGTGGCAAAAGCTGAGGAATGGGGCTTTGCCACGCTGGAGCTGGCGGAGCTGGTGAGGCGATGGGGAAAGCAAGTCATAGAAACCGAGCTCACTAAGCTGCCAGACACCCCACCAATGCTGTATCAGCCCCTATGTGCTCAGTGCGTTCACTGGCGGCCGCCGTGCCCGATGCCCCTCTCCAATGGCAACACCTATACCCGCCCTGGATTCTGCGAGCTACGAGCAGCCAGCGACCTGGCGCAGATGCCCCAGCACTATGCGGCGAAATGCAGCTTTTACGAACCGGATACGCCGTTTTAGATGCCTTTGCACCTAAGCGGGAGTGGTGCCCCGCTGTTCGCCACACCAACTAAAAAACTATGACTGCTTTAGCAACAACCTCATCCACCGTATGGCAATGGGCCAAGCTGAAATACGACCCGTCCGAACCGCGCACGTCTAACCCTGAGTGGCAGGCGCAGCACGGGGCGTTAGTTGTGTTTACCGATGGTCAAGAACATCGCATTTACTACAATCCTGGCGTGCTATCGCTACTACAGCGAGGGGATACCGTACTTTGCCACTATCGCCGAGGGAAATGGCGGATGGCGGCGGAGCAACCACCGGAGCTGATTCAGAAATTGGAGCAGCGGCGGATTGCCTCACCGGCTCATAGTGATTTTGACCCAGTGCCGCAGGTTCCGAGTGTTCCAGACGTGTCACAAGCACCGCCCGCTGCACTCGTACCGGCGAAGCCGCCGACAAGTCACGATGTGATAGAAATCGTAGGCATTTTTCAGGAGCTGAAAGCAGCGCTGCCGGAGGCGCAGGAAACGACGATACGGGCGTTTTCGAGCACGTTGTTTATGCAGCGCCGGAAGGACGAGCCGGAGTTTTAACAAGGTCTGAGCCGCCCACGCAGGGCGGCTCAGGTTTTATTTAAGAGAGTATCGTTTCTCTCTTTTATGGATAAACCAAATAGTCTTTCCCAAGGCAGACGGGGTGACGGTGTGTGTGGGAAACCCACGAAGCCGATATCTATCGCGTTTTGGATAGCTGGGTTTTCCATGCTCCCTGGCGGGGGTGTACTCGGAGTTGACTTTCTATGCCGCCTAGCCAGTCCCCGTCTGCCCATTCGCTGACAAACGTAGCCGAACGCTCCCTATGCAGCTCAGCCGAATAGGCTATCCAGATAAAGACTATTCACATGGGGCTGATTGACACCATTTTGCATGAGAAAGAGAGAAAGAGCCGCCTGCATGACTCGTTCCTGACTCCATAGCTCATGGGTATTCAAGTAGTCTTGCATCGATAGGTGAAGGCTTTCAGGAATCTCAACCATCAGGCTAACAGTGGCCGGTGTTACAGGAGCTTTCGTTGCAGTAGCTGTAGTCATCAATCTAACGCCTCATTAATTTTAGACATGACAAACTAGGGCCTAGCATGAGTACCCTTGCCCCATCGCCGCTAAAAGCGGGTTAGCAGCATCGGGAACACAGGGCAAAGAAGACTTTGCTAGGTCGCCTGATTCAGTGGTGCTTCATTGTGCAGGAGGCGATGGCAATTCGCAATGCCTGCTCGTCTTTAGAATCTTCTAATGGAAAAAAATGCTCGACGATACCAAGCGGGCTCAGCCCCTTTTTTCGTTACATAGCATTATATTTCGCGATAGATCCCCACATGTAGCTGTTTTCCACAGAATCGCTGTATGCCCTAATGGTTGGTTATAACCTGGGGAGAACCCTGTCCGGTCTGGGGATAAGCCAGGGAAAACCCTGGGGAAAACTCCGTCTATTGTTACGAAAAATGAAGTGGTGGATTTACTTAGACCTGGCCGAATTTATTAAAATTTTTTGAGGCTCAAGCCCATGGCTGAGAAGGGTTTAACGTTCTAAGTCAAGGCTACTTTGGTCTAGTCGCCTGATCTGCCCAGCGATTTCCTCCAGAGTCTTGCTCAGCTGGAGTCGATCCATGTTCTGAATAGCGTCACTTACCGTGGCCTGATGACTGACAACGACCGTTAGTTCATTAGTGCTGATTAAGTTTTGAGCTAGGGCAGCCTTGGCCGGTAACGATAGCTGCTCAACTTTTTCATAGATATCTGTGGCCAAATTTTCGTCGTTTTCTTCAATAACGACTTTAATTCCTTGGTTATTCGACTCATTCATGGAAATCCTGACGCACACACCTGATTAAGGACCACTATGTGGCCTTATATGGATACAGGCGATTGAGGGATTACGGATTTTTCAATGTAGTCTGGATCACGTTGAGATTCTTTCAGACGACCTGCTAATAACCCCAGCATGGTTGCGATCGCAGGGGGATTTAAATCGTCAACAAAGACTTTAAGAAATAAAAACTGTTTTGCGTCAGGAGGTAGGACGTTAATCAGCTTTTCCAGGCTGTCAGTTCGAATATCGCTGCCATTCCGAAAGTTGCTAACCGTGGCTTCTCGGAGACCAGCGTCGATGGCAACGGCTTTTCCAGTTAAGCCGAATTCCTTCAACGTCAGATCAAATGCTTTCGAAAAATCCATAAGGTTACGCTTTAAAGTAATCGCCTAATGTATGATTACTACCAACTTTGATTGTGGGATTGTAAATTACTTTTGAAGGTAATTTATGGCTCCATTATGCCACCTTTGTCAAACGGGCTCCCTCGGTTTTCAAGGATCTTGGCTAAAAAGTTAAAAACCCACCTCTTGCAGGAGGCGGGTCAAAAGCTTGGTTGCATTGCTGCGCTCAAGCGAAGTTCAAAATAGTTGACTCAATTATATGTCGAAAATACGTAATTCTTCCAGCCCCCTGGAAGAAAGTTCGCGCTACGTGCTTTTAGACGAAGCAACGGTTAATCGTCTGATCGATGCAAAGTTAACCGCTGCACAGTACCGTACAGTGCTCTATTTCTCACTGGTAGACCCCTTTGGCAATCGGTTTGTGAAGACCAGTGGCCAGATGACAAGGCAACGGCTGGGGATTAGTAAATCAACTTACTACGATGCGCTAGCGGCCCTAGAACGCGAAGAACTGTTTGAGTTTGAGGATGTATCCCTACGGGTAAGAAACCGATTAGGAAGCAGAGCGGCCGGAAAATACTCTAATAAGAAAATAGTCCGAGAAACCGAACTTCAGTCTGAAAAATCGGAGCGTAGTTCAGAAAATCAGACCCGAGTCCGAAAAATCAGACCCGAGTCCGAAAAATTGGAAAAGCAGTCGCTGAAATCTATTGATAACAAGGCTTCTGAACCTCTTCAATATCATTCAATAGATCCCAATACAGATCAGAATGCTTCATTAAGAGAGAGAGACACCCAAATTTCAATTCATGAAATAGAAAAAGATTACAGAGAGTGGCTGCTTGCCAAAGCCAGCCGATTACCAGACCCACCCACACTTCGGGAACTGTGGTTAGAAAAACAGAGCGTAAATCCTGCCAATTTGCGTGAATACGATGCATGGCAATCGGTACAGCAACAAATAGACCCCCTTCCGCCGCCGTCTCCCCCAGAACAGACCGAACCAGAAGACGTTGACGTAGCTGCTCGGCTGGAGCGTTATCAAACAAGTTGGTCTGTAATGCCGATGCGTAAAGGGATTCAGAATGCGATCGCAAATCATCCCGAATGGCACATCGATATTGGCCCCGCTGGCCCCCGCTGGCGACCAACTCCCCCAGAACAGAGTTTAGACCAACCACCTGAGCCAGAACCAGATACATCGACGGTGTTGCATCGCATTAAAAACGCCATTGCGACACAGATCCCGATCACGCCGCAGCTGCAGGCCGACGCTGAACGCTGCCATATCGATATCCCGCAACTCCAGGCAGAATGGGAATTAGCCGCGAGTCCACCGGGCGACGCTGCGGATGACATGCGCCAGGCGGGGTGATGCTATGAATCTGTCTCCAGACGATCTGAAACAGCTATGGGCCGCAGAGCATTACACCCCCAAGGGTTACCTCTATCAGCTGCTGTTAGCCCATCGCCCACCAGGAGAACTCTGGAAAATTGAGAGTGTGCCAGAGTTCTGCCAGCGCTGGCAGCTGACGGAGCGACAGTTTTACAAAGCCAAAGCCGTCCTAGTGGCCGAGGACCTAATCGATGAAGCGATCACCGAATGCATTGAATTAACAGCGATTCCTCCCGATTTCTCAGAGCCGTCGATGCCTGCGTTGGGCGAGTTAATTGCTGAAACGCTGGATGCCCAACCGGAGCCGAGCAGCGGTGACAGCGACTGGGCGACCTGGTACGACGAAGCGCGGCGACGAGGCTTAGTGCTGGCGTCCCAGCGGCAGGGCGATATGACGCTGGTGTGTCTGGTGGATGAGCGGTGGGTGCCGTTTGAGCAGTTGCGATCGCAATCCTGGGATGCCCTAGAAGATCAGTTAAAGCCGATGATGGTGGATGCGGTTGTCGAGGCTGTTGAGCTAACGCCAGAGCAGCGAAAGATTCTAGCGGCGATGTCTCGGTTAACGGGAGGATAGCAACATGCCGATGGA
>ERZ1740070.1496-NODE-1496-length-14550-cov-5.365160_pt1 | contig 14550 bp, 7 predicted proteins | sample MGYA00581734_ERZ1740070 | MGnify/ENA primary metagenome ERZ1740070 (study PRJEB43018, sample SAMN04849744) | marine metagenome | isolation source: floating plastic debris | place: Pacific Ocean | collected 2008-09-01 | study: EMG produced TPA metagenomics...
GTGGACATTGTGACGGATACAGACGATGACATTGTCAGTCTGACGAATGTGCAAGTGGGCAGCCCAACGAGAATCAGTACCTTGCAAGGAAATGACCTGATTCAAGTAGGCAGCTTGGCCGCCACATTATCGAGCCTCAGCAATGCTAACGGGACCCTTAATCGCATTAGTGATTTGCTCACTGTAGAAGGCGGAGACGGTAGCGATCGCCTTCAGCTAGATGAGACAGGAGACACGGAAGAGAACTCAGGTATTCTCTCTTCTACTCGGCTGGTCGGTTTGGGAATGGCTAGCGCAGAGGCAGACCAAAAGCGGATTAATCGAGATAAAGGAATTGCCTACAGCGGGCTGGAAGATCTCTCGCTAGAGTTGGGTTCTAATAGCGATCGCATGGTAATCACCAGCACCCACAGCGGCGCGACCACAGTCAACACTGGCGATGGCGACGATATTGTTGATCTGGGCTCTAATCCTGTTCTAGATGCTGAAGGGCGTCTGCAAACTGACGTAGACAACAAAATCATTTCCGGTGGCCAGCTTGTCGATAGCAACGGTTCACTCACTCTCACTGGCGGCTACGGTATAATTCCTGCCGCATCGCCGGGCTCCGGGCCGCAGTACAAAGTCACTTTGAATATTGACGAGCGTGCTGACGTTGATGGCAACACAGGTGCGAACGCTGGGCAAATTGCGGCCACTGGCGACGGACGCGCTCAGGTGACTGGGCTAGATATGGCTGGGAACGTGCTGTATGACCAGTTCGAGATTCTCAATGTTGACTTGAGTGAGTTTGAGGATGCGCTCACGATTGAAGACAATACCGATGCGGGCGAGACCACTGTGAAAGCGGGTGCGGGTAACGATACTGTGACGGTGAATCTGCGATCGCCTATAGGAGAAGCCATTTTTGTTGCCAATGGTGAAACGGGTGACGACACCATTGATGCGGAGGGCAGCACGATAGGGGTTGTTCTAAACGGGAATGAGGGCGACGATACGGTACTGGGTGGCTCGGCCAATGACCTGATTGGCGGTGGTTCTGGCGGCGACACGATAGATGGCAATGCCGGACAGGATGAGATTTATGGCGACTCTACCTACGCCGAAAAAGCCACCGACGCTACATACGATGGATATCAGTTCCTCGGCGATGCGATGACGGCTGACCCAAGCACTCGGCCACAGCCTACTGAAGATGCATCGCCCGGAAATGACAGCATTCAAGGGGGCGCTGGCGAAGATACGATTTATGCTGAAGCCGGCGATGACAGCGTAGTAGGCGGCAGCGCAGAGGCGGGGACTGCCGATGGGACGGACTACATTTATGGTGGGGCCGGTGACGATGCGATCGCTGGAGACAATGGCACTATCACCAATGGCACCATCACACTCAACGACCGCGTCAACGGGGCCGAAGACATTATCTTTGGTGATGGCGGTGAGATTATTCGGAGAGAAAACAACAGTGATACGTTGTTGACCGCTAGACTGGCTCAGTCGTGCGGTGACGACTACATTGCCGGAGATGTTTGCTATGATATTCTCTTTGGTGTCAATGGCCGAGTGGTGCTAAGTGAATCCGCACAGCCGCTGAAAATTGAGACGGTGAATCCGACAGTTGGCGGTAGCGACACTGTGCAGGGTAATGCCGACAATGACAAAATCCTCGGTGGCGCAGCAGGCGATACGCTCGAAGGGAATCAGGGCGAAGACATTATTTTGGGTGATCATGGCCGCTTCGACTATCTCTTTGAAGGCGCTACCGTTAGCGATGTGGTTGATGGTGCTTTTGCAGAAGTCGAGGTGCCTGCGGATACTGACCCCACTACGTTAGATGTGGTGACAACGACTGATCCTACCGAAGGCGGTGATGATCGCATTGTGGCTGGCACTGGTGATGATTTGGTCTTTGGGGGTACGGGTGGTGACACGATTGATGGAGACGATGGCCAAGCGGATGGCGCACTGGCTGAGGGTGGGGCCGATATTCTCTTGGGTGACCACGGCAACTATTACACCGCACTCCCTCAAGAGAAGCGCTATCGCTCTATTGATACCAGCGAGGCCGATGGAGGCGGTAATGACACCATTCGTGGCAATCAAGGCGACGATAAAATTCTTGGCCAGCAGGGAGATGATCAGCTCTTTGGAGAATCGGGTGAAGATGACATCATCGGTGGCCACAATGTGCTGGGCGGGGCCGATGGTGATGACTTCATAGCCGGTGGGGCCGATGCTGACGTCATGCTGGGCGACAATGGCCTGATTACTCGTCGCATACAGCCAGATGGCTCACCCGAGCGTCATCCGGAGCCGTTTGCCGATGTGATTCGTGATGTTGTTCGCTTTGATGATGCAGAAGCAGTTAGGCAGGTGGCCGAAACAACCAGCGGTGACGACACGATTCAAGGGGGTGAGGGTGACGATATTGCTCACGGTCAGCGAGGTGATGACCTCATTGCAGGTGATGCGGGTGACGATGAACTCTATGGTGAATTAGGCAACGATACGATAGATGGCGGTGACGATAGCGACACAATTTTGGGCGATAGTGGCTTTATTGTTCGAGCGGTGAATGCGGATGGCACCCCTCGCCTAAATGCTGACGGCTCCTGGCATCGCGACGTGATCTTGACTGAGGTTGGCGCGATTACGCGGGAAGACAGTATCGAGACAGCACTACCTGAAACGGCCCGTTCAGAAGATATTTGGCTGCTGGCCAACAATAACCAGATGCTGTCAGTTGACTTGCTGGGGCCAGGTAACGATGTGATTACGGGCGGCGACGGACAAGATGCCATCTTTGGCCAGCTGGGTGAAGACACTATCAGTGGCGGCGGCGATCGCGACTACATTGAAGGCAATCTCGGTAACGATATCCTCGAAGGAGACGCAGGGGACGACATTATCATTGGTGATGACGGTGCTAACCTGGCCGCGTTCGATACCAATACGCCGATTGTTCGCCGGGGCTTCCACCTGATCGATCGCGCGGCGGGTATTGATATTACGCTTGGAGACTTTGGCACGGTTGTTCTCCCGACTCTCGCTATCCAGCCCAAAACACTCAACAGTATCGCTCCGGTCGTTGGCTTTACTCCCTCACTAGGTGGCAACGATAACAACATTCCGCCGATTGGCCCGCTGCGGCAGGCGGATGGCAGCGAGCTAACGGTACTCGCTTCTGTGATTCCTACAATTGGTGACCATACTGGGCAGCAGGGCGACCAGCCTAGTTTGTTCTCTGGGAACGATCGCATTACCGATCGCCAAGGTGACAACACCCTAATTGGTGACAACTACATCAACATCACGCCCCTACAAACGGACGATGACCTGGTAAACCAACAGATTGCCGAGCTGATAAACGACATCTATCAGGTCAGCTACGGCCTACATGATTTGGAATTGGGAATTTTGCATCGTGACGCGACAGAAACTGTCAATCGTGAGATTGGCAATGATGTCATTATCGGTGGCAGTGATGCAGATTGGATTGTTGGCGACGATCAGGTCTTCTTTGGTCCATTCCTCACTTCCGAAAAAGATGATGAGACGGTAGCGCTAGTCGATGGCTTACGATCTGCCCTCGGGAGCTTCGAGAATAGTTTGTATCAGCAAATAGATTCACTGCCGAAACAGTCAGCGCAGAACTACACGCCGGGGCAAATTTCTATCGGTAACGATGAGCTTTCTGGTCAAGAGGGTGGCGATCGCATTATTGGTGCCGATCACTACCTCTTTGCGCCTGTGCTAACCCGTATAGATGCCCAGCTGCTGTGGTTTAGAAATGTCCAGCGCGGTCGGGAGGAGGTAGATCGTGCGCAGCCTTTACGTGGCTTTGATTTGGTCGCTAGCAACGATATTGCCCAAGGCAATGGCGGCAACGACGTTGTCATTGGTGACTACACGACGAGTATTTTGCCCGTGTTTGACCGTTTACCTAGCGATGACGAAGATAAAGCTGTTTTAAGTAGCTCTATCAACAAAGTAATTAGCGATGTGGAACAATACCTGCGCGATTTGCACCGGGAGAGATATGGCCTTAACTTCTTCGACCGCGACCGTAGCCATCAGCTCGAAGCGTTAAATGACACCCTCAGCGGTGAGGATGGAGACGATTTGCTGGTGGGTGACAATCTCAGCGTGAGGCTACCCATTATCAATGGCACGCCCGACTTTAGCCTAAGGCTCAACAGCGATCGCTTCAACGATGAAGACGATACTTACAACTTCTTCCACGGTTTGCCTAGCCAATCTGAAACCCTATTCCGTACGCCTAATGCACTGCTTGCCATCAACGGCGACAGCCTATCGGGCGATGCCGGTCAAGATATTTTGCTCGGTAGCGTTGGCCCCGATCAACTCTCGGGTGGTAGTGATGCTGACTATTTGTTTGGAGGTAAAGGTACTAATCAATTTGACGCGGATTTCGATGAGGACGTGGTGAGATTCCGCAATCCATCGACGAGCGATCGCGACATTATAAACCCCACCATCGACCAGCTACTGGCCTCTTGGCTCAGCCCCGAAAATAAAAACTATCTGGACGAACTCATCAGCAATGCTGACGAGTCTGATCGAGGAGGTGATTTTCAGGGTCAGTCACCCTCATAATGTTCGCAGGTTTGCATTCTGCTTCTTTACTGTCACACACCGACTGCTTCGTATAGCCCCTAACGAGAAAAACTCTATGAGTAAAATCAGACTGTTCTTTGCCACGCTGTTGCTTTCAACACTGCCTGTGCCTGCCCTAGCTAGTTCTACTCGCGCCATAGAATATCTGCCCAAGGCAACCCTCACAACACCGGATCTGAATAAGGATTCAATCAAGAATTCAAACAACAGTTCGATTGCATCAGAAGCCCCTACTGATGATCTAGGTGAGGATTTAGACCTTGCCGATGTTGACTATTCTGAGCTTGAAATGACTGAAGCTGAAACCACTGAAGCTGAAACCACTGAAATCGATCCAGCTTCAACGACACCTGAAGCGTTGTTTGAGTATATTCAACAATTAGAGGCCAGACAGCAGAATTTAGAAGAAGAAATAGAACAACTGCGCCAACAGCTAGACTATCAAAATGCTCAAATAGAAAGAAATGCCCAAGAGGAAACGACTGCACAAGCAGAGGAAGAAGCTTCAGAAGAAAGTGCCTCAGAAGAAGTCGAGATAGCACAAATAGAAGAAGAAGATCCGATGGGATTAGATATTGCCATTGGGGTGACAACATTCAATCCTAAAACCAGTGGCCTACTAGACTTTGCCACGGTTGGCTTTGGTGGTGCTAACGCAACCGCTATCGATGGTGATATCGCAACCGTTAACTATGAAGACAATGAAGCATTGCGCTACAGTGCCAACATTCAATTTGCTGATTCGCCCATAGATGTGGGATTTAGCACAACGAATGTGACGAGCCAAGGGAGTGCAACTGCAAGTGCCCCAGCCGGTGGGCTCCTCTTTGCAACCTTGGCTAATCCCAGCCAAGGAGAGCGCGCAACCGATGCCAGTGCCGACAGCTCCTTAGCCTACAGCGTCACAGATTTAGAGGTGGGCTACAGCTTTGATCTAGGGACATCGGCAACTACTCGGCTCTACGGCGGCCTCAGATTCGCTGATATCTCTCAAGACACCACCGTTCGCTACGATGGCCAAGACTTCACGAATGCAGAACTCTTGTTTGATCGAAACTTTAACGGTATTGGGGTACGGGCGGGTAGCGAAACAAAGCTAGCATTAGGCAGTGGGTTTAGTCTTTTTGGGCAGGCAGGGGGTGCGTTACTCATCGGGGATGTCAGCTTCACTCAGCAGGAAACTAATGTTAACGGGCGGGTCCCAGTCGTTGCCATCAATCGGGTTAGCGAATCTCAAGTAGTTCCCATGCTGGAGCTGATTGCCGGGATCAACTGGCTAAGCGATATCGGAGAGGATGCCAAACTAGATATCACGTTTGGCTATGCTGCAGAACAGTGGTTTAACGTGCTAAACGACGTGAGGTTTGTTGATTCTTCTGGAACGGGCTCACTCTCCCAAGAGTCTAGCGATCTTTCCTCTAATGGCTTATTTGTTGAGCTAGGGATCAACTTCGATTTCTAGGCAATCGGCTTGCGCTGTGAATGCCAGTGTCTACAGCGCAAGCCGATAACCGTTACAGAGGTTGCTATTACACACCGGTTCCTACAGGGACTTGTTCTCTCTGTGGATGCACACTAGCACCGGCTTGAATTGCCGTATATAGACGATTCAAGGCGTTGATGTAGGCATAGGCAGAGGCGACCACAATGTCTGTATTCGCTGCATGGCCAGAATAGATTCTCTCACCGTGGCGCAGGCGAATGGTGACTTCTCCCATAGCATCAATGCCTGCGGTCACAGATTGCACCGAGTATTCGATCAGGTCATTGGGAATATCGACAATGCGATTGATGACTTGGTAAATGGCGTCAACAGGGCCGGTGCCGATGGAGGCATCTGTAAGCTCTTGGCCATCTGGCATACGGATGGTGATGGTAGCAGTGGGCTGGGCGTTGCTACCACAGGAGACTTGAATGAGCTCGGCCTTGAAGTGCTCGGCAACCTGTAGGGTCTCGTCGTTGACAATGGCTTCTAGGTCGCGATCGCTAATCTCTTTTTTCTTGTCAGCGACATCCTTAAACCGTAAAAATGCCTTATTCAGCTCTTGGTCTCCAAGATTGAAACCTAGCTCTTTTAGCCGAGTACGGAATGCATTACGCCCAGAGTGCTTGCCCAGCACAATCTGATTGTCGTTTAGGCCAATCAGCTGCGCATCCATGATTTCGTAGGTGAGCCGGTTTTTCAGCACGCCGTCTTGGTGAATGCCCGACTCATGGGCGAAGGCGTTGGCACCGACAATCGCTTTGTTTGGCTGCACGAGCATGCCGGTAACGTTTGAAACCAGGCGAGAGGACTTGTAGAGTTCTTGGGTGCGAATGTTGGTGAGTGGGGCTTCGGACTCAGGTGCTAGGCCAAAGAAGGGATTGTAGTATTGACGGCGCACGTGCAAGGCCATGACCAATTCTTCGAGGGCGGCATTACCGGCGCGCTCACCAATGCCGTTGATAGTGCACTCCAGCTGACGGGCTCCCGCTTTTACCGCTTCTAAAAAGTTGGCAACGGCTAAGCCGAGGTCGTTGTGCCCGTGTACAGAAATGACGGCGCGATCAATGCTGGGAACGTTGGTTTTGATCCCTCGGATGAGACCACCAAATTCGCTAGGGGTGAGATAGCCCACTGTGTCTGGAATGTTGAGGGTGGTCGCCCCTGCCTGGATGGCTCGCTCTAGCACTTCGTACAGAAATTCGGGCTCACTGCGCCCTGCGTCTTCAGGCGAAAATTCAATATCGTTAGTAAAGCTTTTGGCGTAGCCCACCATCTCTTCAGTAATAGCAAGACGTCTGCGCGAGACTTCTTGAGCTTGTACTTCATGTGAATGTCTGAAGTGGCGATGAAAGTGTGAATACGACCATTTGCAGCGGGGGCGACGGCCTTGGCAGCAGCTTCAATGTCGCCTTTTGTGGCACGGGCAAGGCCGCAAATGGTAGGCCCCCCTGGCGTACCGACTTTGCTGGCAATGGTGTGGACGGCCTCGAAGTCGCCAGGGCTAGCGAAGGGGAACCCGGCTTCGATGATGTCTACATTGAGGCGGGCAAGCTGCCGGGCGACGGCGAGCTTTTCGGCGACGTTCATGGTGGCCCCTGGGGACTGCTCACCGTCACGCAGCGTCGTGTCGAAAATCAGCACTCTATCGGTGTTTTGGGCGGTATTTTGGGCGGCTGGCTGGCCGGATGATGCGCTGGCGGAGTTGGGCTGAGTCATTGCAAAAGGTACCTGTTCGATAGAGTGGGTGCTTTGGCACGGCTTGCGACTATAAGCTTGCGACTACAAGTTTGGGTTGCAAGCAAAACGCACGCGTTCCTCCCATTTTAGAGGGGGGCGTTCCAATCGTGGTAATCGGGTTGAACATCTCTATTAGATATCTTTTGAGGCGATGGCTCAGCTCTTAAAAAGCAACCTCTAAAAGCAGCACCTGCTAATCTTCTATGCGGCTTGCGGATACTCGTATACGTCTGCCTCGAATCCATGATAGTGCGGCTGTACTCCGGCAGCTAAAAACTGGCGAAGTTTGGGAATTTCACGGCTGTCGTATACGCGAAATTCGTGATTGACCTGTGCGCCCTCGGCGCGTACTGCCTGGTTAATAACGAGTGAACCGTTACGGTCTGACTCGGAGCGATGAAAGGTGCCGGGTGGAATGCGCAAGATGTGTCGATTCGCATCTAGCCGCACGACGTGATAAGGATTTTTCCACTCGAAGTTGATGAGGTGGAAGGTGCGACCACCCGATAGGGCCAGTATGTTGTCTTCTTGGTGGGGATGGAGATAAAACTGCCAGTCGTTGTGATCGTTATTGTTGGGGCTGATGGCTGGGCCTTCGTGGAAGACCAAGTCGCGTGCGTTGGAAGTAGGGACAGTGATGTCGAAAAACTGAACACTAGGAGTGTCTCGAAATTTACGAAAATCCAGGAGCTTGAACATAGAACCCTTCAAAGCAGTAGTGTGTTATTTGATGTCACCCTAACTTTGGTTTTTCGTAGGATCAAATCATCTGCTGGCGCGCATCTATGCGGAAAGCGAATAGATAGTCTATATGAACATTTTTCATTTGGCGATACTAAAGGCGGTTGTAGAGTCGGGTACTTTTTCGGATGCCGCGCTCGATTTAGAGATTTCACAGTCTGCGGTGAGCCGGGCGATCGCAGCACTAGAAACAGAACTGGGTATGCCCTTGCTCGTACGGGGCCGATTTGGCGCGCGGCTCACCTCTGTGGGTGAGCGGGTGATGGTGCATGCCCAGTGCATACTGGAGCTGCGAGAGCTCATCGACTATGAAGTAAATCAAGACAAGGGGCTCTACAACAGCCGCTTAAGAATCGCTTCATTTCGCAGCGCGGCAACTCACATTTTACCCGCGAATATTGCGCGCTTTCGCAATCGCTTTCCCCATGTAGAGGTCGTGCTTGTAGAACTTGACCCCGCCGGGGTAGAACAGTCTTTGCGCGCAGGAAAAACCGACATAGGCTTAATTCCGTTGCCTCGTTCGGAGGAATTTAGCACGTTAGAAATCGCTAAAGATGAGTATGTTGTTCTCCTTCCAAAGACAGACCCACCGCCACCGAAAATTCTTACCTGGGAAGGACTCTCTAATTACTCTTTTATTTTGTTTAACTATGCGGAGTGTACGAGCGCGGTACGAAACCACTGGGCAGAGTGGGGACAGTCGCTAGAGGTGGGCTACACCATTCGAGAAGATTCTACGATTGTAAGCATGGTAGCCCAAGGACTTGGTGCGGCAGTGCTGCCACGGTTGGCGGCGCTACCGATCCCGGAAGAGGTGTATGTGCGATCGCTGCCTGTGCGCCTTAACCGCAGCATTGGTGCGGCAACCTTAGCAAGCACTCCCCCTGCGCCTGCGGCCAAGATGTTTTTGGATATGCTGCGTTCGTAGCCAACGAATGACTGCCTACTAGCAAAAATACTGACCTTTTTATGAATTTAACTTGCTTAATATTACAAAAAGCATGTAATGTAAGGACGTCGAAAAGATAGTTTTAGGTGCATAACAAGTGATTATTCATAGTTTATAGTACCTTTTTCAGTAAAAACGACTTTTACTTATTTTTTTATAACCACAATGAGATACATTATTGCTGCTCTGTTCGCGTTTGGCATTTGCTTTGCGGTGAGAGCGGTTGCTGGAGAAGATTCAGCACTGTTTAAAGAAAACTATTGCGAAGTTCGCTGTTACGACTAGAGTCACGCTTTTTTAGTATTCGTATTTACTATTTATCTCCTTAGTCGCTTTGAGCTATAAACTTGAGTGTCCTCATTCACTTGGAGTTTCTGCAGCTTATGGCAACGGTCAAGCAGTGGCATTCGCTCGATATTGACAGCGCATTAAAAGCGCTAAAAACGCATGATGAGGCTGGCTTAAAGGCGCAGTCTGCTGCTGAACGACTAGCAAAGCACGGCACCAATGAGCTAATAGAAACTGGGGGTCGCAGCCGCTGGCAGATTTTACTCGACCAGTTTGCCGATGTGATGCTGCTTATGCTCATTGGTGTGGCCGTAGTAGCGGCGGTGCTAGATGTGCGAGCGGGAAGCTTTCCAAAAGATGCGATCGCGATTGGCGCGATTGTGCTGCTCAATGCAGTGCTGGGTTATTTGCAAGAGAGCCGAGCCGAGCAGGCCTTGGCGGGGCTAAAGAACCTGTCTGCACCGAGTGTGCTGGTGGTGCGAGATGGGAAAAAACAGGCGATCGCAGCCAAACATCTCGTACCCGGTGACATCGTTTTATTGGAAGCAGGCGACCAGCTAGCAGCCGATGGCCGGTTGCTAGCGTCTGCAACGCTACAAGTACGAGAGTCTGCACTGACGGGCGAGGCGACCGCCGTGAGTAAGCGCGCAGACACAACGCTAGAAGAAGAGACTGCGCTGGCCGACCGGCAAAATCTTGTTTTTCAAGGAACAGAGATTGTTCACGGGCGCGGCAAAATGCTGGTGACCCGCACAGGAATGGATACTGAGCTGGGGCAGATTGCTACCATGATTCAGTCGGTATCTGTGCTAGAGACGCCTTTGCAGCAGCGGCTGAAGCAGCTGGGTAATGTGCTGGTGGTAGGGTCACTGTCACTGGTGACGCTGGTTGTTGTTGTTGGAACGTTCGTTCTTGGCTGGGCAGCTTTTGAGGAGCTGCTGACAGTGTCGCTGAGTATGGCCGTAGCAGTGGTACCCGAGGGGCTACCGGCGGTGATTACCGTGACCTTAGCCCTAGGAACTCAGCGAATGGTGAAGCGTCAGGCGTTAATTCGGCGACTGCCTGCGGTAGAAACGTTGGGATCGGTCACGACTATTTGCTCAGATAAAACGGGAACGCTGACGCAGAACAAAATGGTGGTGCAGTCGGTGCATGTGGCGGGTCTGCCATTTGACAGTGATGTTGCGGTGAGTGGAGAGGGCTATGCGCCTGAAGGAGACTTTTCTGTAGGAGAGAAAAAGATTTCTCCTTTGGAGAAGCCGACGCTGGCGCTGCTATTGCTAACCGGGGCGCTCTGTAATGATGCAGCACTACAAATGGAACCGGGGGCTAAGGGAGAAAAACAATACAAAAAGCAATGGGCCATTGTCGGTGATCCGACAGAGGGCGCTTTGGTGACGCTAGCGCAGAAAGCAGGCTTAGAGAAAGTAACGCTGGACTATGAGTTTCCCAGAGTGCACGAGTGTCCGTTTTCTTCTGAGCGAAAGCGGATGAGTGTAGTGGTAGAAGTGCCTAAGACTAATCGGTTGGGAATAGACTCGCGAGCGGTGATACTGGCAAAAGGCTCGGCAGAAATGCTGCTGCAACGGTGTACCCGCATTGGCCGAGGGGGGCGAGCAATATCGGCAGAGGATCGGCAGACGGTATTGGCGAAGATTGAGACGTTAGCAAGTACGGGTGGGCGAGTGTTGGGATTTGCCTATCGGCCTGTAGATAATGCTCGACAAGCAGGTGAGTGGCAAACCCTGACAGAAGAAGAAATAGAACAGAATTTGATTTGGCTGGGGCTAGTATCTATGATTGACGCACCTCGGCCCGAGGTGAGAGCGGCGGTCAAAAAATGCCAGCAAGCAGGCATTCGACCTGTAATGATTACAGGCGATCATCCCCTGACGGCGAAGGCGCTAGCTGTTGACTTGGGACTGGTAAGAAGCGAGGGTGCTCAGGCAGTGGCTGGCCAACAGATAGAAGAAATGAGCCAGGCTGAGCTAGAAGATGTTGTGCGCTCTGCAAGTGTGTATGCACGGGTGTCACCGGAGCATAAGCTACGGATTGTGCAGGCTTTGCAGTCGCAAAATCAAGTGGTAGCGATGACGGGAGACGGGGTGAATGATGCCCCAGCGTTAAAGCAGGCCGATATTGGCATTGCGATGGGAATTACCGGGACAGATGTGAGCAAGGCTGCGAGCGACATGGTGCTGCTCGACGATAATTTTGCGTCGATTGTGTCGGCGGCAGAAGAAGGGCGGGTGGTGTACAGCAACATTCGCAAGTTTGTGAAGTACATTTTGGGCTCGAATATTGGCGAGGTGATTACGATTGCGCTGTCGCCTTTGTTGTTGTCTTTTGGGGGTGGGGCAATCGTGGCAGTACCGCTGACGCCGCTACAAATTTTGTGGATGAACCTGGTGACGGATGGGTTTCCGGCGCTGGCGTTGGCGATGGAGCCACCGGAGCCAAATATGATGGATCGGCCGCCACACGATCCGAAGGAGAGTATTTTTGCGCGCGGGCTGGGTTTTTATATGGTGCGGGTGGGGATTGTGTTTGCGATTTTGGCGATCGCGCTGATGCTGTGGGCCTATGGGTATACGCATGATGAGGGGGTAGCTGGCGATCCTGAGCGGTGGAAAACGATGGTGTTTACGATGCTGTGTTTGTCGCAGATGGGGCATGCGATTTCGGTGCGATCGCCTCGCCTACTTGCTGTAGAAATGTCGCAGTGGACTAATCCCTATGTGCTGCTGGCAGTGGTGACCACATCTGTGCTTCAGCTGCTGTTGATGTATGTGCCTGCGCTACGCAGTTTCTTTGGTACGCAGTACATAGCACCCGTTGAGCTGGCGGTATGTGTTGGATTCAGTCTACTGCTATTCGTGTGGCTAGAGATGGAGAAGCTGTTTTTGAGAGCTTCTCGATAGTCCTTTTCTCCATGACTTTTCTCACAGGTCGATCGTGACTAATAGTAGGTGTTTTCTGTTGATGTTTCTTTTATCCTTTGCAAGTGCTATGTGAGTATTTTACTCGGGACTTCTATGAAGCATCTACGTTCAACATATTTCATTGCGGCTACCGTAGCCCTGCTGTTTGCTTGTAAGCGTGAGCCTTTAGTTCAACAAACTGCCCCAGCTGCGCCGGAGGCTACTGAGAAAATCAATAGCACTAGCCTAGAACAAAAATCACTAACCGCAACGGACTGTGCCACTTACCAAGAGGCTTTTGACCTGCATCTTGATGCTGAGGCAATTGGTTGCAGCGTTGAGTTCCTTGAGGTGAGCGCTACGGGGCTTCCTGATTTGATCTCTAGAAGTAGTGAAGATGTCCCGATGGTAGGCATTCAATCTTGGATACAAAGGGTGCCAATTCCCTACAATTATCAGTGGCGTATTCCACTGTCTCCTGATTGGTTAGCTGAACCTGTTGAAGCGAGTGCGCGTGGACCGATAGCAGTTGCCGTTGATGGTGTGCCGATTTTTCACTATGAGCGACGACCCGATGCTTCAACATCGCTAGATAACTACGAGCAGCGAAATGATACCGTTATTCAGGGCGAGTTAGACCAGTGTGGTGGCCATGCGGGGCAAGGCGAGGACTATCACTATCATTACGCTCCAGTTTGCCTGATAGATGAGCACAATCCTGACTTGCCAATTGCCTTTGGGCTTGATGGCACACCTATCTATTACGGTGAAGGGGGAGATGACTATTACGGACGGGGTAGATACACCGACCTCAGCTACCTACCGGACGAAGCACTGGATGATTGCAATGCGGTGCAGTTGGCAGATGGTAACTACGTTCATTTCACCACCAAAACCCCTCCTTACATTGTGGGGTGTCATCACGGCGCTTTTGAGTCTAGCCTACAGATAGAGCCGCCACCTTTCGATGCATTGGCGCAGCGCACTCCTAGCCCATTGGGTGGCAGCTATGGTGAACCTGTTTCTACCCTTGTTACAGATTTTGAGAAGAGTGAAGATGGAGAGTATCGTCTGGTTTTTAATTCTTGGACATCGCCTGGCGTGACAAGCGCAATTTTGTACCGGCAGACTTCATCAGATTGTTGGGAGTTTGAGTATCAACAATCTGTAGGCGAAAGCGGAGAAACAATAGAAGCCTGCCGCTAACAAGTAAGGACCAAGGATTTAATAAAGCGAATAAGGGCGCTATATAAGTTGGCTTCAAGTACTGAGCCCGTCTCAAAAGGCGGATGCAAGTAGGGTGGGAGTGTGGTAGTAGTAGATGGCTTGGTACGGGCGACATTAACTTTGCTATGAGCTTTTTATGACGGCTGCGGACTCTTCTGATTCATCTTCTGGTAGTTTGCCTTTGATTGGGTGGCGGGAGCGGTTGGCTTTGCCTGAGCTAGGAGTGAGTAGTGTCAAGGCAAAGATTGATACGGGCGCACGGTCTTCGGCGCTACATGCGTTTGATATTGAGTTTTTTGATCGAGAGGGCGTAGCGTTTGTGCGCTTTAGGGTGCACCCAACGCAAAAAAATAAAAAAAAGACGATTACGGTAGAAGCAAAGCTACTGGATAAGCGGCCAGTGAGAAGCTCCAGTGGAGAGACCGAGACGCGGCCCGTCATTGAGACAATGGTGGCTACGAAATCTCATCAGTGGCCGATTGAGCTGACGCTGACGAATCGCGATGTTATGGGGTTTCGGATGCTGCTGGGTCGGCAGGCGGTGCGATCGCGTTTTTTAGTTG
>ERZ1740070.1497-NODE-1497-length-14549-cov-3.516697_pt1 | contig 14549 bp, 17 predicted proteins | sample MGYA00581734_ERZ1740070 | MGnify/ENA primary metagenome ERZ1740070 (study PRJEB43018, sample SAMN04849744) | marine metagenome | isolation source: floating plastic debris | place: Pacific Ocean | collected 2008-09-01 | study: EMG produced TPA metagenomics...
CCAGATGCACCTAAAAGTCCGAGCGGATGCTGATGGTCTGTAGAGAAGCTGACGCTTAGCTCAAAGGTGGGAAGCTTTTTGCGGATAGTGACTTCTAGCCGGGAGAGGGGAAGAGAAAGAGGGGAAGCACGGTGGTTTTTTAAGGATTTGAAAGGGGAGGAGGAAGAAAGGAAAATAAGGTTTCGTCTTAGGCGCGTTTTTTGATGGGCGAACTGATTGACTAGAACAATTGCGCCTAAAGAGAGAATGAGAATCGCTGATGACCACAGCGCAGCTTCACGAAAGTCACCACCTTCAACGGCGAAGTAAATGGCCATGGGAAGGGTTTGCGTGCGGCCAGGAATGTTGCCTGCGAGCATCAAGGTTGCCCCAAATTCACCGAGAGCACGGGCAAAGGCAAGGGTTGTTCCGGCGAGCAGGCTTGGTAGTGTCAGGGGCAGCGTGACCCGCCAAAAGACGGTGGGTTCTGAGGCTCCTAAGGTTCTCGCGGCCTGTTGCAGGGTGCGGTCAATTTGTTCAAATGCGCCCAAGGTGGTTTTGTACATGAGGGGAAAGGCCACCACCGTTGCGGTGAGCACAGCTGCGTGCCAGGTAAAGACAACGCTGATACCAGCGGCTGCCAGCAGCCTACCTAGTGGCCCATTTCTGCCTAGCAGGAGCAAAAGTAAAAAACCGAGAACGGTGGGGGGAAGAACGAGAGGAGAGAGAAAAAGTCCGTCTAGGAGTGATCGCCAGCGGCCTCGGTAGCGCTGCATAAAGTAGGCGGCGGCGGTACCGAGAAAAAAGGTAATGAGGGTGGCGATCGCCGCAATTCGCAGAGAAATCCACAGAGGAGAGAGGTCAATCATGGGGCTAGCTTCGGCTAAATCCGAAGTCTTCAAAGATTTGTTGAGTGGCCTCTGTGGTCAAAAAGTTAATGAAGGTTTGGGCGGCTTTGGGCGCGTTAGTCCCTCTCACAATAGCAGCAGGATAGTCAATAGCCGCATGAGAACTAGAGGGGGCGGCGGCGATTACGGTGACTCGCTTAGAAAGCGCTGCGTCGGTGGTGTAAACCATGCCCAAGTCGGCGTTACCACTTTCGACGGCGGAGAGCACCGTACGCACGTTGTTACCAAAGACAAATTTAGACTGCAAGGAATCGAGAATATTGAGATTTTTCAAGACTTGTTCAGCGTACTGTCCGGCGGGAACGCTGCGAAACTCTCCTACCGCGAAGCGTTTGATGTTGGCACTTTTGAGAGTATTGCTGTTGCTGAGCTGGGTTAGGTTGGTGATGGTTAAATTAGTTGTAGTAGGAGCAATGAGTACTAGTCCATTGGCGATGATATTTTGACGAGAGCCTGATAATATCATCTCTTTCTCAGCGAGAGCGTCCATTTGTTGAGACGCAGCAGAGAAAAAGACATCAGCAGGCGCGCCTTGCTGAATTTGTTGTTGCAGTGCGCCAGAAGCCCCAAAATTGTAGTCTACGACAATATTGGGATAGGCAGCGCTAAATGAGGGAGCGATCGCTTCTAGCACATCTTGCAAGCTAGCCGCTGCCGACACGGTGATTGTGGTGGTCGTCGCAGCGTCGGGTGATAACTCAGACGATGGGTCAGCCGGTAAGTCAGCCGGCAAGTCACCAGAGCGCGTTAGCGAGCCTAAAGTGCTACAGGCTGATGCTAATACGCTGAGGCTCAAACTAGTGATGAAGGACGTAACAAGCTGACGACGTATCATGATTTTGAAGTTGACTTGACACTAGTTGTTGAGCTGAGCTTGAGGCTGAGTTTTAGAATGTAGACCTAGCTGCTGAGCAAGCTCGCGAGCGATAAAAACTAAAAATTTAGCGGCGTCGGGATTATCTTGATGGGCAAAGTAGCTCGCAGTTTGCATCAACGCCTGGACAAATCCGGCATCAAGCAAATCAGCTTCACCGTTAAGGACAGCGGGTTCTTCGCCGTTAGGACAATCGAGCAATCGAGCAATTAGGCCAAGATAGCGAGACTGACGAGGATCGGGCGTGCTAGGTGCGGTGGGTGTAGTCGGCACATCAGACATAACAATGACTCGGCAGGAATAATAACAACAAATCAGAATAACTAGAGTAAAGAAGGATCAAACAACAGAATTGGAAGGTTGGTATTGCGCCGGGAGGCTATCTGGGACGAGCGAAGGATAGGCTAGTGCCAAATCTTTGAACAGAACAGTGCTGAGGTAGCGTTCGCCGAAGCTGGCTTGAACCATGACGATGAGCTTGTTGGCGTTTTCGGGGCGTTGGCCAACTTGAATGGCAGCGGCTAAAGCTGCGCCGGTAGAAATGCCTGAAAGGAGTCCTTCTTCTGTAGCGAGGCGGCGGCTAAAAGAAATAGCCGCCTCGTCAGTAACAGAGACAATTTCATCAATTAGCTCGACTTGGAGGACATCGGGAATAAAGCCTGCGCCGATACCTTGAATTTTGTGCGGGCCAGCCGTACCACCTGCGAGTACGGGACTGCTGGCCGGCTCTACTGCGATCGCGCGAAAACTCTCTTTACGATGTTTGAGGACGTCTGCAATGCCTGTGATGGTGCCGCCGGTCCCCACGCCTGCAACCACCATATCGACTTGGCCATCGGTATCGGCCCAAATCTCTTCAGCGGTAGTTTCCCTATGAATTTGAGGGTTGGCTGGATTCTTGAACTGCTGAGGCATAAAGGCGTTTGGTAATTGAGCTGTAATCGCTTTGGCGGCGGCGATCGCACCTTTCATCCCCTGATTGCCGGGGGTCAGCACCAGCTCCGCGCCATAGGCTTTTAGCATTGCTCGCCTTTCGCTGCTCATCGTTTCAGGCATTGTGAGAATGAGGTGATAGCCCTTGGCCGCTGCCACCATTACTAGCGAAATTCCCGTATTGCCAGAAGTCGGTTCTACGAGCACCGTTTCGCCAGGTGCTATGCTACCTGCCTGTTCAGCCGCCTGGATCATATTAGCCCCTATTCGATCTTTGATCGAAGCGGCAGGGTTCATGCCTTCTAGCTTGACCAAAATTTGAGCGAAGCAGCCCTCCGATTGAGGAATGCGGTTTAGCTGTATGAGCGGGGTACGACCGATCAGCTGAGTGATGTCTTTGGCAATTTTCACTGGCAGTTCTCCTAAAATGTAGTCAATGCGAGTACTTAAGGGTTAATCACTAGAGGGTGATTTTCGCCGTGCAACAATGTTGTAAATATGCCAGTATTTCTCTTCTCCCAGTGCCGTTTTCCCCGGATGTTCTTCTTCTTCTAACTGTTCTATTTCAAAGGGTAGCAGTAGCTCGTCAACTTGCGATCGCGTATGGTGAGTGCGGTTAGGATATTTTGTCCAAGAGTCACGGTCGCCAAACAAATGCCCGCAGAATCGTCCACCCGGTCGTAGTGCTGTGACTATTTTCTGCCACAGCGTTGGAAACTGGTCCGGTTGGCAAAAGGGGAGACTGAAGCTGGCATTGATCAAATCGACAGCAGGCGGTAACATCAGTGACTCAAAGGGCTGTACCCGAGTTTCTAAGCGGCTGAGGTCAATACCTGAACGTTGATTAAGCTGAGCGATCGCCTCACGTTCTCCGTCAACGGCTAAAACGAGCCAATTTCGCCGAAGTAATTCCACCGTATCGCGTCCATTCCCGCAGCCCAAATCTACCGCAAACCTTGCAGCAGATTCAGTTAGCGGCTCAGTGGCAAAGGCATCAAGTGCCGTTATCAAAGTTTCGCGAGGAGGGCGACCAGCTACCGCTTGGTAGTAATTAGTCCAAGAGTGGGGATGTGAGGGCTGAACCTGACCGCTCTCCATTGACAAAGTATCTGCAGGTATCATACGAGTGTCCTTTAGGTCGTCAGCGCTGGAAAATCAGCTTTCAATAAGTTTAGCCAATTAGCAATCCGCTGATCAGTTTTATCACTTTCATTTACCTCATCGAGGGGCAGTCCAACAAATTGACCGTCTCGAATCGCCGAAGATGCTTCAAAGCAATAGTCTTCAGCAGAAACAGCACCCACGAGCTTTGCACCTAACGCCTTGAACTGATCGTACAGCGTGCCGAGCGCCCCGACGAAATGCTTACCATGACCAGTACAGTCGCCTGCGCCAAACAAGGCAATAGTCTTGCCTGAAAAGTCTGGCTTATCTATTTCCATATCAAACAAAGGCTCGCGCCAGTCGTTCTGCACTTCTCCAGCGCCCCACGTAGAGCAGCCCAGCAGCAAATAGTCATACTTTAAAAGGTCTTCAACGTCGTCAAAGTCTTCCTCCATACTGTACAAATCACAGGTTGCTTCTCCGATTGTTGCCTGGATCTTTTCTGCAAGTTCTTCGGTGACACCCGAGGTGCTGCCGTAAAAAATTCCGATGTTAGCCATTTTGAGTAGCTCCTGATAGTTGCAAAAGGTTGGACAACTGCAAAAGGTTGATAACACTGTTATCAAGCCACTGATAACCGCAGTTACTATACTTTCAGGCGGCGCGCAAACGAACATAAATCGCTTGAATCATAGCCTGAGTTAGTGCCAATGGGCCTTGGTGCGTGCGAACAATAAAACGAGGAAATCGCTGCTCTAGCGTTATTGGCGTTCCTGGAACAAGCCCTAATCGCCTCAGCTGATCGACAACAGACGGATCGGTATCTTGGATTCGAGCAATCATGCCTCTTTCTCCTACTCTCAGCATCTTCAAAGAAGCACCTGATATTGTAAAACCGGTAAACATAAATAGTCTTTAACCTCCTTTAAGTGCAGTAATATCGCTAGCGAATTATCAAACCAAGTACGCTTCCATGTGGGTCTTGATAGTACAGTCGGAGCGCGGATAGGCGACACACAGTAGCGCAAAGCCCTTAGCAATTTGTTCATCGTCTAAAAACGACTGGTCTTCTTGATCAATCTCTCCTTCAACCATTTTGCCGACACAGCTAGAGCAAGCCCCCGCACGGCAGCTAGAAGGAATTTCAATATCGTTATCTTCTGCCGCATCAATGATGTAAACATCATCGTCTACGGGGATAGTGACATCAATTTTACGCTTTTTGTTGATTAGGCGAACTTGATAAGTTGTCATAATGGGTCTCCTTATGAGTGATGCAATGAAAATACCAGAAGCAATAGATAATAAAGCTCAGGTGCAAGGAACACCTGCCGGGCCGCAGTCTCCAGTTTGGAAAGATTTGCCACAGCCACAGGTATCAGTTGCATTGGGGTTAGTAAACTTGAAGCCACTTTCTAGAAGACTATCGATATAGTCCACTACAATACCCTCTAGCAAAGGAGAGCTTTGAGGATCTACAAAGACTTTGAGATTGCCAACTTCGGTGACTTCGTCTTCAGGGTTAGGGGCATTGGCAATTTTGATGTCGTATTCGTAGCCATTGCAGCCACCGTCTTTAACCGCTAGGCGGATGCCTCGAGTGGGCGTAGGATTTGGGGTGCCACGGACGAACGTGCACAGCCGGAGTTCAGCAAGTTCAGTGAGGGTATCGGTCATGGAATGCTCCTAGTGAATATTGAGATAGATAGTTTGCACAAGCCGTGTACTGAGGACAAACCGCGTATTGAGAACAGGCATATCTACCACAGGGGGTAGGAGATGAAAGCGTCTTACGCTTTTCAACAATAACGGGGTAAAAAAGGACACTCAAAAGAATGAGGCTTTTGACTAAAACGGACGCTGTAGTTAGCCCCACAATAAGACAAGTCACACTCAAGAGACTGGCTAAAACACGGCTGACATCGTTAGAGCGCGACTGGGCAAATCGCCAAGCACCTATGGTCAGACTAAGCGCAATAAGGGTGATAAAAGACATAAATCAAAAAGAGAATTCAGCAGTACGAGAAAGGGAAATAGCAGTGGTGAGGTGCCCAGAGGTTAGGTGCCCAGAGAAACTGCGTTGACGGTTAGCTGTCAACGCTTAACTAGCCGGTTAGCTGAGCCGCAAGTAACACAGTTCGGATCGTGGTAAGAGCGACGCTTAGCAAATTCAGCGCGGGCCAAATCCATAGTCAAGAGCTGTCCCAAAAGCGGCTCGCCTAGGCCCGTGACCAACTTAATCGCCTCTAGCGCGGCGAGGCAGGCCAGCGTACCAGACACGGCCCCTAACACTCCAAATCCCCAACGATCCCATTCAGGTTTTTCAGGAAAAAGACAGCTCAGGCAAGGCGTTTGTCCTGGCACGATGGTGGTGAGATAGGCTTCCATACTGTTCATGGCCGCTTCTATCATGGGCTTATTCCAGCGCACACAGGCAGCATTGAGCAAGTCTCTCTCTTTGAAGTCGAAGGCGCAGTCGAGGGTAATGTCAGCTTGCTTTACCAGGGCATCAATGTTGTTTTTGGTGACATACTCACAAATCGCCTCAACTTCAATATCGGGATTTAACTGAGTCAGCGTTTCTTGCGCCTTAAACACTCGGGGCTGACCGACCCAGTCATCAGTCATCAAAACCTGTCGGTTTAGGTCGTCTCGCTGAAGGTCACCTCCTCTCACTAAGATGAGTTTGCCGATGCCTGCTACCGCTAGATATAGCGCTGCGGTTCCTCCTAGCCCACCAACACCTGTTACCAGCGCCGTGGTGCTTTTAAGTCGCTGCTGACCAGCTTCGCCCAGCTCTGGCAACATCATCTGTCGGCGATAGCGCTCAACCTCGGTCGGTTTGAGGGTAGCCGTTAGGCTAGGAATAGCAGTGGACATAGGAGAAGCAATCATGACTCTACTGTGATATCTGACAACATGACGACGTTTTTAGGCCTGTCTCTAAAGACTTTGAACAGCTTTTGTTCTACTGAGGAAGAGGTTAGAAACAAGTCGTAAGCGGTCTGCAAAGCCTGACGATAGTTCGCCAGTGTTTGTGTTTCATCCTGACTTTTTTCTCCGCTTTGTACGAGCTCCGAAAATTTTTGGAGAATGTGTAAGCGATTGATGTTCAAAACCTGCGGATCGTACGGGAGGGCAAAAAAGTCAAAGTACTCTTCGGCGTCTTTAAGCCGATTGAACTGCGATAGGGTTTTAGGAAGTGTATTCATGGGGTTGTCTCCATTGGGATATCGAGAGTCGTGGGTTCGGTGATGTGGATCATGGTGTTAAAGGCAATCAGATCAGGGCAATCAGTTCAGGGCAATCAGTTCAAGACAATTAAACGTCACAAACTTCAGGAAACCGTCTGGCGAGCTCAACGCCTTTATTGATCAGCTTTTCGCCTTCAGCACTGAGTTTTTCTAGGGAGGCATAGCCAAAGCGTTGGGCATCTCGCAGCGTTTTGGAAACTAAAATAAGGCGGCCGGAGAAGACCAAGGCCCAGCCAAAGCCTTCGTGACTAAGATCAACAACGACTTGGGAGAGCTGACCGGTTTCGGTTTCAATGCAGATGGCGATCGCCCGATAAAAGGCCAAAATCCGAGCCAACGTAATGGGATCTACCTCTCCTTCTACCGAAATCGCCCGCTTCTCTTTTTTTGAGAGAATGTAGGGCTTAAGCAATAGCTCGTCGGCCCAGTTGCGATAGGTGCCATAGGGATCGTTCGCGCGAATTTGTTGAACAATAGCTTGTAGAAAAACCGAGTTATCAATGGCCAGAGCTGACTCTACATCAGGCGTAATAACAGAACTCATACCAAAACTTCCTCCGTTACAGTGTCAAATTCATCTTCAAACTTGTTTGTAGACACAGCTTGGGCTGATTGACTCTTCAGCAGTGCCTTTCTCAACCATGGCGGCGGGCTACCGTTAAGCGTTTCCACTAGGCGAGCCAGCACGACCTGAATCTCAACGTTGTCAGACTGCGCCTTGATAGGCGTAATATTGCGTCCAATAAGTCGCGCCGCCGCGCCGCTGCCGATAGCGACGACGTAGATAATCGTACAGTCGGCGAGGGCTTTGAGCTTAGGCTCTAACTTATCTTCGTTGCCGTCTTGGTCAAGATTGCCGTCAAAGGTAAGCGATTCTAGAAGAACAGAACTGTTGTTATCAACCTCATAGACATTGATTTGTTTGGCTGAACCAAAGTGAGCATTGATATGAACAGAGTCATTAGTAGTAAAGGCAATTTTCATCGTAGTATCTCCTTTTACAAGATTTTGGTCAGGGCTATAGGCTCTCTCGCCAAGTATGAACCTGCTCGTGTGCCTGAGTTTCGTCAGCTTCCATAAAGATGTTGCCAATATCGAACAAGAGCTGTTTAGTCCCGCTGTAACCGACGATACAGCGATGGCCATTGCCCAAGCGGTCAAACACGGGAAAGCCCATTCGGTAAAGGGGAACCCCTAGCCGCCGTGCCAGCGACTTGGCGCTAGAGTTGGAGATCAGCAAGTCCGCCCCCTGAGCGAGTTCTTCAAAGTCTTCTAGATCGCCAATGGGGACCTTATCGACGGGCAGCTCTTTCATCACTGCAGACTTGGTTGTAGTCACAGCAATGTGAACTTCAGCGCCCATAGCGGCGAGCCACCAAGCTACGCTGTGCAACAAATCTGGCTCTAGGGCTAGTGCTACTCGCTTACGATTAAAGAAGAAGTGCGCATCGAGAATGGCATCTTGAAGCTGACGCCGCTGCTGGCGGAATTTTTCAGGAACAGGGCGAGCGCTCACTTCGCAGAGCGTTTGCAAAAAGCTATCGACAGCCTCTAACCCAGTGAGATCATCAAACAGATTGAACTCGGTGCCAAATCGCTGCTGTAAGATCTCTGCCGAGAGCTTCATGCTATGACCTATGGCGAAGGTGAATGCGGAGGTGTTGAGCGCTTTGATTTGACTGAGTGGCGTACCACCACTGGTGTTACCCGAGTAGTTTTGGTCGATAAGATGACCATCAAGAGACGCTGACAAGTCGGGGAGAACAACAGGGTTGAGGCCAAATGCTTTCACCATATCCTTAACTGCTTGCACGTCGCCAGGGGCCAGAGAGGGACCTGCTAGCACAGTAACCTGAGAGGGTAGGCCCGGCACTGCGTAGCTGTAGAAAACATCTGCTGAGTTACCAAACTGATGATTGGTGGTGTTGCCTGGAATATCTCGAACAACGGCTTCAACAGCGGCGGCATAGCCGTCTTGCAGAGCGCCCTTAAAGTCGGGGGTTGAGGCATAAGCGATGGGAAGAGCAGCGATCTTAGGATTGCGATCGCGCAGTTCCTTCAAAATCCCATGCATGTCATCACCACATGTTTCTGTGAGCCCGGTAGTACACAGTCCAACAATCGCAGGATTCGACTTTTCTAGCAGTGTGAGTAGGGCCGTTTCTATATTGTACACCCCGCCGAGAATCGTCGGCACCTCAGACATTGCCGGGGTGGAAATGGGAATAGCATCACGGAAGTGACGCACTAGCATAACTTTAGCAAAGGCTGTACAGCCCTGGGAGCCATGCATTAACGGCATCATGCCTTTGATGCCCAGGTAGGCAAGGGCCGCGCCCAGCGGCTGGCTTTGCTTTAGCGGATTAACCGCAACCGATTTTCGCCGAGCGACAACTTTGGTCGGTTGCGCAGTCTCTGAGCGCTCTCCTAGACACTCTCCTAAACGCAGCGTGGGGCCATTTTCAGCGAGTGCGGATTGCCAGGGGGCAGGCGATCGCACCTGCTCCCAAATAGGACTATGCAATGCCCCGTCTAGCTCTTTGGCCATTTCCACCATGCCGACATAGCCTGCGTAAGGGTGATGGCGCTCCTGGTTGATATCTAAAAATGGAATTCTCGCTTTGAGCGCGGTGTATTGGTTGCGCCCGCCCGCAATCAACATGTCAGCATTTGTTTTGGCTATCACCTCCAACTACTTTTTCGCGTTTCCCTTTTCCATCATGATGCCGTCTTCGCCCAGCAACTTTCTGATTCGAGCTTTATCTTCTTCCGTGCTCTTCTTAGAGCTAGTTGCAACTACGTTAATACCTAGATCATTCGCCGCAGAAACAATCGACCAGCTTTTAACCCCACCGGTATACAGCACAATCCGCTTACCAGTTAGCCGCTTACGATAGGGCGCAAGGGCCTGATCAAGCTTGGCAGTTTCAGCTTTAATCAAGTCTTCTACTCTGGCTTGCAGGTCAGCATCACCCAGCTTAGCCGCGATATTTCGTAGCAGGCGGTTCACATCTTCTACGCCGTAGATAGATTCTTCGATATAGGGAATGCCATAGCGCTCTTCCATCTTGTGCGCCATATTAATCAGCGCTTTAGAGCAAATCATCACATTAAGCTTGGCCCGGTGAGCACAGGCAACGTCATGATAGCGAGCATCCCCCGTAATTTTAGAGAGGACGCGAATACCGACTTTTTCTAGAAGTGGCAATACGCCCCACATCTCGCCAGCAATGTTGTACTCCCCAATTAAGTTAATGTCATAAGGTGTTGTTTCCTTAGGCTCTCGCGTGCCAACAACATACTCCAGCAAGGCCTCTCCACCAATGCGATTTCCTAAGTTCTTGCTGCCGACAAACCCTGGAGAAGTGACAGGCACTACCGGAATGTCAAACTTTTCGCTCGCAGCCTGACACACTGCATCTATGTCATCCCCAATCAGCGCAGTTACGCAGGTGAGATAAACAAATACAGCCGCTGGGCCATAGCGTTCCTTAACATCGTGGATGGCCTTGTAGAGCTTTTTCTCTCCGCCGAAGATGATGTCGTTCTCACTCAGGTCAGTGGTGAAGCCCATTTTGTAAATCATCGGGCCCGATGACAGGCTGCCTCGGCTACCCCATGAATTGCCTGAACAGGCGACTGGGCCATGCACTAAATGAGCAACATCGGTGATAGGCACCAGCGCAATACTTGCTCCATCAAAGGCACATCCCCCTTGCGCCGCACCGGGCTGGGCCGTTTGTTGGCAAGCTTTATTCTTACCCTTTTCTTTTTTCTTATCGTTATGCTCGCAGCCCGGTTGGGTCAGGAGTTCATTGATTTTACCAGCGCTTAGTTTCATGGCTATGTACCTTGTTCATAGAGAAAGTCAGCCGCACGAAAGCGAAGATCGACCAGTTCATCGGCTAGCGGATTGATCTCGCAAGGAGAGGGTAAGTGCAGCCAAGTGCGACCGAACAGGCTCAAGTCATAGCCAGTAGAACAGGTGTTAGGAATTAGCCGACAGATCCATTGGGCAACGCGAACGTTGCTGACTTCGATAGCGTTTAGCCACGATCGCACAGGAGATAGTGGCCGAATCGATAGCGTGAATAATTTGAAGGATAAAGGCAAAAAGCTCATAAGACTAGCTCCAGAGGTGAGGAGAGAAACGAAAAGAAATGGCGACCATTTAGTTAATCGACTTGTTCGATCAAAGGCGGACGATCTTCGGCAAGCTCTAGTTCTCTGCTTAAACAGCCCACTACTTTGTTGGATTCGAGGAAGTGAACAGAATAGATGTAGGCCCGCTGTAGATAGGTACCAATGCTGGCAATAAAACCGATATCGCCGGGCTCAGCGAGCAATGCGCCTTTATCTTTGCCGGGGAAGGTACCATCGTTGAGAATTTTTTTAAGAACTTTCACACGGCTACCTAAGTCGAACATAGGTGCAGAGTCTATTTCAATTTCATCACTAAGACGCATGGTAAGTAGGGGGAGTAGGGGATGGGGGAGTGGGGGAGTCGGGGAGTGGGGTAGTAGGTGAGTGTGTTTCCCTATCCCCTATCCCCTATCTCTCTTTCAGCTAGCGAATCAGATCGAAGGAGATATCCGTTTTCGCAGGGACGTTGGTTTGGCGATCTAGCTCGTCGAGAATCGTGTTAATGATCCAGTTGAACTGGTTGATCGCGCCCTGATAGCCCAAGGTGGCATAGCGGTGCATGTGGTGCCGATCAAAGATTGGGTAGCCAATGCGGACGAGCGGTGTGCCGGTGTCACGCCATAGGTATTTGCCGTAGGAGTTGCCGATGAGCAGATCTACAGGCTCGGTGAACATGAGCGATCGCAAGTGCCACAGATCCTTCTTGCCCCAGATAGTGGCATCTTGGCCGTAAGGACTGTTGGTGAGCACCTCACGCAGTTCGGATTCAAAGTCATTGTTGGTATTAGTGACCACGATATGGACTGGCTCAGCGCCCATTTCCAACAGGAACTGAGTGACATTGAACACATGGTCAGGAGCGCCGTAAAGCGCAACTCGCTTGCCGTGAATCCAAGCCTGTGAATCTGTCAGTGCATCGACCGCGCGGCCTCGCTCCTGTTGCAGCTCTTGAGGAATCGGCTTGCCGGTAACGGCAGAGAGATTCATCAAGAACTCGTCTGTTCCTTTGATGCCAAAAGGACGGAAGTTGTAGGTCTTTTGCTCCCAATCTTTATTGATTGTCTCCTGCGTTTTAGGCGTGGTGTACTTCTGGAAGAAGAACGTGCCTTCAGCATTGATCGAATCGGCGGCATCTTCCAACAGTGTTAACCCGTTGTACATTTTGAATTCGCCAGTATTAGGAGAATCAAATGTATCTGAGTTATCAGAGAGGATAGTGTAGTCGATGCCGAACAACCCTAAAATTCGCTTCAGCTCGCGGATATTGACGATGTATGGATCAAAGCCTAGGTTAAAGTTAAACTTGCCGTTGGTCGTTTCAGCTTTTTTGTCCTTAGTCAGATTCGTCAAAATGCTCTTCAGCATATTGTCGTATCCGGTGATGTGAGAACCAACAAAGCTAGGGGTATGAGCAAAAGGCACTGGCAGCTCTTCTGGAATGTGACCTTCTTGCTTAGTCGTTGTCACAAATGCGCCTAGGTCATCCCCAATGACTTCCGCCATACAGGTTGTACACAGTGCAATCATCTTAGGCTTGTACAGCTCGTAGGCATTCTCTAGTCCTAGCTTCATATTCGCTAGGCCACCAAATACGGCTGCATCTTCAGTCATCGAAGACGACACTGCTTGGAAAGGCTCTTTGTAGTTGCGAGTGAGGTGGGTGCGGAAATAAGCGACACAGCCCTGAGAGCCATGGCTATAGGGCAATGTGCCTTCAAAGCCAGAAGCCACAAATAAAGCGCCCAAAGGCTGGCAGGCTTTCGCCGGATTCACAGTCAGAGAAGTACGATCAAAGTTCTTCTCGCGGTACTCCCAAGATTTTGTCCATTCAGCAACTTCAGCCACTTTCTCGTGAGAGTGCGCTCCTTCATACTGACGCTTATCGGCAAAAAGCTCCTGATACTCCTCGTTAACAAAGAGATCGAAGTGGTCTTGAATTTTTCCGGGTTCGCCGACTGGAGCGTCAACCCCATTGGTAATCGGTTCTGGGGTGGGGGGCGTGTTTTGAGTATTGTCAAGGTTGTCAGTCATGATGCTCTCCTTTTTGAGAGAAAAATCTATAGAGAGAGAATGTAGTCAACGGGATATGAGAAGACGGTGATATGAGAGGACGGGACGGGGAGCAAGGACTCCCCAATTTTTACGTCTCTCAAGCGGCTTCTGTCTCCCAAGGCGTCTTAATCAACGACCAGGTAGGATTGTTGATAGCCAAGTCCATATCGCGGGCAAAGACTTCAAAGCCTTCATAGCCGTGGTAAGGGCCGGAATAATCCCAGGAGTGCATCTGGCGGAAGGGCAGCGCCATTTTTTGGAAAACGTACTTCTCTTTAATGCCAGCCGCAATTAGGTCAGGATTGAGCTTTTTAGCAAACTCTTCAAACTCAAATCCGCTGACGTCGTCATAGATTAAGGTGCCTTCTTCGACGTAGTCAGCAGTGCGCTTGTAGTCATCAGCATGGCCAAATTCATAGCCTGTGCCAATTACTTTCATCCCTAAGTCTGTGAAAGCTGGAATGACGTGACGAGGGCGCAAACCACCGACCATCATCATCACCGTCTTACCTTCTAGGCGAGGACGATACTTGGCGATAATGCTGTCCATGCGAGCTTGGTTGGCCGCAATCTCTTCTTCCGCTTGAGCCTGAATGGTCTCGTCAAACTGAGCCGCAATGTTGCGCAGTGACTTGGCAATCTGCGTGGGCCCAAAGAAGTTGTACTCCATCCAGCCAATGCCATACTTCTCTTCCATGAAACGGCAAATGTAGTTCATGGAGCGATAGCAGTGAATCAGGTTTAGCTTAGCCAAAGGTGCCATCACCACTTCGTTAAAAGAGCCATCTCCAGAGAACTGAGAGATTACTCTTAAGCCCATGTCTTCCATAAGCTTGCGGCTAGGCCAAGCGTCTCCACCAATGTTGTAGTCACCTACAATATTGACATCGTAAGGGCCCGGCTCAAAGCCTTCTGGCAGCTTGCGGTATTCGTCGGCCTTAGGCAGTACCCAGTCACGTACGGTGTCGTTAGCAATGTGGTGACCCAGCGACTGTGAAACGCCTCTGAAGCCTTCACAGCGAACCGGCACGACTGGCTTTCCAGTTTCTTTCCCCTTTGCTCTAGCAACAGCTTCGATGTCATCTCCAATTAAGCCTACCGGACATTCCGATTCAATCGTAGTGCCTTGGCTGAGCGGAAATAGTTCTTCAATTTCGTCGATAATTTTAGCCAGTTTTTTGTCACCGCCAAAAACGATGTCTCGCTCCTGAAAGTCAGAGGTGAACTGCATGGTACCAAAGGTATCTACCCCCGTCGTCCCCACATAATAGTTGCGTCGGCCTGACCAGGAATAGTAGCCGC
>ERZ1740070.1498-NODE-1498-length-14538-cov-9.529517_pt1 | contig 14538 bp, 13 predicted proteins | sample MGYA00581734_ERZ1740070 | MGnify/ENA primary metagenome ERZ1740070 (study PRJEB43018, sample SAMN04849744) | marine metagenome | isolation source: floating plastic debris | place: Pacific Ocean | collected 2008-09-01 | study: EMG produced TPA metagenomics...
GCGATGTACCTTTGTTAGAGCCTGCAATTTTTAGCCGACAAGGGTTCCCCAGCTATGATGATTGGGTAAATTACCTCCAAGTCCATCAAGAAACCCGATAAATACCACAACAAGACACCGCAAATTGCGGTCATTATGAGTTACAAAGGCAAGATCAAAAACTGTCTCCAAAAAGCGCAATAAATGGAGACTATTTAGAAAATGGTAACATCCTCAGTGGAATTTCTCCACTCTTGAAATCGTTGACAGGATGCTAATAGTTTCCTGCTGGATCTGTAAATCTGTCTAAATTATAGGCTATATCAAACAATGACCACCTGACCACCACTGCTGATCTTAAAGTTATGATTGGGAGACAGTGTGACAAAGAGTGCTAATTTCTAGATTTCGTGTTCATTTGTGAGCGACCAGACTCACATCTGCTAAATGGTTCTCACGGTCCATACACTTTGTCTTACAATAAAAAGAACGTTCACGAAACCAATTCATTATCTTTTTTTGCAGAGATTTCTAAAGGAGATGTATTCTTCGAGAACAACAACCTGCTGTGCTATGCCACGTCGGATATCTACTGGAGTGACATCTTCACCAACACTTCAAATCAGAGAGTCTCATTCATTCACGATAGCGTCAGAAACACCCAACCATGTAAGTTACTTGTCAAATATTTCCATTTCATTTATTCAATCTAATCAGTGTTTAACTTTTTTTAATAACTGTTTTTCACCTAGTATGAACACCCGAATGTTGTTTCTTTGGGAATTGTGCTAGGCACTACTGAATGAAATAAACTGCATAACCCTCTGTTTTCTGATTTACTCAAAGTGAGATCAATTTTGCAACAGCCATTCCGGTATCTACTTGTTAACCTATGTGTGCCACACCCTTGTACTTACCTATGTTACATTATGATCTTGTTGAAATCATTTTCAAGTCATGAGATAAAAATAGTAGAAGACCAGAGTAAGAAATAATAGAAGACCAATGTTTGTTGCTGTTCTTGTAGCGATGGAAGCATGCATAGGTAATATTATTTTTACTGCGCTGCCTTAAACCGAGACTCCACTCCACGTTACCACCACAACAACCTTATGTCAAGCACCAAACTCTCCTCTGTTCCCCTTCACAATCATACTTTTGTTTGGTCTGGTTTTGTCTGAAAATATTATTAGTCATCACAATTTTTGTATCCTACTGTAGCATCGTGAACACAACCCACCCAACACCAAACCCCTTCAGAGGATCCAGCTCTATGGATTGGGAGAGAGGTGCCACAGCACCTACATCCCATTCCGACTACTGGAGCCATCCACACAACCCGTTCTTTCTCCACAGCACACCATCCTCTTCAGAACGACTTTAACTGGGGTTTACCTTCTTTAAGTTTTATATACCATAAATGTTTTTTCCAGTTTGGGTATTTTGACAGAACAGTAAATAATATGAGAGTTCCTAACCTGACATATCTAACCAGTCCTATGCTTTTGTTTACTGATCCTTTTGCAACTCCTGAAAATATTTCTTAATACTTTTCATTCCTCCTGCATGTGGCTATTATGATGCTCTACAACCAACCATTGACGCTTCAAAACAGCATAAGGTGAAAGTTCATCCAGAATATTTAATGCATATTTCAATCGACTCCGGCAGGAAAATATTATGTCAGAAAGTGATGAAATAATGTCAATAATGGCTAAGGACTTTGCTGGCACTTATATGGTACATCAACCTTTGTTACCTTCGTCTACCACACTTGGAACATTTATTTCTTTCGTGCCCGAATCCTACCTGACAGTTTGAACTGGGTAGTGAGTTTTTAATTTAACACCCTCAATGGTACAGGTTTCATAACTGAAACCTATTTGCAGCTGATCCAGAGGAAATGACTCCGCCTACAGTAACAAATCGTTCCGCTTTATAAACCCTCTACTCTTCATTTGTAGGCAAACCACAGTGTCATGAATCTTGTGAGAAGACCGTACCACATAAGGATCTCGATACAGGGGAGGTGACTGAAGTCACCCAGCGATTCTGTTGGGGTCCCGGCCCCAAGAACTGCCAGAGAATGAACAAAGTGACATGTGCTAAGCAGTGCAATGGACGATGTTATGGCCCTGATGTCACACAGTGCTGCAGCCCTCAATGTGCAGGTGGCTGCAACGGCCCTCTCAAAACCGATTGCTGGGTAAGTGGAGATATTTGCAAAATACCAGAGATCAGAGATATTATAATGTTAAAGACAAAGATGGCCTACCAACAGATTCAAAACTTCTGATGGAGATCAAAGACAGGCAGAACTTTCAACACACTTTGAAATGTTTGATAAATGACAAATAAACTACATTTCATACTGTTCATATGTTATATATAGTTGAAAATCGTTATTTCATTATTCCCATTCAAATTATTAATAGCAGTGGCCACCAGTCCTCACAAACAGCGATGATGAATTGCCATTTGAATATGTCAGTATTAAGATTTATACAATCAAAAAAGTGAGAGTTATGCTTTTGTTCTGAAGATACATTAATCATGTGATGTCAAATCTTATTGTAGGGCTGTAAGATGTTCTACAACGAAGGTGGCTGTGAGCCATACTGCCCTAGTGCTCAGATCTACGATGGCACCACCTTCAAGATGATTCCCAACCCAAACAGGAAGTTTGCATTCGGGCGACTCTGTCTATCCTCCTGCCCAGGTTGGTACAGCATGAACTAATAGTGCTTCATCTTCTACACAGATATGCTTCTATTTGTGTTTTAAAGGGGGTGAGAAATTTCCTACAGAATCTTGTGGGTGACAGATTGGCCAGATACTATGATTTTATGGAGGTGCTACAATTGTGTGCGTAGGTCAAACTTCAAACATGCCAACAACGTAACCAACAACTTGATACTTACAGTCCCATCCAGAAATGGTGCCCAAGCGCCTTCATACTTCTTACTCTTAGCTATCAGTCACTACTTATTTTGAAATCAAATTGCCACCCTGGTTGACACATCTTTCTCAGTAGTGATTATGAGACATTAAACAAACATAAATATTAAAAATATTCTAAAGAAGACACGAGTTTGATGCAAGAGGGCTCAAATGTTGACAGGATGAGATTTGGATTTAGGACATCCCTGTTGAGGGTTCAAGCTTGATACTACAAATGTTGGTAAAATTGTTATGGCACTGTGGAGTGGGAAAATGTATCGGTATTCAATTGTAGATAACTTTCTGGAGCACCAGGGTGGTTGTGTGAAGTCCTGTCCACCAAACTCCATTGCCAAGCCCAAGACAGATGCCGATGGTAAGAAAGTCAGTGACATTCTGAAAGTGTGTGAGGAATGCAAAGGACCCTGCCCGAAACGTAAGTTGACTGTTACACCAGTGGTTTTACTAGCACTGACTGATTGCGGCATAGCAATGTTTTTTCAAGTCAAAGTACCTAAACCATTTGCAATCAGGTTTTAAACATGTGGATATATTTTTTTGGAATGTATGTTTAGCTTTACACCAAAGCCTTACAGTTTTACTAGCACTGACTTTGACATAAAAATCTTTTGCATCTATCTTATCAAGAAGTAAAATTACTCTTTGATCTTAACAAGACAGCAATTACGGCTTCACCATCTGGTGTTCCAAGCCAAAATATTTCGTCTTTTTTAACAGTAACCCATGTTATTAATCTCTCTATTTCAGCTTGTAAAATCGATTGGCCTATAGAGACAGATTTTTTAAACAGCGCCAACATCGACCAATTGAAGGGATGTACAAGTATTGATGGCCATCTCAGGATTTTGGACAGCACACTGACTGGGTAGGTTATGTCCGATTATGTGGACGGTACAGAAACTTGGACCTGGGCTGAGCATTTATACTCATTACGTGATTTCTAGATGCCTGTAGGGCTAATGTAATTTTTGCCATTTGGGAGTTAAAGGTGTTTCATAAAATTCATATTACACGTGCCATTTAAAATAGAGGATCAATTTTCAATAACTGCTGAACTAAATCAATCAATAATCAATGATCACTAATCTGCACATAGAATCAAGACCCAATTGCATACTGTAAGAACGTCGATTGCGATTCATTGCAGAGACAAATGGAAGAACATCTCTGCATTGTCTTTGGAAGATTTGGACAAGCTCAAGTCTATCAGAGAAATCTCAGACTACTTGATGATTCAGAATATCAAAAACATCACAAATCTCAGCTTCCTATCCAATCTTGAGACCATACTCGGCAGGACTACTGACTCGTAAGTGATTCAACCAAAATACTAATAAATATGGCAAAACTATGATATCTTTACAGTCACATAAATGTTTTGTTATTTTGATCAATTCCGAATCGCGAAGGGCCAACCAAATCGGAAGCCAAACCAGCGATCTCAAGATGTCATAAGTTGTTGAATGATGTAGATTACTTTAGTAAATGTAGCCCCATGGTTTACTCATATTTGTAATTTCGTTTTAGATATGGCACAGCATTGAACATCATGATGAACCAAGATCTGGAGTATCTGGGACTCAGTTCTCTTAAGAAAGTGTATGGAGGGCACATCTTTGTTCAGTTCAACCCTAAGCTCTGTTATGTTGGCAACATGAAGTGGCAGAAACTGTTTCTGAGTAGAGCTACCAGTCAGAAATCTTTCTTAGTAGGCAATGCTGATGAGACAGAGACTTGCAGTAAGTAATCACATCTTACCTTTCTGGCAACTATATAAAGGCTTTGCAACTTGCCAGGGTTTGCTAAAGGTTTTATCACTGCTTGAGAAGACCCATAAGTCATTCACAGCTATGGCCACTTCACCTGATATGTCACAAGCATTTTGACACCAAACTAAAGTTTGCGACATTGTACACCACCACAGGTGTTAAGAGACTCAGATTTCAAAACATTATTCAAGCCCACTTCTCATGAATATTGACATCAAACAGGCCACAGTAATAATGATAATGGAAGATCATCTATCAGAATCAAGCCACCAAAGCTCAGCATCACATAGGCTGTGCTCTCAAGAAACTTCACCATCATAAGCTGACTATTCACTCCAAAAATGAGCGATTCACATTCAGGGCCAAAAGATCTGTTTAGTGAAGATCAAATTCGAGGATGAACTGCCAATTGCATAATGTATAGTTTATAATGCTGTCTTACACATGTATTCGGTGATGTGAAATATTAAATTCATTTTCCCATTCCAGCCCCTCAAAACAAGACATGTCATGAGGAATGCAGAAACGGCTGTTGGGGTCCAGGAAATGACATGTGCATCAGCTGCCAGAACTTCAGATACAGCAATACATGTCTCAGTAACTGTAGCAAACCGATGATCTATGGAAAGTCAGACAGCATCAAAAAGTGCTTTGACTGTGATCCAGAATGCAAGAGCACCTGCACTGGAAAGGTAACATTTCACAGTCGATTTTTGGTTTTCTGAAGTTAGCCATACTGAAAATTGATCATTGTCTGTATTTAGCACTATGAAAATGTTGAATTTGTCCAATACTGTGACCTGAAACTCGGAAATCATTCCCTATTATCACTTTCAGGGGGCAGACAAATGTGATGAGTGCAGAAACTTCAGAGATGGTCCTTTCTGTGTTGAGAGTTGTCCAAACTCTGCTGACAGGAATGTCTACAAGTTTGCAGATGAGAACAAGGTCTGTCAGCCGTGTCATGCCAATTGTGTTGGCGGGTGCAACGGTTCAGCCAACACTGTAGGGCCAAACGGATGTAACCTGTGCCACGTGTCAGTGGCTAACGAGGCTGAGACAGGCATAGTCAAGTGCCTGAATGAAACAGAACCATGCCCATCTGGATACTTTGCCAGCAGAAACCCGCCTCAAGCTTTGAGCCACCTCAAGGGCAACACTGTGAGTATGATTATAAATATACTTATTCATCATATCGACATGGCATTGCTCTCTTAATGATAGTAGGACTCCAAAATTGAGGTTGAAGCCTTTTCACACCCTTTGGTGTTTATGAGCTCATAGCTTTCTATCTATCTCAACAATCAAGTTGGTCAGGTAATTTTGTCCAGTTCACGATTCCACAAATCTTGATAAAATCCAATCAAATCTAATCACATTGTATTGTTGATGGTGTAGGTTTGCCTGAAGTGTCATCCACTGTGTGAGGAATGTGACTCCGAAGGTTCCATTTACTGTAAGAAGTGTAAATACTACAAGTATGAGGATAGATGTGTCGACGCCTGTCCAGCTGGTTTCTACTCCAACAACGTGACGAAGACATGCGTTCCTTGTCACTCAAGCTGCAGGTTAGCTGTACATGAGGTTTTGAGTTATTTAACTTGTGCATATTGTTCTACAGAGCATTGACACTCGACGCTTGTTGGCCCAACGAAGCATTTGGCCTTGATGCTGGCTCAACAGCATCTGGGTGCTCTCTAGTGCATGACTGCAAGGACAGTGAGAAGTCTGATGTAGTCTTCATTTTACCTTTCTTTGTGTTTCTTGTGATGCTCATGCATTTTATTTGTATATTCCAGAACTGGATGTTCAGGACCGACCAATTGGGACTGTACTCATTGTGTCAACTACAAGGTGTTCAATGACACTGAACACGACTTTGCGCTCAGCCCTAACACAACACAGTTGACAACAGCATTCAGCAATATCACGAGCACAACCCCATCAACAGGAGTTATCATTCTAGAGAGTACATCAACAACCACTACCTCTGGTCCAGTGTACATAAACTACACGGTGGTCTCAAATGAAACGGGTGAAGTTATAACAATAGTTGAACGAACCAAAAAGGAGGAGAACAAGACTGCAGTAAGTGGATTAGACAAGAAACCATGACGTGAATTTCAAGGCCAAAATGCCTTCTCAAGTTTTTATTGCTGTCCTGCGCAACAATTAAAACACTGTGATGGTGCCAAAATATAATCATTAATTCAGATAAAGCGATAAAAATATTTGCACATGCCTCTAAGTAGGTAGGCAAAGATTGTGTATCGTGATCAAATTTGAGGACCCTGGAATTTTTGACACTCAAATAACCCAACAACCCCTTTACATGCCTTTTCATAAAAGAGTTTTGTGACACAAGCATTTTGGCACTTGATGTTAAATATAGATATCAAATCCCTCCGGGCTTCATGTGGTAAGATGTAAAACCTGACCATTAAATTGTAGAAGAGAGTTTCAATCATGATTTGTTGCGATATTTAGATGATGTTTTGTTGTTGCAGTTTTATTGTACACTCGCTGGTGAAGGTTGCCCTGCCCACAAGCCGGACTTTACTAATGATGGAGCTAGTGATTCCATCTGCATAGTGGCTCCACCAGTGGCTTCTACAATGACAGACGTCGTACTCAGTAACCAGGAGATCGGTGGTATCATTGCAGCAGCCATTGTCTTCGTGATAGTAGGTAAGTGTCTCAGACAATTTCCCAGGATCCTTCTGCGGCAGACGCAGACGATGTTGATTCCTCTAAATATTTGCCTGCTAATATTTGAGCTATGTGCAATTGACGAGTGCTATTATTTTACTTTATTTAGCACGGGCCGGCAGACTCTAATTTTAAGAGCTACTACAAATATGACTTGGCATTGTTCTTTGCAGTGGTCCTGACTGCTGTACTATGTAAACAGAGAGCCACTGCGAAAGAGAACACGGCTAAACTCACACTCAAACTCACTGGTATGGATGGAGATCAGGAGCCTGTTACCCCTACTGATGCTGTCCCAGACATGAGCAAACTCAGGCTTATCAAAGTAAGCCAGAAATAACTCTATAAGCTTGTACAATGGTTTTCCATGGTTGTAAATAGCCACGCCACTTCACCCAGATGTGTGAGAATAAGAAAGACTTATACTTATGTTTCCCGTCTCTTTGTCTATGTTTATTCCAACTAATGCTTGCTCATTTTTTTCATATATTAGGAGCTTGAGTTGAGGAAAGGAAGTATTTTGGGTTCAGGAGCATTTGGTACCGTGTACAGAGGAGTGTGGATGCCAGAGGGTGAAAATGTGAAAATTCCAGTCGCTATAAAAGTACTGCAAGAAGGAACCTCACCACACCAGAATAAGGTATGTGCTAGTGTTGATCATGTCCATAAAGGTAATATAAACCTCTATCATCATATCTCAGAGGAAACATGTAGATGTAGATATGAAAAGAACGATCTCCGATGAGGAGTGACCGTTCAGGTCCGTACCATTAAAAAACAAGCAAATATATATATTCGCATTTGAGATGTGTTGAGCACCAGGCAACATTTTAAGATATACCACAGTCTTAATCTTTTCAATTAACCAGGAGTTGTTGGAGGAAGCAAGAGTTATGGCATCGGTGGAACATCCATGCTGTGTGAGGATTGTGGCAGTGTGTATGACTGAGCAGATGATGCTGATTACACAGCTGATGCCTCTTGGCTGTCTTCTTGATTACGTGAGGAACAACAAATCGAATATCAGCTCTAAAGTGCTGCTCAACTGGTGCACCCAGATATCAAAAGGCATGCACTATTTAGAAGGCAGAGGCATTGTGCACAGAGATCTCGCAGCAAGAAACGTGCTGGGTGAGTAGTATTGTAACAATAGCAAAATCGGTTGGCAAGGAGGACAACTCCAATTTATGCTTGTTGTTTGCCGAGGAATGCATTGCTCCTATAAGGTGTTCCTTGTAACATTCGGAAACCAAATTTATTAATTGCTGTCTTCCGAAAAGTATGTCATGCTTTACACAGGTTTGACTTTGTACAGCAGTATATGTGTGGAACCAACGCAACAATGTACCAACCAATATGAATGAAATGAAGTTCATTGATGTACAGTACCAATCTTTAAGTCAATGGCATATCAATTCAACCATATCTTTCTTTTCTGTTCCAGTACAAACCCCTAACCAAGTGAAGATCACAGATTTTGGTTTGGCGAAACTGCTAGCATACAATCAAGGGGAGTATCATGCAGCAGGTGGAAAGGTAGGTTCATATTATATTGTATTCCTGATTCCCATGCTTAGTGCCAGTGATTAGGGCATATTACACTTGTCAGTACATAAATGAATGTTATATTACAGGAGTTAAAAATAATTATTTGACAATCTAATAATGGTGGATAATTTGGTATCTTGGCTACTGGACAACGTTTCAACGGAAGCAAACAGCCACGGAGTGTATTGTATGCATGTATTGTCATGCGACTCCTGCTGGCTTGTGAAGTTTGCGCTGGTAACTAATGGCGTGCCATTGCATCACATCATCCTCCATTCATAATCCTTGTATAATTATAATATGTTTGCATGTCAAAATGCTATAATACTTAGAATATTAGGTAATTCTGTTGATATTCAGTATCATGAAAGACCATCATTTAAAGTGCTGTAACTGTTAATTTTTGAACAGACCAGGTTTCATTATGCTGATGTCAAGTTATTATCAGAAAATTGTATCTAATAGTGGGTGCCAAGGGTAAAGCTAAACATTGCCGCCATCCAAATGAAAGGTGTCGAAATGAAATTAAAGTTGGTCTATCACAATTCAAGAAAACGAAATTAATAAATATTTGAATGGACTACGGTTTCTGTTTGCTAAGTAGATAAGTGGCCTGGGTGCCTTAGAATAAAACAAACATTTACAATGTGATGTGTCAATGCAACGGATAAAGTCAACCAAATTTGTCGCAGTTGTGCAAGACTTTACTTTTCTATACCCATTTTGTAGATTAGGTTGATGATTCAGGATTATCCTATGCAAATTTTTTGCTGGTCTCCATAATATTTGCTTACTTTTTGTGGTTGAGCAACCATGATGATCATTGTCTAAGTCAATAAAGACTAATCACTATTGCACTATCCATCACTGCATAGCAATGTCTGTTTTTGTCGCAGATGCCCATAAAATGGCTTGCACTGGAGTCCATCCAGCACAGAAAGTTCACGCATAAGACAGACGTGTGGTCATATGGGGTGACTCTCTGGGAGTTATTCACTTATGGACAGAGGCCCTATGAGAACGTCAGAGCACGGGACATCCCAGACTTGCTGGAAAAGGGGGAACGACTTCCACAACCCAGCATCTGTACCATAGATGTCTACATGATCATGATCAAATGTAAGCCTCCATTAAAATTATGTGAATCCCATGGACTATAAAATCCCACAGTAAATTAAAGGTTTTGCTGATATTCCCAACATATTTAAGAATTTTCTGACTCATGAAACATAACTTGAAACTTGTGTAATTTAAGATATTCATGACATAAATATTTTAGGGTTTCAACAGGAGCGCATTTTTAAAAGTTGACCATGAGAAATAGACCTTATTTCAATTCACATCTTATTTCAATCACATCAGCATCTTACTCTCTGAGATATGACAATTATAGTCTAATGAAATGTATGCATCCTTGTTTTCTAATTTTGACAATATATGAGAAGATGACTCCAATGTTTACAAGCCCTATTGACATAGACATATTCTTTAACAGGTTGGATGATTGATGCTGAGAGCCGCCCAAGCTTTGCCGAACTGTCAGAAGAGTTTAGTAAGATGGCTCGAGATCCAGGTCGATACCTGGTGATCGAAGGAGATACTCTGATGAGACTGCCTAGCTACAACATCGACCGGCGGCAAATGGTATGACCAATAATAAATGGATTGAGTGTATCTAATTGAACCATAAACACGTATAAACAAATCAAGGGCATTGCCACTGGCAATAAAAGGTTGTAGTGAAGCTCTGCCAAAGTGCCAGATTTAACCCCGCTTCAGAGTCGAAATGGTCTTCTATTTGAGAATAACTTCATCCAGTGCTATGTTCGTAATGATCTTTTGCACAATAAAAATATGAAGCAGTCAGTCACCCAACAGTTTTTATATAGCAAATTCTCGGTAATACAAAGCATACGAAATCAGACCTACATAAACACAATGTGACCAGGTATTCTAACATAGTGAAATGCTTACAGGTGTCAGAAACAACAGATGGACCGGAGGAAATAATCCTTGATGCTGATGAGTATCTCAACCCACGGGACGATTATGATGAGTACCCAAGCGAAGGTGACAATCTATTAGAAGAAGAACCTAGCACACCAGGAAGCACAGCGAGCTTCCACTCACAACACAGCTGTGCTACTAACAGTATGCGCTATCCATCACAACAGAGCTGTAACGGGTACCCCAGTAATCACCAGTTACCGTTCCAGCCTCTCACTGTGGACACTCATATACCAAACCATCCAGCGCCACCTCCGGGTTCGCAGAGGAGGCTCATAAGAGAGCCTAAGTATGCTCACCTGGAAGCTAGGAGTCACTCTATGCAGAGACAGAGGTCTAGTGATGGGTCGATGAGGGGACGGTACACCAGCGACCCGTGTCATGACGAGGATCCTTTACTAGTTGGAGGTAAATACATGTATATTAAAAGAAATGGACTCGAGAACTCAAGCAACTATAGAAATGTTGATATCTTGACCTTGACTTGATATTGTAATTCTAGACAGAGGAGTGAAATTCTAAACAGGGCTTGCTTACACATGCCTTGCCATGTGACACAGTTGTCATTGCATCTACGTCTAACCTTGTAGTTCTGTACCAAGTTGTTAACTCTAAACCTGCGACATCACATCTCAAACAACTAATTATATCCAATTCATTCTTTTCATTCAGAATTGGAGTTCTCAAAGACCTTACCAACTCGTCTCAATCACAATCATGGCAGATATAAGCCGACTGCCTTGGCTTTTGTTGAGGAGGATTATCTGCAGCCCACAACTAACCCCAAAGACCCGACAGCAACAATGGAACTGGGGCTAATCAGACAAGGAAGCTGTGATAACGCAGGTTGGTGTCAAGGTCACTTTATAGGGTGATGAAATATACTAATGATTCAAAACAAACATACTGCTATTGTACATCAAACCACGGTGTCGCATTCACGTTTACACAGTCAATATGTGTGTTATTTTTAGTTTGGATCATCTTCCTAAATTGACGAATAACTTTATTTTGACTCAAATCAACAGTAGCTTTTATCACCAGTAAGATGAAAATGCTCATATACATGTAGGGATTAAATTTTTGTTTCAGATTTGGAAGCTCCTACTCCGACACCGAACCGTGATCCTATGATTGCGCACTTCACATTTGATCTCCATCATGACCCGCATAATCCACAGGACTCTCATAACCATGAACAAACCGTTAACCCACACTCATCGACAATGGGTAACTTTGAAAACCCAGAGTATTATGACACAGACAGTACAGGCAGCGACTCGCTAAACAAGGAACTGCAAAATCATCGTCCGAGAAAAAGCAATCAGGGATCTCAACAGAAGAAAAGCAGACAGAAAGACTATTATAACGACATAAACCACGGGTTATATAGCGATGGCGGGTCAACACGCGGCTCAACAGCTGAAAGTACAAGTAGCATATGAATTGTCCTCTCTCGTCAAAGTCGTACGCTGATTGGAAGATAAACCTACATGATTTTCTGTGAATTATGCTCTCTTTCTCTCTCATTCATTCCTACACAAAATGCTCAAACAAACATAGTCTCAACAGTTTCTCGTTGATAAATCGCTTACGTCAGTTACAAAACTTAGGGTCGATGTTTCAACTTTCGAGAAACCATAATATTTGCAACGGAATCTGAATTCATGTTGCACATTTTGAAGCAATCAGTTTTGTACATATACAATATAATAATTTAGACTCATAATTTAGACATCATAATAATTAAACTAGAAACCTACTCAGTCCTTAGCGAGTGGCTTCATTAATTGTGATATAAAGATATCATTAATTGTTTTCCGGGTCCAATCTCGATAAAACGTGACCTACATTATTATAGAGCGAAACATAGTTTGGATATTTCATGTCTGACATTGTAAATAATGTTTTTCTTTTTTCTGTTGCCATCTATTTTTATACTTATTGCACATTCATTACGAATGCCAATGTTGAAGTTTCATTCTATTAATATCTATACATTCCAAGAAGTTGTTCTCTCACAACTAGACATGAAGCTTGATGTCTCTGAAATTTTCTCATGGTATATGATATTTCACAACTTTGTTTCATTATATAAACGGCCATCATGCCTTCGAATTAGAGTACATACAAGTACCATGAAAGCTCTAACAAGATGCCACTATAATTGTTATAAATTAGAATATCATGCTGTTATTTTTGTCCACTACACAACAGTTGTATTTTTTTTTCATTCAGCACAGAAAATTTCAAATATCTTTTTCTGTGCACATCATATCAGCTACTATATTTTGCCAAACTCGGAATATGCAATCTATAATAAAAAACTTTGAAATCAATTTTAAGCGTTTGCAATTAAAATGTTAAAATTGTGGTGAGATGACTGAATCCCTTCCGGTATCTCGGTGCTCAGTACATTTCATCCTCCTGGCAAGGCAAGGCAATTTCATCCTCAAGCAGGGCAAATAACTTCAAAAGCAAAGAATGAGGCATAAACATTGACCTTACCCAAACTAAAACGATTGTTTATGAAAAGCTGTAAAAAGGCCTCCATCATAACATGGCAACTAAAGCTTCTTGAGTGCAAAATGTTACTAAATATTAGATTCCTAGAAGAGCTCTACATGGCTGAAGTGGATAACTTGTTATACCTGGCCGTGAAGATCCCGTCAACTCGGTGCGTCCGCCATATCTGTCTGTTCAAAATAGCGGCCGACCAGGCATATGATTAGATTGAGCTGTGGTAACAGTATGTCGTCTCTGTTATCCTGTATGGATATCCAAAAAAAGCAATGTATGATGATAAAAAGAGGAACATTGAATCCCTGGAGTTGCCTTTCTTATGTAATGAGAGGACAAAACCACATTTATTTAGTGATTTCATCGATGAGATCAGGGATGAGATAATTGAACCATCAATCAGCTCATCAACAAAGCAAGCGCCTGCACATTGTGCAGACAACTCCAAAGAGTGTGGCAGCCTCTTTTGATCATGATTAGATCGTATCATAGAATAGTCATTCCTTATATCACCACATCTCCCTCTTTAAGGTGTTGATATTGGTCTAGCCGTTCCTGTTATAATATCACATTGATATCATTAATGAGATGAATATAAATTATATTTGTAAGTAATAATGTTTCCCATTGATCGCATAGTGCAACCATATCATGTCTGAGGCTTAGGGCACTTCCACACTATAACTGAATACCCGGTATGCAATAACCGAATATGCAATAATGTTTCTGCAGAAAATCGAAAGTTAAAGTTGTTCCTCATATACAGGAATGTTATAAAAATCGTTTCAGACCTGAATAAAGGAGCCGGTATAAAAACAATTGCAAATAGTATAAATCAACGATCACCAAGTTTATTGCAGAGTGGGAATCTATTTGCCATAAAAGAGTTTAGTTACTCTCTTTTCCAGATAAGTTTATGTTAACTGAATGCTATTTTAGCTGTAAATGAATGATTTACTAAAATAAGAGGCTAAAATGTTAAGTTTTGCTCATAGTCATAATTAACTCTTTTCAACTGCCTCTTGTATTTGAGTGAGGGGGGGGG
>ERZ1740070.1499-NODE-1499-length-14538-cov-6.648484_pt1 | contig 14538 bp, 18 predicted proteins | sample MGYA00581734_ERZ1740070 | MGnify/ENA primary metagenome ERZ1740070 (study PRJEB43018, sample SAMN04849744) | marine metagenome | isolation source: floating plastic debris | place: Pacific Ocean | collected 2008-09-01 | study: EMG produced TPA metagenomics...
TAACCGGGGCATTTATCCATCGCTCAGACCTGCGGGGGGCTAACTTGACCGGGGCCGTGCTGACAGAGGCTAAACTAAACATTGCGCTCTATGACGAGCACACCCAGTGGCCAGAGGGGTTTCGCTACAAAAGCTCAGGGGCCGTTGGTCCAGAAGCTGTGCTCAACGGTGCTTTTTTAAATACGGCCTATTTGCGGGGGGCGAATCTGCGGGGGGCAAAGCTGTTGGGAGCCTATTTGAGCGGGGCCGATCTGACTGGGGCGATTTTGGATGATGCCAGTTTGAGCGGGGCTAACTTACAAAAGGCATTTCTCACGGGTGCTAGCCTGCGCAATGCGCGGGTGAGTGGAACCGAGTTTCAAAGGGCAGACCTACGGGCTAGCGACCTGACTGGCGTCGAGTTTGACATGGTGGGCAATATTGCCGGGGCTGACTTTACCATGGCCCAAGGCTTGACCCCAAACTCACGGGGGCAGCTGTTACGCCGCCCCACGACTGAGCTAGATGTGTGGAACGGTCTCACTCGCAACACTACACGACGAAGTATAGAGGCTGTCCAAATTGACAATTAATAATTGAAAATTATTAATTGTCAAACCTACGCCCGCGTCTCCAAATACTGACCAATCATAATCTCCTGGCCAGCGCGCGAAATGATGGTCTGGCGGGTGCGGTAGCTTTCACCCACTAGCTTAAGTTCTTCGTCAAAGGCAGAGCCGCCGTACTCGGTGTGCAGCTGCATAGTGTTGCGATCGCGCAGCTCATAGGTGGCAAACACAGGCTTAGTGGTGGCAAACCCGCGATCGCGATACAGAATATTGCCTTTAATACCAAAAACAGTAGACCCCGTTGCCTGTTTGCGACTGGGGCTAATATAGTTGCTTTCCCATGACGACCTGACACCGCAAATAATGGCGCTGTCTAAATCATGCATTTTGGCCAGTGCCAAAATGTCTGGGTGGTCTGCGTTGAGAAACTCGACACTCAGGTTACTAACAACCTCTTGAGTTTCGCCGCTTTCAAGGGTGTAATAACGTCGCTGAGACGTCCATTGACCAACCGAGCGCTCAAAAAAGTGAGTGGCTAGAGTCTCTAGATTTTCAACAGGGGCGGTAATCACAGACGATGACATAGGGGTTAAGACCTTAGGTTAAGTGGTGCGCCTAAGCGCAAGCTATAACGAAACAAGTTTATATTTATTTACATTAAAGGTAGCGAAAATCTCTAGAAACAACAATAGAGCTGATAGTAGAGTTTTCAGACGGCGGGTTAGTTAGCTATTAGCCCAGGCAAATCTAACAGGGCGCTAAGGTTAAAGCTGTAGATATGGCTACAGTTCTGACAGCGACGGCTCGGCTGTCTCTAGTTTTGGGAGTACTAAGGCACCAGTCCTTCTAGAGCGGCGGCGACCACCTTATGTTGTTTGTCCTGACGTAGCTCTATCAGTGCGTCCTGAGCTTCTGGGGCATCAAATCGCTTGAGGGCATAAGCGACGTGCATGCGGGTGTACCAGTTTTCAGCTGTTTTGAGGTCTAGGATGGCCTTGAGCGCGGCCTCGGTCTGATCGGTGTCTGCCAGCAGGCTGAGGTGGTCTACACCTGCGTTGACCACCGTTAAGTCGGAGTCAGCGATGGCGGCGAGGCAAATGTCTAGCATATGCTCGGGGCTATTGAGGTCAATCATGGCCGCCAAAATGCTGCGGCGGATAAGCCAGTTGCCGTTGGCATGGAATGTTTTGACCAGATAAGGAATCGCCCCCTCTCCGTACATTGCCAAAGAATTAGTGGCCTCTGCTCGCACATTGGCATCCGGGTCGCTATCGATCATGGTCAGCAGCGCGCCAAAGCCAGTGTCGCTACGTTTACGACCCAGACCCATGGCGACAAACGAGCGTACTAAAAACTCAGGGTCATCCTTTTTACTTAGCAGAAGCGGGCTGGCCGTCTCAGCGACATAATCTTTGAGGGCCACGAAACCCTTCAGGCGCTTCTGGGAGTCGGCATGCTCAAGGATGGCGTGGATATCGGAAAGTTCCATAGGTAAATGGGCGGACTATTGGCACCGGTCTGCTAATCAAGCGTTACATCGAAGATGACCGTGTTTTTGATTGTAACAGTATGTAACAATAATTAAAGAGCGTTGGGGTAATCATGACATCTTCCCTTAGTCCCCGAGTCAAAGAGTTAATTGTTAAGGCGCGAATTGTTAGCTTTGATGGCTGGCAAGGTGAGTTTGGCGACGATGCGATCGCACATCTCAAAGCCGCTGACGATGACCGTGTGTATCTAGATGATGCTTTGCTAGAGCCCATGCCTGCCGGCGCCATTGCTGGCCAGTTGCGAGACCATGCCAGTACCCTTGTCGATACTGCCCGTGCCCAGGTTTTGGAGCAGTTTCCTGGCATTACTGAGCCAGGTGGTGGCCTCTACCCGGCTGTGCGAGCCGAAGCCTGCTGGCGAGACTTTTGGCACTTTTTACGCTGTATCACCTATGGCATTGCTGCCCAGCGCACCGATTATACCAGCGCCATTGGCCTGTCCTACATGGAGCAACTCTATCAAGAACTACAGGTACCTCTGGATGCCATGGTTTACGGGCTGGAATCCCTCAAAACCGCGAGTAAACAACAGCTAGCCACCTTGGATATGGCGGTTAATGCGACACAAATCGATCCCTACTTTAACCATCTCATCCAGTCCCTGAGTCAGTTTCAATCGGTTGTTTAGCGTCAGTCTGATATGCCCTCTACTCACGAGCCCCTGGTGAATGCCTGTATCCGTGGTGATATAGCCACTGTTAAACGGCTCTTGGTTGCAGGTGCTGATATTGAAGGTATCTGGCGCAGTTGTACCGGGCTCATGTGGGCGGCTGCCGAAGGGCATCTCTCTGTTGTTAACCTGTTGCTCAGTGCTGGGTCCAATGTTAACGCCCGCAATCAGGTGAACTATACGGCTTTGCTCTATGCCGTTGAGGCTGATCGGCGAGAGGTGATATTAACCCTTCTAGACCATGGAGCCCCCACTGATGCCAGCATTTGCAACCGTTATGAGGAAACAATCCTGCTGTTGGTCGCTCGCCAGGGCCATACCGACATTGTCGAGCGGCTGGTACGACAGGGAAACGACCTACACCACACTAATAAAATTGGCGATACTGCCCTCTATCTGGCTGTTAGCAATGGTCATGCGCCGACAGTTGCCAGTTTGATGCGGCTGGGAGCCAACGTGAATACAGCTAATATTGGTGGCTGGACTCCCCTGATGATGGCTTCTGCTCGTGGCGATATCGACATTATTGAAATGCTGCTGACCCAAGGAGCTGATGTAACCCCTCAGAATCGTTGGGGCGGCACTGCCTTAAGTGAAGCCAAACAGTCATTTCGTTCAAGACAGGCTGTTGCTATGCTCCGTGAGGCAGGGGCTGATTAGGGGAACTCGTCAAGCTTAAGCCATTAATGATGGAAAGCAAACAGGCTCTATGTGTCTTTAGAAGAATCAACTGTTTGGTGCACACATGTTACAAAACCTTGGATCTCTGACCATAAATGTCTCAGGTTTTACCAGAAATTGTATAGTTTTGTATCTTTGAGTTGATTGGTACGGCTGCTGGAGAGTCGCGATCGCTATTGATTGAACAGGCTCTAAAACTTCCTGTGGGAAAGGGTTTTAGCTCACTTCACCAGGCAGTAGAAACAATGCTATCGACCAGAAATAGTAGCACTTTGTGCAATTTTCGTGGGGTTCATAATTCTTGATGATTAGAGGCTACTTTTATATACGAAGATGAAACCTAGTGAGTGTTTATGCCTGGTTTCAGTATGAATTGTTAAAGTCCTCCACGCTGATTTATTTAGCTGTGGTTGTCGGCTGTAACAATTCGCATAGAAAGTTCAGCAATGCTTTAAGGGTGCAATCAGCCCTAAGCTTTTTAACATTCCAAGATAATTTATTTAGACCATTGTTGTCATCTAGGAGATAGCATTAATGGCTTTTGGACCAGCTTCACGATTGGGCGTTAGCCTTTTCGACGAGACCCCTCCGGTCGAGTGGGTTCCTGGCCTCGATAGTGAGGGCCTCGAGTCTATTATCAAAGCCGTCTACAGACAGGTTTTAGGTAATGCTTATGTGATGGAAAGTGAGCGCCTTGTGGTGCCTGAGTCACAGTTTAAGCGTGGTGAGTTAACTGTGCGTGACTTTGTGCGAGCCGTAGCAAAGTCTGACCTATATCGCGCCCGCTTTTTTGAGAGCTGCCCCCGCTACCGCTTTATTGAACTTAATTTTCGTCACTTGCTGGGCCGGGCTCCCAACAGCTACGACGACATGAAGGCTCACAGCGCCGTTTTAGATACAGCAGGCTTCGAAGCTGATATCGATTCATATATCGACAGCGATGAGTATCAAGATGTCTTTGGCCAGGATTTTGTCCCTTATATCCGTGGCTATAAAACTGAAGCTAGCAACATGGTTGGCTTTACTCACACGTTTGAGCTTGTGCGCGGTGCTTCCAGCAGCTCTTTGAAGGGCAGCATTAGTGGTAAAAAGCCTCGTCTAAACTCGCTGGTGATTAACGCCACTCCTACGCCCGTAATCTCACCTGCTTCTGATGGTGCTGCCTTCCAGAACCCTGATGATGCAGCTATCACTCGTCAGGGTGTGGGTGCCAGCTCCAACGGTAAGGTTTACCGGATTGAAGTGACTAGCTATCGTTCAAAAGCTGTTAATCGCGTATCAAAGTTCCGCCGCGCCAACAAGGTATACATGGTGCCTTACGACAGACTGTCTCAAGAGTACCAGCGTATCCACAAGCAAGGTGGTGTGATTGCCAGTATCACTCCTGTTTCCTGATGTTGACAGTGCCTAGGGTAAGCGTGTGAGCTTGTCCTAGGCAGCGTGTGTTTGTGTGTTGAGAGTTTGCGATCGCTAAGGGGATGAATCGGTCTGGAGTGGAGGCTATGGAACCACATTTCACGGCTGAAATCATCCCGAAGATCAGCAATGCTGAGAGCTTTTAATAAAAACAGTAGGAGATCTCCGATGACAACGTTTGAGCTGTGGCCCAATAGCAGCAATGAAGACAAGCAGGCTGTGATCAGAGCCGTTTATCGTCATGTTTTGGGCAACCCCCACGTGATGGAAAGTGAGCGCCTTGTAACGGCTGAATCTCAGCTATGCGACGGTAGCATTTCGGTACGTGATTTTGTTCGTGCTGTTGGTAAGTCTGATTTTTATCGCAGTCGTTACTTTGAAAAATGTGCTCCCTACCGCTTTGTGGAGCTTAACTTTATGCACTTCTTAGGGCGTGCTCCTGAGAGTCAGGCTGAACTATCTGAGCATATTCGTCGCTGCGTAGAAGCAGGCTACGACGCTGAAATCGATTCTTATATCGACAGCGATGAGTATCAGGCTCGCTTTGGTGAGAATGTAGTGCCGTTCTACAACGCTAATGCGACTCAGGTCGGTCAGTCTCAGGTGAGTTACAACCGTATCTTTGCCATTGACCGCGGCCCAGCTCAGGTGAGCAGCGCTGTGAAGTCGGCTCAGCTAGTTGCTCAAGTAGCCGGTGCTGAGAAGGGCAACAAGGTGAAGCGTGCAGCTACTAACTTGAACTCTGGCACAACTAAGCGCTTTAAGATCAAGACAACAGCGGCTAAGTTTGATTCTCCCCGTCGCGTCAGCATGAACGAGTACATTGTTTCAGCTGATAAGATGACGCCTCAAATTCAGCGTATTCACCGCACTGGCGCAAAGATTGTCAGCATTACTGAGATTGTTTAATTGCTAAGCATCTGAGTTTTTGGGTCACCTTGGCAATAGGGTGGCCTTTTTGATAGTCTGGCTTTTTTGATTGTGGCGAGAATTGCATACCGACAATACTTTGTCGGTATTACAGGCTGTCGAAAAAACCGTATCTAGAACATTAAGAAAGACAAAGTTGTTCTCATCTAACCCACAGAATCCGATATTTGTCTAAGTAAGGCGCTGAACGTTGGATTGAGCAGCTATCAGTGGACATAGATTCTGCTTTTGACCCCCTACGTGCCTCTATCTAGGTTTCTAGCACTGTCTAAACATATTAAAACGATGTTGAGACGGGTGGGAAAATTCTGAGCGTCACTAAGACTAACCAGGTTAGATCGGCTCTGGCCAGTGTAGCCATGGGAGGTTTACCGTAACGTCTGCTGTTACGGAATCATAATCATCACTATAAAATTTAGGAGAAACGGTTATGTCACTTTGGATTGATGATGCGGCTGTTGAGCTGCGTCCCAATGCGACTGAAGAAGATTTACAGATTGTCGTTCGTGCAGTCTATAAACAGATTTTAGGAAATGCCCATGTCTTAGACAGTCAGCGTTTGAGTAGTGCAGAATCCATGCTTAGAAATGGAGAAATCACTGTAAGAGGATTTGTGCGTGCTGTTGCTAATTCAGATCTATACAGAACTCGCTTTTTTGATAACTCTTCTCCCTATCGCTTTATCGAGCTTAATTTTAAGCATCTGCTGGGTCGTGCTCCTCAAGATCAAACTGAAATTTCTGCCCACGTCCAGACCTATAACGCAGACGGCTACGAGGCTGAAATCGACTCTTACCTTGGCAGTGATGAATATGTAGCTGCGTTTGGTGAGAACGTCGTGCCCTATGCTCGCGGTGCCAGTACTCAAACCGGTCTTAAAAATGTTGCCTTCAATCGATTGTTTGCCCTAGACCGTGGTTATGCCGCCAATGATACGGGTAAGTCTGCCAAACTGATTAGCGATGTTGCCGGTAATCGAGGCACTAAGATCAAGTCACCTGCCAAGGGCTCGGGTGCTTACAGCAACACGGGTAAGCGTTTTCGCATTGTGGCATCTAAAGCCAATTTTGGTACTCGCGTTACTAAGAGTAACTACAGTGTACAAGTGGGCTATGGCCAGCTCTCTAATCGCATTCAGACTATGCAACGCTCCGGTGCCAAAATTGTTAGCATCTCAGAAGTGTAGGGATGCTGCTGCAGGTAGGCTCAGCTGAGGTTGTTGTTTAGTCTCCAGTCTAAAGATAGCCCCATTGTTGTCATATTTAGCGATGGGGCTATCTGTATGAGCTGGTTCTACTTTGGAAGTAGACAAGGGCTTTGGCGCTCTAGCTCGAATGCTTGGATATGGTAGAGCGAACCTGAAGGGTTAAAATTGTAGGCTGATTCGAACTTTGTAACTATCTCAATGGATATTGAAACCTTTGTCGAACGCTCTTTTGGAGAATGGCGATCGCAACGCAGTGCCCATCACCTGGCATTTGCTCATTTCGAAGAAGTCCGTTCTACTATCAACATTGAAGCGTTGACGGTTGATGAACCCGGTGTTTTAGAACTTTGTCAGCGCTATAAGGTTTCTCCTGATGAGGTGGTCAGTCCGTTTAAGATGAGCTGGGAGGGGGAGTCTGACTGGGATGAAGAACAGGTTATCGAAGGCTCTACGATTTTGGTACCTGTGCCCGACAGCGCAACGACAGGAAAACTACTGCGAGAACAAGGATATGCGGAAACAATGGAGTCTGCGGGCACCTACTGCATTACCGACGATGGTACGTTTATTTTGACTACCGCCTATGAACGGGCCGCTGCCGAAGAAAAGATTTGGTTTGCTACACCCGATTTGCGATTTCGAGTTTCGTTGATTAAAACCAGCAGCGGTAAAGGTGTGACGACCGCTAGTTTTTCTTCAGAGGTTAGACGTGGGGTTAAAAGCTAGGCTGGTGCCAGGGGTTATCTAGCCGGTAGATAGCCAAGTGCTTAGAAAAAGTTCCAGGCTTTTTGGTGATTAGGCTTTGACGGTGAATGATATTGACCGCTCTTGGGGCGTTATCGAGTATTGATATTTTGCAGGAATGTTGTCGTAAGCCTAGCGCTTTTATCAGTTGCCTGCTTACACTAAAACAAATGGCCTGTGTGAGCAGCTGTTGCGACCTCGCGACACTTTAGAAAACCCACAATAAAACTTTTTATTTTTTAACAAATGGTGCTTTCCAGCAGGGCTGATGTCTCCTACTCTCAGAACTTTATCACTCTTGCTCGCTGGATGTCTGGGGATTTTAGCAACCAGCATCAGGCCTTTGATGATCCAACAAAATTTGCTCATATTCGAATTTTCTTTAGGCCGCTGCCCTATGATTTCTTTTCATGCATAGGGCTATATTCAGAACAGGCCCAGGACTATGATTTGTGGACCCCTTATCGCCAGGGAGTTCATCGGCTTGTGGATAAAGGCGACCATGTTTATATTGAGAACTATGGTCTAAAGGATCGGCTCTTGTATGCAGGTGCTGGTCGTAATACAGACATCCTTAAAACCATCACGCCTGATTGCATTGAGCGTCGTGAAGGCTGCTCAATGGTGTTTAAGCGTGAGGGGAATATGTTTATCGGCAGTGTTGAGCAGGGTAAAGCCTGCGTTATTCCGAAACAGGGGCGACTGACCTATCTCACCAGCCATGTAGAGATTACCGAAAGCACCTGGATGAGCATCGATCAAGGGATGGATGTGGATACAGATGAGTATGTGTGGGGCTCGACCGAGGGTATCCTGCAGTTCCGGAAGCGCGCCAGCTTTGATAATGAATTACCTTTCTAAAACACTTGAAACAAAAACACTTGAAACAACCTTTGATATAGACCACCCTGATGCGATTCGGATTTCTATGCTGCCGCCTCAAGCACAAAAGAAAATGAAATCGTGGATTCGCAGCCGTCATCTGATTCGGTCGGGTAACTTTTTTATTTTTGAAACTGTTGAATATTCTACGGTGGAGAAATTTCAAGACTGTCTGAAAGCGTTGGGTGGGACGCTGATCAGTGTTGACCCTGTTAAAAAAATCTGGATCGGTCAGCATCGTCGAGTGGTGCTGTATAGATCTAAGGCGAGTCTGCATACTCCCCACCACGACCTACAGCAGTATTGGATCAAGTACGGCAGTTTTCATACCCGTTTTGACGAACGCATCTAAAAAATCAGCTTGTAGCGCCTGGCTCAAAAATTAGAAAACTGTGTTTCTTGTAACGGAATGTTGCTTTCTTTTCACTAATTGAGACAGTGGTAGCCGCTATTTCTTATTGTTCTTTTAGTGGCTAAATCAAACAAAGAAAGTTTGTTGCCATTCATAAAAAGTTTTTAACAAAACAAGGAGAGCTCAATGCTTGACGCTTTTTCCAGAGCGGTAGTATCCGCTGATGCCAGCACTGCACCTGTCGCTGACCTCGCGGCTCTGAAGTCTTTTGTTGCTAGCGGTAACCGTCGTCTAGACGCCGTAAACGCAATTGCGTCCAATGCCAGCTGCATGGTATCTGATGCAATTGCTGGGATGATCTGTGAGAACCAGGGTTTGATTCAAGCCGGTGGTAACTGCTACCCCAACCGCCGCATGGCCGCCTGCCTGCGTGATGGCGAAATCATCCTGCGCTACGTCACTTACGCTCTTCTTGCTGGTGATGCATCGGTTCTAGACGATCGCTGCTTGAACGGTCTAAAAGAGACTTATGCTGCTCTAGGCGTACCTGCCACCTCGACTGTACGTGCCGTACAGATCATGAAGGCTCAAGCCACTGCTCACATCCAGGACAACCCCAGCGAAGCTCGCGCTGGTGCACGTCTACGTAAGATGGGCTCCATTGTTGTAGAAGATCGCTGTGCTTCCTTAGTTGCAGAAGCTGGCAGCTACTTTGATCGCGTTATCTCCGCTCTAGGTTAGTCTCTCTGACCCCTTAGCGAGATTGCTCTGACTGAATTGACGATCAAATTAACTACTGGAGAAATACGAAATGAAATCTGTTGTTACCACTGTGATCGCTGCAGCTGATGCAGCGGGTCGTTTTCCATCTACTTCTGACCTAGAGTCAGTACAAGGTAGCCTACAGCGCGCCTCTGCACGTTTGGAAGCAGCTGAGAAGCTAGCAGGCAACTTGGATAACGTCGCCAAAGAAGCGTACGATGCCTGCATCGCTAAGTATCCCTACTTGAACAACTCTGGTGAAGCCAACTCCACCGACACATTCAAGGCCAAGTGCATGCGTGACGTGAAGCACTACATGCGTCTCATCAGCTACAGCTTGGTAGTGGGTGGTACTGGTCCTTTGGACGAGTGGGGTATTGCTGGCCAGCGTGAAGTGTATCGTGCTCTAAACCTGCCCACCGCACCTTATGTGGCAGCTCTAAGCTTTGCTCGTAACCGTGGTTGTGCCCCTCGCGACATGTCTGCTCAGGCTTTAACTGAGTACAACGCGCTAATCGACTATGTAATCAACTCCCTTTCTTAAGGGACCCTTTCCTAAGGTCTGATTACGATTAGTTGCTTGATGGCAGAGCTGATGGTGACTACGTTTAGTTAGTCAAAACCTGGAGATTCGTAAGGGTCTCCAGGTTTGTTGTTGTATAAATCGTTTAAAGAGTCTTTTTTGCTCAACCGTCTTATGGATAACCGTTTTGCCAATATTTTTGGTTTAACAGAAGATCAGTGTATTGCTCTGATAGACACCCCTCCGGAACAGGCTGCTGATGAAAGTGAGCGCTATATTGCCGCATCGCAGCTGGCAAATTATCCATCGGATGCTTCCATTGATGCGCTGATTCGAGCGATTAAGACAACCCATGATTCTTTGGATAATCGCATCACTCGACGTAAGGCGGTGGAGTCGTTGGGTAAATTAAAGGCTGCGCGTGCTTTAGAGGTCATTCGCCCCTGTTTAGCTGATGTGGATTGCTACACGGTGGAATCTGCTGTTTGGGCGATTGGTGAAATTGGCACAAGCAATACCAAGATTCTAGAAGAGATCGCCCAGCTACTGACCCAGCCCGATCAAACCTATCGGGTGATTATCCATACGCTAGTTAAGCTGGACTACGGAGCTGCTGTAGATCGGGTGCGGCCTTTTATGGATGCTGACGATGAACCGACAGCAAGCGCTGCGATCGCAACTGTTTGTCGCTTTACCCGAGACTTTAGTTCCATTGACCGAGTTGTTGCATTTCTCCAAAGCGATAGCGTCAATGCCCGTCGAGCCTGTCTCGAAGATTTAATTAATTCCCAGTATTACCCGGCTATTCCAGCCATTGCCCGCTGCCCCATTTCTCTAATGTTTCGTCTGCGGGCAGTACGAGCCCTGGCTAAAAGCGGTATGACCACCGGAGAGGTGTCGCTGGAGGATGTTGTGCCAGTGATCGAGCAAATTCTATGGGATCATCCCAAGGATCTGCAGCTGGTGCATGAGTACGATCAGCCACCATCGCTTCAATTTTTAGTCCAAGAGCTGTATCAAACCGATTTTGGTCGTACCTATCTGGCGATTCAAACCGTTATTGAGCAGCAAGCTGACGCTGCGCCTGAGGCCCTATTTGCCACTTATAAATCCGATGCCCATAATGACTATGGAGCCCACTACCATGTCATGAAGCTGATGGGCTGGCTAAGGCATCAACCCGCCTATGAGCTATTGCTAGAGGCCCTTAACAATACAGCTCCGCAATTTATGAAGTCTCGAGCTGCGGCCGCCCTTTCATTAGCAGAACTAGGTGACCAGCGAGCGATTGTTCCATTACAGGCGAGTGCCCAGAGTAAAATTTGGATGCTGCAGTTTGCCTCGTTAATGGCTCTAGAAAAATTAGGTGACTACAGTCAGCATAAACTGTTATCAGAGGCCGATGACTGGGCAGTGCGAGCAAAGGCTCAGCGTTCGGTGCAAACGACCCCGGTGTGAGGCTGGGCAGACCTGATTGAGGAGTGTAAATGTTCGTACTACTCCAGCCAAAATCGTTTTTTAGTTAAACCCGTTGACTACCCATGGACTCCTTGTTTGAACAGCTAAAGCATCCTAATCCCCACATCCGTGAGCGGGCCATGGTGGATATCCTCGATAACCGCGATGAGACAATAATTTCTCGGCTGATGGATGCCCTTGATGCAGACGATACTGTCTACCGTCGGGCCGCTGTGAAAACCCTAGGGGCTGTGGGGGCAGACGCGGTACCTGCCATTGTTGAGGCGTTAAAAAATAGCGACAATGTGACTGTGCGAGGGAGCTGTGCTAAGGCATTGGCCCAAGTAGCGCTAAACTACCCTGATGAGGCGTTTCCTGAGCTGGGGCTGCAGGGGCTAAAACAGTCTCTTGATGATCCTAACCCTGTTGTGCATATTGCGTCGGCCATGGCACTGGGGGAAATTGGTGATTCAGCCTTAGATATTTTGTTAGAGACGTTGCAAACCACCGATAATGTTGCGCTGGCAGTGTCTATTGTGAATGCCCTAGCATCTGTTGGAGGAGACCAGGCCATTGCAGTGCTAACCAAGCTATCTGAAGATGACTCAGCAGATATCTATGTCAAACAAACAGCCGTCAGCGCTCTATCGAGGATGGAGATGGTGCAAAAGTATTCCCGGCCAAAGAGCTAGGGGTTGTACGCTATCCCAAAATTATGTCTAAAAAGGTGCCAGGAATGACGGATAGGCATTTCTAGGAGTCTAGCTGCTTTAAGACGTGGCGAGTATCTCTGAGTAATGCTTGCCATTGGTTAGGGGGTGTTCTTAAAAGAGATTTCCAATGGCGTGCCGATTTTGCTTTCTCTTTTAGAGCTTGCATCTCACGGGTGTAGTGAAATCCACCCGTCTTTTTTAATTGCAAAACATTGTCAAGCTCTTGTTGATAGTTATTCATAATGTGTATCGCCTAATGCTTTGCACGGAATAAAGCAGAGCTATGGAGCCTTCAAAATTATATCCGAGCTGTCAGGCTGCATCAGGACAATTTGATCCGCATAGTTAGCAATTGAGACAATTGTATCCCGTTGCAGCAGCAGCCGTTGGCCAGTTTCTATCGACGGGCAGTGGATATCTAAACCATTGCAGCGGGTGTTCCATCTGAGTTCGCAGCTATTAATTTCGGTAATTTCACCCTTGAGGCTATGGAGCAACTGGTTAATGGCCTTAAACTTTTGTAGCCATTCCGAGTTATTTAGGTCATTTTCTAACTGACTACGCAGTGAGTTTTGAGGATCAGTCCCAGTCATCGTCAGCGGCCAGTGATTTTTTTTGAATTTGGCTAATGGCCAGGTTATACACTGGTTTAAGACTGTCGTCCGCTTCCTTGGCCATTGCGGTCCGCAGCGCCTCAACAGTATTAGGCTGACCAATTTTCATAATGGCCAATACCGCAGATTTGCGCGTTTCGGTGCTGGGATGCGCTAAAAGCGGTAACAAACTTGGTAAAGCTGGCTGATGTGTCAGGTTGCCCAGCACCGCCGCCGCTTCACAACGAACGATCTCGGCCTGGTCGCTAAGGGCGTTAATTAAAATGTCAAAATTGCTGGGGTTGGTTTCTTCTTGAGCGACTTTTGCGATCGCACCCACCACCGCCGCCCGTACCGCTTCTGACTTAGAATTTAGCGCCTGCAACAATAGGTCCTTGGCCTCAGAGCCCATAAATGCCAGTGCCCAGGCCGCATGCCCCTTGATGGTTTCAGGATGAGTTGAATCCCCCAAAATCTTGAGTAATTCTGGCGCAGCCGAGCGCCCTGTTCTAGCCAAAGCCCCTACCGATGACCCCTGTACAACCGTATCGCTGTCGTTTAAGAAAGAGTTAACCAATGTGGGAATTGCCGTCGGATCAGCAATCAGAGTTAGGGTTTTAGCACAGGCCCGACGCACCACCTCATTAGGGTGGTTAGCCAGAGCATCCACTAATACAGGTGTTGCAGGTTCTCCGATCTGACCCAGAGTTTCAGCAATTCGCAGGCGCATCAAGCCGCGTTTATCTGAGAAACTCTCCACCAGCTGTCGCAGCGTGTCCTGATCTGACTCATTAAATGAAAGCAAATCAATCTCTTCATTGACCTTTTGTACAAGCGCATCGGTTGCCGCTTGTTGAGCTGCCGCACTGTTTATATCAGTATTCAAATCAGTACTGGAATTTGCCATTGCTGAGCGTGCCTACCCAAAGAAAGACTACTAAATCACACCCCAGCGAGGTGTTTCTAACAAACAAAGCTAGTCAGCTGCTGGTTCAGACGTCAGTGTATCTAACTGAGCCCGCAGCTGTGTCAGGGCCGTCTCAATCTGAGCAAGCTCAGGCTCTAGTCGCGCCATTGTCTCTTTCTTGGACATTTTTGCTTTTTTAGCGGCGTCCAAAGTCTCATTCATCAGACGCTCACGATATTTTTCAAACTCAGCGATCAGCTCGTTAATTTCTTCAATCGTTACCTGGGCAGTAGCGGCGTCAGTAGAGCTAGTCATAGCAGCAGTCCTTCTTAAAATCATATGTTCTATATAAATCCATTTTCATAGCTGAGCTGTCGTTTGTCATTAGTTGAGCGTTTCTAAATTGGCTAAATGAGTTCTATGTAACGGAATGTTACTTTGTTCTCAATATTGAGGACTTTGATAACGGCAATTTTTTATGTTTAGTTCGTGGTAAACCGAACTGCTGTGGCGGTTGCCCAAAAAACTTCCAAAACGTTTTTAATCTAAGGAGAGCTCAATGCTTGACGCTTTTTCCAGAGCGGTAGTATCCGCTGATGCCA
>ERZ1740070.1500-NODE-1500-length-14537-cov-6.861138_pt1 | contig 14537 bp, 11 predicted proteins | sample MGYA00581734_ERZ1740070 | MGnify/ENA primary metagenome ERZ1740070 (study PRJEB43018, sample SAMN04849744) | marine metagenome | isolation source: floating plastic debris | place: Pacific Ocean | collected 2008-09-01 | study: EMG produced TPA metagenomics...
GTTGTACGCACGCTGCGACGCAAGCCCGACTATCTAGAAATTATTGCAACGGGGCGGAGTGCTCCATCCGCGCTGCTAGAAATTGCCGATCTACACTCAGAGATGAAGCCCCAACACTATGCCCCATCTGAAATTCCGGGGCTAAGCGGGATTGAAATCTATACCGGGGATGGCAAGGGTAAATCCACCAGCGCTCTGGGTAAAGCGCTACAGGCCATCGGCATCGGCATCAGCCAGGATAAATCCCACCGAGTCATGATTATCCAATGGCTAAAGGGTGGGAAGGGCTATACCGAAGATTCAGCCATCGCCGCCCTACGACAAAGCTACCCCAATCTGGTTGACCATCAGCGCTGTGGTCGAGACGCGATTGTCTGGCGCGGTCAGCAGCAAACCATCGACTATGTTGAAGCAGAACGAGGCTGGGAAATCGCCCGCACTGCGATCGCATCCGGTCTTTACAAAACCATCATTCTCGACGAACTTAACCCCACTGTAGATCTAGAACTGCTGCCCGAAGAACCCATCGTCCAAGCGCTGTTACGTAAACCCAAAGGTACAGAAGTGATTATTACCGGACGCTGTAAGAATCCCCCAGCCTATTTCCAACTAGCCAGTGCCCACTCCGAGGTATTTAACCACAAGCACTATGCAGAACGAGGTGTCGAACTAAAGCGTGGTGTCGACTTCTAGCCCCCATATCTAACCGGATTTCTATTAAACAGATGCGTTAGGATCTCACCAGCAGTTTTTACTTCAAGTATCAAACAATGGCAAAGGTTGAGATTTACACATGGTCTAGCTGTCCTTTTTGTATCCGAGCAAAGCAGCTTTTGGATAGTAAGAGTGTTGAGTACACCGAATATGTAATCGACGGCGACGAAGAGGCTAGAGATGCCATGGTAACCCGTGGTTCGGACGGCAAGCGCTCAGTCCCCCAAGTGTTTATTAACGACGAGCACGTCGGCGGCTGCGATTCGCTTCACGCGCTCGATAACAGCAATAAGCTGGATGAGCTGCTAGCCATATCGGCTTAGCTCAGTCTTGAGTGTTTAGTTTTGAGTTAATCTTTTAACTCAAAACTAAACACTCAAAATTCAATACTAAACGTTTAGCTACCCAGTAACATTTCTAAATGCCATAGCCCTGCAGCGCATAGATGCTGACAGTAGCGGCCAATCAGACGTTTTTCCTTAAAAGAGGGACGACAGTCAAGATGGCTGTAGCGAACGACTGCAATGGCAATTTCTCTGGCATGATCTTGAGGCACTCCAACTCTCATGAGTTTTTGCCAATATCTGGCAACTATACGCTTGAGTTTAGCGCGTTTAGTTGTTCTTTTAGGAACAGATTGTTGTAGCTCTCTTTGTGATAAAACAGCGGCGGTTGACTGCATAGTACCCCCCCTCCTTATAAGCGGGTTAGTGTGATTCAGGAAGCAACAGATCGTATCGAACACCGTAGGGCACATATATTAAGGTGTTCGAACCAAGAATAGAGGTTTGCTAAACAGCTCCGTCATAAAATCTTGGAAGCCCTTGATAAACGTGTTGAACCTTTGTAAAGCCCCTACAGAGACCGCAGAAGCAATTTCGTAAATTTAATTTATTCAAATCACGTAAGTATTGGTGTGATTTGACACCGAGTACCCTGTTTGTTTGATCACACATAGTGTGTGCATTTCGTCAGTCTAGTCTCCAAACCTTCTATCTATAAGAATTGTCCCCAATCAAAACTGTAGTGACGACAGTCTTACGATATAGATATGCGGCTGATTAGATCACTCAACAGCTATGAGCGACGCAAACGACTGAATGCATTCAGCCATTTGCGCTAGATGGTTGGAGATGCGTAGATTAAAACTCAGTATTTCAGCTGGCCCTAGAGCCCTAGCACAGGTAGCTAACGCCAAAGCCCTAATCAACTAGCCAAAACATTCCTTAAACACCCTTGACTCAAAGAATAGAAAACTCTCAGGGGTAACTACATCGGCGATTCAATGAATCCTCTACGCCAAAAAGCGTAATAAGTATCATAGGATACGGCGAGAATCCAAACGATCATAGTTTTACTTTCCGTAATAAATCCGCAACTATTCTTTGCAAGCTAGAGACATCAGTGTTTTGCCTGAGCATCTGAGGAAAACAGCTAACGGTTAAAAAATTGGCTGTCGACCAAAAAAACCCGTCATTATACGTAAAATTACTCGCTTGAGCGGTACAGTGTGCTCAATCATCCAAAAGCCCCCACGACGTAGCCAAAGCAGTGGCAAAATACGATTAGAAAACACCCGATTTAACAAATCCGTCATGGCCAAAATCAGCCAGTTTTCTGTCCGTCGCCAGCGTTCGTAACGTTTGAGCACACGGATAGCGGCAATAGATTCCTTTCGAGTATGGGCTGTTTGCAACGTCTTAGCCAGAGCCGCCGCATCACGAATACCCATGTTTAACCCCTGTCCCCCGACCGGATGACAGCAGTGGGCCGCATCCCCCACCAGAGCAATACCCGGTCTGACATAGTGATGGCTCTGCATCAGCTGCACAGGGAACATCATGGGAGGCTTTAGCATCTCCAAGTCCCCCATCTGATCGCCATAACGCTGCCGCAGCTCGGTCATAAATGCCTGCTCAGGTAGTTCTACCATAGCTTTAGCCTCAGCGTGGGGCGCTGTCCACACCACCTGACAGCGGTTGCCAGGAATTGGCAAGATAGCAAAGGGACCGCTGGGCCAAAACTTTTCATAAGCCGTATTCTGGTGGGATTTGGTCGGAGCCAGCACCGTTGTGATGCAAGACTGCCCGTAAGCCCAGCCAGACGTTTGAATACCCGCGTACGCACGAATTTTAGACCGCGCACCATCAGCCCCAACCAAAAGCTGAGTGTGTAGCGTATGTCGTTGACCATCGCGCTCTATCGTAAGCTGCATTCCCGTTGGGACTGTCTGGATGTCAACCAGGGTGGTCTCATAGTAGGGAGTGACACAGCGAACATTTGCCGCCAGACCCTGCAGCGCCCTGAGCAGGACCCGATGCTCCGCACCATAGTAAACAGCTTCCGCTGGGCTATCGGTCGGGTAAAAATTAACCGCCTTGCCATAGTCAGCATCGGACATGCGCACCCGCTGAAAATGGGTAATGTAAGGCCCCACTTGGTCCCACAGCCCCAGCTGCTGAAAAACACGAGCCGACATGGGCGAAAACGCGTAGGCGCGATCGCGCCTAGCCGCTTTAGCCTGGCTTTGAGCTTCAATCACCGTTACCGTCAGGCCGCTGTTGCGAAGGGCACAGGCCAATGTCAAACCCACTATACCGGCACCAATAATGGCAATATCTGTATGGCTCTGCTGCTGGTTTTTAGGAGGTTGAGTGAGATAGCTAGAAGCGTTCAAAGTAAGTTAGTCGGTGAATGATGCGTATCAACTTTATTTTTACGCGTTCACTTAATAGTGGCAACTCTGGTGGGATGCCTGCAGCAAGTTACAGAAAAAGAGCCAGCTAACGCTGTTGTATGGGGTAAATCGGTCTCACTGCTGGTTTAAGGCTAAAAATCCATCACTAAGGAGCAGCAACGCCCGGTTATTGAACCTCAAAAATTAGAGTGGGCCAGTCCATAAACTGACTACTCTCAGTAACACGGCTACTTCATAGTTTGAGGTACTGAGGGTATGTTTAATACTCTCTCGGCAATGCTTAGTCGGTAAGTAAGCGTGGTCGAACAACATGCGTAGACGAAAAAACCAGTTAGCAAAGTGCAACAGTGTGCCAATTATCTGACTGGTATAGGTGGAGAAAAAAGCGGATTTACTTTCCCTTATGTTTTGAATCGTTGACAAAAGGTCAATCTGCCGCGTAGCTGAGCTACATCATTCCCGCAAGTCTGTTCAAGATGTTATCGAACTTGCTGTTTTAATGAGTTGACCTCAAATTTTATTAGCCAACAGCGTCGATCCATTACTCGCTGTAAGGATTGCTAGAGATTTAAGACGCTGTTATCTGCAAGCATTAGCGATCTGCTCGCTCGATATTCCCTGTTTTTTATACATCTCTGAACGCAGAGGGTGCAACGACGCGTACTTATCAAGAAGGATGTACTGGTAACTAACATGTCATTTGCACAAGAAGTTTTACGCTTAACGAACCAATTTAGAGCTCAAAACGGTCGGAAACCACTCACCCTAAATCAAGAACTAAACACAGCGGCTCAAAAACACTCTAAAGCCATGGCTGAAGGTGACTTTTTTAGCCACACCAGTCTCAACGGGGACGCACCCTGGGACCGTGCTGAAGACGAGGGCTACACTGCCCGGTCTATGGGAGAAAATATTGCGGCAGGACAGCGGACACCGGCACAGGTGGTGCAAGGTTGGATCGACAGCCCTGGACACCGACGTAATATGTTAAACCCTAGCTATACCGAGCTGGGTGTCGGCTACTTTGAGCTAGACAACGACACTGGTCGTGTGAATTACAACCGGTACTGGACACAGAAGTTTGGCAGTGGCGATCTCACACCCAACAGCCCCGCCCCCAGAGTTGAACAGGATGAAGTGGACCCATCCATATTTGAACCAGATCCCGCGCCAGTCAGCCAGCCCCCGAAAGCTAAAAAGCCTGTGGATCGCCCGTCCACTGCTGACTTTACCGGTACTTCTGGTAGAAACTCGATTAACGGCAATGACCGCAACAACAAAATCCTTGGTTTGGGCGGTAATGACAAAATTCGAGCACGCCAGGGAGATGATTACATCGAAGGCGGTAGCGGTAACGACCAGATCTGGGGTAACCGTGGTGATGACATGATGCGCGGTGGTAAAGGGAACGACCGTCTGGATGGTGGCCCTGGTTCTGATGGTCTGATAGGCGGCTCTGGCAAAGACGTTCTCGTTGGTGGTGGCAGCTACAGCTGGGACAAAAATGAAATTGACCGGATGGCTGGAGGCACTGGAGGAGATCGATTTGTTCTTGGCGATCGCAACCAGGCGTTCTATACAGCCGGTGGTCAAAATGACTACGTCATCATCAGAGACTTTAAGAAGAGTCAAGGCGACAAGATCCAGCTCAATGATGATCAGCGCTATGTCCTGGGTTCTGCTCCCAAGGGCGTTGACGGCAAGGGGCTGTTTATCCAAGAAAACGGTGGCCGTGAGCTGGTAGCTGTTATTCAGGGAGACAGCAATATCTCGCTAAACGGCGGTGGCTTTGTATATGTTTAATCACCGCTGGATTGGTTAATCGCCATTTCGAACCAGCCGCTGTGGCCGAGGTATCTCGGCCACAGCGGCTGATCATCCCCTCAATCAGCAGTCACTGTTTAGGGCATACGCAACAACATAGACGCTACCCGCTGACCGCTACATACAGCACCCTCCATGTAGCCAATGTAGAGATCGGTATGTTCACCAGCAAAGAGAAGACGACCGTAGGAACGACGCAGTGCAGGCCACAGAGTTGTCATTTGACCCGGCCCATAGGCCGAATAAGAACCCCGCACCCATAGGTCTTGCTCCCAGGCAAATGAGGTGGTTGCTAAAGTGTGCAGATTACTGTTGGGATAGATGGTGGCTAAGTGATCAAGAACGGTTTGAATGCGATCGCACTCGTCCATGGCCCTCAACCGTCGGCCATATTTTCCAGACACATAGGCCGTTAAAATACCCGGCTCACCCGGCTGATGCGCCGTGGTCTCACTGATAAATCCCAGCGGCAAATCGGTAATAATAGGCAGCTCGTACTGCGTCTGATGCCAAAAACGACGGCTAAATTGCCCCATCACTTTTACGTGGGAACCATAGTTAATTTCTGCGATTGCCTGCTGTAGTTGTGCACTTAACGCCGGTTCAAACCGTACCGTTCTCAGCGGTGGCAGCGGCGTGGCAATAATGGCATAGTCGCCAGTGATTTGCCCTTTGTCATGGGTGATGCGAACGCCTGTGGGCATTTGTTGCACTTCAGTAACAGGAGCCTCTAGAACTACCGGCTGCAGCAACCTGCGGGCAATTGCCTGGGGCAGCTGAGAGTTACCGCCACGGATGCGATACAGTTCCAAACGGTCGTCGGGTACGCGATCATACAGGGCCGCCTGCTGCACTAAAAAGAACAGAGATAACCATTCTGGATCGTCATATTCTCCCCGCAGATATTGTGTCGTGAGGGTGCGCGCCAGGGGTGCTAATTGTAGGTCTGCCATCCAGCGAGACAACACAACAGAGTCTAGGTTAGTGGCATCAACAGATCGTTCAGGATGGTCTAAATCTGTAATGGTTTGTGCAAGTTCCTCTAGTTCGCGCCAAAATCGATTTTCATCCTGGCTAACTCGATTACCAAAGGCCGCTGCCAGAGCGCGCTCACTGTAGGGCAGTCGCTCTCCTTGGAGATAGTAGGAGCCTTGACTAGACGAGGCCGCAACAGGGTCCAGACTGAGACCAAACTCACGAATATAGCGATGCATTTGACGATGGACTTGAACCCCATCGATATATTCGCCACCGCCTTCAGCATATTGGTTAGCCGCAAACGGAGAGCGCACCGTCATCACCCGCCCACCGATGCGATCGCGAGCTTCTAAAACAGTTACCCGCCACCCTACTTTTTGTAGCTCATAGGCCGCGACCAGGCCCGCTAGCCCGGCCCCAACAACAATTACATGACCAGTAGCCGCCCTTGCTGGTTTAGCATTCAGAGAAAACCCTCCAGCGAGGGCAAACAGCGATTTTAAGACGGTTCTGCGCGGATAAGTCATACAGGCAATAGCTCAAATATGCTCATTTAGGTACCCCTGAACAGGTATACCTTCCTAGTTTAGCCATTGGATTGTAGGGGCGATGGGTATTGAAATTGCTGGGTGGCTGAGTTTTTTTAAGAGTGCTAGAACTGCATAGGCACTGTGTGTTTTTGGTTTATTTGTGTTCCCTGAAGGACGTTGTTATGGGCAGTCGAAAAAGAGCAAACGGTCAGCGCTGGCTGGCTATTGTTTGGTTGGGTAGTTTGAGCTGGCTAGGCTGGTCACTGCCGGTGCGATCGCAACCCCAACAATGTTTTGATGAAATCAGCTACTATCAACGCAACAGAGTTACCGAGCGGGCAGATTGGAGCGACACAGCCCTAAACCAGGGACATATCCAACCAGCAGTCGAGCATTTAACCGAGGGGCTAGAACAGGCCAGGACTATCGATGTCCGCACAAGGGCCTCTATTTTAGAAAACTTTATTGAAACAAACAGTGCCAGCACTGGCTGGTTAGCTAGGGGAGTTGACCAGCTAATCGCGCTCGAAGAAACCGACGCCGCCCGCACCGTGCTTGATTCAGCGACTCCATTAGCCCAGGGCATGCCCAACGGATACAGTGCCCTAAAGATTCGCTTTTTAACAACCATCGCCGTAGACTACGGCTCCATCGGAGATCAAACCACAGCGCTGGAGCTGCTCTCCCAGGCCCAACAGATAGAGAACGCTGTCCAGGGTGCAGAATTTAAAACAAATGCCCTGATAACCATCGCCCAGGGCTACAGTGCGGTGGGTGAGAAAACGCTTGCCACTGACGTTGCCACCCAGGCACTGCAGCAGGCCGAAACCGTCAACGATACAGACACCATCAGACGAGACCGCACCGTAGGGGAAATCGCCACCGTTTATGCAGAGGCAGGCGAATTGGACCGGGCAATTCAGCTGGCTCAGACCATCGAGCAGCTATCGTTTCGAGAAAATGTCATCAGTGCTGTTGCCATTTCAGCCGCCCGGTCGGGTCAGTTAGACCAGGCAACAAGTTTAGTGCGGCAGCTTACGCTTGATCAGCTCACCATTCAAACCCTCAAAGAGATTGGGCTATATCTAACCGCTCAGGAAAATAACCAGGAGGCCCAGCTATATTTTGATCAGGCCATTAAAGAAATTGAAACCCACGGCTATCCAGGGTTTGGATTTACCGACGAGATGCTCAGCGCAGGTCTTGCCAAAACTGCTTGGGCCGCGCTGACAGCTGCCCCTGAAGGGCGAATGAAGGCAGATGGTCTTATGGAGTTTGTCAGCTACTACACCGAAGCTGGCGATACGGCTACCGCTAGAGAGGCCCTACAGCAGGCCATGACGGCCACCAACGGAGTAGACCAAGACTATGCCCAGCAAGAACTCTGGGAAGAGATTCTCAAACGCGCCATTGAGCTAGAAGAGTATGATTTAGCACTCTCGACTGTCGAGACCCTGGTGGACAAGGATCTGACATTTAATGAAATCTCAGACTACACCCGTGTTGCAATTGCTGCGGCCAAGTCGGGTCAAATCGACGTTGCCCTTGGTATAACCGAGCGTATCGACCCCAGCTATGGAGCAAACCTGCACCGAGTCTGGAGTAAAATCGCCGTAGCCCATGCCGCTGCGGGTGACTTTGATGCGGCCTTTGCCATGGCCGAGAAAACAAACTCACCCTATGGAGCTGACTATGCAAAGACGCTGGCAAGCATTGGACTGCAGCAACAAAAGGCCGGGCTATTAGAGGAGTCGGCTACAACAATGGAGCGGGCAGTACAAACAGCAGCAGCTCTAGACTATGTTTCTGAGCAATTAATAGCACTTAACAGTATCGCCATAGCCCAGACTAGGGCAGGCTTTATTGAACCTGCGGGTGAATTGTTGGACCAGGTGTTGGCCATGATTCAGGCACAAACCTCCGACTCAGCTGACTTATTTACATTGCAAACCGTTGCTGAGGCTTGGGTTGAGATTGAGGCCTATGAGGCTGCCCTAAGGGTGATGGATGCGATCGCAAAAGTACAGCCCGACAGCCCCCTATGGAAAACGCTGCTAGTTGAGCCGCTAATTGATCAAGGAGACTATGCGACAGCGTTAGACATGATCGAATCTCGGGATGAGTCAGTAATCAGGGATGAAGAGCTAATGCGAATCGCAGAGCGGTCTATGCAGGCAGGCCAGACCACTCAGACATTACAGATTTTGAACCATGTCTACAATGCGTCTAACGTCAGTGTGGACCAGCTATTGCGCATCAGCGAACTGTATTCTCACATGGGGCAGACAGAGCAAATTTTGCCCATTTTAGACCAGGCGTTTGAGATCGCTAAAACAATTCCTGGCGATGAATCACAGGTGATTTATATACGAGAGGATTTGGTCGTTGATGACACTCAAGATAGAGGCAGTCTTTATGAGGAAGTGGCAGTCGCCTATGCCAGAGCTGGAGCATTTGAGCAGGGAGTCGCTGTTGTTGAAGCCCTGCAGGATAGCGATACTCGAGAGCAGGCAATGGCTCGGCTAAACTGTTATCGTGATTTTTAAGAGTTTTGTAGAATAAGACTTGCAGAATATCCCAATGGTATCTTACTATGACCACGACTCTACCAAACGCGAGAGCTACCGTTGTTTATTGAGTGGGCCGACCATACAGCCCCCAAAAATAACGCGCCGACCATTACGGCTCACCTGATTGGGTGACCCAACGGCATGAGGTGCAAGCGGTCTTGCCATTGCATAATTAACAATCGCACATGCCGCACGTTCATTATGTTTATCCCTGCAATACCTCAGGTTGCTACACCCCCCGTCGTAGTCAGTGCTGAGCGACTCCCCTCAATAACAGCCGAACGGTTGGGCCGGGCTGATCACGATCGGCTCGATGGTGGCACTGGGCAAGACCACCTGTTTGGTGAGGCCGGTCGCGATCGCTTGATTGATCGCGATGGGGGTGATGTGCTCGTGGGCGGGGCCGACGCCGATGAATTTTGGATCGGCAACGGTACCCAGGGGATAACCCAAATCCGAGATTTTCAGTTGGGTCGCGATCGCATCAAATTTACCCAGTTAGGCATTACCTACGACCAGCTGATGTTTAACCGCCATGGTCGCCATACACTTATCTCTTATCAAGATCAGCCGCTGGTAAAACTCAACAATATTCGCCACCCGCTCAACGCCAACAACTTTGAATTTGGCGATGCTAGTCTGATTCCCACGCTGCAAGCGGCCCTAGAAACCAGTGAGGCCCCCGGCGCAGCTATGTATGTCATCACAGGGGATGGTTTCGTTTGGAATGGTGCCGTTGGTCTTGCCAACCTGGAAAATGGCACCCCTATGCCTGCGGATGCGGCCATGGATATCGGCAGCATTACCAAGTCGATGGTGGCCGTCCTCACGCTGCAGCTGATGCAGGAAGGTAAACTCAGCCTGGATGATACCCTCGGCCAGTGGCTGCCCAACACAGTCGGAAAAATTGAAAATAGCGAAACGATTACCCTGCGACAGTTGCTGAACCACAGCAGCGGCATTCCAGAATTTTTGGATGACGATTTTGCAGAGGCAGTCTTGTCAGAGCCTAATCGCATTTGGCAGCCGGAAGATTTTTTGCAGCTAGCCTATGGAGAACCTGGCAACTTTACCCCCGGAGAACGCCACAGCTATAGCAACACAAACTATACGCTGTTGGGGCTAATTATTGAGGCGGCGACCGGAGATACTTTGGCTGGGCAGTTGCGATCGCGCCTCTTTAACCCCCTTGGCATGAGTGCGTCTTCAGTGGTCTACGACAATGAAATGGCCCCTAACGTGCTGCGCGGGTATGTTGACATCCAAGAAATCGACCCATCCGCCGAATCACAGCTTGTTCCCGTATTCTTTCATCCAACTGCTCAAGGCTTTGGAGAAGGCGGCGTCATTTCTTCGGTAGCAGACCTGGCACGCTTTTCTGAAGCCCTGCACAGTGGAGAACTGTTACACCCCGACACCTTTACTCTCATGCAGCAGGAGAGTCTGCCCGAAGAAAATGGTACTCGGTATGGGCTCGGTCTAGAACTACGCAATACCTCTAGCGGTCCCCTTCTTGGGCACAGCGGTGGTTTTCCAGGCGCTGGCAGCTTTATGTACTTTCTGCCAGAACAGCAGCTAACCATAGTCACCCTTGAAAACCAAGAAGAAACAGCAGGAAACCCGTTGATCAATCTCTTCAGGACGTTATTAGCAACGGACGAATAATCTTCCCCTGTAGGGGTATTACAGAATGTAACCGCTGCATCGTGTTATGCAGTCAGTAGGTGTGTCATGACGCACCGCTGACAGGAACTTAAGATATGTAAAGACATTAAGCAAATATTAAGCGCTACGTTTGATAATGAGGACAAATCCTTCAGAAGCCATTTAAAGCCTGCAGTTTAGAGCAATCTTTGATTACTCACTTGTGTAAGCTACTCGGTTTGTTCAGTAGTAGTTTATTTACAAGAAAAGCAGCTTATGGAGAGTAATGTGTCAGCATTTAACTCTGTTGACAAGTTGCTCTTTGTGAACATGTCAACGTTATTCCTAAAGGCTTTAGAAAAAGCCTAAGCTTTAGAAAATGGTTAATTCATTTCCCTCAACATCGTCTTCTTGCGAAGAAGAAGAATCACTCTCTGTTGAACGCTCAGATTCCTCTTCTTCATTTTCCAAAGCTTGGGCTATTCGGTATATACAGCAAGTTAATCAGCCATTGTCGCGCCCTACGTTTTCGAATGAACGAGAATTGCGGGCGGCTGTTGCAAAGACACTACACCAGGCACTGCGGCCCATTAGCGCCAAAGCCTGGAATAGAACGGAGCAGCTTCTTTCCGAAGAGGTTGTGCGGCATCAATTAGACCCTGACATTATTGACCCGTGGGCGATTGCAGGGGATGTATTCAAGATTTTTGACCAAGCCTTTGAAAGCTATGCTTCATTTATTTATCCTGAGCGCTTTGCCGTCAGTGTTGCCCCCGAGCTAGGTCATATTCGCGCAAAATTTACTGCTGTGGACCCTAGAGTCATTGGCTTTGTCAGTATGCAGTTTCACTACACTGGGCAATTGCTGTTGGAGTTGCTTGAGCCTGGCCAGCGCGGAGTATTGGAGCTCTACTTTAAGGCCATTGATGATCATCTTTATATGCCATTACAAAGGGCCTATGATGCGGCCTCGAACTACCCCTATGCGTCATTAGAGTTAAGAGTTGTGCGAACGCTTCTGCCTAAAAGTAGTTCGATTGCGCAGCGGGTAGTGGCTCAAGTTTTAGACGCATTTCCTAACCATCAGTGCTACAGCGGCCCCTTAAAATCACCCACCGTGAGAACGTCTAGCACCCGAGATGCAGAAATGTTTCAAACCTATCTTTGGGTGTGTCTGCTAGAGAAAAATCCTAGCGTCGTACAGCAGGAGCTGTTTCCGTTGTGTGTAATGCTGTATCCCACATTTAATGTGAAGTGGGAGCTGGTACGCTACATGCTTAAACTGTTGCAACGCGAGGTTGTTCAGCTTTTATCCCCCAGTGAGTTTGCTCAATGTGCATACCACTTTGATTTACTGGAAACAATTTTTTCGCCAGAAGTTACTGAGGCGAAGGGTGTTTGCCCAGAGAAAGCTGTGGCAACCGCTTAAGGAAAGTTTCTGCATTAGCGGCTGCCACAGTACACGCGGTGCGTTGGGCTCAGCCACAACACACCCTACGGTTGTTTAATCTACCCTGACTCGTTTGGTCAAGATTGCCATCATTTCATTGGGTCGCCCGGTGGGTAGGGGTTTGCTCCAGTCGTTGGGTTCGGCGTAGTGGAGCTTATGGAGCAGGGCGATGGTGTTGCGGATGGCGGTAAGGCTACCGAATAGGGTGTGGTTGACGGTTTCGTATTGGTAGTCGGGTAGGGGGTTGTTGGTAGGCGGCAGGTTAGGTGCGCCCTGGGTATTGTCTTGAAACATGGGTTCTGGTTCTCCGGTTTGGTGTAGTGCCTTGGGCTCTTGGATGAAGAGCTAAAGGCGAAGGAAAGCCAGAACCTAAGAACTCAGCCACCCCGCAAATAGTTTGCTAATCGAGGTGACTGAGGCATAATAATGCCCAGCCTCCAGATTGGCCCACGCTTTCTGGGGGTTAGCCATCGGTACGGTGTTGCCGCACCTACCGATGGTGCCAAATTATTAGGTTCTAGTCAGTCGTGAGCATCACGACATTAGATGAAAGTAGGACAAAAATTTGTTGTCGTCAAGATACAAAGTATGAACTGGAAATTTGCTATCTCGTATCAAAGAAAGTTGATAATAGGTCTTTATTAAATTGTTAGCTTGGGGTTGAGGTGTGCAGAACTTGATTAGGGTTAAAGTCGAAACTAATCTGAACTGCCTGCTAATCTAAGCTCTCTGCAGCTTCGTATCCTTCACGAGTAATTTCAAAAGCACCTTTTTGGGAATTCCCTTGAATAAACCGACGACGCTTTAAATCTTCGAGCCCTCCCATCCACCGAGCTTTCGCTCTATTGTCAGCACTGTCCAGAGAGCACATGACTTTGTTGTTGGCCAAGAGAGCTGAACCACTTAAAACTTTGTGGATGTAAAGTTTTCCGTTTCCATTAGTGGCTTCTTTCAAAAGTGCTTTTGCTTCATCTGATAACTCTGTGGAAATTGATTTAATACTTGGAGAAGTAACAATACCAGCAATGCTACCTCTCCAGTCAACAGTACCCGATTTAACAGGGAGTGCACGAATAACTTCGCGTAGTGCTTCAAGCTGAGTTTTTGGTTTTTTCCAGACAAGGTTGTCGATTAGTTCAGGAATTGTACCTTCTTGCCCGTTTGCATCAACAAATTGCAAAGCAATTATTGCAAATCGATCCCCCTTTTTACGCTGTTCTCGTACCGCATAGTCAACTTCGGATTTTAGATATCCTTCGTCTCTAAATGACGGAGTTAAAAAAAAGACCGCACCACACGAATCTTTCATGCCTTGAAGGATACCGCGTTCCAGTGATGTACCAGCAACCATTGCATCTTCATCGAGCCATGGTTCATAGCCTATTAGTTCTAGGGTTTGCTTGAAGTCGCGAACCATTTCTTTATCAACACCTTTGTGGCTAAGAAATACTTTTTTTGCTTCGTTAGAATTCATGTCTATTTCTGTTCCACAGATAATACAAAAGTGCTTTTCATGTTGCTCAACTTTAATGGTCTCATTGCAGCAAGGGAAATGCAGAACCTTCATGAAAGCATCGTCTGTTTCCATAGGAGGTTCAACAGGAAGAGAACTGTCAGATTTTATTTCAAGCCTAAGAGGCCCATTCGAAGATAGTTGAGTTTGACGCTGAAATTTCTTGAGTTCAGGTATTAGAGTTGTATTGACTACCAAAGATTGAATATAGTCAGCCTGCTCTCCTGTATACCAGCAATCACTGCCTCTATATCCACAATAAGGGCAATGTGAAACAGGTTCTTCACTTCCTTGTCCGAATGCAATTTTGAATCTTAAGCCACATGACGGACATTCTTGAGCAAGAAAACCATCGCTGTCAGTTGGAAAGCTAACTTCCAATTATTTAGTCCCCTTCAATACATCGAATTAGAACTATTTAATCTGTCTTTAAACTTCTAATCACTACTCCTGACTTAGCAATACGCCGTTTACCTACAAGCCTGGCTCAGGGTAAACAACATTACATGCACATGCATTTTAGTTCAAAGATACTGCTCTGAGAGTGTTTAATTATTTATTCGTAACTACTCAGGCTGAGGAGTCAAAGCAACAGATTGCCCAGAGAACACACGAA
>ERZ1740070.1501-NODE-1501-length-14529-cov-5.197803_pt1 | contig 14529 bp, 15 predicted proteins | sample MGYA00581734_ERZ1740070 | MGnify/ENA primary metagenome ERZ1740070 (study PRJEB43018, sample SAMN04849744) | marine metagenome | isolation source: floating plastic debris | place: Pacific Ocean | collected 2008-09-01 | study: EMG produced TPA metagenomics...
AATCCGGGCAGATGCGCGATGTGGGCTATGAGCTTTATCAATCCATGCTGGAAGAGGCGATCGCCAAGATCAAAGCCGGTGAGATGGAAGGCCTTTCTGAGGCCGATGACCAATGGGCGCCTCAGATCAATCTCGGCGTGCCCGTCTTGATCCCCGAGGCTTACGTGCCCGACCTTGATGTTCGTCTGGGATTATATCGTCGTCTCAGTGGGTTGCAGACCAAAGTTGAACTGGAAGGCTTCGCCGCGGAACTCATCGACCGCTTTGGCAAACTACCCAAGGAAGTGAACACGCTCATGCTGATTGTCCGCATCAAGGCCATGTGCAAACGCGCCGGCATTGCCAAGCTTGATGGCGGGCCAAAGGGCGGCACCATTCAGTTCCACAATGACAAATTCGCCTCCCCCCAAGGGTTGGTCGCGTTCATCGAGGATCAAAAGGGCCTGGCCAAGGTCAAAGACAACAAGATCGTCGTGCGCCGCGATTGGCGCAAAGACAGTGACAAGATCAAAGGCGCTTTTGCCATCGCCCGCGACCTGGCCGAAAAAGTGATCGCAGAAAAGAAGAAAGCAAAGGCTTAACCCAATGCGCGCGCATGGTTAATTCAGGATTCACTCCGCCAAAAGAAGCTCCCCATGCACATGAGGAGCTGCCACCAATGCTGTCTGTCCCACAAATCGCCAAAGAGATCGTCGCCCGCGAAGGCGGCTATGTGAATGATCCCGATGATCCCGGTGGGGCCACCAATTTTGGCGTCACCATCGGCACCATGCGGCGGCTTGGGCTTGATTTGGATCGGGACGGGGATGTCGATTTGCAGGATGTGAAAATCCTGACCCGGGAACAGGCCGAAGCGATCTTTGTCCAACACTATTACGAACGGCCCGGCATCGGCCAATTGCCCGAACCACTGCAAGCCAGCGTTTTCGATATGTATGTGAACGCAGGCCACAACGGCGTCAAAATCCTGCAAAAGCTGTTGCGCCAGATGGGACAGAACATCGCCATTGACGGCGCGATCGGGCCGCAAACAGCTGAGGCCGCCCATACCGCGTTTCACGCAGCCCCCGACCATCTGGTTGACGCTTATGGGATTGCCCGACGCAACTATTACTTCCGTCTCGCGGATCGCCGCCCCTCCAGCCGAAAATTCGCGCGCACCCGACGCGGCGGCAAGGGGGGCTGGATCAAGCGCGCCGAAGAATTCATTTCGCCCCGCTTTCACCTCACGGACGCTGAATTTCAGGCGCGGGTGGCAGAATGGGCTTGATCGGAAATCTGTTCAACTTCCTGTTTGGCAACGGTCGCAATGTGGTTGTCGACACGGCAGAGGTCTTTCGCATCAACGCCGAAGCCAGCGACAAACGCGCCGCGCTTTTGCAAGATGCGGCCCTGTCGCAATTGGCGGCAGAGTTTCAGCATGGGCGCAAAGGCGGGTTTGACCGGTTCGTCGATGCCCTCAATCGCATTCCCCGCCCGGCCATGGCCTTGGGCACCATTGCCTTGTTTGTCTCAGCCATGTCGAACCCGGTTTGGTTTTCCGAACGTATGCAGGGCATTTCCCTTGTGCCCGAGCCGATGTGGTGGCTCTTGGGCGTGGTTGTCAGCTTCTATTTCGGCGCACGTCACCAGGCCAAAGGGCAAGAGTTTCAGCGCTCATTGGCCGAAACGATGGCCCGCACGCCTCAGGTCATTCGCAACATCGACAGTCTCAGACAATTGTCCGCCCGCACGCCGCAGGTCGCCAGCAGTGGCAGAGACAGCACGCTGGAGATTGACACGATTGCACCCGCCGACAATCCGGCGTTGTCGGATTGGCGCAGCGAACAGAAAACCCGGTAGACCCAGAAACAGGGTGGATCAGGCGCGGATCAGTTGTCGCTGATCCGCGTCGCTGTCAGGCCGATACCAGCCACACTGCCCACAAGCTGTGCGATGGTCTGCACGGTGGTGAAGGGTGATTCCGACATCAGCAGCGTGTCGTCGGGCTGCAACTCAAAGTTCCGCGCCGCGAAAAGACCGTCCGCTTTGGTCAGGTCAAATGTGAACACCACCTGCTGCATATCCGGGCCACGCGGGCCCGGCGTCAGATCCCTTGGGTGGTAATCGCGCAGGATCAGAACACCGCGCGGGTTGCCGCGCCGTCCGTCTACGCCACCCGCGGCGGAAACTGCGTCCATGGCGGACATCTCTTCTTTTTCGAAAAAGATCAGTTCCTGGCGTCCGCTGGCACCCACGGAGTTAAAGCTGCGGCTGTCTTCGATGACGGCAATCACATCGCCGCCGCGCACCCGCACATTCTTGCTTGGATCTTCGAGAATATCCTCGATCCGTGTTTCAAAAAGCTGGCCGTCACGTTGCAGCCGGACCCGTGGGTGGCGCAACTGCACATTCACCCCGCCCGCCAGCGACAGGACGCTCAGCAATTGCATGTTGCGGCTGTCCATCGGGTAGCGGCCCGGGGCCTGCACACCTTGTGACACATCCACAGAGTTGTTGCGCCCCGGCACATGGCGCAGCTGCACCTGGGCCGCGGGAACGATCATTTCCATTTCCGCCTGGATGCGATTGCGGGCGGCCCCAGAGGTCAGACCACGGACACGCACGTCGCCCACATAGGGCAAAAAGACCGTGCCGCCCGACGAAACCGACAGCGGCGGGATCGGTGTTTGCTTTTCACCGTTCGAAATCAATGAGTTTTCCTGGTTGTCCCAAATCACAACTTCGATCGTGTCGCCCGTCTGAATGATCGAATTGTCCGGCGCGCGATCGGCATGGAACCACGGGCGATGTTCGTGATGCGAAGGCTTTGGCCATGAATTGACCTGTGCGCTTGATGCGCGCGTGACCTGGACCACCTGAAATGTCGGGTTCTCCGAGGATCCTTGACTGACCACTTCTTGCTGCAAGGCGGCCGTCCGAGGCAAGGAGCACGCCCCCAACGCGGTGAGCAACACGGCGACACCAATGATTTTCGCCCCGGCTTTTAAGCCCCCGTTTACGCCCTGTTTTGAGCCCCGGTTCAAGCTACGTGCACTCCACGTCACCTGCACTACCTCGCATCTTTTTTGTCTGCTGTTCAGTACCCCATGAAGTCTATATGAGACAATGCAAATTTGTCTAGGTTCCGGGCATGGGCGGCTTCATGGCACAGATTCCACGAAAAGGTTGCGCGTTGATCACAGGCGGCGGTGGCAGGCTGGGCCGTCTTTTGCGCGCCGCGCGCCCGTTCAACCCGGAATTGCAGCATGAGATGATCTTTCAGTCGCGCACGCCCAACGGGGATATCCAATGGTCTGAAGGCGACAGCCTTGACCATTTGCCGCGCTGTGACGCGGTCATCGCGCTCTGGGGTCGGACATCAGGCACCGATGAGGAGCTTGCGGAAAACGCCCGCCTTGCGGAATTGAGTGCGCGTGTTGCCGATCATATCGGGGCCCGTCGCGTGGTGCACATGTCCACCGCTGCCGTCTACGGACCGGGCAGACTGATGAATGAAGATCACCCCACAGAGAATTGTAACCAATACGGAAAATCCAAATTGGATATGGAACGGGCCGTCGCGCATCTGCAAGACAGGTTCGGGGGCCGCCACATCTGTCTTCGGCTGGCAAACGTGGTCGGTGCCGACAGTCTCGCCCCGGCCTTGCGCAGCCCTGATGCCGCCACGATCGACATGTTCAACGCCGACACGCGCGCCCCGCAAGGGCCACGGCGCAGTTATATCGGCGCGGGCGATCTATTGTCGGTGTTCGACGGTCTTCTGAGCGTACCGGCGGAGGATTGGCCGCCTGTTCTCAACATCGCGTGTCCGACACCGATTGCGATGGATGACCTCATACGCGCGGCTGACAAGGATGTGATCTGGCGACCGGCGCCCGCGACGGCCACCGCCGAAGTGAGCCTTGACGCCTCCCGGCTTCAGGCGCTACTGCCCTCCCTCACCTTCCGCACAACCGCGCTTGAGTTGATCGACGAATGGCGGCGCCTCGTGAGCCATGGAGAGAGCCACGCATGACCTTGGGCAAACGCCTGTTGGATCTGACGCTCGCGCTGCTTTTGGCGTTGATCTTTGCCGTGCCCCTGCTGGTTGTTGCCCTGATTGTCCTGATCAAGGATGGCCGCCCGATTTTTTATGCGTCTGAGCGCATGAAAACCCCGACCCAAAGCTTTACCCTGTGGAAATTCCGCACCATGACGGTGGACCGCAACGATGCGGGCGTCTCTGGCGGGGACAAGGCCGCGCGCATCACCCCGACAGGGGCCATTCTGCGCCGCCGTCGCCTTGATGAATTGCCACAGCTGTTCAATATCCTGCGCGGCGACATGAGTTTTGTCGGCCCGCGCCCTCCTCTGCGCCGCTATGTCGACCTGCGGCCGGACGTCTACGCCGAAGTGCTGCAAAACCGACCGGGCGTCACCGGACTGGCCACGCTGCACTACCATGGACGAGAAGAGCGGCTTCTGGCGGCCTGCACGACCGCAGAAGAAACCGATCACATCTACCTCACGCGCTGCGTTCCGGCAAAGGCGCGGCTTGATCTGCTCTGGGCGCGCAACCGTTCCGTGTGCTTTGATCTTGCGTTAATCTGGAGGACGAGCGCGCGGGTTTTGCTGAGGTTGCGCAAAAAATAGGCAAAACTACGCTCATTTGCGCCCTATGCCCAGAATACCTTTACTTGTGTGCCGTGGGGCTTTTGCTCTATCACCAATGGGTTGAGTACGGTATTAGGGGTGGTCCGGTCCACAAAGGCGGGTTGGATTAAGGAGCGACACGTGTCGAATTTGGGGTTTCTGTATAAGCTTGCGGTGACGCTCACGCGTCAGCAAAAGCGCTATATTATCCTGACCATTGATGTTGCCTTGATCCTCGTCGCCTACCTGATGGCGCGCGGGCTGATCCTCGCAAATGGCCTGACCGACGGGTCCCCATGGTCGCCGACGCTACCGCTGGTGCCCGATCTCATTGCGCTCTTGTCGGCTGGCACGATTGCTATCGTTCTGTTGGGTCTGCACAAAATCAAACTCAACGCCTACCAAATGCAAGGCGTGGTGGAATCGGCCTTCGTTGCAGGGGTGTTGCTGCTTGTGGGGCTGGCCAGCGCATGGTTAACGGCGCCTCAAGGCACCACCGCGAAAATCTTTGTCGTGACGGCCATGATTTTCCTGATCATGTCCGTGTCGTCACGCCTGATCATGCGGCGCGTTTTGTTGTTCATCTACGACAAGGGCAACCCGCGTTTGCCGATCCTGATCTACGGCGCGGGCCAAACGGGTCAGCAATTGGCGACGGCCTTGGCCACCGATGACACGGTCGAGCCTCTGGCTTTCATTGATGACGACCGCCGCCTGCAAGGGCTTTTTGTCGCCGGTCTCAAGGTGCATCGCCCTGCCGAACTCAACGGGTTGATCGAAAAGCATGAGATCAAGCGCGTCGTGCTTGCGATGCCCAGCGTGCAGCGCAGCAAACGGGCCTACATTACCCGCCGCATTGCCCGCACCGGATGCGAAGTGCACGCCCTGCCCTCCTTTGCCGATTTGGTGGCCAATTCCGCCAAGGATCTGGCCGACACCCGCCCAGTGAATATTGATGAACTTCTGGGCCGTGAGCGTCTGGAAGAGGAATTGCCAGGCGTTTCAGATGCTTATGAAGGCAAGAATATCCTGATCACGGGCGCCGGCGGCTCCATCGGGTCGGAGCTTTGCCGACAGCTTTTGGGGTGCAACCCGGCCTCCGTGACGCTGCTCGACCATAGCGAATTGGCGCTGTTTGAAATTGACCGAGAGCTGCGCGGCATGACCGAAGGGGCCAGCATTCATGCGGTTCTGGGCTCTGTCACCGACCGGTCCTTGGTTGAAGCCACAATGATCGAGCGCAAGATTGATATCGTGCTCCACGCCGCCGCCTATAAACATGTGCCGCTGGTGCAGCACAACGCGCTGGAGGGCATCAAGAACAACGTCTTCGGCACGAAATGCGTGGCCGATGCGGCCCGTGCCGCGGGCGTTGAACGGTTCATCCTGGTCTCTACCGACAAGGCGGTGCGCCCGTCATCCGTGATGGGTGCCTCCAAACGCTTTGCAGAGCTGCTGATCCAAGATCTGGCGACACGGGTCTCTGGCACACGGTTTTCCATGGTCCGCTTTGGCAATGTGCTGGGCTCATCGGGGTCGGTGATCCCGCTCTTTCATGAACAGATTTCACGGGGCGGACCTGTGACGCTGACCCATTCAGATGTCACTCGCTATTTCATGACCATCCCTGAGGCCGTGCGCCTGGTACTTTTGGCAGGCTCCTTTGCCCGCGGGGGCGACGTGTTCGTGCTGGATATGGGCCACCCGGTGCCGGTCAAGCAATTGGCGCGCAAGATGATCGAAAGCACCGGTCACACAGTGCGCGATGACGACAATCCCCACGGTGACATTGAGATCAAGATCACTGGTCTGCGCCCCGGCGAGAAGCTTCATGAAGAGCTGCTTATCGGCTCTGACATGCTGACGACACCACATCCCAAGATCATGCGCGCGCAGGAAAAGCACCTCTCTGAGATTGAAATGGCCAATGCCATGCAGGCCCTGCGCCAATCCATCGAGGCGCGCAATACTGATCAGCTGTTCCAAATTCTAGAGCAATGGATCGAAACCTACGGCAAAGACAAGATCAGGATCGCGGGCGAGTAAGCCGCTAACCGTCTTCTGCCTTTTCTGCCAAATCCAGCCATTCTTCCTCTGCCGCCGCCAGTTTCTGCTGCCGCTCGACCAGCGCATCCGTGGCCTTCTGAAACTTCACAGGCTCCCGCGTGAAAAGACCGGCATCTGAGAGTAATTCCTCTAGCTTAGCAATTTCCGCGCTCAGTCGATCCATCTCTTCCGGCAGTTTGTCCAACCGATGCTTTTCGGAAAAACTGAGGCCTGTCTTCGCCGTCTTTTCCTTTGGCTTTTCAGAGCGTTCCACCGGCTTCTTCGCTTTCACAGGGGCCTCAGCCGCCTCGCCGCGCTGCGCTTGCATATCGCTCCAGCCTCCGGCGTAGAGCGTCACCCGTCCGCCGCCGCCAAAGCCCAGCGTCTGGGTCGCGACCCGGTCCAGAAAATCCCGGTCGTGGCTCACCAGCAGGACCGTGCCGTCATAATCGTCAAGCAACTCCTGCATCAGATCGAGCGTCTCGATATCCAGGTCATTGGTCGGCTCATCCAGCACCAAAAGATTGCTTTCTCGCGCCATCAGCTTGGCCAGTAATAGCCGCGCCTTCTCCCCGCCTGAAAGCGACCGGACTGGCGCGCGCACCTGGCGCTCGTCAAACAGGAAATCCTTGAGATATCCCACCACATGCCGGGGCGTGCCGCGCACCATCACCTGATCCGACCGCCCTGAGACGGCCATGTCCCGCTCAGAGGTCATCGCATCCCACAGGCTCATGTTCGGGTCCAACCCTTCGCGCGCTTGATCAAAGATAGCCGGTACGAGGTTCGTGCCGTGTTTCACCGACCCTGCATCAGGCGCCTCAGTCTTCATCAGCAGCCGCAACAACGTGGTTTTGCCCACGCCATTGGGCCCAACCAGGGCCAACCGATCCTTCCGCGTCAGGGTCAGTGACAGATCGTTTAGGATGAGGTTATCGCCGTAGGCCTTTGAAATCCCACGTACTTCGATTACTTTGCGACCCGACCGCTCGCCGCTATCCAACTGCATCGCGGCAGTGCCTTGCCGTCGGATCTGCGCGGCTCGCTCTGCGCGCAGGCCCTGCAATGCCCGCACCCGGCCTTGATTGCGCTTGCGCCGTGCGCTGATCCCTTCCACGGCCCAGCGCGCCTCTGCCTTGATTTTGCGGTCCAGCTTGTGGCGCGCCATGTCCTCCTCGTCCCAGACCTTGTCGCGCCAGGCCTCAAACGCCTCAAATCCCTTTTCCTGCCGCCGCATTACGCTGCGGTCAATCCAAAGGGTCGCCCGCGTCAGCGCCCGCAAAAACGCCCGATCGTGGCTGATGATCACATAGGCCCCCCGGACCGTGCGCAGCTGCTCTTCGAGCCAGCCAATGGCCTGAATGTCCAAATGGTTTGTCGGCTCATCCAAGAGCATCAGGTCCGGGCCTTCCGCCATCAATTTGGCCAACGCCGCGCGTCGCCGCTCCCCGCCCGAGGCCGTGTCTGGCGACAGCGCGGGATCGAATCCCAGCCCTTGGCCAGCCTTCTCAACCAAATGCGCCTGCGCAGGTCCCAGCGCGCTGATGGCAAAGTCACCCAGCGTGGCAAAGCCCGTGAAATCAGGGTCTTGCTCCATATACCCCACCGATGCGCCAGGGGGCAGCGCCCGGGTGCCGCTGTCGGCCTCTACCAGACCTGCCATCACTTTCATCAAGGTGGATTTGCCCGACCCGTTGCGCCCCACAAGGGCGGCGCGATCACCCTCTTGCACGGTCAGGGACACCGCATCAAACAGGGGATTGCCCCCGAAGGTGAGCGACACATCCGTGAGTTGGAGTAAAGGAGCGCGGGCCATGAGGGGCGTTTACGAGGTCGCGAACGGAAATCCTAGGGGGATTTCAGCGCGCGTCACTCTGCATCGGCACGCAACAGACGTTTGCGCATGGCCGGGATCGCGGCAATCTCCAGCCCGGTGAACACATGCAGCGTGTTCATCTGGCGGTCGACCACCGCATGATCGCTGACCCAGCCCCCCATCATCAGGTAGGTCCGCAAAAGCGGCGGCATGCGCAGCATCGCCTGTTTCATGTCCGGTTTGCGCCGCCGCAACCGCTCCGCAAATCGAAAGACTGACGGCGCTTTGGGCCGCGGCAGCCAGTTTTGAGGGGCCAGGTGACGGTCCTTCAGCAATGCAAACGCATCGCAATAGGCGTCCGCATCCGTGCCCTGAAACGACGAACACCCAAAGAGCAGTCTGACCCCGTGCGCGTCCACGTACCGTGTCATCGCGGCCCACGCCACGCGCAGCACATCCACATCCCCAACCTCAGGATCCACGCAAAAGCGGCCGATCTCCACGATCGGGCCATCAAATTCATGCAATGCGGACAGGTCATAGAACTGTGCGGAATAGGTGCGTTCTATGTCGCGGCCATGGGCCAGATGCAAAATGCGAAAACAGCAGACCAATCGCCCGTTCTCTGCCTCTTCCACAAGGATATGCGCGCAGTGTGCATCAAACTGATCTCGGTCGAGCGCCGGGCCAATCTTGTCGCCATGAAAGGCACGATGCCTGAGGACCTGAGCGGCGCGCAAATCCTCTGCCGTGCTCGCCTGTCTGGAGTGATACTTGGCCGCCACGACCACCATGTCACGCATCACCGGCTCCCCCAATGATCTGCCTTGCCCCGTCATATAGAGCAACAAAGACTGGGGTCATACCGTCATGACGATTTTCACACGGGGATTTAGCTGCCAAACAGGTTGGAGGGATCAATGCTGCCGATATTGCCAAACACCTGACGCAGGAACCCGTTGCCCACAACGGAGCTGTCGGTCACCCGGCGCGTCAACGGCACGACCTGCCCGTCTTCGAGGCCAAAGCGTTCGATATTGGCGATCGTGTCATTGGCGTTGAAGCTGATCGCCAGCACTTGCCGGTCCACCACTTGCGGGCGGAAGGCGCCGTATTCACGCACGCGGCTGCGCACATAGTAGTAATCACCTTGCGTCAGAACGCCTGAGGTCGATGGCGCCCCGATGACCTCATCCACTGTCGCCCGCGTGTCCTTGCCCACGGTCAACTGCTTGAGCGTCTCTTCTGACGGCACGTAGCCATGATTGCGAAATTGCGGCGTGCAAGCCATTGCGCCCATTACGGCCAATACGGCCACGCTTTTGACAATCCTACCACCCATGATGCCCGCCCTTGTTTCGGTTGCGACAAACGCATTTCATGTAGGGTTACAACAAGCTAGGAGGGAGGTTCAAGAATGCATGAGGATTTCGCGCCATGAGCACGGCCCACACCAAGTTGATCCCGGTCTCTGTCAGCAAGCTTTCGCCCAAGGCGCCGTTCACCTTTGATCTTCAGCCGCGGGAGACCGATTTGGCGCGCATGCAGGACGAACTTGACCTCTTGGGCCTGCGCAAACTTCGGTTTTCGGGTGAGATTGCCGCCGCCGGGGCCACGGATTGGGAAATGCAGGCCATGTTGGGCGCCACTGTCGTGCAGCCCTGTGTCGTGACGCTGGAGCCGGTAACCACGCGCATAGACACCCCCGTCACCCGCCGTTTTCTGAAATCATGGCCCGATGAGGCCGATCTGGGCGAAGAGGTAGAAATGGACGCCGATGACAGCCTGGAGAAACTGGGCGACGCCATTGATCTGCCTGCCATCCTGCAAGAGGCTTTGGCTTTGGCATTGCCGATCTATCCCCGCCTGGAGGGGGTCGAGGCAGATCACGCAGAGGCCCGCCCAGCGGGGGCTGCGCCTATCACATCGATTGACGAAGACGCGGTATCTGCATTGTCTGACCTCAAAAAGAGGCTCGAGAAAGGCCGGGATTGAACGGCGCGCCTGTGATTCCTTGTATCAGGTGCCACGCGGCCTCAACCGGCCTCCAAATCTCGGGGCTTTTTCCCCTTTTCCCCCTTGCCCCACGCGCGATTATCTGTATTTTCGCGCTCTCACCGGATTTAGGGGTTGATTGAGCAACACGCGCCGCCGTATGAGCGGTCTCAACCTGATTGAAATGATGGCCCAATCGCGGGCCGATAACAGAACAGAACCAGAGGCAGCACCATGGCCGTCCAGCAAAACAAAGTTTCCAAGTCCCGCCGCAACAACCGCCGGGCCCACGATTCGCTCGTTGCGTTCAACCCCAATGAATGCGCCAATTGTGGTGAGCTCACGCGCCCACACCACGTGTGCGCGGCATGCGGGCATTACAACGGTCGCGAAGTGATCAACATGGTCGACGAAGTCGAGCTGGAAGACGACGCAGCCTAAGCACTACGGGAACGGGCTTGGTCATGTCCGACACATCGGATCAACCGAACGCACGTTCAAACACAGGCAACAGCCGCACCATAATTTCTGTTGACGCAATGGGGGGCGATTTGGGCCCCTCTGCTGTTGTGGCCGGCCTCTACAAATCCGCCAGAAAGAACCCGGATATCGGATTTATCCTGCACGGGCCCAAAGCCAAGCTTGAGCCGCTGGTGAACAAGCGCAAAATCCTCAAGGACATTTGCGAGATCCGGGATGCCGCCGATGTGGTGTCGATGGATGACAAACCCAGCCATGTGATCCGCAACGGCAAAGAAACGTCCATGTGGTCCGCGCTCGAATCGGTGCGTCAGGGCGAAGCGACGGTTTGCGTGTCTTGCGGCAACACTGGCGCGCTGATGCTGATGTCGGTGGTGCGCCTGCGCAAACTGCCCGGCATCTACCGCCCCGCCATCGCCGTGCTTTGGCCCTCGCCCAATCCGCAAGGCTTTAACATCATGCTCGATGGTGGTGCGGATATTCGCGCCGATGCCAAGGACCTGATGCAATACGCGCTGATGGGCGTGTCCTATGCGCGCAACGGCTTTGACCTGCCGCGCCCGCGCGTGGGGCTGTTGAATGTCGGCACGGAAGAATTCAAAGGCCGCTCTGAGCTGAAAGAGGCCTATGACCTGATCGCCGCCAATGCCCGCAATGCCGATTTCGAATTCGTGGGCTTTGTCGAAGGTCGTGACCTGCCCGGTACGCGCTGTGACGTGGTGGTGACGGATGGGTTCACCGGCAACGTCGCGCTCAAGACCGGCGAAGGCGTGGCCAAGATGATCTCCGATCAGCTCAAAGAGGCGTTCCGCTACACGCCATTGTCCCGCTTTGCCGCGATCCTCGCCTATGCCTCTCTGAGACGCCTGAAAAAGCGCATTGATCCGCGCCGCTCCAACGGGGGCGTGTTTCTGGGCCTTAACGGCACCGTCGTGAAATCCCATGGGGCGGCCGACGCCACCGGCGTGTCCGCGGCGGTGAAACTGGCCTTCCAGCTGGGCCAATCTGGCTTTTCGCAAAAACTGGCGGCACGGGTTGCATCTGCGGCGATGCTTGAACAGGATGCCTCAGATGCACACGATGGTGATGATGAATGACAATACGCGCGGTTGTAGATGCTGTAGGCCACTACCTGCCGGAACGCGTCGTCCCAAATTCATACTTCGAAAGCTTCCTAGACACGTCAGATGAGTGGATCCGCTCTCGCAGTGGCATCGAAAACCGCCGTTTTGCCGCCGAAGATCAAACCACATCCGACTTGGCCGTCTTGGCCGCACAAGACGCGCTTGCGCGTTCCGGCCATGCGCCAGAGGACATCGACGGCGTGCTTGTGGCCACGTCCACGCCTGATCTGACTTTTCCGTCTGTGGCCACGATGGTGCAGGCGCGGATCGGCATGACAGGTGGGTTTGCCTTTGACGTCCAAGCGGTGTGCGCGGGGTTCATCTATGCGCTGGCCAACGCCAATGCGCTGATCGTGTCGGGGCAAGCCAAGCGATTGTTGGTCATCGGTGCCGAAACCTTCAGCCGGATTATGGATTGGGAGGATCGCGGCACCTGCGTGCTCTTTGGTGACGGTGCAGGCGCGTTGGTCTTGTCGGCCGAAGACGCCTCTGGCACCAATGCCGATCGCGGCATTCTCGCCACGGACCTGAATTCTGACGGGCGGCACAAAGACATGCTTTATGTCGATGGTGGCGTCTCTTCGACCGGCACATCGGGCAAGCTGCGCATGCAGGGCAATCTGCTCTTCCGTCAGGCGGTTGAAAAACTGTCCTTCACGGCTGACACGGCGCTGAGCAAGGTCAACATGTCTCATGATGAGGTCGACTGGATCGTTCCACATCAGGCCAACATCAGCATCATCGCGGGCACCGCGAAAAAGCTCGGCATTCCGATGGAGCGCGTGATCGTCACCGTCCAAGAGCACGGCAACACCTCTGCGGCCTCCATCCCGCTCGCCATGGCCGCGGGTGTGGAAGAGGGCAAGATCAAGCGCGGCGACGTGATGGTGTCTGAGGCCATTGGCGGCGGTCTGGCCTGGGGGTCTGTGGTTCTGCGCTGGTAAACCCATACCGGGCTCCGATTCCACGCAAAATCCGTCCCAAACCCACGCTCCACCCTTGCTTAAACTCCATCTTGCAAGTCATTGACATTGACTCGGAAAATCCTTCCGCCATAAAGTCTTGGGAAAAGGACAGGGGGATATGATGACCGAAAAGACTTTGACCCGCATGGATCTCAGCGAAGCCGTGTTCCGCGAGGTGGGCCTGTCGCGCAACGATTCCGCTCAACTGGTGGAAAGCGTCCTCAACCACATGTCGGACGCACTGGTGGACGGCGAACAGGTCAAAATCTCATCCTTCGGGACATTCTCTGTTCGCTCCAAGACGGCGCGCGTCGGTCGCAACCCCAAAACCGGCGAGGAAGTGCCGATCAACCCGCGCCGGGTTTTGACCTTTCGCCCCTCGCACCTGATGAAAGACCGCGTGGCCGCGGGCAATAAAAAGTCCTAACGCAACACGCGAGGCATATTGAGCATGAGCAAATCCGCAGACGCGTTCCGCACCATCAGCGAAGTGGCGGAGTGGTTGGACACTCCCGCACACGTGCTGCGATTTTGGGAAAGCAAGTTCAACCAGGTTAAACCAGTCAAGCGCGCCGGGGGCCGCCGGTACTACCGCCCGCAGGACATGATGCTGCTGGGCGGCATCAAAAAACTGCTCCATGACGACGGAATGACCATCAAACACGTGCAGAAACTGTTGCGCCAGGAAGGTGTGAAATACGTGTCTGCCATGTCATCGCACCCGTCAGACGGCATGGCCTACAGCGCAATCGCCGAAGATGACGGCACACCCGAACCGGAGCTTGAGACACCCCGTGTCGTCAGTTTCAAACCCGTGCCCACCGACGATGTGGTTTCAACCGGGCAAGAAGATGAGGGTGCTCAGACCAGCAACAAAGCGGTTTACGTGCCGCCGCTCGACGAAGCGCCGGAACCGGCCCCCGCGCCCGAGCCCGACCTCCCAGAGGCGGCTGCGCCCGAGGATGCCCCTGAACATGAGAACACAGACGGCGCCCTGCCCTTTCCCAGCTTTCTGTCAGGCGGCAGAGACATGCCCGCTGCGGACCTAACGCCAGAGCCTGATCCCGAGCCAGAGCCTGATCCGGAGCCTGAGCCCACACCGGAACCTGAACCGGCTATGGACGTGGCCCCAGAGGCCCAAGCTACCCCGGAGGCGGCCCAAGAGTCAGACCCTGCCCTGGACTCTGGCCAAGAGCCTGAAATCGAAGACGAACCTGCGCCACAGATTGATATTCTATCGCTATTGGCCGGTCGCTCCGTTGCCGATCTTCGCGCGCAGGAGGCTGAGTTGCGTCCGATCATGGAAAGAATAAGCGCCCATCTGGCCCGCTCTTCCTGACGCTCTTTGCCAAATCGGGCGAAAACCGCAAATTGCCCTTGCCCGCCCAATCAATTCAAGTATGAAGACGCAATTGTCGGGCTATAGCGCAGTCTGGTAGCGCGTCCGTCTGGGGGACGGGAGGTCGCA
>ERZ1740070.1502-NODE-1502-length-14528-cov-8.609480_pt1 | contig 14528 bp, 13 predicted proteins | sample MGYA00581734_ERZ1740070 | MGnify/ENA primary metagenome ERZ1740070 (study PRJEB43018, sample SAMN04849744) | marine metagenome | isolation source: floating plastic debris | place: Pacific Ocean | collected 2008-09-01 | study: EMG produced TPA metagenomics...
TGTGCCTGAATATAAAATACACTTATTTCGAAGTGGAGCCCTTTGAGCCAGTGTATGGTGTCAGTTATTGACTTTGCGATTACAGGTAGCCATTGAACTCGAACCTACTACAGTATTTAATTGATGAAATCATTAATGCGAATGTTTCTAATTGTAATATTACTACAGAATTGCAGTTGCGAACCTTTGTTGTGCCTCTGGCAAGTCTTTGCAAACAAGCAGTTAGTTTTTTTATTGATTATGCAAAAAAAGGGCTCAATCACTGCCGTAATTTTACCTCAAATATTGGTTTGCTAGCGGCTGGGGGTAAGCAATATACAAACTAAAAGAGGATCTTTGTGTGTAATGTGACTTTGACATTTTTTTTTGCATTTTCTGCGGTTTTAAATTATTTATCTGTATACTAGGGTCTGACGTTGAATAAACATGCCTCAAAAGTGTCACATTGACATCAAACGGCAACTAGATACCATATCTATTTGGAAAATACTGATATAGCTGTTTAAAAATTGATGTTCCAAAAATTTCCTCGTCCTACTGCAAGCAATTTAAGGTTCTGGAATTTCAGCCTTTGTTACGCAGCTATGTGTACTTTATGGTCATGCTGATTATTGTTTTCCGCCTTTGGCAGCGCTTGATTAATTATAGCGAGTCTATATGTGATACACAGTGACGTCATGTCGAATGCTTGTCCACTGTGACCATTTCTATTTTTGTTTCTGATATATACAGATATAGCAGTGATGGAGAATTTTTGGACAGAGATTAGCCGCATACAGAGAGATGCCGTAGTGTGGATGCATGAATCGTTTATAATGATGCTGCCATCTGTAGAGAATCAGGCTTTTATACAATGTCTCTATAAGCTACTGATGATGGCTCACGGGGAACATTACTCTAAAGTAGATAACTGGCCTGCAGAAGCCGTAAGTCAATGTAACAGTCCATCAGCAGCCCCTGCCAGCCCGCATCCCTCATACAAGTGATTTCATAAACCCCTTAGATATAAAACTGCTAACCATAATAACTTAGGTTGCCATTTTGTTATGGATTTGTCTTGCAATAATCTTATACCAAACTGATGATAATGTCAGACATAACCTAGTCAATTCTCAAGGGAATAGATGAGGCATGAAAAGATGTTATAGATATGTTGAATTGACCGACATGTCGACTGATGCTCGGCAGAGGATGTTGTGAGCTCACTTCCTGGTCATCGCACCCTATGCGTTGAGGAGGTCACTGCTAACACGTAGACCATTGTATTTCTCTGGCAGAACAATGACTACAGAAAATGGGCCAATTATAAAGTGGGCCAAAAATGGTCAAGTGCACTATATTCTTTGAATAAAGTATCTATTAAAATAGCTAGAGCTTCATAAAGTATACATAGCGTTCTTCGGTCATAAATGGTCTAGACAATTGAGACGTTGAAATTAAACCGGGCCTAATACAGCAGTCCCTAGATGAATTTTGGGACAAGGTTCGGTGTAATATACACATAAATGGCTATCATCTGTCATAACTTTCCACTATTTACAACGTAAATCAAATCACTGGGGAATATTCAATGACCATTCCATTGCCTCATTTAGGGTTACGTGTCTAGTCTAACTATTACCAATTATGTGTTTCAATGTTTAGTATAGACAGTTTCATGAAGATGCTATTCTCTTCCATATACAAGCCTTGTACATTACTGTATTTTTCCAGGAGAGATCTCTGATGTTACGTTTGGTATCAGAGGCTCCTGTGTTAGAGGATACACTGATTAGGATTATTATGATGGGTATGGAATCGGACTACCCTCTGAAGACTTCTGACTCTCTAGATGTTATGGAACTGATGATCAATCGAGCTGCCGCCCTCAATACCACAAGTACGCAATCAAGTCCAGACATACATGTAGCTTTCACGGAATCTCCCTCCACTACTATTCTTATAATCAGCTGTAAATGGCAACTCTGTGGTATAATCAGATTTATATGTACATGCAACTGCTGATTAAATATACATTTGTATGCCTCTATTTTTAGACTATCCCGCTCTGGAGATTAAAAGTTTGGATATGGTAAAATTGCTGCTGGCCGTGTCCACATATCATCATCCGGATAACATAACACTACCTCGGGGCTACGAGCCGCCTCATCTAGCTATCTCTCCTATGTACTGGAAAGCCTGGCTACTCATGCTTATCATGGCTGCATACAATCCTACTAAATTTGGTAACCTGACTTCCAAAACGTAACATGTTACTCGAGTTCTTATCAGACTACTGATCAAGGTGACCTTGTTCAGCGTTGTGACATTGCCCGCATAACTGACTAGATAATGCTACCATTATCTCTTTGTATATGGCACAGATCCAGTTATATTACGTTACCATGAGATTCTGTAGGTATTATAGGAAAACATGATGATTGATGTTCATTTATTTTGATGTGTGTATGATGTGTGTAAGTTTTACGCAACTCTGCTGGTCCGATATCCCACCAGAAGCATTTCCAAGTTTTTTTCAGCTTTGACTTGGCTGGATTAAAACTGCGTTACATAGTTTTAAAACTGCTGTGGCACCCATGGGATAATATCTCTCATGGTATACAGCAATCTTGAATGCCCATATTTTATCATGTGATTTTAATTTCACAGCTAAGCACATATGGAAGGAGTATCCTACACTTGAGATGATGATGGAGATTGTTATGACTAATATATACACATTTCCCCCAGTCGCTGCCGAGGGTCAGCATGAGCAAATCATCGCCACTGAACGCAAGGTCTGCTCATATATGTGATTGTCATAAACCTTACAGTTAGTGTTTCCATTGCAAAGTTGGAGTCAAATATCCGCTCTCTGACCTGTACTGGACTAGACTAGACTGGACTGCGTTGTTGATAGACAAAGGCTGCTTTATTGCACTGCTGTAATTTACTGCAACATTTTGATTCATAATATGGCAAATATGGGCAGAATTGATTGGTCTCTTGTCCATAACATAGGCAAAGATACTAGATTGACACAGGTATGATGTTTGTGTTATGAGCTATATTTTAAAATGAAAATATGCGATATTAATATAATTACTGATGTTGATAACCGCATTAGGAACTGTAAGATAGAGCAACTCCACAATACTCCTCATAAAATAATGAAGTAATACCTGTAATTCTTTTATCCTCATTTTCTGACATATCTGCACATTAGATTGTGTATTTTGACATACATCAAAGTTATTTTTGTGGTATGCATGGTTTAGCTTTGGTCATGTGTGTTTGCCCAGCAAGGGAAATTCCATTTGTCGCAGGTGTCATAGGTAGTTGATCAATAGCCGTATAATCAGTCATTTTTATCTTTGTAAACCTGATGATCTCAATGTTTTGAATCTGATCACTCTGATGACAATAGTGAGGCTCTACAATTTTGTGCATTAGAAGGGAACTGAATGAGTTTGCTACTGTAGCTAAGTGTATACTCAATGAAGAAAGTACATTGGTATACTTTTATTGCAAAGGATTGGAAAAAATGGAATTCACTTCTTTCAGTTTTTCCTGGCACTAATTTTGCACTCATCTAATTATTGTTTTGTGCTTATGCTCAGTCACGTAATATTTTATCAGATTTGTGAGCTGGAGAAAGAAGAAATCCTGGAATTTGAGGGACACTTAGCAGCTGCTACAAGCAATGTGACGATTACGGAGTCAAACAGCCTCCTACTCTCACAGCTTATCAGTATGAATGCCAAGTCAGTACCCAATCTGTGTATAATATCTGTGTATACTGGTCACAGACATTAGGGACCAAATCCCATGTGCTGTTTGTTTCCCTAAACATTCAAAACAAGTTTGAGATGTCTGGCTATTATCATAGTCTCTTCAGTGGATATGGTAGCACTTCAATTTATTGAGTGGTTGACATTCTCATAATGTATATGCTAAATATTGAAGTGCTGCTTTATTATTAATCTAAGCCATTTTTTTCCTCTGCAATGAATACCATTTGGCGATATTTGATATAAAAATGATTTGCGAACTAGCCTACTAGCCTAATATAGTTTTCCGATACAGCTCCCCAAAGAGGGATGGCGCCGCAGTTTTTCGCGTCGCTTTGCCAGTTTTAGAAACATATGCGTAATCTAATAATACAAAAGCTTCACAGCATCTCAGCCCGTGCTCACCATTATATAAACGTCACTCGTCTGAACGGGTGAACGAGAGTAACCCGTAAAAAATAATACTGTTAGTTGAGTTCGGCAAAAAATCGATTCATTCATTACACCTCTTGTATCACAAAGAGCTCGAGTTTTTTACAAGCTCATGATTGAACTTATCAATGTGTAGTTTTTTTGTGCTCTACATCTTGGCATGTTGAGACTTGGCCATGTGCCAGGTGCATGTGCATATCGCGGTCAGCGTGTCCCGATACTGCGAAGTATCCCACTGGAACACTTGTATCTACAACTGTCTGTTGTTCACGCCCGTGTCTTTGGTCATTCTATTCAAGGACACAGGCCAGTTTACCCCCAGTTTGAGCTCTTATTTCGATGTGACCTTTTATGTTTTTTTTATCAATGAAGTCATAGAATCATAAAGCCAGCAAAAAATGAATATTTTGTGGCTTTTTAATGAATGTGTGCAACAATTCTGTCATTTTTTGCTTTAAGGAATGATAGCATAGCTTTAAGCTTAGTGTTTATATCGTCATTACCGGTCTGGTTCTATGACGTTATGTGGTTTGCATCCATTTTTTATGTTCATTGCAATGATACCAGCGTACAGAAAGTATTATAATCCCTTATCCAATTCCAAACCAACCATATGTGGAAAAGGGATTGCAACTTCTCATCTCATATGAAAGTTGTTGGATGAGAAAATTACTTGAATTTTGCTCACTTTTGATCATCATTAAACCCAGTGATACTTACGAAATTTGTCTGCAACAGAATTTTGTGTGTTTTTACAGGGGCCCAGCAAGGAGGTTGCCCAGCAAAGTTGTTGAAGAATTGAAAGTACTGAACTCCACATTACATCTCGGCCATATGCTCTCTAAGAGCAGGAATCCTGACTTTCTGATGCAAGTTATACAGAAACAGGTAAACACCGCATTAAAATTACGTACTTACACTACACTAATCTGACACCCCTCACGAGCCAGCATCTGTCCGGATCGGCTTGCCAGTAATAGCCAGTTTGTGCGTAGTTTGGATGAACAAGCTGGGTTGAGTCTGCCTAGAGGCTGTGTGAATTATGCCCAGTAAAAATATTTCAGCAAACAGGAAAAAAAAACAGCAAAGAAAAAACAAACGAAAGAAAGCAGTACTGCTGTCCAAAAAAGTGATTAAGTGACTAATAAAAATAAAATGTGTTGCGCCAATGATCTGGCAGGCTGAAATCAACCACAATTTGGTCCACAGGCCAGGAAAACAGGATTATGTATCGCAACTCTACATTAATCTCAATACTATCTCATGCCGCTTGCCTCTCACCAGACTTGCGATGGAGAATGCTTGCCTCTTTATATTCTCTTTGCCATGTTCATTTGTTTTGTTTGTTCTCTCCCGTAGTATGGGATGTAGTATGCTGTTTTTTTATGAGGTTGTGGAAAAAGTTGATGCCAATTGCAATGTTTTACAAATAACACATCTTGCTTTTCATCAGGGTACGAGTCAGGCGATGCCGTGGTTAGCTGAGTTAGTAGAGTCCAGTGAGGGATCTCTGGATGTGCTCCCTATTCAGTGTCTGTGTGAGTTCTTACTGATGGGTAGCGATGAAAACAAGTCTAATGATCCCAAAGTCAAACAGACTCAGGTAAGACATAAATGTGTCTATCTTGCAGTTTGCTCAATCACTCTACAGGGATTGAGTACCAGATTTATATGAAAAAAAATATAATTACTTGCTTTTCTCGTTCATTGGCCATGAAAAGAAGTCATCAACCGACAGACATTGTTATTACTTGTAGAAGATAGCTAGACAGGATAGATTATTACAGAGGCTTCAGACTATAGTCAATCAGACAGATTCTGATAGTCAGTCGGCAGCTGTGGAGGTTATTAAATATTTCTTTGAGCGGCTTCACTCCCCTTCTTCTGATATCCGCTCGCTCTCTATCAAGGTGACAGCCACTACATCATCTATCTGATATACTACTGGTGTTTCTGTTCCAGAGAAATTTAATGACAAATATTATGGTCATGTTGCCATGAAACAGGGCAATGAAATAGTTAGATGAAGTAAAAAAAACTGATATCCAGGCAATATCCAGTGATCTTTTGTGTTATTTATTCGAATCAGAAATTCTGATGCTTTGCTTTAGGTCATGATGTGGTCAAGTTGCAGTCAGCTTTACTACTGAGCATGATTTTAATGTTACAACCTGAGGGGTATGTTTGTGTTAAGTTCAGGTAGACAGTCATGCCACACTGTTGCGTAATGTTATTAATTTTACCTGTAGGCTATGAGACAGATGTTTGTTGATCCCGTGACACAACAGGCTATGGATATAGACATTGATACACAGATAGATCAGTTTGACTGGCTACTGGTCAATATTCCTGATCTCATTCTATTCAGCTCTGTGGAAAAACTGATTCAGAAATCTATCCACAAAGTATGATATAATGGTATATAAACAAGTGAGGCAAATGTGTTTGTTTATGGTGGCTATTCAGAGTACATACATCATTGGTGCATGACTTGGCATTTTTAGTTTATTGCTAATGATGGACAATGCATATTATGCCCACTCTTTACTATTTTACCACAATTTATTAATAGCGGAGGGAGTAAAAATACTTTAGACATTTATGGTATGATGTGTTTGCTTGTAGGCATTACATGTTGAGATGGAGTGTGAGGTGATATCTGCATATATAGCATATCTACTTGAGTCAAAGATGTACAGAAAAGAACCATCTGACACAATGCTGGTAGAATATTTTCTGATATCTATAACAATACTTTGTGGATCAACAATTGATGGTTTTCAATCATGATTTTTTATCGCCGATCGTTGTCATTCCAATCACCAATGATTTCTGATGTTGAACTCCTGTGAACCAGGCAAAAAATTACCGTGAATTTTATATCTCAATATTTTTTGCAATTTTGTACCTCCTGTGGTACGCAATTGATTGATAACAATTTATGCAATACCGCATTCAGCGGGAATTTCTAGGGTTATCCACAGTTGGGGAATGCTTGAACTCTCCATGTGGTCAATTGAAAACATCGTAATTTTTGTATGATGAGATTTGGAAATTGTAAAAAATGATGGATTGAATCTTCAGATAAGCTTTTCACCAGAGCGGGTCACCAAAATGTCAGTTCTCTTGCCATTTAATGGTAATCACCCAATTTAACTGAGGAGTTACTAGCGTGAATTGCAGATTTTCACTTTGAAATTGATAAAAACCAAGGAGTGCACATTTATGAGGGCAAGTATTATAAAATAATGTTTTTATGGATAAGATAATTTGTTCAATTTGTGAAGCTATTTTGCCTCCGCTGTTTGTGTATCCTGATATATAGCAAACCACAGCAAAATTCCAACAAAACAAACATGGATATCTCGTTTAGCTGTCCAGGTAAAGACTGATACTTGTCTTTTAAGGCGGCTGAGTGACGGTCATGATTGGATGTTTCTCAGGCATAAGCGCATAAAGCTGGTGGTGTTGATCTAGTGCTACGTTCAATTGGTTATTTTTATGCAAAGTTAAACTGAAAAAATGCTCAGCTCGGGTATGGTTAAAATACGAAGTCTCTCATGATAGCTTTCAGTATCCGGTAAAATAATGCATATTTTCTACACTCATTCGACATATTTCAAATGATTGCCAACCAGGATAGAATAGAAGCAGGAATGTTGAAATTGATCAAATACGCGCTATATAAAATAGACACCATTTCTCAGTCTATGCCTGAGCCTGATTCTGTAGCGTTGTTTGTCTCATCAGTAAAATATGCATGTTATTACTGGTGCCATGCAGCATGCGTGGGGCAATCAAACCGCTTCATCCTTCCGTTCAATATTCTACATCAACAAAAAGTACTCTGTGGGTAGCAGCTCGTTGTACTTTTGTCATTTTCAAACTTAATTTAATCCAGAAAATTAATCTTGATCAAAACAATGTGACCCCTTGTCTTCCAGTTCATAATGCCTTAGGTCACAAAACCTTGGATTTTTCATAATTAGTGATTAGGCAATTAGTGTTTTACTCTACGCTTGTATTTTTCTCAGGAAATATCACTAGTATTGACTACCAGGACTGTACTCTGTGAGCAACTGCTGAAAAACCCTGAGACACACAGGCTTCTGCTGAAGTCATTCAACGATTTCACTGAAGATGCTATTGCCAGAAAGTCCGCTTATCATTGGGTTTGTATCGCTTACCTAATGTGTTGGATATACTTTCTCCCATTGATGATAAATATATGTGGTTTGTAGTACTAATACTATGCATTCACCTGAATCCTTAAATGTGAAACAGCCGCAACTCAATAAATATAACATGATCAATAGGTTTTTAAGGGTTGTCCATTCCTTGAACAATCATATCAGAGAGCAGACAACTCTTAAATTGACAACTGCACATCGCGATCAATCATTCACCTTATGGAACAATTGTTGATTTGGCTCCGCAATATATTCTGTATACTCTATTATTATTTACTTACAGGCTAATGATGACTATGCAGTGATGGTTCAGTGGCCGAATGAACAGACAGCAGTACTCGATCTCAGAATTGTCCATGCAATTTCTTACCTTCTCTCAGTCATTGAATTTAGTGGTAAGCTGCTGCATAACCATTCTGTAAAGGCCTGATGTGAGAATTTTATGACATCAGTTGGCTTGTTATGGTGAAACACTGCATTCTGTTACTGATTCACGATCTGAGGAATTTGTTGTTGTTCTTTTTTTACTAGGTATAAATCATGGCGTAGGGTTGATGGATAAATGGTTTCCTGCCTCAGGAGAATCACCTGTGGGCTGCATGTCAGCTACTTCTGAACTTGCCGACATGTACACTGATAAATTAAGGAGAATGATGCTACAAACTGGACATAAACAACTGGTAAATGCAGGTATGTTGAGCAGATATTTGTTTAACTTATTGGCACATGGTAACATGTGTCTGCTTCGAAGACACATGGATAGATGGTATATGGAGAAAAAGTATTTGGTGTACTGTGTGAGTATCGCTGGATAATGGATTAGGCTAGATTACCCTGTTACATGGATATACATGTATGTGATATTGTTACACATTTCTTGCCCTTGGATATCAAAGAATTATATGCTCGATTGCCAAGTTTTACGTCCTTATTATAGCATTGAATGATGTTAAAGCTAAGCAGCTGATGGTATTCTTCCAATCATTTGGTCTGCCAGTGAATTCTACGAACCTTATACTGGAGAAAATGGACATTCTCTGTCAGACTGATCCTAAGGTACTCACTCATATATTCTTAATCATTAATCTCCACTTCTATTATTGTGTCTGTGTTAGTTGGGTTTTTTTTTGTATAAGATAACGTTTGTAAAAAGCATTGTGATCAGAACGTACAATCGACTGAGTATAAACAGTATGTCCATCTACATATGCACCATAGTTAATTGTCACTTCAAGTTTAAAAAAAAAATGCCCATATTAGTTAAATTTACTTTTGTCAATAAGAATTGATATGGCTGTTTTTGAGGTTTTGTGATTTATTATTATTACACAATGTAAAAACGTGTATGTTATTGTGATCAGGCGGTAGAGTTGGCTGTCGGCACACAGAATCAGTATCTGTCACGATTACTGGAGACACAGAGACTGAGGGGTGTCACTGCTGGGGAGGTCTTCTCATCTCTCCTCAGCTCAGCTAAGCCTGAGATCCCATCACATGATGAGGCTATGGATACGGAGCCGAGCACACTCCGTCCCACCAGGAGAAAACAGCCAGCTAACAGAACTCTGTCTACACTGGAGTCCAGGATCAGTGAGAATATGGACGATGATACTGATAGCTTCATTAGAAAAGTTAGTTTGGAGTTGTTCACTCTTAACTCTGTGATTGTGTGTCTTATTAGTCTCACACAGCTTAGTCTGAGTGTATGATTGGGAAGCCTTGTCATTGCCATATTTAATGATAGAAGTATGTTGCATTTATTGCATAATCATTAGCTTATCTGTCCTCCGCATATACTTGATATGAATAGTACACTTCTTAGTTGGCTGGTTGATTTTGGTTTTGGTATTATAGAGGATCTGTAACATTGAGAGCTGCAGAGAGGGACTGATGATAGCCCAGCGCAGTCTTCTCTCTAACCCGTCACTCAGGGACAAGTTCTCTACTTCTCTATGTAACATCATATCAGGAGAGGACAACCTCAAACTCACAAACTGTCTCAACAAGACAGCAGCCCTTGCAGCTGCTCTGCTCAGACTACTAGGTGGAGGGGTATGTATTTGCTTCGCATCAGGTTATTGTACCAGTGGTTCATTGTGATTTCTATTCTAATAGCCATTCTACCATGATTGCCCATGATTAATTTGAAGGTATATAGTCTCTTACTTTTTGTCCGATTCATACACATAAGAATGTATAACTCATGAATTTGTATACTTATAGACTCAGTGCTTGTGTTTAGGCTCATTAGAAATTTCCACTTTCTGGGTCAACTTGACATAATTATTTTCTGACTATGAATGTATGGCAATTAGGTCACGGTTGTGTACACATTAGTTATAGGTCAAATGATAATAGACAGTGCATTTCCGATTCAGCCAATCAGTCTAGCTATGGTTTAACCCAAATATTTTCTTGACTTCAGGGAACACTTTCTCAATCGGCAAATCAGCTTTTCTCTCGGCTGAGGCAGGAGACAACATTAGCCCCAGCGGTTCAGTCAGTTGTGAGTCAGGTCTGTAAGAAGTTGTCTACCTCTACGGCACAGCCTACTCAGGATACAGAGGCTGAATTCAATCAGAAGATGGTTCAGCTCTGTCTCAATAACAAACAAGCTGAAGCAGTCAAGATATGCTCTGAACAAGTAGAGAAGATTCAAACAGATGGGTGAGTTGTTTTATTTTTTGATGCAACATTATTTACCAGCCTGCATTTCATTCTTGTGCGTTTCCCCGCGACTTGTGATTTGGTTGTAGTTACTTTGATGAACTTTGTTTTTCATAAACATCTTTTGCAGCACTGGCAATCAAGGGTCGCTCGGCCTCATTGTTGACTGGCTGGAGCTACTTGATCCTGAAGTTACAAGTTTAGCATCAGATTTACAGGACAAACTGTTGTTTGGTCGTTTGACCCAGCCTCATACTGGTAGCGATACTAAGGCTACAGCGGGACCTGCTTATCTGAGATCACTGCTCACACATCAGACGAGGTGGAGTACGATCAGACAGACTATAGATAGACTGCTGTCCACTGATGATGTCACACAGTGGAGCCCGACAGCGGTACTAGACTTCCTAACTGTGTGTCTGTCACATCCGAGATTGTATCAAGGCAGAGAACAGAAAAAGCCTAAGGTGTGTTACAGTATGAACCCACATTCCTCGCAATAATCAGATTACTCACCGTTTGCCCATCTTACCCAAATGCCAACCCTTTTTATGAATTGTGTGGATTGTTCTTGTTTACCCGTCTAGCCAGTGAACCCCAGCTCTGTCATCAAACCACAGACTATGCGCACCATTTCAGAAGGCCTTTGTTAAATAGCTGTACCAGTTCCGGACTGCTCATTCTTGTGTCACCGCACAATTACATCTATCAACCAATGTGAGAAATAACCAACACTTTTCTTGACATGTTATAGAATGCTAAGGATGAGAATGTATTATGCCTCAGTGGTTACCAAGCTCAGAGAATGGCAGAGATTATGTGTATGGAGGCCTTGCAACAGTGCGCTGATGATGATTCAGGTCAGAATGAGTCATCTGTGCTCTCTATGTCTTGTAGAGGGGACTGCATGTCCCCCGCTATCGCGCAGCGAAATGCTGTCAGCTATCCAACGGAAATAAATATTTTCATAAGACATTCTGCATTCAATTTATTGACTGCACTTCGGCAATGAGTGCCTGGTCTCAGACTAATAAATAAATAGATTAAATTAATGATTGTTATCATCTATCAGGTGGTGTTCCTGCTACAGTGGCTACTCTGAGAGTTCACACTCTGGTTCAGTGCTGCGTGGATGAGGAAGTGTTTAAATCTGTTGTGCAGCATCTGGAGCTCAAAGTCACTAGAGTGTCACTGGGTGATGTAGCTTGTTACCGCCGACTACTTGTATCACTATATACACAATGTCCCAGTGAGTATTGCTTGCAAAGTTCAAACTTTACAACACAGAATTTCTGCTAGTGTGATATGGATAGACAACTGCATAATATATCCGTCTTTGATTATCTTGTTCACAAGTTTAGCCATGTCATTTGAACCACTTCACAGAGTTGATACAGTGGTTAGGTGACACTAGTATGATATACCAAGACGTCACCTTGGCTTTGACTGGTACATGTACACTTGATCCTAATGTACATGCTGCACTATCAACTCTCGGAGCTGCTAAGGCAGGCAAGAAGTATGTGGTGGCTAGCAGTGATGCTAATCTGGTGTGTCGTAAGCTTGCCTCGCATCATCCTCTACTCTTCCTCAGGTAATGTGTTAAGTATTTGACGATTCACTTTTCTATTCGCCATTCTGTCATATTAGTGAGACGAAGATTTTTTACAACGGGACACACACATGTGTTGCGAAGGAAAGTTTGTTCTGTAACTCAAAGCTGAGGCAAAATAAATCGAAATATCAGCACTAGCCACTTGTCTTTGTTTTTGTTTAAACTTACAGGAGATATTGAAATATGTTGACAGCAGAGATGCCCTTTTTCTCTTGAACATCCTCATCATTTGTTACAGGCATGCATCAATGATGAGTTCTGTACTATCTGGAAGATCTATGTTCACTTATGGAGAGTTTGTACATCAGAATTATCTTCTCCTGCACACTAATATACTGGGGCTGATAGAACTGTTACAGCCTCATATATTCATACATAAAGACTTCCCTACTCTCATAGAGTCTTACTTCACTGTTATCAAGGTCGGTTAAAAACAACAGACAGTTAGACAGTATATATGACGGATTTGTATCACAGTGGTGAGCACTTTTACCACGTAATGCTCACTGGTTGCACTCCAGCACCTGAACCAGATCCAACAAATCCTTCTTGACCTGACTGTTTTCCCAATCAGACCACAGAATCTGAGAACTAATGAAGTTCTGAAAAAGTAACTGAAGCTTGATGATGCTGACAACTTTTATGGGTCAGAACACCCATTCCGGGCTGTAAATAATTCAAGTGTGGATATACTCTCGGTAAATGGGCAACTATTAACAAATTGTATAATAACATTGGATCTGGTAATTTCTTAGTTTTTTGTATATTGTTTAGATACACGGACAGGAGAATGATGACACATTAGCCGCCTTGTTGATCAAGTTTATAGCGGTGCTGTGTAACTTCTTCAGCTCTCTGCCTGATCTCTGTGTTAGGACCATATCTCCATATAAGGATATACTCAGGTAATTTTCTGTGTGTCCTGTGGAGTGTAATGGTTTGCAATGATAATTTCCACAACTGCTGTACATATGTCTACATAAAGCTGACAAACCAAATCAACACAATGCGGTATTTATCAGTTTGACACGCTGGTCATTATAATAGATAAAGCGCTGGTTATTTCCACTTATGCATTATTTTCCCATGTGTAAAATATACAGTGCTGAATGTTTTGTTTCAGTGCCCTACAGAATAACCCCAAATACAATAAGAACCCAGGTTTGAAGACTTTAGCTACAGCTAGTTATATGCCTCAGGCTAAAGATTCCTCTAGCAGTACAGATCTGGCTAAGGGTGGCTTCCTACTACCCTCACCACCCGATACTCTTCAGTTCACTCACGAACAGCTCAAGGGTACTCTCAGAAAACTCAGCAAAGACTCCGCCACTGAAGGTAAAGTTTTTGAGTAGTTTGAAGCTTCTTCAAGGGTTAGCTAGATTGTATACTGAAATTTGGGGAATGTACATAGATATAGACATAGACATTGATTTTAGCAAGGTTTTTGTTCAGGAGTATTTTTTATCATTAGGGTGTTCTGAAATTTTGTTAAAATCTATTATCCTTCTATATTGTAGATATTCTGAGTGCTTTGGAGGATTTAGATAACACGTCTAAGAAAGTGATAGAAGTTCTCAGTAAATGTTTGGTAAGTACACTTACCGTTACATTGTTGGGCAGTGAACTGTGTCAGTAGTGACAACAAGAAAAGATGAACCCAGATAGCCTGGGACAGGAGCAGAGAGCCTGTCCCAGGCTAGACATGAGATCAGTGTCATTGCTTGGACATGTTGTTGTTTGCTAGCTGTTGGAGTTTTCTTCTACTTTCACACACCCTGTATGCATGATGCAAGGTGCTTCATGTCTTATTCATATAAACACATGTAAATCTCCTGAGTCCTACTAGCAGTGCAT
>ERZ1740070.1504-NODE-1504-length-14506-cov-6.400249_pt1 | contig 14506 bp, 14 predicted proteins | sample MGYA00581734_ERZ1740070 | MGnify/ENA primary metagenome ERZ1740070 (study PRJEB43018, sample SAMN04849744) | marine metagenome | isolation source: floating plastic debris | place: Pacific Ocean | collected 2008-09-01 | study: EMG produced TPA metagenomics...
GCATTAGCTCTCATCTTGAAGCGCATTAGCTCTCATCTTGAAGCGCATTAGCTCTCATCTTGAAGCGCATTAGCTCTAATCGTCTATCACAACCAGCAAAGTAACGTGACTAGCTACAGTACTGTTCAGAAGCAGCAATTAGGCCAACTAGGCGCTTACCTACAAGAAAAGCGTCAGGAACAAGGGAAATCCTTAGAGGATATTTCCTTGCAAACCTATATTCGTGCTCAATTGCTTAAGGCTGTAGAAGCCGGTGATACGTCCGATTTGCCTCAACCTATCTTTGTGCAAGGCTTTATTCGCCGTTATGCGGATGCCTTGGGGTTAGATGGAACCAACTTTTCGAAACAGTTTCCGGTACATTCGATTCCTGATACGCCACGGCCGGTACCTCGACCAGCTACCCCAGTGGATATGTCGTACCAGACAGCGGCTCAAAAGCGCTCCGCTCAGGCCAAACCTACCCAGCCAGAGGTGGGCGCTATGCCCATCAAGGCTGAGTCGCCTGCGATGGAAAGTGTGGGTGCTGCTGAGCCAGATACCGCTGCTGAAGTGGCAATGCCTGAGAAGGTAGCTGCAACTGCTACTAAGGAGCCTACAGTAGACCCCAGCCCCGTCATCGATGGTGAACTGACGGCTTTAGATACAAATGGCAATGATATTAGCCCCGGTAACGGAAATTCTTCCAAAAGCTTTTCTTTGCCAAATTCATCAGTGGATGACTCACCAGTTGGGGCTATGCCACTTGAGCCTGCAATCGGTTCAAGTTTATCCAGCGAATCTAGCTCATTTTTAGACTGGCTACCCTGGGGGATTGGTGCGGCTGTATTGGTAGGTGCGATCGCACTCATCGGCCCAAGAATTTTTGGCGGTGGCAACAATGAGCCTTCTGAGCCCGTAGAAGCCACAGCGTCGCAAACTGAAGTTGCTCAGGGTGAACCAACTGTTGCCCCGGAGCCCGAGCCGGAGCCCGAAGCCAAACCCGCTATCAGCGACGCCCCCGTCTTTTTGCAGGTGGAAATTACTGAAGCAGGCCCTTCGTGGATGAGCGTTATCGTTGACGGTGAGCCTGTATTTGAAGGGCTGATGGACCCTGGAACTGTAGAACTCTGGGAGGGCGAAGAATCCATTAGCATGAATGTGGGCAATGCCGGTGCGGCGCTTATTTCTGCTAACGGCAGTGAGCCACAGCCAGCTGGTAATCCTGGTGGAGCCGAGTTTCTAACCTTCAACGCTGAAGAGTAGCAGATATTAGTCTGACTCGACTGATTTAGGCAGTCACGCTACAACCACAGCGATACAATAAAAAATATATCTATACATCCGGCACTGCAGCATGACGTCCAATCTAGAGACGATAGAGTCCACTGAGCAGGTTGACTATCTCGACGAAATGCCTGACGAGATAGAAATGTCCCTCTTCGACCATCTTGACGAGTTGCGGACGCGAATTTTCTATTCGTTGATCGGTGTTTTGGTGGGGGTTATCGGCTGCTTTTGCTTTGTTAACCGCATCGTTGAAATCTTGGAGATTCCAGCTCAAGGCGCAAAATTTCTTCAGCTTTCTCCTGGTGAGTACTTTTTTGTATCGATTAAAGTGGCTGGCTACAGCGGTATCTTAGTTGCCAGCCCCTTTATTCTTTATCAAATCGCTTTATTTGTACTCCCCGGCCTAACTCGGCGAGAGCGGCGGTTGATTGGCCCTATTGTCTTAGGCTCCAGTGTCCTGTTTGTAACCGGCATATTTTTTGCTTACATTGCCCTGATTCCTGCTGCTCTAAACTTCTTTATCAACTACGGTGAGGGCGTGGTTGAGCAGCTATGGTCTATTGACCGTTACTTTGAATTTGTACTGCTGCTGTTGTTTAGCACCGGGTTAGCGTTTCAGATTCCTGTCATTCAGCTGCTTTTGGGCCTGTTGGGTATTGTCAATTCGACTACCATGCTCAAGGGCTGGCGCTACGTCATGCTAGGGGCTGTGGTTCTTGGAGCTGTGCTGACGCCGTCTACTGATCCTATTACCCAAAGCCTATTAGCTGGAGCTGTCTTATTCCTCTATTTTGGTGGAATCTTTATGGTCAAAGCCATTGGCCGGTAAGGGAGAGACAGCTGCTCTGACAACAAAAACTATTCTCTAGAGCGGATGCTTGGCTGGAACGCCCACATGTCTGGGAAATTCTTGATCTGTTTTTTCAATTTTTTTCACATACAAACAGTGTCTAACTCCTTGAGTCATGGGAGTTTCCCAGGGGCATATAGCCACTAGCTCACCACCGAGGGTTTCTAGTGCTCCTATAAATAATTCTTCTTCCTGGTCAGTCCACTGACCGCGAAACAGGATCGCAAATCCGCTTTTCTTGAGGAGCGGTAGAGCATATTCAGCGCATGTGGAGGCTGGACCGACGGCCCTGACCATGGCCAGGTCATATTGTGCACGATGGTTGGGCTTACGCCCTGCTGCCTCAGCGCGATCCGCTACACAATCAGTGTTCGCTAACCCTAACTGCTCGCACAGGGTTTCTAGAAACGTAATTTTCTTACGGGTGGAATCTAGCAAGGTCACCTGCCATCGAGGACGTGCGATCGCAACCGGCAATCCTGGAAAGCCGCCCCCTGTGCCAATATCAATCACCCGTTTTACAGTTGGTAACCACTCTGGCTTTTCAGGCTCATACCAGGGAGCCAGGCCACTGAGGGAATCCCACAAATGCTTTTCCCAAAACTCACCCGGTTCCGTAATCCGCGTCAAATTCACCTGACGGTTACCCTCAACAATCCCCTGATAGAGTCGCTCAAATAAAGCCAACTGCTCTTCAGATGGCTGCCACTGCAATGTCTCTTGCCATCGACTGCCGTTGATTGGCAGCTGTTTCGTAATCATATCTGTCCCCCTTATGTCTGTTGCACTTCGACCCTCTTTTCCCTTAAACCGGGGTCGCCTCCAGCGGCTGTGTCAATAGCTCCCCATTGCGCAATGTCCAGCAGTAATCTGCTAGATGCGCTAAATCAGTCGCATCATGGGATACCACCAGTAAACTCCAATCTTTTTTAAGCGCTGCCAAAAGACTCACAAGCTGCTGTTTCATAGACCAGTCCAACCCCGCTGTCGGCTCATCTAACAACAGCAGATAGGGCTGCCGAATTAGCTGTACTGCCAATGCCAATCGACGCTGTTGACCGCCACTCAAGGCATAGGGGGGAGCCTGTAACGAAATTTCCCCTAACCCAACCGATTCTAGGGTCTTGGTCACCTCTTCAGAACCCAGTTCAGGATGACCAATGCGCAATTCTTCTAATATTGTGTGGCCACAAAAATGACGTTCTGGAAACTGAAATACGAGACCTGCCAACTGCTGTAGTGTCTCTGGCTGTAGTTCTTGATTGCGCCAATGTAGCGTACCCTTCGACGGAGCCACTAACCCAGCCAAAATTTCTAACAGTGTGCTTTTACCAGAACCACTTGGCCCTACAATCAGCCCCATCTTTTTGGGCTCTAGGGTAAACGAAATCTGCTTAAGTATGGGCGCTGCACTCGCTGCGGGATGATACGAAACGTTGTCAAGAGTCAGCATTAGTGCAACAAGAAAGGCCATCTCACACTATAGCCTTTTGTACAGTCAGTGCCGTCTTAAGCTGCTATTTGGGCAGAGTCTTGTGCTAGTGAGCTAACTCAGAATCAATAGGCTTGCTATTCTAGATAACTGGAATTACAAACCTACGTTATGGAAATTCGCTTTCGTGAGTGCGACTTCTTCAATCTATGGATTTGGCTAGAGCTAGACAATGTGCCTTCCGCCATGGAACAGCAGTACATCGAAGAAATTTTTAACTCATGGTTTTTCCTGGGTAAGCTGGGCGGGTTTAATGCCGAGAACCTCCAGGTGCAAGACGGCGGCCACGAAATCAGCTATATGGACTACAACAATGACGAGGCAGACAGCAGCCTCATGTCAGTGATGCACAATATGTCTGAGGTTCAGTTTGAAGGAACCTGGGCACGTTGCTGGTTTGACCTGGGCACCACCGACGCGGTTGCGTTAGATGTACTGGTTAATACGCTGAAACAGTTCAGCAAAGACTACATCGTCATTAAACGCGTCTACGTTGGCGGCGAAAATGAAGACTGGCCCATTCCCCGCGATCAGCAGGCAGACTTTGTGGATGCCCTGCATTAACTCCAAATTTTGTAGGGGCGTTGCATGCAACGCCCCTACAAAATTTGAACCTATCAACTTTTAACCCCATCAACAGAAATCTTAAAAAAACACTCAGTTCGCTCAAAACGCTTTCTAAGATCCAGCTGGGGTTCACCAGGCATAATAACAATGCCCCCAACGAGAAACATCTACTATGGATTACGAAGCGCAGCGTCAGGCCAGTCTAGAGTCCCCTGTGTTTACTCAGCTAGACCAATGGCTCACTAGGCGGATTCGAGAGCTGAGTGTCGATGCATTGGCCGCTAAAACATTTACCTGCACCGCCTGCGGTGAGGTGGAAGGTGAATATCTAGTGGACTACGAAGGTAAAACCTACCGCTTTGATACGGCCACCACGTACTCATTTCTAGAATTTATTCTGGCTAAACAACCCACCGTGGTGAACTAAACTCTGTGAACTAGAGCTGTCGTTACACCACAACTTCGTGGTCAAAACGCTCACGCTTTTCAAATTCAAAGGGTCCGGCTACCGAACCCCAGAGCAGCTCATCTGTCTCAGGATCACGGCCACGGTCGTAGCTGATGAGCTTGTTATCCGTAATCTCAAACTCATTGTCTAAGTAGCTGGTTTTGCCCTTGCGCACAACGATACAGTTTTTACCTGGCACCACTTTGCCAATAAAGCTATGGCCAGTCCAGCGCACAGTCATGTCACAACCGGGCATTTTTTCAATGTGTTCTTCAGATAGGCTGCCTAGCTTGTCCGAGTCTCGCGCTGCACCAATCACAGCATCCTGCTCTTTAAAGGTGTAGTTTTCCAGCAAGATGTGCTCGTCCTGCAGCAGAAAACGTAGCACCCGCACCCGATAGGGCTGTCCCAACATAAAGTCGTAAGCTTGCTCTAGGTAAAGACAGTTGCCTGATAAGAAGCTCGATGGCAAGGGGCGCATGCACACCCGAATATGAGCAAAGAAGGGGGGGTTCTCAATGGCTTGGGCTTGGTTACTAAAATCAGCAGCCATCCATTTAATTAAGGTGGAAATATCTGTTGCGTGAGACATAAATAGAGCAAGCGATTAGCAGCAGCAGTAAATAGAGCCAGATGGTCGAGGTGGCTTCGCCATTTATTATGAAAAGACAGAATCCTCTCAAGGGCAACCTTATGGCGATGAACTCAGTCTTTCATCAATTCTTTGACCACTGCGTCGGCAAATGGTCTACAGAGCGTACTTACCACTATCTCACTCAAAATGAGGTTGAGCGTTCCCATACTGACTTTCAGGTATCGCCCATAACTGACGAGCTAAAGGCTAACGTGCTCTCTGACAATGCCTACAGCGAAGTTCAAGACTTGGGTGCCTTACCAGGATTTCGGCTAGCCTTTAGCACCGTCTCAGAAAAAGGCGAAAAGGTCTCTCAAACCTTAAACCTGTTATTTGTGACCCGCACCGAAACCGGACCTATTTTGGAAGGGGACTATCTTCGCGATCGCGCCTATGAAGAAGCGCGTCCTATTATTTCCCACTTTCGTTTCGATAGCACTACCAGAGAGCTGTTAATGACCACCAACTACACCCGCGTGGTCTCTGTAGACTCCATTACCTTAGTAAACCCCAAGACCCGCATTCGTCGCATTCTCAACTATCTACGACCACCTGAGGGCCAGCCGCTTGAGCAACTAGGATTAGTCGGCTTTGGTGTTGAGCAAAAAGTGCCTTAACTCGATTCTTCAACCGTCTACAAACGTTCCATAGTCTGTCGTGAGTATGCTCTTCTGCGGAACTGGCACCAGTTAACGTGTATTGATTTCTATAGCAGTTACACACAATTTTCCAATCTAATGGGAAAGCTGGGGGTAACTCTTAGAACAGGTTTAGCAATCTGCCGGATACATTCAGCTGATTGCTCCGCACATAGCTACTGCTATCTAAGGCTTTCAGCGATCGCTGTTGTGAACTATGTGCGCAAAGCTATACATGCTACGGAGAGCACACAGTGGGCTTATTTGAGAAAGTTCGGGCCGAATTTATTGACATTATTGAATGGCTCGATTCATCGCAAGATACCATTGCCTATCGCTTTGAGCGATTTCAAAATGAAATCAAAATGGGGGCACAGCTGGTCGTGCGTCCGGGGCAGGTGGCTATTTTGGTGGGTGAGGGTCAGGTGGCCGATGTCTACGCGCCAGGTCGCCATCGACTAGAAACCAAGAATATGCCCGTTCTCTCTACACTGATGGGCTGGAAGTATGGCTTTAACTCCCCCTTTAAGGCGGAAGTTTACTTTTTTAATACCAAAATTTTTACCAACCTCAAGTGGGGTACCGCTAACCCCATTACCATTCGTGACCCAGAACTAGGCCCTGTGCGTCTGCGGGCCTATGGGACCTACACGATGCGTGTGGACGATGCTCGCACGTTGCTAGAACAGCTGATTAGCACCGATGGTCTCTTTCAGACTGATGAGATTAGCGACCATCTCCGCAACATGATTGTATCGGCGTTTGCCAGCTGGGTTGGTCGAGACCAAACGCCTTTGTTTGACCTGGCGGCTAACTACCAGGCCATGGGTGAACAGGTGCGCGATGCGATGCAGCCAAATATGACGCAGTTTGGTCTGGAGCTACGTCAGCTGCTGATTGAAAATATTTCGCTACCGCCTGAAGTTGAAGCTGCCCTGGATAAGCGGGCATCCATCGGCATCCTGGGCAACATGCAGCAGTACACCCAATATCAGGCAGCAAATGCGATTGAGCAGTCGGCCAAAAATCCTGCTGGTGCCAGCCCTGGCCTTGACCTCGGTGTCGGTATTGCAATGGGGCAGCAGATTGCCAATGCCATGAACCCAGCCGCGCCTACTGCCCCGGCTCCCTCTGCGCCAGCTGCGCCCCCACCTCCCATGCCAGCTGCTGCTTGGTATATCACTCGGGATGGTCAAAACTTTGGCCCCTATTCCCAAGACCAGCTTTTGGCCAATGGTCTAACGGCTGAGTCTAATGTGTGGAAACAGGGCATGGCTAGCTGGCAGCCTGCGAATACGATCCCTGAGCTGCGATCGCTGCTAAATAGTATGCCACCTCCGCCGCCAGGGGCTTAGGTGACTAGTTTTTGCCCAGTAAACTTCCCCATAATCTTTATTCCTGACTCCTAATTTCACAATGGAGCCTACGACCTCCGTTAACCAATATCAGTGCCCTGGCTGTAAGGCCGACATGGCTTTCAACCCAGATTTAGGGCAGCTTAAGTGCCCCTACTGCGGTCGTGCCGAGGCAATGCCTGAGGTAACAGCAACTAAGCTGAGAGCTACGCTGCAGGAGCATAATTTAGCGGCGTTTATTGAAACTAATCGCACTCAAATTGCCCAGTTGGCGACGACGGCCCAGGAGGTTAACTGTCCTGGCTGTCAGGCTACGATCTCGTTTGAGCCTCCTGATGTGGCTGGTAAATGCCCTTTTTGTGCCACCAGCATTGTCACCCAGCAAAGCCACCCTGCCGATCCCACCCTGGCTCCATCTGGGATTGTGCCCTTTGCTGTGGGTCGCAAGGTCGCTCTAAATAACCTGAGGGAATGGCTGGCATTCCGTTGGGATTGGCAAGATTTAAAGGCAATCTTTTTACCTGGCAAGCTTAAGCAACTGGCACAAAACAAAGCTTTGATGGGGGTTTATCTACCATTTTGGACCTACGATGTTCAGACCAATAGTCGCTATCGCGGTGAACGGGGTGAGCATTATTACAAGACAGAGACTTACACCACGACTAATGCAGACGGTAAGCAGGAAACTAAAACTCGTAGAGTCCGGCATACGCGATGGTATTCGGCCTCAGGACGCGTAGCCAGATTCTTTGATGATGTGCTGGTACCTGCAACTCGAGCTATTAGTGATAAAAAGCTACGGAAGCTTTGGCCCACCCTGGCGGTTTCTAGCCTTAAACCCTACAGCGCTGAATATCTGGCAGGGTTTAAGGCCCAACGTTATGAAACTCCGGTCAAAGAAGGGTTTGGGCAGGCGAAAGCGATTATGGCCGAAACTATCCGCAGCGATGTGCGCTCTGATATTGGGGGCGATGAGCAGCGTGTTCACTCAGTGTCAACGGACTATTCGCAGGAGACGTTCAAGCATATTTTGCTGCCTGTGTGGATGGCTAGCTACCGCTATGGGGGCAAAACCTATCAGGTGCTGATCAATGCCCAAACCGGTACCGTAATGGGCGAGCGACCTGTGGCTGTTTGGAAGGTAGCACTAGCCGTTGCGATCGCGACCCTCATCATCATAGCCATTATTTTGATAGCGAACGGATAACCGCCCATCAACCGAAAAAAGGTTCACAGAGAACATCTCAAACCCTTGACCCAAGCTTGATTCAAGTTTTTCAAAACCGGCATTGTCGATTTAAAAAATAGCAGTTAATATTTAGTTACAAGGTGTTACACACCGTTACGTTTCGTCTGAAGGATTTTGAATCATGGCTGAAGAAAACGCAAAGTTTGGTTTCACTCAGGCTGCTGAGAACTGGAATGGTCGTCTAGCAATGCTAGGTTTCGTCATCGGTCTAGCTACTGAGCTATTGACTGGTCAGGGCATTCTTTCCCAGTTGGGCTTGATGTAGGTAGAGACCTGAGATTAGACAGGTTAGGTAAAGATATCTCCAGTATCGATTTTTTCCGTACAGTCAGAGAACAAAGGGGCAGGCTTCGGCTTGTCCTTTTTTTTACACGTGGGGCGCTATTCTTCTTCGTCTTCAAACTCTGCCCAAGTAGCTACGGTCTTTAGCTCAGGCGGGATGGCATCATCAGGGTGAAATTCCAATATTGTTTCCCGATATCCTAAGTAGCCCGACTCTGTAAATGACATCAACATACGGGCGAGGGCGATCCAGATGGTTTCATCAAACTCCCAGTCATGATTAAAACTTGCCCGATCAGCAATGGACTTCAGCGCCCAGAAATAGCTATTGCGCACCACGGACCCTTTCTTTTTGTAAGGAGGTACGTCATCCTGGTGAACAAATAAAACCTGGTTGCTGATCTTTGCTCTCATAGGGGTCAATGCTTTACAACTGTATCCATAAACTTAATTTCTGCTAAAACATCCCATGGTGGCGGCCGTTTGCCTGCGTAATGTTCACAAAGTCTATAACAACACCTGTGTGGTCAACGATCTTTCGCTGACAATTCAGCCGGGTGAAATTTTTGGTTTACTGGGGCCAAACGGTGCTGGTAAGTCCACCACCATTCGTATGGTAACTACCCTGACGCGCGCAACTCAGGGTGACATCGTTGTTTCTGGATATGACGTCTGCCGTCAGAAGGCGGAGGTGCGTCGTCAGATCGGAGTAGTCCTGCAGCAAACTAGCGTTGATGGGGATTTATCTGTCTGGGAAAACATGGAGTTCCATGGCAGAATGCACCACTTACCAAACCCACAGCGACAGCGAGACATTGATCAATGGCTCACCTATGTGGAACTGTCTGAACGCCGGGATGACAAAGTTAAAACTCTGTCTGGCGGGATGAAGCGACGACTCCAGATTGCCCGAGCTCTGCTGCATCAGCCAAAAATTCTTTTCTTAGATGAGCCCACTGTTGGTCTCGACCCGCAAACTCGCCGCCGTCTGTGGGAGATCATTCTCGATTTAAATAAACAGCAGGGAATGACCATGTTGCTGACTACGCACTACATGGAAGAGGTGGAATATTTATGCGATCGCATCGGCATTATGGACCAGGGGCGACTAATTGAAATGGGAACCCTGGCAGAGCTAAGGGCTCAACACGGTGAGGGCATTGTCATACAGCAAAATGACGACCGTTGGAACTACACCTTTTTCCCTACACTGCAAGACGCCAATCAGTTTCTTGACCAACAGCCAAATAAAACTGGCATGATGACCCGTCCTTCTAACCTAGAAGATATCTTTGTTGAACTGACAGGCCATAATCTCGACTAGCCTTTAAATAGCAAAAAGGGATGGACACCAGCCCATCCCTCAAAACATAAACCAGATGTTGAGACGTTCCATGGAACGTCTCAACATCTGGTGTGTCTCCACAAAACTAATCCAGATAGCCCATCAAAGTGGTGCTATCCTCATCAATATCGTTAGAGGCAATCGGACGATGACCAGGCAACGTATCTAAATCAGATACTACCAGAGTACTTACAGCCACAGGTCGATGACCGGGCAGATGGTCAGTACTAGCGACCTCAAAGTTATCCGCCATTACAGGACGCACTCCCGCTGACGATAAGTTGTGGACTACCTCAACATTGCTAACTGTGATGGGTCGGTTGTTGGGTAATGTATCTGTTTCAACAACGCGAGTGTTATCTTCCAGCACAATAATATTAGACTTCTCAGCCTTTACGATGCCACCGCTTTTGGCAGCAGCAGATGACGTCATCTTTTTCTGACTCCTAGCTGAAGAGCTAGACTTTTGACCTGTTGTACCAGTGGTTTCCGGTGCGTCGCTGCTCATAACCCTATAACCCCTTCTACTAGTTAAAGTATTCCTGTGGAACTCATTTGGCTAACGTCCAAGCATCCTCTAAACCGAATACTGGACCCTAATACCACCAACGACTACCCCGCCAGTCACTGAACGAAAACCAATGGGGCATTGTAAAGCTCTAGTGGTACAAATATCTCAATAATTATAAGTTAAAAGACAACCGATTTAGTTTATTAAAGCTAATCAATCCCATAAATCCCTGTTCGTTAAGCGCGTCTAAAGCTTTAGGGCAGCTGTCTCGATAATTTGCCGGACCTTGATTTACGAGCTACAATAGTGATTGCTCTTAAGCAAGCTAAGGCCGATTTTGGTCGAAGTTTACATCAGGGGGCTGTAACGGTTTCGACGTTTTGACGAAAGTCGCGTTGTGATGCAGGTCGAGAGCGAGTCCACTCTCGAAAATAAAGACTCAACTAAACATAGATGCAAACAACATCGTACCTTTTGCTCGTAAGCAAGTAGCTGTAGCTGCTGCCTAAAAACCTCTCTCAGGTTCGAGCGCTTATCGCCTGACTCCGTTAAGGGTGATAAGCCTACCTCAACGGATGCGTTAGGTTAATTTCTCTGGTGAGAAACCTAACAAAGACCTTTACCAGAGCATCCCACCGTTCGGGATAATGAGCGGTTCCCGCCTAGAGGGTTAGATAGGCTAAACCTGTGAATGATTGGCGTGTTATTACTCAGGGCGGACACGGGTTCGACTCCCGTCAGCTCCATTTAACGTCTTCTTTAAGTTAAACACTCTGATTTGAGAGTATTTAACTTGAATAAGGGGGTGTCCTACCAAATTTAATTTAAAGGCTATATTTAGCTTTCTCATTTTGTTTCTATTCTTGTGTTTGGAGCGATCGCATAGGTCGCCTAACTAGTGTTATCACTTAGGTTTACTGTTTTTTTTCTTTAAGCTGAGTGAAGTAATTTTCCAACTTTGGAACAACCTTAGTTCCTGAAAACTAGGGTGTCTATACTGAGGGAGAATGGCTTTCAAGTCGAAGATTATAGATATAAGAAAACTATAAAAAAGCTTGAAATTGTCAGCTTAGGCGCAGACGTACAAACAGTATTTTAATCGGCCAGAGGATTGATTTTGGGTCCGGTGTGAAATATATATTTCAGGCACTGTTAGTTTGTCTATGCCTAAAGCCTTTGGTTAGCGCTTTTGTCTGTTTTGCTGAGTCTCTCAATAATGAAATTTCCTATTTGGCAGTACCTGCAACAACCGGTTTTTAACCCTGATCACAAAACAATTTTTAGCCCAGCCAAGTTTTGGCAACACCATAACCTAAAACACTTAGAGCGGTGTTGGGAAAAGGAGTATCGACAGCCTAGAAAGCTTAATTGACTGAGTCTTAAGTATACTTTCTAACAATTCTAGAGAGCGACTAAGATCAGTGTTTGATTCCTTATATTTTCTGACAGTCTAATGTCAAGAAAGTCTGACCAGTTAACATATTGAGTACTGGTTTACTAGGCACACAAATTATAGAAAATAGGAGCGTTTATCGTTTTAGATAAGGTGCTCTTATTTTTTGTTCTTTTTCAGAACGCGTTATACCAATTCTCAGTTTTGTAGGGCTTTGCTTTTCTCAGCTTGCTGAATATGCTTAGTTTTGAGCTATGGAACTCTGGCACCGCTAAAGATAAAAGTTTTGGGACTGTAGAAACACTTTTGAGGATTGGTATTAGTTAGCAAAAAATCTATAGATAGACGCTAATTGGCCTGACTGATATAGTTGGCTATTTTCGATTGAGCTTCTTGCCAATTTGATAGGGCCTTCTCGGACCATAACCAATGGAATGATAAATCAGTAGTGATGTCTTCACCATTAGTAGTATCAATCACATCCTGCCAGTAACTAGCTGCTGTTGCTAGCAACGGCAGACCCTCATCGTCTAACCCCTGCTCAGATTGCTGATGATAGGCCATGGCCAAACCCAGTCGGGCATGGAGCCTGGTTGGTGCATTTTTTAGAGAGACGTCTTGGGGTAGCTCGTGTAGGGTCAAAATCGGAATATCGTATTCTTGACCGGTGTCTAAAGCGGCCTCCCAAGTTTCGATAGCTTCTGTCCAGAAACCGCCCTCGTAGTATGCAAAGCCTAAGGCAACTTGCGCATCTAACCAGTCGGGCTTTGCCTCTAGAGCATCGCGCCATGATCTAGCCGCTTCTTCAGGCCCTATAGAACTATCTGCAAAACTCTGATTCATCAAAGTCCACTGTAGCTGCCCCTTTGAAAAGAGCAGTGAGGGATCATCGATATTGCCTAGAGCTACAACCCTCGAAAGCGCTTTGCCGTGGTCGCCAGCCGCCGCCATCTTATTGAGGGCTAAGACGGCACTTTCTGGATTACCGCTTACAATACCGCTGATTTCAACAAGATCTGGTGACACCTGGGTCGGGTTATCTGCTGCTTGGGGTGCTTGAGAAAAGACATTAAGCGGATCGCGAATGCCAACACCCGTAAGCACCACTAGAGCCAGAATACCTGCTCCTGTCAAGATTTTCTGTTGTTGGCGACCGGTTCGTTGTTGTTTTCTGTCATCGACAACAGACGTTTGAACAGGATTTTCAAGGGATTCAGAGACCGTTTCAGCAGCAGTACCACTGTAGATTGTTGTATCTTCAATATCCTGCTCAGGCGATGTGTTTTTTTTAGGAAGCTGATCGTATAAATCTAACCCTGGTGTTTCTAAGGTGTCAGGGAGTAATGCTTCATCTGCATCCTCTGGTACTACCTCATCCACATCCTCTGGGATTACCTCATCAGGGGCAGACGAAAGCTGCTCCACCAGTTCCGTCACTGTTGAGGCATCTTCTTGGTCGTAACTTAGAAGCTCCTCAAGTTCTACGGTTTCAACAACGTTATCTAGATCTACGTCTTCACCAAGACTTGTGGCTACTAAAGGTCTTTCATCAACAGCCGATGACTTGAGTGTTTCGAGGGCAGATTCGGACTCAGTTAATAGTTTGTCTAGTGCGCTGTTATGGTCGCCGGGCTTACTGGCAAGATAGCCATCAAACCCTGGCTGCATATACAGAATAGGTAATGCCCAATAGCTGTAGTTAGAATCGTGGGCTGAAATTAGCCCCTGACGAGTACGGTTTAGGCACAGGTCAATGGGGTTACCTTGTTTGAGATTACGGTACAGCAGTCGGGTAAAGGTAATGGCCACATCGTCAGGAATCCGCTCAGCCATTGCAATCACCCCGGGAATGCCTCGATTAACCAGGGCATGAGCTAGATTTTGCTCGTGCCAGCCAACTTCAGCTCCGGTACTTTGGGCATAGGCTCCCCGACAAGAATTTAAAATTGCCAGTTTGACACCATTATTCGATAGCAAACCTGCCAGGTCTTCACCGCTAATACGTTCGGTTAACCCAGTCTGACGGCTGACTAGATACAAGTCTCCACCAGCATTGCCCAGGTTGCTGTGGCCAGCATAGTGCAGTACCTGATATTGGCCATGTTCTAATGCTTGAGTCAGCTCACTACGGCCTGGCTGTTCTAAAACTGTCAGCTGTAAATCTAGCTGCTTCTCGGGTAGAACAGTGCCGTAGTCACCGCCAGATCGCATTAATTGGGGCTGCAGTTCTTTTTTTAGGTGGTTTACTTCCCGAGCAAGCTCTAAGCGATCTTGATCGTTTGGTGCCGCAATCACCATCAAAACTCTTAAGGGTTTCTCAAAGTCAGGTACTGTAGCGATGGGGCGGTCATATCCCTGACGTCGGTCTAGATGATAGCGGGAAAAGGTAACATCAGTACCCGTTCCCAACGGTCGATCACCTGCATGCAAAACTTCGCAAGGAAGCTTTTGTAGTTTGTCTCCCTTTAGCCCC
>ERZ1740070.1505-NODE-1505-length-14497-cov-6.095970_pt1 | contig 14497 bp, 10 predicted proteins | sample MGYA00581734_ERZ1740070 | MGnify/ENA primary metagenome ERZ1740070 (study PRJEB43018, sample SAMN04849744) | marine metagenome | isolation source: floating plastic debris | place: Pacific Ocean | collected 2008-09-01 | study: EMG produced TPA metagenomics...
ACAGTGATGAAAATCACAAATCTTTTATAGCTTTAGAACTCTCGCACTTCAGAGAGTTAAAGCTTGAGAGACTGCATCATGTGTATTTGCATCATGTGTATTTGCATCATGTGCATTTCGTCAGTGTGCATTTCGTCAGTGTGTAAACATAAGTTCTCAGTCATGAGGTATTGAAAATTGCCGATGCTCTCCAAGTTTTTTACGCTTGCTTCTAGCGCTGCGTTAGTGCTGGTAGTTCCGTCTTTGGCCTATGCCGATACTGTGGTGGAAAAAGTCGCCAAAACTGGGATCCTAACTGCAGGCGTACGGTTTGATGCAGTGCCTTACTCCTATATTAACGATGAGGGAGAACTTGTCGGATATTCCATCGACTTGCTCAGACTCATCGAAGCGCAGTTGGAGGCTGAGCTGGGTAAAAATATCACCGTTCAAATGGTTGATGCGAATACTGAGTCGGAACGAATTCCTTTGCTGACGAGCGGTGACATTGATATTGCCTGCGATGCTCGCTTTACCTGGGCTCGCGATCGCAGCGTTGATTTTTCCATTAGCTATTCATTATCAGGCACTCGGCTGCTCACGCGAACGGGCAGCAATATCAATACAACCGACGAATTGGCCGGGCGCAGTGTCGCTGTCTTTGAAGACTCGGTCAGCGGTGGCGTGCTGGCTCAAGTGCAGCCTGCGGCTGACTTGCTGACGGTATCGTCTGTAGATGCTGCGTTTGCCGCTTTGAATGAAGATCGGGTGGATGCGATCGCCGAAGACACGATTGTGCTCGGTGGCTGGGCCGCGCAGCGAGGGGGCGATGAGCGCTATCAGCTAGCGCTTGGGCAGCCTTTAGACCGCTATGGCGTCGCTTGCATGATGCCAACAGGAAATTCGACCTTTCGCTACATGGTGGACTATGCGATCGCCGGACTCGCCCAAGGCTACCTAGATGAGGAAGCGCGCGCTACTGCCATCATCAACAAATGGTTTGGTGAATCAGGTGTTGTTCCTTTGCCCTCTGAAAGTCTCCAAGACTTCTTTACTGGAATGCTTTACCAGCGATCAATCGTACCGCCGGTTGCTGCTGAAGCAGAGGTAGAGGCTGAAACAGAAATCACGCTGTCTACACCGCCTTCAGACAATCCACTTGAAGCTAATCAGCCTGAAACCGAGGAGTGATCGATGGAGTAATCGATATCGCAGCCTCTCAAATGATGTTGCGATAGTTAGCCTTTATTACGCAACCTTCTCTTACCTCTTCTCTAATATTCTTTCTGGCACTTCACTCTCACACTATTTCTATGAAAGTCTCTCAACAGTCTAGCTTTGTCGGTTTTCTAGTCGCGTTAGCAACCCTGGGCATTGCCAGTGTTGGCAACGCTAAGCAACCACGCCAACCGCAGGTGACTTCTACTGAATCGGCTGAAGCCGAGCCGTTATCAGTTCATCATCAGACGACTCGCTTGGATAGCTCGCCTAGCATTGAACAGCGCATGGCCAGACTGTCAGAGGCCTTTCAAAATCGAGTAGAGACGCTTCCTGATGAAGCGCAATCGGAGGTTAATCGGCAAGTTGCGCAAGGTTGGGCAGATGGCCGCCGAGGGAGTTGGCTCAACGGTCGCGATGGCGGCTGGGGAGATGGTCGAGGCGGCAGTTGGCTCAACGGTCGCCGGGGCGGCTGGGCAGATGGCCGAAGCGGCAGCTTTTTGAACTCGAATCGGTGGCGAAATGGTTGGCGCGATCGCGGTAACTTCAGAAATTGGAGAGATGGTTGGCGGCGATAGGGTCTCCTGTGTCAGATTTTTCATCATCAAAATCTCTCTAGCTTTTAAGAACAGCTTTTAACCATGAATCTAGCCACGCTGGACGCTTCCCCAACAAATCTGAGTGCTGCACCAACACCAGCTTCAGAGGCCATTAACGTATCAGAGTTTGGCCCCCTATATATGGTGGTTATTCAGCCGACGTCGTTTTGCAACCTAAACTGTGATTACTGTTATTTGCCCAATCGCCATCTCAGGCACCGGCTATCCCTAGACCTAATCGAGCCTATTTTTAGGTCAGTTTTTACCAGTCAATTTATTAAAGAAGATGTCACAATTTGCTGGCATGCTGGCGAGCCACTCGCGGCAGGCCTGGGCTTTTACGAAGCGGCATTTGCCAAGATTGAGGTATTGGCCAAGCGATATCTGCCCGAAGACATTGGCTACAACCACTCTTTTCAAAGCAACGGTTTGCTGCTCAATCAGGCCTTTTGCGATTTATTCAAGCAATACCCAGTACACGTGGGTATTAGTGTTGATGGACCTGCTTTTTTGCACGATGCCCATCGCAAAACACGCGCCGGGCTGGGTAGTCATGCGGGCGCTGTGAATGGAATTTCGCTGCTGAAGAAGAACGAGATTCCGACAAGTGCGATCGCTGTTATCACTGCCGATGCACTGGACTACCCAGACGACGTCTTTGACTTTTTTATGTCCCAGGGTATTGTTGATGTTGGCTTCAACATGGAAGAAACTGAAGGGATTAACACTCACTCTTCTTTAGACCAAACAGGCATGGAAGCCCGCTACAGAGCTTTCCTTCGTAGAATCTGGCAGCGAATTGCCACGACCGAAAATGCCTTTCAGCTGCGAGAATTTGAAGAAGTTTGCTCTCAAATCTATACAAACAATCGACTAGCCAGCACGGATATGAACCATCCGTTTAGGTTGGTCAATATCGATTATCTGGGAAATTTTTCCACCTTCGATCCAGAACTACTATCGATGCCAACAAAAGACTATGGCGATTTTACTTTAGGCAACGTAGCCGACCTGTCCTTTGAAGCGGCCTGCCAAACCCCCAAATTTAAGCGAATCTATCAAGATATGCGCTCTGGTGTTGCACAATGCCAACAAAGCTGCGAGTATTTCGGACTCTGTGGTGGCGGTGCAGGGAGCAACAAGTATTGGGAAAATGGCTCTTTTGTTTCTACAGAAACTCAAGCTTGTCGATATCGCGTTAAAGCAGTCACCGATATTGTGCTAGACAACTTAGAGCAGTCATTTGGCCTACCAAAAAGGGGGTAACTAACCAATTAAACCGTAGCCCTCTTGAGCGGGCGGTATTTTTGCTAAGTTGAAAAATACTTTGACTATGATGCCAACGCCTCATTTCAATGTTGTAGACTGCAAACCTGCTGGAGACTTCAAATATGTTTCAAACAATTGCTCGTATCAGTGCTGTCACGGTTTTATCAACAGCTGCCTTCGCTGCACTCTGTCAACCTGCCAGGGCTCAAAGCTGTACGCCCTTAAGCGTGGTGGGCTCTACAGAAACAGAGATTACTAAGACAGTTTCCCTACCGGGTCTTCTGTTCATCAACAGTAATTGGGATACAGATTTTGTGATAAGTCGGCCCTATAACTACTTTGTTGTTACCTTTGAGTCCTTAGGCGGTAACCCTTACGATATTGACGTTTTTCTTAAGTATCCAGACGATTCTTTTGATGCGTCCTACAGTGTCCGAGAGCGTAGTATTCCGGCCAATGAGCCATTTACGATTACGGCTGAGTCTCGGGTGAGTAGCGACCCTTATCAAGTCAACCTGCGTGTCGGGGGTATTACGTCGGAAGGCAATACTTACACGGCCTCCGTCTCAGGCTGTATTTAGACCGTCAATGAAGGTGTGATTATCTCAACGTTCGCAGCTACCCTGGGCTACAACCGTGAGCTTGCCGCGATAGAACGTACTATTAGCAACATCGATATTAATTTTCAGAGGTATTGTTTCTACTTCAGTTCATCAGCGCTTCGAGTGTTCTTTGCGTTTCGCTAGCGGAGAGCGGGTCGCCTTGTGCCTGCTGTAAGTCTATGGCTGTCATCAGGTCTGCCCTTGCGTTCTCTGGGTTGCCTGCTTCGGCCTGAGCTAGCCCTCTGATGATATGAGCAGTCGCAAACTCAGGCTGCTGCGCAATCGTCTCATTGAGCGAGGGCAGAATGATCGCACTCCACGCTTCACCCATTTTGGCACTTTGTTCAAAAGCGTTTGCTAGTGCTTGGCCCAACTGAGCATCCGCATTGTCTGCATCTAATTGTAAGACTTGTTCAAAATCAGCAAGGCCTTGGTTGTAGCTGTTGTTAAAGGTATGGAGATATCCTCTATGTAAATAAGCCGCTGTTAGCTGTGGATTTAAGCGAATGGCTTCATCGAAGTCGGCAAGGGCAAGGTCAAATACCTGTAGGTTGAGTAGTGCATTTCCTCTGAGGTGGTAAGCATCGGCATTCTCTGGCTCCAGGGCAATTGCCCGAGACAGCTCTCGTGAGGCTTCACCGTAATTGCCTTCCTCTAAGAAAGCTCGTGCCTGGTTCAGGTAGTCTCGCTCGTAATCAGCTGTCCTAAATCGTCGCTCTAATGTAGAAACCGCCCGAAAGCTCCCTGTGCGATAGCCGTAAACCGCAGGCACATAGCCTAGCGCCTGACGCACGTCACGATTAGTAATCGTTTGGAGAGAGCGATTCTCTTGAATAGCTTTGGTAATCGCAATCGCTAAGCCTTCACCTACACCCACATTAAATTCAACAATCCGGCCTGCTGTTGTTCCCAATCCTCCAAATCCCGAGGCTGGACCAAGCACGGCCAGGTTTTCTCTTTCCTGGGGTAGCGTATGCCGAAAGCCATAGTTGAAGACGGGCATTTGTCTTAAGTCCAGCAGGCGAAGGGCCGAATCATTGACTTCGTCATCGAGTCCATCAATGCCACCGCGATCGTCTAGATGGTAGCCAAATGTTCCTAGGGCTTCGGCTTCAGATACACCTCCAGCTGTCATGAGAGTCGCTGAGAGTTCATCAATAGGATTGGCGATTTGTCCGGCATTGCGAATGTAGAGTTCTTCTTGAATCTCGACGCTAGGAACACCTAAGCGTTCAAAAAGAGCTTTGATTTCGTTAGCAACAGACAGCATTTCGGCAGTGGGGTTACCACCTGCAACGCTGAGGGCCCTGGCATCGGCAGCATTTGCATAGAAGAGGAGGGCGTTAAAACTCAGGCGATCGCTCAAGATGGCAATGTTGGCCCGGTCAAATAAAAATCCGGAGGTTTTGAGGTTATATTCTTGGCCCAGCTGACCGTGAACAGCAATGCTAAAGGCAAGCGATCGCACATCGGCAGAGTCTGGAGTGCCCTGGTATAACAGCTTAGGATTGCGAGAGTTATCCAACAGACTATTGAGTAAATCTTGTCGCTTGGCCGTATCGCCGCCGCTGGCTACATCCAGCCATCCCTGAGCTTCTGCGTCATTTGCATCCAGGAGACGCCCAATCAGAGTAGCCTCTGTTGTTTTAAGTGCTTCGATAGGAACGCCAAAAAAGTCGAGCACTAAGCCGATGCTCAGCGTACTATCGGGAAACCCAAGGGCTTCTAACCCCTGCATCATTTCTACATCGCTGGCAGCGGCTAGCTCGCCACTTTGGCTAGCATCAACAAATTGTTTAGCAGTGTATGTTTCATTACCGGCGCTGAAAGAACAGACGAGACTGCCTGCTGTTTGCACCGCACCTAACTCTACATTGCCGATAACCTCAATGCTTGCTTGGCTTAGCGCCTGCTCAAAGCCATCGGCAATAATAAATCGATCAAGGCCAATCACATCCACTTGCCCCAACCGAAGGAATGCTTGGTATAGGCGGCTAGGCGTCCCAAAAATGCCGTATTGCGATCGCAGCGCCTGCGGCACCTGATTACGGTCCAAATAAGCCAATCCCCCTCTGACTAGGTGACCGCCAATTGCTCTATCGGTATCGCCTTCAGTAATGATAGCCACTTGATCGCTTTGACCATTAGCAGCAAGGGTTTGCTGCAGTTTTAGGGCGGTCATTACGCCCGGCACCTCGTCACCGAAAACAATCACGTCATAGTTCTGAGCATTTTCAACGGCTGGGCAGGCAGTAGGCTCAGCAGTTGATTCAGCGCTCGCTTCAGCGGTTTGTGCGCTTACAGATAGTTCGCCTATAGTTGCGATTACAGCCATCAATGGCAACGTCAGTAGAAACCCTTTCATACCAATTTATTGACTTACTAATGTATTGACTGACACTCGATCGACTCATAACCGCTTCAACCTTAAATAGGTTAGATTCTTTTCTAGGCAATCAAGCGGCTGCATACATAGCATATATTACGTGCATAGTGTAGATTTACTGATGTAGATTGACTGAGTAGCTTGCTAGCCTTCTAAACTATCAAGCCGTCTTAACATGCTTCAAAGACTGTACGTACATAATTTTAGGTGCCTAGAGAACTTTGAGCTAGCTTTGAAGGACATGCCTTCTGCCCTTTTAATTGGGAAAAACGGTGCCGGAAAATCTACCATTTTAAGTGCGTTGAAGCTGCTCAAATGCATTGGCCGGGGCGATAACAGAAATTCTCAACTCGTAAGTCCAAAAGATTTTTCAGCAGCAAGAACCGAAGTTCCTATTCGATTTGAGATTGAAGTTTTAATTCAAGAAAAACGCTATAAATATTCTGTTTCATTAGAGCTACCCGAGGGATTCAGAGAATTAAGGGTACTTGAAGAAAATCTTCAAGTTGAGGGAGAGTCTATCTATTCAAGAGAACAAGCACAAGTTACTCTTGCTGCTCAAAAACGTGCCGCCCAGTTTTTGGTAGATTGGCATCTAATCGCGCTACCCGTGATTCAGGAGCAGTCAGAAACCGACCCGCTACACATCTTTAAAACCTGGCTTGCCAGAATGATTATTTTGGCACCTGTTCCTAGCTTAATGACAGGGGAATCTCAAGAGGAGACCTTACAACCCAATCAAGATGGTTCTAATTTTAGCGAATGGTTTTCGGGATTGCTGAGTCGCTATCCAGCTGCTTATAAGCGGGTGGATAGCTATCTTCAGACGATTATGCCAGATATTAGCGACATTCAAAATGAGCTAATTGGCAGAAATGCTAAAAGCATGGTTGTACGTTTTGAAAAAAATGGTACGTACCTGAGTGTTGACTTCAAAGATCTCTCTGACGGAGAAAAATGTCTTTTCTTATGCTCTGTTGTTTTGGCTGCAAATGAGTATTATGGCCCGCTCTTTTGCGTTTGGGATGAACCAGACAACTACCTTTCGTTGGCAGAAGTTGGACATTTTGTAAAAGCACTGCGACGATCCTTTAAAGACAAAGGACAAATTTTAGCAACCTCTCATAATGAAGCAGCTATTCGCCAGTTCTCTCACGACAATACTTTTTTCTTAGATCGGAAAAGCCATTTAGAACCTACTTTGAGTCGTCTACTCAGCGATATAAACATTCAAGGTGGGCTGATTGATAATCTTATTTTAGATGAGATTTCTCTATAAATATCTCTGTAAATATTAGGCCAGAAGCATTAAACCAAATGAGATTGAACAAGTATCAAGATAGCCTTTTGGTTTTACCGGAAGATGATGCTAACCGTCAGCTCGCTGTTGGATTTTCAGTAAATCTCAATGTTAAGGAAAATGCTATTCAGGTATTGAATGAAGTAGGTGGCTGGAGTAAAGCTGTAGATTCGTTGGAAAAAACCTACAGTCACATACTGCGTAAATACACAAAAATGAGAATTGTTTTGTTGATTGACTTTGACCAGCGGGACGATCGCTTAGCTTATGTTCAGCAGCGCATTCCTGACGAGTTACGAGATAGAGTGTTTATTTTAGGCGTTCAATCTGAACCTGAAAGGCTCAAGGCCTCTTTGAGAAAAGGGCTAGAGGCAATTGGGGAGTCAATGGCAGATGACTGTGCCAATGATACAGATGAGATATGGGGGCACGTACTGCTTAACCACAATCGGGCAGAACTGGCTCGAATGATCCGCACGGTTAAGCCTTTTCTGTTGGAATAGGCAATCGTGATCGTGAATATCTCAAGGGAAATCTCACGTATTACTACTCATTCAAAAAAATACGCCTTCACAGAGCGATCGCACCTCATCCTCCAAATCTATATTCCTCTCCTTTACAACTGATAATTGACGTAAATATTCCTATGCACTACATTGTGGCACATGAAAAAGACTGAAGTTTATAGCTGGCGAGTTGCCGTTGAACTGAAGCGATCGCTTGAAGAAGCTGCCAGAGCGGAAAAGCTTAGTTTGGCTCAGCTTCTGGAGCGGATAGTTTTAGACTGGCTGGCGAAGCGAGCTGAGTCAGATGAGACAAAAGAGATGGAAGCAGACATTCAGCGGCAGCTTCATCAATTAGCAGCACAGAGCTTTGGTACTATCCGAAGCGGCGATCCAGACCTTTCCTAAGAGGCGAACCAGCGCATAAAATCTAAATTGATTTTGAACCTGACCGCATAAAAGGGTGGCGTAAATTCAGCGTCTCTCTATCACGCTGAGAGATAGTGTTGTTTCTCTGTTAGCTCAAGGGTTGACAATTGAAATTAAAAGGTTGACAATCAATCAGTAAAAGGTTGACAATTCTGAATATAGTTCCTATGTCTAAGTTAAGGGCTAGAGGGGAGAAAATCCGTACATTCATTTTGGAAAATGTGGAGCAACATCCCGACAGCATTGCTCAGGTTGCGGCAGCTGAGTTCGGTATTAGTCGCCAAGCCGTTAGCAAGCACTTAAAAAAATTAGTTGAGCAAGAGTCTTTAATCGTAAAAGGTGAAACAAGACGCAGACGCTATAAGCTTAAACCCCTCATAGAATGGACAGCCGATTTCAAAATCACGCCTGATCTGGCAGAAGATTTTGTGTGGAGTAATGAAATAGTACCCCGGCTTGGGACAGTGCCAGATAATGTCATGGATATTTGGAATTATGGTTTTACAGAAATGTTCAATAACGCTATAGATCACTCTGAAGGTAGCTTGATCAGCGTTCAGATATCAAAGTCCGCAGTAGATACAGAGATTCATCTATTCGACAATGGCATTGGTATTTTTAAGAAGATTCAAACGGAACTAGGATTGTTAGATGAACGTCATTCGGTACTTGAATTGGCGAAAGGCAAGCTGACAACCGCTCCAGACAGACATTCTGGTGAAGGAATCTTTTTTACCTCTCGCATGTTTGATGTTTTTTATATTGCGTCAGGAGATATCTATTTCTCTCATAAATTTGGTGAGCAAGAAGATTTTATTCTTGAGGGCAACCCATTTGAATCATCAGGTACTGGCATTTGGATGAAGCTTAGCAACCACACTTCTCGAACTGACAAAAAAATATTTGATCAATTTTCGTCTGGTGATGATTACGGATTTAATAAAACAGTCGTCCCAGTAAAGCTCGCTCAATATGGCAGTGACAGGCTAATTTCCAGATCTCAGGCAAAGAGACTCATCGTCAGATTTGACCGATTTAAAGCGGTCGTTCTTGATTTTGAGGATGTTGATGGTATTGGTCAGGCCTTTGCTGATGAAGTCTTTCGCGTTTTTCAAAATCAGCATCCTGACATTGAGCTAGTTCCTATCAACGCTAATGAGGATGTGATGCGGATGGTTAAGCGTGCTATATCGAATCGATAGATGACGAGACGCATTCTATTAATTGATTTCTTGACAGAGCGATCGCACCTCATCCTCCAAGTCTATATTTGTCCTTAAGTAATCACTCACCCAATCACAGCTGTAGGTCAACAAATCAAGCTGACGTATCTGTTCTAAATCCCATAGCAACACTGTTTTGTCATCACTGGCGGTCGCAATCGTTTGTCCGTCGGGGCTAAAGGCCACATTGCTAATAGCACCCCTATGCTTTTCAAAGATAGCTTGAGTGCTACCATCGGCTCCCCACAGTCGAAGAGAGTTATCGCCGCTGACCGTTGCGAGGATCTGCCCATCAGGACTGTACTTCACATCAAAAACAGCGGATGCATGTCCTGTTAGCTGAGTGGATAGGATGGCTTGGTCTGGGTCTTTTGCATCGCTTTGATCAGCGCGATTTGTTAGAAAATCTATGTCCCACAGCGTTACAGTTGTGTCACTGCTAGTTGTAGCGAGTGTCTTATTGTCGGGACTAAAAGCGACGCCGAAAAAAGGTGCCCCATTTCCTGTTAAGGAAACAAGTTCGGTGCCGTCTCGTCGCCAAATTTTAGCCTGATTATCACTGCTGACGGTGGCTAGCCGTTTCCCATCGGCACTAAAGGCCACATCCCAAACGGGAGCGCTATGCCCTCTCAAAGTACGTACCAAACTACCGTTTGCAGTCCATAGTTGAACCTTGCCGTCAATACCTGAGGTGGCCAGCAGTTCACTGTCTGGGCTAAAGGCAGCGCCCCAAATCCCACCTTGTTCTCCTGTTAAAGCAGCCATTAGAGTGTGATCAGAACCATTCCACTGCCACATCTTGACGAGCCCGTCTTCACTGGCGGTGACTAGGCGCTGACCGTCCGGGCTAAAAATAGACTTTCTAACACCTGCACTATGCTCCCGAATCGTTTCTATCAGCTGACCATTCCGTCGCCATAGTTTGACAGTGTTGTCTGTGCTGCTGGTGGCAAGCAGCTGACCATCAGGACTAAAATCAACACCCACAACTGCGCTGAGATGGCCGCTTAGCATAGTTGCTAAGGGATGATTCACTCTCCACAGCCTGATTTTCGGCTCAATGCCTGCACTTGCCAGCGTTTTACCGTCCGGACTAAAGCGGACATCGTAAACTTCAGCATCATGCCCTGAATAGGTATTTATTAAGGTGCCGTCTTTGTTCCAGAGTTTTACCGTGGTGTCACTGCTACTGGTAGCCAGTTGTTGGCCGTCGGGGCTAATGTCTAGGCCTGAGATAGCGCTGTCGTGGGCCGCAATGGTGCTAATCAGTTTTCTATTGGGCTCCCTCCTGATATCCCCTTCTGTATCCCAGTCTGTATCCCACAGCTTGACGATGCCATTCTCACTGGCGGTTGCCAGATAACTGCCATCGGCGCTAAATTCTAGCGCGCTCACTCGGCTTTTTTGACTGCCAAGTGAGGTGACCAAAGTGCCATCTACTTGCCATATCTCTACCGTGTTACTGGCATTCGCGATCACAATCATCTGCCCATCCGGGCTAAACTCGGCTTCAAAAATCGCAGACGGCTGCTCAGTTAAGGTTGATATCAGGGTGCCATCGGGTTGCCATAGCTTTAGTGTTTTGTCGCCGCTGCTGGTCACAATGGTTTGCCCATCTGGGCTAAAGTCAGCGGCCCACACCGGGCCAGTGTGTCCTACCAGGGTTGCGATTGGGGTGCCATCTATCTGCCAAAGCTTGACTGTATTGTCTTCGCTAGTCGTCAGCAGCTGCTGACCATCGGCACTAAACATAACAGTCACTAGCGGCGCGGAGTGTCCAGTTAGCGTGGTGATGAGGGTGCCATCGGGTTTCCATAGCTTAGCGGTGTTGTCTTCGCTAGCAGAGGCGATCGCACTACCATCTGGGCTAAACGCCAAGGTGCGAATAGTCCCGCCATGCCCCGAGAGCGCATTGTATTGATTCGTTTGATACACAGCGCGACGCAGAGCCGTGTGCACTTGCTGAGCAATCTTTTGTTCGGGCGTGGCGGGCTCTCCTTGACTATCGCTGCCCAAAGAACTGCCAAAAGAGCTGCCAAAAGAGCTGTCAAAAGAGAGACCGACAGCCTTTAATTGTTCAGTCGCTTCAATAGCAGCGACGAGGGCTTCTAAATCTTTTTCTGCACTGAGCAAAGCTCCTGAAGTGGTTGCGATCGCACTGACTTCTCTCAACGCCAATTCCCGATTCTGTTGCCGACTCACACCAATAAATCCAGTTAATCCGGCCAAGACGACGCCCATAACGATGAGTAGTCCTCTCTGTAGCCGAATATTCCGCTTCTCTTCGTTTTGGCGGACTGTAATCTCTTTCGCCCTAGCGATCTCCAAAGCCTGCTGCAAAGCTTTGCGATCTATCGTTTCACTGTTGGCAAGAAATCGGTAGTCTGCATCGCTCAGGCTTTTTCCTCGGCTCCAGTCTTTGGCATCCTGAAGCGCATTGCCTCGCAGCAGCCGGGACTCGTCTTTTTCGCCAGAATCTATCCACGCTTCAAAGGTTTGTGAGTAAGGGCGCAGCTGCTGTAGTCTTACCTTGACCCAGTCAAGATTGAACGCTTCAACGTAAATGTTGTTCTTGACGCTCAATAGCCCCTGTCGCTTGATGACCAACCCTGACAACAGAAGTTCTGTTTGTTCTCGGCTGTTATCTACAGCAACAGGTAATGAAGACATCAAAAGCTGTTGATAGATGGCTAGCATTCGCCCAGCTCGTGGGCCGTTAAGGTCAATGCGATCGCGTATCGTGCGCAGATGTTCAGGTTCGTCCTGTGTCTCCCAGTTTTCAATCAGTCGAGTTCTCACAAGTCCTGCTACCCAAGCCGCTGGATCCTCTGGGAAAGGTCTTACACCAGAGGCCTCTTTTGGCTGTGGCGACGACAAAATCTCTCCAGACGAAATCTCTCCAGACGAAACCTCTCCAGGCAAAGAACGCACTAGAAAACAAAGCTTCTGCGTGAGAAAAGGTTGTCCGCCTGTCCAGTCCAAAATCGCTGCTAGCACAGCGGCTGGCTCATTAATATGTCCGGCCAATCCCTGTGCTAGGGGCTGTGCCTCTTCTATCTGAAATCCCTGTAAGTCTATTGCACGGCCAATGTTAAACGGTGTTTTCTGACGATCTTGGATTAAATCTGAAGGGCTGGCAACCCCCAGTAAAACAAACGAGAGTCGATTGTATTCAGGGCGATAAGCGCGTTTGTTGTAACAGGCACGAATAAATGCGAAGAAGTCGTCTACAGAAAACGCTAGCCCTAGCGTTGTGTCGATTTCATCGAGAAAAATAACAAGATTGTCGTTTGGGAAATGCGTCAGGAGTAACGCATCAATGAATCGCCCGAGTCGTTGTGGACTAGAGAATGAAGCTAGGGCTTTCCAGCCTTCTCTAAACGCTGATAGCGAGCCCAGCTCAAAGCGCTCCCACACCAGCGCGGCAATGCTTTTGTACCACTGATCAGGAGAAAGATTGTCACTGCCAATCCCAGACATATCGAGGATCGCACAGCGATCGCCGTCCTGTTGCAGCTGGTGACTCGTCCTCACCATCAGAGAAGACTTACCCATTTGCCGAGAGGTCAGCACATAGCAAAACTCACCCGCTTTTATCGCCGCGTAGAGTTCAGTATCTGCTGAGCGCACGATGTAGCTAGCGGCATCGTTCGTTAGACTCCCGCCAACTTGATACTGATAGCCGTTCACAAGCACTCCTTATATTGCAGCTGCTATTGTACCGACTACTGTAGCTGTGACGAAAAATACAGCCGATACAGCTCACAGCTCGGAAAGGCCTGATTTCCCTTCAGCACAACCAAGCCCATACTATCTAGCTCATAAGCTAGCTGTGCCGATAGTGGCACGCCTTCTAACGCAGAGACCACTTTTTTGAAGGCCACCGCTAACTCAGGCCGGGCCTCTAGGGTTGTAATGTGCGATCGCAGATGGTCTCGATAAATGCCTGATAGGGTCGGAGCCGACTGCAAAAGATCAGGCAAACTCATCTCTCCTAAACAGAGGTAATACAAAGCTAGCTGTATCAAATAAGGATGTCCCCCGGTCATCTGCTGAAGCGGTGCTAAACATTCTAGGCCTTCTTTTCCCTGGCTCCAGCTCAAGTCATGCCTCATCGCCAAATCTTGAACTTGCGGCAGCGTAAAGGGCGGTAGCTTCAGCGGTAATCCAACATTAAATGGAGACTGGTTTACATTGAGCGGGATATAGGACTCTGTAGAGTAAGCCACCACTAATCTCAGCTTTTGCAGCTGTGTGGTTCGCTTTGATTCCTCATGCCAGGCGCGCAGCAGCGGCAAAAAAATACGGGCGATTGAAGGGTGCTCAAAAATTCGATCAACCTCATTGAGCACCATCACTAGGGGGCTATCATTCTCGGCCTCATGTTGAGCCAGCAAGTACCGCTTCAAATAAAGGCTACAGCTCGTCCCGCTGCCAATCTCTTCATCCCAATATTCATCCAGATTAGGCGACAACCCTAGCTGCTGACTCAAATTGGCACAAAACCAGCGTAAAAAGTGGGTCTGACTCTCTAAGGCCTGGTCGTTCAGCTGATGAAAATCCAGATAAACGCTGCGGTAATTTTGCTCTGCTGCGTACGCCAAAATCCTGACCAGCAAGGAGCTTTTGCCCATTTGATAGGGGGCTTTTATCCGAACCAGTCCACCAGGCGTGCTGCCTTCCTGAAATGCCAAATCTTCAATCGGTGGCCTGTCTACATATAGCGGAGAGCCCACCGGCACTGGCCCACTCGGAAACTTGAATGTAAACCGGCGCACGGTCGAAGAGGCCTCTTCAGGGCTGGGGCCAATCAGCTGCACTTCGGGCAGCGTGAGCGACCGAGCCTCCAACACTGAGCGCATATTCGCCTTACTAATCGGTTCGTCAAATACCTCCGACATAAACTGCCACAGCTCAGCCGCGACCTTCTTCAAATAGGCTGCTTCATAGTGAAACGCCCTAGCCATATCTGAATACGTCTCTCCCTCC
>ERZ1740070.1506-NODE-1506-length-14490-cov-7.159404_pt1 | contig 14490 bp, 9 predicted proteins | sample MGYA00581734_ERZ1740070 | MGnify/ENA primary metagenome ERZ1740070 (study PRJEB43018, sample SAMN04849744) | marine metagenome | isolation source: floating plastic debris | place: Pacific Ocean | collected 2008-09-01 | study: EMG produced TPA metagenomics...
AGAGAATCGTGAAGTCTGCAGCAGAGCTCGCTCTGTTGCAGGCCTGCGTGCCAATCTCACTGTCGTCCGACCTGAAAGCGTCATCAACCTCGCGAGCCCCCCCTTATCCATGGAAAAGTCGATCCTGTGGTCCACAAAGCAGCTATCAAACGCATCTAAGTGTTTAAACACAGCAAGTGGCACGACTATTCGTTATCGGTCGGAGTAGTCACGAAAATCAAGCAGCTTACTTTAGTCATGCCTGACTGCGCCCTTCGTGCCGCCGATGCGTTGTCAAAGTCTGATCGTTCGTCGCGCCGACCTCAACATAACCTCGGGCTTTCTTTTCTGTGACGAGGGCCGACATTGCGGAGACTGCCTCGATCCGTGACGTATACCAATCCACCCGATGCCGACCGCGTGTTCCGCGACGGCCCCAGACGCGCTCCACCCCGGCGACGTCAAATAACCCGTCCGTCAGTTCGACGTGGTAAAAGCGATCCATGTTCACATCGGGATCGGTCCGCGCCAGATCAATCCGCATGCTGGCCTCCCACGGTCAACGGCTCATACTCTCGGGATACACATTCGAGGCGCGGGTTCTCCTGATCGAGTCCCCATCGCCGCGCCGTGTAGAATTCGAGGGCCTTTCGCACGCGCAGCTCGAGGCACTCTCCCTCAAACCCGAACTCGATACGCACGACTCGTTTCTGTTGCTCGGTCAATTCGCGATGAGGCCTCAGCTTTAGGATCGCGCAGGTGTTCCAATTCTCGTCCTCGGGGACGTCCGACGCCTCCCGGCGGTTGACGAAGGATTTGGACGGATCGATCCGGGATGGGATGAAATCCCGGAAGTCCTGGCGCGTGTAGCACCAGGCTCGCACATGAAGCCGTACACCGTCCGAGGCGAAACGGAGTGGGGCGATCCACCGGGTTTCGGGGTCCGGATCTCGCATCGATTGATAGACGATCTCGACAGCTTCTCTCGCCAGCAGCGCGCGATAGAGTGGTCTGAAAGTCTTTACTGTCTGCATACGCTGCAGGTCTGGCAGCGTCTCGATCAAGGCCCGGTCTCGTACGCCGAGGAGCTCCTCGAGCTCGTCCGTGGAAGCCTGGCCGCACAAGCGGGTGAACCCCTCCGTGGTCAGATACCTTTTCGAGGAGGGGTCGTATCGCAACGCCTCCGCGCCAGACGCTTCCAGGTAGACCTTGAAGTCCAGCGCCGCCTGCGGATTCGAGATGCCAAACCGGTCAATGAGCGAGGCACGTGTCGCCGCTCCGTCCCAGAACAGCAGACGATCAAGGTATTCGAGGCGTTCCCGCTGGGCGTGTTTGAGGTCTTCACAGGCCATGGCCACCTCTACCTTGACTCCTAAAAACTGTCCATCTAAAAAATACACGTATAAAAATTAATGGTGCAGAAATGAAGGTACTTCACACAGCCGACTGGCATCTTGGAAAGACCTTGCGGGGCCTATCGCTTCAGGAGGATCAGGCCCACGTCCTCGATCAGATCTTCCAAACAGTCGTCGCAGAAGGGGTCGATCTCCTGATCGTCGCCGGAGACATTTACGACAAGGCCTCCCCCTCAGAGGCCGCAGTCAAACTGTACAGTGATTTCTTGGAACGGGTGTATCGGGACACCGACACAGCGATCGTCGTGATTGCTGGAAACCACGATTCCGCTCAAAGGCTAGGCACCGCCTCACGTCTCTTCGATCCAAAACGCATTCTCGTCAGGGGGCCGGTCTCGAGCGACGAGCCACCGCTCATCCTTAGTGACGGGGCAGGTCCGGTCGCGATCTCAGCCCTGCCATACGCCGAAATCTATGCCGCGCGCCGGGCCTTCGCGGACGAGGCCATACGCTCGCCAGAAGATGTGTTGCGCGCGCAGATCGGCGCTGCACGTGCGCAGGTTCCCGAAGGCGCACGCTGGATTATCGTCGCACACGCCTTTGTCACCGACTGCCAGCCAACGGACAGCGAACGCACGTTGTCAGTCGGTACGGTCGAAACCGTACCGGCGAGCATCTTTGACGGGGCCGACTATGTGGCGCTTGGGCATTTGCACCGCCCGCAGAGCGCAGGAAGCGACACGATCCGATATAGTGGTGCGCCGCTCGCCTTCGGCTTCGACGAAGCGGGCACCACAAAATCCATGACCCTCTTCGACCTGGATGCGGAAGGGCGTGTCCAGGATCTGAAGCCAATAGCCTTCCATCCGCTACGACAGGTGCGCGAGGTGCGAGGGTATCTGGCAGACCTTGTCGCCGAGGCCGAGGCGCATCCCAGCGAGGATTACATCCGTGCCATCTTGCTCGATGAGGGCGCGCTGATCGAACCTGCCGCTCAGCTACGACCGCATTTCCCGAACATCTTGCAGACGTTGCGGGAGACCACCCGCGAGTTGGTGATGACGAGCGCCGGACGGGCAACGTCCAAGCTGGATGATCCAATTGGTGTGATCGAGGAGTTCCTCGAATACGTGCGCGGGGAGGGCGCGTCGGATACGGAGCTTGGTGTGACCAAAGCCGTGCTCGACGGACCTGTCATGGAGGAGGTCGAATGAAGCCGATCCGCTTGACCATGACCGCGTTCGGACCCTACGCCGGGACCGAGGTTGTCGATTTCTCCGCGCTCGAAGCAAGCATTTTCGGGATCTATGGTGAGACCGGTGCAGGCAAGACAACGATCTTCGATGGTATCTCCTTCGCGCTCTTCGGCCAATCCTCTGGCGCGGAACGGGCTCCCGAAGACATGGTGTGCCATCACGCCCATGCCACCGATCTCACGCGGGTCGAACTCGTCTTCGATCTGGGTTCCGAACGCTATGTCGTTTGGCGCATCCCGCCCCAACAGCGGGCCGTGCGCCGCGGGTCTGGCACAACGACTCAGTCGCATGAGGCTTATCTCTTTCGCGCGACCGGCCTAGCACTCGAAGACATCACCGAGGAGAACTCAGGAGAGGTTCTCGCAGAAAAAAAGGTCGGTGCGGTCGATGCGAGGATTGAGGAACTCCTTGGATACAACGCGAAACAGTTCCGTCAAATAATCCTGCTCCCGCAGGGGGATTTCCGCCGCGTCTTGACGGCCAGCTCAGATGAACGGTCGCCCATCCTTAAGCAGCTATTCGACGTCGGACTTTATGAGACCTTCGTTGCCCAGATGAAGACGAGGGCGGCAACGCTCGCCCGACGGATCAGTGACGAAATGATCCGGAGATCGACCCTGCTCCGCGACGAGACCGAAGCGCAACTGGATGAGACCATCCGCTTAATGAGCGACGAGATTAAAACGCTCGATGGGACGATCGAGACCCAGACCAAGACATCGAAAGAACACCATAAAGCCTTCTCAGCCGGCGAGGCGCTGGCCGAACGGTTCTACGCCCTCGTGTCAGCCCGAAACAACTCTGAAGCGTTGCGCATCGAGGGCGATGCGGTGGACACCCTCCGCGCCCGGCTCAAGCGCGCGCGTGCCGCCCAAGACGTTCTGGTCTCAGAGGCAGCGTTGAGAGCCGCGCGTCGGGAGCACGCTGGCGCCAGCGAACGGGACCGGGAGGCGCAAGACAGTTTCAGCACCGCTGTCTCAGCGGCCGAGCTTGCCCAGGATACGTTGAAGCGAACCGCTGGGAAACATGCGGAACGCGAGGTCGCCCGCGCCAAGGCGTCTGAACTGCAGCGCCAGAAGGAAATCCATGACCGGTCCGCATCCCTTTTGGACGAATTGACTTCTGCGCGGGCTATGACGAGGGCGGCCGAAGAGACGGCGACCGTCGCGGCCGGCAAGAACGCTGAGACTGACACCGCTCTATCGGCCTTACGGGAATTGCAGCGTCAGCACCCGCAACATGTCGAGGCCTTGCAGAACGCCACAACAGCCCTTGCCACGCTCGAACGCGAGGAAGAAGCCCTGGGCCGGTTTGAGGCGGCCGTCACCCGGCGGGATCGGCAAGCCGAGGAGATCGAACGGTTGGCCGGAGTTCACGCGGCGTCCAACGAACGTCTCATTTCGGCAAGATCCGCCTTCGCGAATGCCGAACGTGATCTGACCGAGATTCAGTCATTGCATGTGGCACGCACGCTCACGCCTGGCGAGCCCTGTCCGGCCTGCGGCTCGCGCGAGCACCCCGACCCCGCCACTGGTGACCCCGAGCGTCGTGGTCGTCATGACGAGTTCGAGCGCGCCGGTGCGGCCCTGCGCTCCGCCGAAGACGACGAGCTTGCCGCACGGACCTCCTTGGCAGCGGCACGTGCCACACTCGAGGAACGGCAAGCTGAAGTTGATGCGCTGGCACGACCCGAGCGTGCTCGCCCGGCTCTGGTACCGTTGCTCGCCGAAGCACGAGAGACCGCCGAGCGGCTCCGGGCCGAAACCAAGTTCGCCGACCTCGACGCCAAACTGACCTCAGCCGAAACCGCCACACGGGAGGCCTATGCCGATTTCGAGGCAGCGAAGGAGGCTCTGTCAGCGGCCAAGGCCGCCGAACTCAGCGCCCAGACCGCGTACGACACGACACTCAAGGACGTTCCGGAAGCGTTGCGGGACGGTCAGGCCTTATCCCGTGCCCTACGGGCTGCGATCCATGAGCGTGATACGCTCGCTTCAGGGCACGATGCCGCCATCGATGGCGAAAAAGCAGCGGCGGTGACCCTCGCGGCGGCCGAACGGGCGGCAGCGATCGCCAAGGATCAACTTGCTAAGGCGACCGAAGTACTGTCCACCGCCCAACGCGAATTCGCAGATCAGCTCGAACAGGCCGGGCTGGACGAAGAGACCTTCCGGGACGCGAAAGCCGATACCGACCGAAGGTCCGAACTCGAGGATCAGATCGGCGGATACGACAAGAGAGTCGCGGCGAACGCCGAGCGGCTGAGAGGCCTCGAGGAGGAGATCGGCGATCGTAGCGAGTCTGATTTGCCAACGCTCCGAGCGGCGCGAGACGAGGCGCAAAGCGCCCTCGAGAAGAGCCGTGACGACAGATCCCGGCTCAAAGGACAGCTCGACAGCCGACAGGATGTGCGGCGCCAGGTTCAGGACCTCACGGTCGCAATCAACGCCCTGGAGGAAGAATACGGGCCCGTCGGCGGCCTCTCGGACCTCGTCAATGGCAACAACGAGCGCAAGGTGCGCCTCCCGGACTTCGCGATCGCGGCGATGTTTGATGAGGTGCTCGCCGCGGCCAACCAGCGCCTCGGCCCGATGTCCGATGGCCGGTACCAGCTCCTTCGGCCCGAAATCACGGGCGGCGGTCGCCAGAAACAGGGTTTGGACATCGCAGTGTTTGACGGCAACACCGAGCGCGCCCGGCCTACGAAAACCCTGTCCGGCGGGGAGGGGTTCCAGGCCTCACTCGCTCTGGCGTTAGGCCTCTCCGATGTAGTCCAGCACAACGCTGGCGGGATCAAGATGGACGCGATCTTCATCGATGAGGGATTCGGCACACTCGACGAGGATACGTTGAACACCGCGCTCGAGACGCTCTACGAGCTGACAAATGACATGCGGTTGGTCGGCCTGATCTCACACACCGAACAGGTCAAAGCCATGATTACTGAGGGCTTCGACGTCGAGGCGACACCGTCTGGCTCCCATATTCAACAACGCAATTCCACGGCTTTTACATAGGAGGTCTCAATGCCGTATTCGACAAACCCCAAGGCGCAGCACGTTTGGCATAAGGCGCGACGCGTCAAGGGAAAGAACCCCAATCTGTACCGACGTGATTCACAGGGCAACCTGATCTACAAGCCGGCATACGGCCGAAATAGTTCCATGGGTTGGCAGGTCGATCACATCCGGCCGAAGTCCAAGGGCGGATCAGATGCGCAACCCAACCTTCAAGCCCTTCAGACTGGTGCCAACAAACGCAAGTCGAACAAAACGCCGCGGCGGCAAAGCAAGCGGTACCGGAAGAGTCGTTGGTAAAGCACGGCTCGCTGGCATGAGCTAACGCGCCAGAAAGACACCGAGGCTTGCCACGGGATCTTCAGCGCCTCGAAATCGCCCGCCGGGACGGTAACGATAATGAGACCCATTATCGCCAAAGCCGCCTTAAAAGTTCGGTCGTTCCGAGGCTGCAACGCGGACAAACCCGACCTTGGTTTTCAGATCTTCGCTGGCGCAGCATGATTTCGCACACGCAGCACTCCATTCCCATTTTATGCGGCCTTGCCGCCAAATCGGTCATTGCTGCTCGTGGAAAAACCCTGGCTTGTGCAACAGCGCTTATGTAAGGACCGAGCAGGCGTCGATTCTTCCACGCAGTGAGTGGACTTGATCCTCAAATGCTGGACCGGTAGCTTATACCTATGTTGATTGGTCAGGATTATGGGAGCGGCTGCCTGTCGCTCGACGTGGAGCGTGCTGCGTCTATCCTTCAGTGCAATGCGAGAATAGTCAAAGACGGAACTGAGACTGGCCCGCGGGAAGACTTACAAGGCAGCCTGTTGGCGCATGAGGTTCTCCCGGGGCTGTTTTCGATCGGACAGCGATTAAGTTTCGCAACAAAGCATTCCTTAGAAAACGAGCTCGAAGGCGTCTTAAGCTGTTTCTTCACAGTATCTGGTCACCTCCCAGCGATCGAAGTCGGTAATCTTGCGCCAACGCAATTCAAAAATGGTCAAACGCTGACAGTATGCGCGGACGGAGCCACGGATTGCAGATCGCATCTTGAAGAGGGACATCACGGAACATTTGTGGGTTTTATGATCACAAAACAGTGGTTGTCAGAGATAGACGATGAGGACGTAAGCTTTAACGGCGTGAAGGCCCAGTTTTATAAAGGTTTGTCACAAGAAAAGGTCGTCAGTCTCCCCTCATTGGTGTCGCTCGGGGCTGAAATGCAGAACCCCTCGCTCACTGGTTATGCTAGGCAATTGTTCATTGAAGGGTGCACAATTGCTGCTGTTGCAGAGCTTGCTGCCTTTTTCTCAAACACAGATGGCCAACGGATTGGTCTGTCTGAACGAAACAGACAGCACGCGATGCAAGCCAAGGAAATCCTAGACGATCGTCTTGCAAATCCACCGTCCATGCAGGAGCTATGTTTCGAAATCGGCGCCAACCCAACGACGCTTGGAAAGAGCTTTCAGGCGGTCTTTGGTGACACAGTTTTTGGCTATTTGAAGCAACAGCAACTTGAAGCAGCTAAGCTGTTGCTGTTGGAGACCGGGCTTCCAGTAGGTGACATTGCTGCGGCGATAGGGTTTTCCAACGCCGGTGCTTTCGCAACAGCCTTTCGAAGGAAGCACGGAGTGTCACCACTGTCGCTGCGACGTAAAGGCAAGTAGAAATTTCGTCCGAAAAAGAAAAAGTTTAGCGCCGCGAACGCGCTAACGCCGCCGGCATGTCATTAATCCGACGAAAATAGTAAGCTTTTTCGGGGACGGATAATGGATAAGCACTTCGGCAGATTCCTTGTATCGATAGGGACAATATTGGCATCTGGGCCTGTTGTGGCTCAATCAACAAGCGAGTTGGCCGCAACTCAGCCCTTTGATCTGGGCACAATAATTCTGGAAGGTCGAAAGCGAGAGGAAGCTGTATTGGATGCGCCGGTGTCCGCTTCGATTGTGGACGGAGAGGACATTAGGCCTGGATCTGCAGACCCCAGCCGCGACATCGCACTACGCACGCCAAACTTCAATTTCATCGATTTTGGCTCACCCGGCTACAATTTCGCGGCGATAAGAGGCGTTGTCCCGCTTGGCACCCCTTTGAACAATCTCGACAATACGATCGGCTACTCCACCAACGGGGTACCGACATCTGGATTGGGCTTTTCGTCTCTACCGCTGGATGTTGAGCGTGTTGAGGTCCTTAGGGGTCCTCAGGGAACGCTCTTCGGTCGCAACGCTCTAGGTGGAGCGATCAATGTTGTGACGCGACAAGCGGATGGTGTTCGAGACGCCCGTCTCGGCATCGAGGTCGGTGACAATGGAAATCGTGTTGTGGATTTTGCGGCAGGTGGTTGGCTAATTGATGACACTTTGGCAGGCCGGGTGGCGCTGCGTTACCAGACGATTGATGGAGATATACCAAACCCGTTAACTGCCAGTGAAATTGGCGATGCAGAAATCGCTGCAGCCCGAGTTTCACTTGGTTTCAACCCTAACTCTGACTTTCGCGCACAGCTAACGTTTGGGTACGAGCAGGACGAGCGGGCGAACCCGCAATTTGTCCTCATTGAAAGCCCAGAGTTTCCAATTGCTGGCGATGCGTTTGAACCTTTGGAGCGGAGAGAGATCAGTCACGTATCCCTGAAGGTTGAGCGGGAGTTCGAAGCCTTCACATTCACATCGACAACTGGCTTTCAGGATATTGGTATTACAATTCGGAATGACAATACAGATTCCTTCTTATACTCAGCCTTTTTTGGCGACTTAGGGTTTCCCACACCGCCTTCAGCATTTGCCGATCCCTTAGCCGATACAACCGACCAATTTGAAGAGGAACGGATCTTCAGCCAAGAGTTTCGGCTTAACTCGACAGAAGGTAGCGCAATCGATTGGGTTGCGGGGCTTTCATACTTCCGATCAGAGTATGATCAAGATCGCGTTCAGCAAGATACGAACTTCCCGAGCCTGAATGGCGTCTATGATACACAGATTGATAGTGAAACAATCGCGATTTTTGGCGATGTAACAGTCCCGATTGGAAGCCGGTGGAACGCCTCAGCGGGCTTGAGGCTTGCCCGAGACACACAGGACTTTGCGACGACATTCGTTTCGAACGGGTTTCCAGGAACCGTGCCATTCTTTTCGCAAACAGGCACCTTTGAAGATGATTATGTGACGGGTCGTCTTGCCGTCGACTATCAGTGGAGCGACGAAGTATTGTCGTATGCTTCTATTACCCGCGGCTATGCGTCTGGTGGCTTCGAGAGATTTTCACTTGATGCATCTAATGGTAGGCCAGCTCCGCCGTTCCGACCGTCTGAGATTACTACCTATGAAATCGGCGCGAAGGCTCAGTTCCTCGGCGGAGATGTCGTTTTGACCGGAGCTGCCTTCTACAATGATGTGACAGACGGTCAAGCACTTGCTTTTGACCCCGCGACTTTTGCTGTGTTTTTCGACAATCAAGACTACGAGAGTTATGGATTTGACATTGAAGTGCAGGCCCAATTGTCATCCAGGCTCTTTGTGCGCGGCGCAGTCGGTCTCACAGAAACCGAGTTGGTCAATGTCGACCCAGCCAACGCGACAGGTGCAGTAAACGGTAACGAGGTCCCAAATTCACCCAATGTGACCGCAAGCCTTGGACTGGAGTACATTCAACCCTTAACGCTTTTTGGCACCTCTGGAGACCTTTCATTTGGGGTTGACGTCTCACATGTGGGGAGTCGCAAGGCTGACATTGCGAACTCTACCGAGCTCGACAGCTACACCTTGACCGATCTTCGGATCGGCTGGAGCCGAAGCGATTTTGAAATCTACGCCTATGGGCGCAATATCTTCGATGAGCGCCCGGTGTACTTTGCATCTGTGTTCTCGGAGAACGCCAATGCGGCAACAGTGGGACGTGGAAGGCAAATTGGTATCGGTGCAAATTGGCGTTTCTGATCCCGAACTCAAAAGCCGGAGACCTAATCGGTGTTTCCGGCCTCAACATCGTACAAGGGCTGCCGGGTTTCTTTTTCACAATCGCGATGCCGGCAGTTCTTCGAGAGCGTGGAGTCGGGCTCGACGTGGTATCGATCTCTTACATCGTTTGGCTGCCGCTCGCGCTAAAATGGCTCTGGGCACCTGCCTTTGATCTGTACCCGAGTTTGAGGCTCCGGACGCTTAGATTAGCACCCATGGCGATCGGCATAGTGTTCGCATGTCTGGCCATCTTCCGGCTGGATGGTGATGTCTTGCCGATAATGGTTCTAGCGCTTGTGAGTTCTGCGATTGGGGCATCGTTACATGTGGCGGTATCTACTGAGGTCATTCTCCGTTTTGAAGGGACCGCAAGAGCAAAGGCAAATGCAATTCAAGTCGGATCTTTGACGTTCGGCGCATTCCTCGGCAGCTCGGCACTTCTCTGGCTTGGCCAACACTTTGGCTGGACTGCGACCATTCTCTTGTCAGCTGGGTTTGTTGTGCTCACAGGCCTGACGGGATTTCTGTTTCGTCCGACATCAAGTTTTGTCGCGCCTGCAGCCGCATGCCACGTGTCATTTTTGCTAAGCAATAAACGTGTCTATGGGCTTATGACCTGCGCCGTCATCGCAGCGCTGAGTGATGGCTTCATAGGCGTCTGGCTCATCGACAATGGAGAAAGTGCTTTAGACGTGGCCTTGGCCCTTGGCTCAGTTGGAATGTTGATGATGATCCCAGCTGCGGCGCTCGCAGCGCGTATGGTGAAGTTGATAGGGTGCACGCAAACGCTCTTCATGTTGATGGCTGCCAAAGCCACGCTGTTGTTTGGTGCAGCTGCTCTGCCCTATCACAGCGCTTCAGGCTTCACCCTCGCAGTTTTGATCTTTGGCTTATCTGGAGCAATTTTAACGGCCATGTGGCAGCTTTACATGGACGAAACCAATAGTGGGTCAGCGGCTAGTGGCTTTGCTTTCATCACCTCAATTAAGGCAGGTCTGTTGATGCTGGGAGGCATTGCTGTTGGTCAACTCGGCGAGGCGACTGACGTGAGAGCGATTTTGCTATGCGCGATGGCAGGCTGCCTAGCCGCCAGCCTTCTCTCCTTGCGGATTGTGCCAAAGATATCGCGACAACTCAATTGACATATCTCAGTCGCCGTCAAATAGGCTTTCTTGCTCTAGCAACGTTTCTGTCGATTGCCGGTGCTGCTCTGGGGCTTACACCCTTTGTTGCCGCTTACAACATTTCGCTTGGTTTTTCATCACAGGATGCATCTGTCGCATCAGTCATCCAATGGTCAAGCGTCGCTGCGCTCGCAGTGGCAGTCAAATCGCTACTTTTGGGTGCGGCAACAACCCTGTCGCATCGCGTCGCTTTTCAGGTGATGAAACATCTGCGCATTCAACTCGCGCAAAAATTGGTTCACGCGCCTCTCGGTTTCGTACTGTCGAAGTCTGCGGCCGAAATTCAGAAGAATCTGGTCGAGGATGTAAACGAATTAGAAGACGCCGTTGCGCACGCGGTGCCTGAATTAGCGGTGGCAGCGTCGATCCCTATCATCTCGGCACTCTTGATTGCATTGGTTGATACTCGGCTCGCGCTTGCATCTGCTCTATTCATTCCATTTTTACTACTCGCTTATCGTGCAAGCATTCGACAGGCCGCTGATCTCGCCGGACCATACGGGCAAGCAATGTCGCTACTTCAGGCGCAAGCGATCCAGTTTGTTCGAGGCATGCGGGTGCTGCGAACTTTTTCGCACAGTGGAAGGCTCTTTGAAGGGTATGCTGAGGCCGTTGTCGGGGCCGAGCAAACCGGGAATGCCTATGCCACTGCAACCCTCTGGCCAATGGCATTTTTCTATGCCGGTGTACAATCCAACTTGCTGATCGTTCTTCCGTTAGGTTGGTATCTTTTGTCACACGGTGCCGTAACGCTGAATGAGCTCGGTTTCGTTCTTCTCGTCGCATACGGGATGAACGCACCTCTTCTTCGTATCATCTTCACGGCCGGGACTTTCTTTTTGAAGCTGCGCACAACGAGCGAACGACTGTCTGAGGTCTTGGAATGGCCCAGTCTCGTAGACGGACATGAGGATACTTTCAAAAATAGTCACACACTGGTCTTCGAGAACGTGAGTTTCTACGCTGGAGACCAGAGCATTCTGCATAATGTGTCATTCAAAGTAACCGCCGGTTCGACGCTCGCATTGGTTGGAAAATCCGGCTCTGGAAAATCGACTATCGCAAAACTGGCACTTAGATTTGATGATCCCAAGACGGGGCGTATCATAGTGGGAGATGTTGATGCAAAGTCCATCCCCATCGCAGACCTTAATAAGTGTTTCAGCGCGGTTTTTCAGGACCCATGGCTGGAAAACAAAACACTGCGTGAAAACATTATGCTTGGTCGAAAAGACGCCTCCGAAGAAGACGTGATGCGTGCAGCAAAAGCAGCCGGAGTACTGGATTTTGCACCCGATCTCGATGTGAATGTTGGTGAAGGAGGCCAAGGGCTTTCAGGCGGTGAGCGCCAAAGGGTGGCCATTGCTCGTGCCCTTCTCAAAGACGCCCCGATACTAATCCTCGATGAGCCAACCGCGTCGCTTGACGGGGTGAATGAGGATGCCGTTCTCTCCAATTTGATCGAATTCGCGAAACGAAAAACCATCATTCTCATCTCACATCGCCTCAACACAGTAAAAAGCTGCGATCAGATCGCCTTTCTTGAAAACGGATCTCTCAGCGCTCTTGGAACACATGACACCCTCTACGAGAAAAGTACTGGTTACCGTGAACTATGGACGCGACATGAGGCCGTTGAAGGGTGGCGCTTAAGACCTGGCGCACCCAAGACTATGCCCCAAAATGTATCATTGGGCGAAAGCGCAATACACGAGCACGGGTTGCGTTCAAGTTTCATTGGGCTCGTGCGTGACTTAATCCCGTCCGACATGTGGCAAACGCTCCAAAGGGCATTCGGATTTCTAGGGCTCCAAACACTCTTTTCTATCTGTCCTGTGATCATCGCTTTCGCGGCTCTCTATCCTTCTACGGTATCGTCAAAAGTTTCTCTGAGTTTAGTTTTTTTTGCGGTTTCACTAATTGCTATTCTCTGTCTACAGACGATCACGAACCGCTTTGCCTACGCAAGTCTTTGGCATGTTCAAACCGGAACCGTTGCCTCTCTTCAGCGGCGCATTGCTTCACACCTTGGTCACGTTCCAGTCGGGTATTTTTCATCGAATGCAACGGGTTCGACGGCGGCACTTGTTACGCGCCACGCGGCAGGGATTGATTTTGTAACCCCTGCGGCGCAGTTCACCCGCCTCATTGTCTGCACACTGGCCGTCTCAGTCATCCTGATGATCATAGACTGGCGCCTTGCTCTACTGGGATTTTCAACGCTTCCCTTAGCGATCTTGTTGATAATGTGGCGTGACAGTCAAAATCGAGTATTCTTCGAAAAATTGAACGAAATCAATGACAAACTTGCGTCAAAAGTCTTTTCTTTCATTGAAGGCGTTCCAACAATGCGAACGTTCAACCTTCCAGAAGAGAGCATTTTGAAATTGACGGCAGGCTTTGAGCGATGCGAGCAGGAAGCTAACACGGCCGTTAAAGCCCTCGTTCCAAGCCTTGCGATTGGATGGGCTTTTCTGGATTTAGCATTCTGTGCCGTCATCTGCCTTGCCGGCGTGCTTGCGGTCGCAGGCCAACTTGAGTCGCATCAGTTTTTCATAGCGACAATACTCGTTTTGGCTTTGTTTGCACCTTGGTCAGATCTGTTCGATTTAGCTTCTAGAGTTCAAAGCATGCGCCGCTCAACCTTCCGCATTGCTAATTTGCTGAACCAAAAAATGCTGGAAGAGCCGACATGCCCTTCAAAACCTGAAGATGCCAGTATTGAGGTGAGAAACCTTTCGTTTTCATACGGGGGGCAGTTGGTCTTCCATGATTTCAGCGCGGCCTTCGCAGCTGGAAAGATCCACGCCATAGTTGGACCATCTGGTTCCGGAAAATCTACTCTCCTAGCTCTGATGGCACGCTTTTGGGATCCAGATGCCGGACAGATCATGATCGGTGGCATTGATGTGAAGAACATCCCTGGCCCTCAACGATCTCGAATTTTGGCCGTCGTCTTGCAGGACACTTTCCTTTTTGAGATGTCGATCGAAGACAACCTCAAAATTGGCAAGCCCGACGCATCGCATGAAGAAGTAGTCACAGTTGCCAAAGCGACGTTCTGCCATGACTTCATTTCAGCACTGCCAGATGGCTATCAAACTTTGGTTGGTAACAAGACGCATTTTCTGTCTGGCGGAGAGAAACAGCGGATATCAATTGCAAGAGCCTTGTTGAAAGATGCGCCCATCGTGCTTTTAGATGAAGCCACTGCGTCTGTTGATCCGGACGGTGAATATGAGATCAGGCGATCGATAGCTGAACTTTGTGCGGGTAGAACTGTTATCCTGATCACGCACCGTAAAGAGACGCTGCGATCCGTTGATCAGATTGTCGAATTGCCAGGTTGAAATGAAATTTTGATTTAGTGATGCCTTTGGCTGTCGATCGTATTGCATGACTTTGCTCATCTGACGTTGCTACAATCGCTGTATGTTTTGGCGCGTGTCGGTGGTCGATCTGCTACAGAGTTAAATAACGCATTTGGTTTAAGCCGTGCAAACAATTCCTTAATGACCAGTGTAGCGAAACTGGCTGCAACCCGAGCTACGCTCATTGGTAGTTCCAACGTCGCTTTCTTCAACACTATCTCCGCAATCTGTGAGTTCGCCTGCCAACCGATTTTGCGGTTGCGGCGAATGTCGGCAATGCGGGCTGCGACCGCAGAATCCCGACCAGCAGCTGGATGTCGGCTTCTCTAATTGGGCGTTTGGGTCAAGCTCGTCTTCCTTATTTGTTTG
>ERZ1740070.1507-NODE-1507-length-14487-cov-9.462930_pt1 | contig 14487 bp, 7 predicted proteins | sample MGYA00581734_ERZ1740070 | MGnify/ENA primary metagenome ERZ1740070 (study PRJEB43018, sample SAMN04849744) | marine metagenome | isolation source: floating plastic debris | place: Pacific Ocean | collected 2008-09-01 | study: EMG produced TPA metagenomics...
TCAGGTATGATATCATTAGTAAACTGTCCTGGTCTACAACCCGAAAACACAAACTCATCATGAAAAACTCACATCAATATTCCGCACATATTAAAGTGCTGAAATTTGTATTAGTTCAACCATTAAATTATTGTTTGATTCCTCCTCAGTCGCAATAGAAGGATAATAACAACTTTAAAATATAATTTAAAATCAACTAATCAGTTTACAACAGCCTCCTACCTTAGGTCACATATGTGGTGTATAGATACAGCGCATGCCAGTTTCACTTCCAGACTTGTATCACGCTTATACTTGTGTATCATTGTGACTAGATGTGGAAAAGCTTTAGATTGTACCACTGTGACGTCATTGAGTAATCTTAGCGACAGAGCCCTTGTCTTTGGTGAAGTGCCAAGATTTGTGATGTATTTTAGCACAGCTGCCAGATTATACTACAAAACAAATGAATATTTTTGAGTATCAGATTATGCTTGTTGATCACAGGCCCTCAGAAAGAATTATTTTTGCTAAAAAATATAACAATAAAACCAATCATCAAGGACTGGTCACTATCGAGTAAAAATAATCACAGCAGTGCAATTCAGGGTTAACAAGGGGCTACCATAGGACTTTAGTCCAAAATAAACAAATCTGGTGAGAATCAACTCAACTTGAGACGAGTTCCTGGACATTCTGTTTTTAACCTTCCATTGGAACCATCATTAAATGATTAAATTTATTTATTATTGCGATACCAGACAATACCAAACAACGTTAATCAAGTTTCCAGTGCAATGTAAATAAATACCCTGCTGCAGCAGTCATGAAAATACCATTGTCAAGTTCAAACCCAGTACAAGGAGCACTGAACTGTCAAACTCTCACTGAACAAATTTCGACATTTTTAAAGTTTTTGTTCGATGTTCCTGATTATGGAAAAGATGCTTAGTCGTCACTATCATACTACATATTCAGCTTGAAGGATACAGACACAAGGTATACTACATAATGTATATAGCATGTCAAACCTACTTTTACAGGTTAGTGAGCTGCTCTCAGAAACTTTATTGAGCACAAAATACTACACCCATTTCTCTCTCAAACCATCACACTGATTGATCACTTCATGCAATTCTATATTACTATCAGAACAATGCATCATTCAAAATTTTGAATCGATTTTTTGAAAGGTATAAGATATCAAAAAATTTATCCGGACATCCGGTAACAGCCCTGACACATACCTTGTGAGCTGTGAAAGAAGGTAAGGCTACGAGTGCTGACATCATAACCTGGGGGTGTAATGATCTCTTCATCCAGTGAACTAATAGCAGAAATAATCCAGAAACCTACAAAATGTTATCCGAAGCATTAATAAAATATCGGTAATTTTTAATAAGTGAAGGATCGCGTTGTACAGGGTATACAGTAAAACAAGGACAGAAACCACATAGGGAGTTGAGGATAACCAGGCCCATACTGTTCTCTTTTACTTCTAGTGGTAGGATCAGAAAACTGTTATGATTCAATTTAATTTCACTCAATTGAACTTGATAAACTTTTGATGATAAACTTTTGTATTGAATTCAAATAAAATTCAGCTTTCATTCTCAATGTGTAAGATCAATTTTAAAATTTTAGTTCTAAGGTTGAGAAATACATGTAGTCATACTTTCTGTCATGTTTTTTTACAATATTCAATTTTCAATGGAAATATCACTGCTAACAGTGTTCGAAAAATAATAATGCTCTACATGGCTTTGGTCACAAATCATGACAGGAAAGTACTGGTCAACCGGAAAAGCGTGCAAGGAAATTTGACACGATGGGACTATGTAAAACACTTCATACCTATAAATAATATATCAACTAAGACAATGTCAATCCTGACAAAGGCTGCTATCAGGCATGGATTGACACCACGGCTCAGAAGGAAATGCGTATCGGACAGCAGTCTGCGACACAGGACCTAGTTTTACAATATTTACCAGATCAAAAGTGTAAAACAGAGACTACCTGTAGACCGGTCAAAATTATGCCCAGTACCCATCTTTCATCACTATTGTTTATCATTGACAGTATTGAAATTTCAGGCAAAGGTATAAAATAGATGCAATCTGATTATCAGTATCATTATCAAGGGTTTGTGAAAATTATCTTCCTTAAAACAATGAGATATAAACTAATTGCAGAGATTAACATGCTGATCGTTAAACAATTGTTTTAAATCTGTTTTACATGCATGGGGGGGCCTATGCATTCTGAAATACTCTATTGTGTGATATCATATTGGACACCAATGTTGTAGTTTTTTAAACTATGATGCAGTTTTTTGAAAAGTTTGACATTTAACATTCATTGTGCTGTAGCTGCACAAGAGACCATGAAGTACACTGGATGAAATTGTTTTATCTTTAAGTGGGTATAGGTGAGTGAACCATCATGGAGCGATACTACATGTATATCAATATTGGAAAATATGCCACACTGGTATTTCAGCCTCAGGCTTTGCAGAGTAATGTCCTAGCAAAAATCTTTGAAATTTTGATTACAACACAACCTTCAAAATGAGGTTAGATGTTTGAATTGTGAAATGTGGATCTGATGATCTATACAACACCAACATTAATTTGAAAGAATCTTGCATTGGCAGCAAAGTAGTCATACCAGAGTAGGTTGAGCAGTTACAATAACTTTAATAGTTTCCACAGCTTGAATCTGGACATCCGTAGACCGATTAGATACCAGTATAGCACCAGTATTACATGTGGCTATGTGACTGGGTGTACCACCAGCATTTATCTGAGCTCTGATAGAGCTGAGATAGGACAGCGCTGCTGATTTGCTTATAAACATGTCAGCGTCAGTATCCTGTGTCAGCAGTTCAGGGTCACCGAGCTGTGTGAAATATTTCTGTGGAAATCTCTGAAAATTGGATAAAAATCCATAATCAATCAGTCATGTTCAATATCATTCCGCTTATAGCTTTTTTTTCTCATTCAGAATAACCCTGCCTTCTCATATTCACATAGATTTAGCAAAATCTCTGTGCATCAAAACCGATCAAAACAGTCATTTTGACAAGTCATAGCAAGAATCATCAAGGTATTACCATTATGGCTTACCTCTATCCTGTGGATTTCAAAACATGTACTTCCCAAAAATATTTGCATGATGTTACATTACAGGAGTTAAACTAGGATATTTGACCTGTTTGTGTTGTATCTCCGGAGAATTCTTGAATGGTGAGTATGAGTCTAGTGATTGCAGACAGCACTTAGCCAGATCAATGAGTGACGTCTCATCAGGCATTGACAGTGTGAGTGCGGATATCAACTCTAACAGTGGTATCATCAGTAGGTTACTCTGAGGACGTCCAGAAGACGACTCCACGTATAGCTTTACTACAATCATCCAAATATTAGAAACGAATCATAGAAATTAAAGCTTTATCCATGTCCTAAATCCAAACCATAGACAATGTCAATGGCGCAAATATATTCTACCAGAACCAAGCGTCTTTAATTCCGACAAACGCTGTAAATTTTAATCGCTTATTTCAGAATAACTAATGTTCAGACCCATAAAGATAACTTTTAAGTTTTTCTTAAGGAAAGCCCTTTTTCAAAATGTTCTCAAATAAATCCAGTGCAGATGCACAGCTAAACAGGGAGAATGAGTTCAAACATAATGGGATAGAATACTGGTCACAAGGATGCAGCATCTTATCATGTCACTGCACTTTCATGCATACAAACTTATTCTCCCACGATGGACTCTGAACATGTTCTCAAAAATACATATAATCCATTCATTGCGGTATTTTTTTCTTTCATGTGAAAATGTCTGCAGCAGTCAATATGAAACTCAATCAACTGTCAATATGATAATTGAGCTTGCCATCCCAAACAGGTCATGAGATTGCCACAATCCTTTAAGCAAATTTTCACTAATTGGATAACAACCATGTAATTTATTGAGGAGGTTAACATCTTTTTAAGCTTATGAAAACTGTGATATCTCACAACCTTCCACTTGACAACTTAAATCTGCAACATTTAAAAGTTCTTAATATCTAAATTCACTTTCATGTGCAGTTTGTTCAGAGCAGGTACCATATAATTATTACAGATCTGATATGAAACTTTGTGTACTCATTATAAATAACTCATCACAAACTTGACTACACAATAAAAGTCGGCGCCTCTGATTAGTATACAGAGGAACACGACTCGTGTGCAGCGGAGTTTACAGCTTGATTACCCAGAGATAAAATGCTGGAGAGGACGTTGGCATCGCTGCTGATATGGTTACTGATCACTATCGCCAGCAGACCTCCACATCCAACAAGCAGATCCTGAAAAACAGAATCATCACAGCTGCTAATGTAAATCATTATGAATTGTCTTATCGCGGTATCAAACTTGCTGGATTATAAATAACTGAATATTAGAGCTTAGTAACAGGTGAGTATTCAGAGATTTTTGTTGAGCGGTTACGTGGATGAACAACAACACAACATAAACATAGAATTGTAGATTACTGCTAGTAGTTTATGTAATAACAAAGATTATGAACACTTGTGATGCTTCTTGGCCGTAGGAAACAAACTTGAACATCGATGCATACCAGTACATGTACCAACGTCGGTTAGTTCACAGTATGAAGAAAATCATTGTCAACCTAAAATGTGAGGATAATTACATACACAGAACACCAGATATATTACTGACCGACCTGACCTGAGGTAAGTCTAGTACAGTGATTATATTTTACTACTGATTTATGCAAATTGAGTATCTTCATCTGGGAAATCAATTTCCAACAGATTTTTTAAAACAATAGTGATTTTTAATTGCTGTCATTATTGGTCATTGGGCAAGGTCACAAGCTATGAACAAAATCCAAAATTTGACAGTACGAACTATGAAGTTGAAGCGATGAGGTTCATCGGTTTGATTGGTTAACCCAGCGCTTGAGGTTATGTTTAATTATCAGACATTGTATGGATCAGACGTAAGGGAGGGGATATGACGGAAATCCTATATCGATGACAAGGAAACTACCACAAAAACTGTATACTCCCTTGTGGCCAACGGCTTGGTATTATTATAACAATCTTCATGAGTGAGTGCACTCTGTTATGTCAATTGTTTCAATGAACCTTTAGATTTCTTTAAATTTTTTTGCAACAAACAACAATGTTGCAGTAAGATAACATATACCCTGGTAGTCCCATGCACAGTATATTAATGGATAGATGAGGCTTATAGACATCTTGACTAGGCAACGTCTGGTCTGTTTGGTATTATTGGTATCATAGGTATATGGCACAGCGATTAGAAAACTTTACTGATACCTTAGTACTTGAATTGCACACACAATCTATGCTGCTATTAGAAACTTAGTAGAGTGTACAATGACAGGCAAAGAACACTGCTAAATACTCGCAAATTAGAGAGGGAAAGATAATTTGACTTGATCCAAAAGTAGAGTAAAGCTGCTAAAATTGAATAACCTTGACTTAATTTCGGTTGAACTCACATAAATACATATTTAATTGATGTGCCAAGAGTCAAGTAAATAAACAATACGCCACTTTAATAATAGGACATTAGCATGCTCATGTCAGTTTTCAGTTCATTTTCAAATATCCTTACCGCAAAGTTAAAATTCTTGTTGATCGATTTCCATAACACAGTACTCTGATAAATGCCTGGCGATAGAACAGCCAAAGAATAAACGGTCAACCTCTGTAAAACTTTCACATTCAGCCCATTCTGAATACGTTCAACAGCTGTCCATAATATCTCCAATATCATCACATTGTATTTACTGCTCAAGTCCTGTAGAAGGTCAATAAAGCAGTGGACAAGGTTGTTGAAAGGATACTACAATTGCAGTCACGCCCATAATTCGTGGTCGCTTGTCATTGTTTGCAAAAACCTTGATGCTCAAAATCTTCCCAAAATTTTGGCAAAGCATTGTCATAACCTACGTCACCATTGGTAATCCTAGACGGCGGACCTACACAGCATGGCACATTATATCAATCAATTTCCAGCTTTGTTGTCAGCACTGGCGCCATATATTTTTACCGCTTTTTGAACGTTTTGCTCATGCCTTCCAGTGGCTATCCTAAGTTTGGCATATCTGTGACCCAACTTAGAAATATGGATGCAGGATAGATGCGCCTGCTTATGCGAGCTACATTTGCCAGCAAAAATATTAACCGGAAAGCAAAAACTCAAATTAACAAATTATTGATTTTACAAAATTGTTATTGCTTTTGAAAGTTGTTTAGCTGTAGGGGGTTATGCAGCTAAAGAAGCGAAATAAGCAGATTTCTTCTAAAAGATACAGCAGGGGCCCAAAAGCTACTTGGGAGTTCACCAATTACATATTTTAGTACACACAGATGCCAAATTTATAGGCCCCACACATATTTTCGGAGAACTTTGTGGTTTTGACCTTCTCAAAAGCACAAAAATGCCTTCGGCAAGTCTACCATTCCATACCAATTATGGCCAGCTGCATTGATGCCTTTAGCAGAAGTTCTCATATTTTGATAGGTCCGTTCAAAGATTTTGGGAATATTTCATCACCTGACATTCTTCCAATATTTCCAAAAAGTATGACGTCGTGTAATCCATGTGTGCTGCATATGACGTGCAGGTAAAAACGAGAGCAGTAGTAAGTCCAGTTCCTCGTTGAGTGCTGTCTACAAGTATTTTTTGTAACATCGGTCTGTGATAAATCAGGATGGCCTCCCACCAAACACTAAAAAGAGAGCGGAAGTCAAAAATTAATTTTGTTATGGTCTCCATGTCTCTCAGCCAATTCAAATAAAGCTTTCTTCCGCAAAGAGGTAAATAATCATGTACATATTTCACTACAGACGCCCAGGATAAGATGTGTACTCTTGTTCAAGGACGTCACCTGATTTCTAAAATGGTAATTTTCGGCAATGAGTATAATATGGGAATCAGTTTTTGGTCTACTCATCATGTATAAATATCCGTTCATTGCAAAATTTGAGATGGCGCCAACTAATCGGCTCGCCTGGTGAATCATATAAAATTGCTGTAAAAAATGAGATGGGGTCAGAAGTACCTATCAGCAGTGCAGTTCACACCGGACGGAAGGAGAAGAGATTTACTGAATGAAAAAGCCACTAAAGTCTGTACGTCTTCCGCTGCACATTCCAACACGGCTGTATACGGGTGTTTTATGGTCTGGCTGCAAAAAAACCAAGATACTTGTGATGAGTACTGACTAACGCACCAAAGATCAGCAAAGAATGCAGAATGGTAAATAGTACTTTTTATTCAACAAACAATTACGATTGGGGGGGGGGAACTTTCACATAACTATTTTTTGACGCAAAGTCACAATGCACATGGAAACTACAGAAAACTAAAATCCGCAACGCAAACGATTAATTAGATGAACAGAGCATCTTATCTTAAATTCAGTGAGGCATACATCTTTTGAAGTTTGTGAAAAGTTATAATATTTCTATTACCATTAGTAAACCTACTCTTCGCTGCAAACTTATGAGTAAATTCATCATTTTGAGACAAAATTTTGATAATGGTGATAAAAACTTTTCAGTTCAAATGAAATTGAAAAAATTAACTTAAGCTCGACACTTGGATGTAAAATTCTATGTTTCCAAAAGCTCTGCTATCTACATTGGGGGCATAAACTGAATGTATTCAAGCAAAACGGACTAGAAACTACATGTATCTCTGTTTGAGTTGACATCTCTCAGAGAGTATGTGTGCACATCCTGATGGTTCTGCTATTACTTTCCAACAATCAAGAATGATTAAAGTCTACCTGGTATCAGCAATGCATTCAGTGTTTTAAGTATTCGTTTAACTCGAAACTTCTAAAGAATTTCTGCTTCATTTTCAAAGGCTTGCCAGAAAATTGAAAAACGTCATAATATCATCATTATAGTATGGCAGTCAGCATGCATCAGCATAATCATTTTATTCATTTAAGCGATGTAAGATAGCGGGAAAGAAAGCGCTTCAACGAAAATCAATTTTAACATCCACTTGATGTTGATGTTAATTAGTTTGGCATATATATTAGAAAGTAAATTTCATCAAAATACAATCTGACGATCAACAGCTACGGTATCATCGGTTGTTGCGGCAGCGGTTTATATAGATAGGCATACGAAATGTCAGCTGCATCACATGACTGTAAGGACACAGGGTTATAGGTAACCGCCAGCTAGAACTGCTCCTGTTAGTCTAATGAACAATTTAATATTTTAAGCTGCGTCTATAAAGCTATTCATGTGGATCTGCGGAAGTTGAAAAAGTAATTTTAGGTAAGTTTTGTGTTAAATTTATTTATTTCTATGCAGGTTTAACGTTTTACTACATAGCAAGCAAGGCAATAAAATAGATTTTTTTTTCAGAAAACTGTTTTAAAACTTAGATCAAGGGATGTTGCAATTGTTTCAGTGAAAACCGACATTTATACCTAGATTAAACATTAAATTTGCAAAATTACAAGAATCGACCATTATGATTACTGGGATATACACTTTACATGTATTTTGTTTAATCCAACAATTAAAATATATGCTTCTGGGAAGGCACCACAAATGGTGTTTCATCAGCATTTTAATCGCATTTCTCAGAAAAAGATTGTGTTTAACCTCCAAAAGAAGTTGTCGGTCTTTTACTCGGCGCATCAACATTTCGTGCAGTATGATCAATAGGTCAATGCCTCATATGCCTCAAACATAACACCGCAAATATTCAATTGAACTCATCTTTTTTCCATTCCATATATAGGCAAAAAGACCCCAGAAAATCGGGCGCCACCTTATGCATCATGTTATTATGTTGAATAATGCTCTAACATAGATTTTACCGTCCACCATTTGAAGAGGCCAAATCAAACAAATTTTTATGTTTTTAACAGTATTTCACTTTCTTTTATTTGAGATTCAACAAAACACTCTCTCGCTATGCCACATGTCATATGGTTCCAGCTCAAATGCATATTTATGAGGCATCACTGTGGACTTTAATACAAAGGGGACAGGTCATTGTTGCAGTTTGCACTCACTTATTCTGGAGGCAATCCCTCGGCACACTTCATTAAAATACAATAAATCAGCACAATATTAAACTCACCAAACCACTTTACCATCTGTTTGTAACTTATTCCCCACAATGTGATGGATTAAGTCTGTGGCCGTATCCAGTAAAGCACCAATATTTCTGCATAATATATCAATAACATGACTGGCAACAAATAAGAATAATTGGGGTAGGATTTATAAATATTGAGATTAATGCCATCTGGTTCCACACAAAGTGTGAATGGACTCAAAGCTAGGAATATAATGGAAGTAATAGTGGATACATACAACTAACAAGATGAATTAGGCTCTGCGCTGACAGCTACTAAATTCACCATGTTAAAAGTTTGTGAGGTAAGTAAATATAATATTGTTTTTATGGATGAACAACTGGCACGGTGATATCTTTTATATAGCCTATAACTTGTTGCGCAGGTGAGCACATTAATTAGACATCAGAACATGGACAACTTCAGTTATGACAATACATATCCATGACAACCTCACAAACACAAAACCATGGGAACATGTGGTAGGTCTATATGTAGCAAACCTCTGATTGCTCACTACAGGGGGGGGGGATGGGTGAATTGGTATTGCTACAGCTCGTGTATGTCAAATAATTGACACAATTATAGGGCTAGAAAATTGTATGAAACTGTAACTGCCAGCATAAAAGTTGTGGTAAATTTTATGTCAGTTTTTATCTCAGTTTTTGACCAGAAAACAGGGAAGGCCATGTACTTAGTCTATTTGTGAAAGTGTGCTCAATGAGCGATAATCAATGTCAAAAAGTAATCGTACTTAGAGGGCTCCCATGTCGCATTGTGAAAAAATTCCTGCTTAGTTTTTCCATGACCTACAATCCAGTTGACTTTTCCCTGTCAACAATCTCAAACCAAAAACGAAGAACACAGTTTACTGATAGTGAATTGTAGGTTTCGAGACCTACAGCACTATAATGTTCTTTCTTGGGTTGTGTTTTAATTAGTGTAGCAGGAGAATGGATTGACCAAACCCTCTGGGTGAACCCTAATATCATATAAGACATAGAGTAAACACATACTTGGCTGCAGACACATGGAACATGAGGTGTTTCATGCAGCCCTCTAGATCCACCAGATTGTGTTTTATAAGTGATAGCATACATCTCCGGGAAGTGGCAGCAATCGTAGCATTCTCCTCACAGCATAAAATCAGCAAATAATCCAACTCTGGCACCTGATATGAAAATTATTATACAGTACATGGTTTCAATTCAATTCAGTTTGCATCGCTCATCTTATGCATTATAGTCAGCGGAAAACCTGGTCGCCTGGAAAACCCAATGGAGAAGGGGATGATATGATTGGTGATAATAGACCTAGACCATAAGGTAAAACAGTTTTGTGTTAGAGGATGATGGATGATTGTACTCATTATCACATTAAAATATGTAGGAATAGGAAGCGGATGTGTTGATCATGATAGAGTAGTGAGCCTTTGATTGAATTACACAAAATTGATGGCCGCCACTACGAGATATTTTGACAGATGACAGTGCTAAATTTTTCAGAATCTTGAGCAAATAAACTGGACAGTTTTGTAGCAAAATGATACATTTTGTGATTATTTTGGATATGCTATCATGGTCATTTCTAACATTTGACCAGAGGCATTAATATTATCGAAGTAACAATCAAGCTGTCAATTAAAAGTTTGGTAAGGGTCAAGACATTCAAAAAATTATACTCAGCACAGGAGTAACCTGAGTTAATAGCAGCTGTATATTACCACAGTAAAATTACAAGAATAAATCTGCGATAGTCTGTATAGAGAACGAGCGAAGCGGATACAACATAACTGGGTGGTGCGGTATGTCAATAGGTCAAAGTCTAGACAGCATTGTTCTACTGAGGTGTGCTTGGCAAGAATTGCAAAAAATGGCAGGTTGCTCATGGATTTCTCATCATTATAGTGAAAATTTCATTCAAAGGTGTAATTCAATTATGCCTGTGAGGTATTTAGGCATATTCAAAAACGCATGAAAACACAGTAATCACTTACACTGTGGGAAGATTGAAATCCAAGTGCAGACAACTTCTTCAACTTCTCTTCCACAATTTTCTCAAGAACATGTACAGTCTGCAAACACACATAAATCTTGCAGCTATCAATAAAAGTAGACATCACTCTTTCAGAGAGGTCTTACAAAGCTGGAAATTATGCAATAGCTGTTGACTTAGAAGCATTTCCTTTACTATCCCATGGCACCAAGTTAATTAAAGTCTAACAGACAACAGCTTGCCAGCGTTTTAGGACCACATTGAGTACAAATGCGGTGTCACTTTGCGATATTCATTACTGTAGAGTACGCCTGAATACAATCTAGTTTTTACAGCTTTGCTGCCAGTTTGGTGCAAGGTACCAGGTCAATTACACCCTTATTTAATGCAAATAAATGGCAGCAAACAAAAAGACTTTGAGGTGGCAGTTTTCATACTATTTCATGTAATGTGTCAGAGCAAATTTTAAACTTGATGCTATTTTAACAGATTAGTACAGCAATTATGATTATTTTCTATTTTAATCCATCCATACCATTTAAAATGTTTTACAATTGAAACAACACTATTGTGAGTTACATGACATGAGCCAGCTTTCATAACAATCTGTTCAATATGTGTAAATTATTTTGAACTTTGCAGAGCACAGCGGAACCAATAGAATGTACCTTGGCGATTTACAAACAAGCCAAAAGATTAGAGAAAAAGCACAAAAACTTCCATTAGATAGCCATCAATATAATGACAGAGGTAACGTCCGTATTCAACTATAGTATTCTGATTACTACAACCAGGGGTGACAGATCATCCATCGCAGCCACACCACAGTCAACGGAAAACATGACGCTGAATCTGAATGATGACTTATTCTTACAGAAGCTGGACTTTTATTTATCAGGAATCATATTACTGATGGTGTGTTTACTGGGATTATTATGTAACCTGCTTGTGGTGGTAGTACTCACTCACAGGTCTATGAGGAGCTCCACTAACTCATTCTTACTGGCACTAGCTGTCTTCGACTCTATGGTACTACTATGTACCACATTTCTCATTTGTTTTCCACCGTTATCAAGTATATACAGCAGTTTGATATTTCCACACATCGTCGCATATATTTACCCGCTCGCTCTTCTAGCACAAACTTGCACTATTTGGATAACAGTTTCGTTCACTGTAGAGCGCTACATAGCTGTGACACACCCTCTGAAGGCATCCAGCATGTGTACAATTAAGAGAGCTAGACTCACAACAGCATTAGTCGTAACTATATCGGTAATTTATAACATTAGTCGCTGGTTCGAATACCGCAGCGTTAAAGTCTACCAGACAGATGAACTCAACAACACAGCACCAGTTCTGATTCCAAACACAAGACTACCAAAATTTCAAGTCATGCCCACACAGCTGGAGCAAAATAAAATATACGAAACCACATATTTCTCAGTATTATACCTGACAGTCATGTGTATAATACCTATTCTTTTACTGGGAACGCTGAACACGTTTCTTATAGTGGCCGTAAAGCGCAGCCAGAAAGAGAGAAGAAACATGAGTAACCATAATACATCTAAGGAGAACAACATTACTATAATGCTTGTTTCAGTCGTAGTGGTGTTCATAATATGTCAGGTGAGTACATAAGACATGAACATTTAGTATTCATTGGTGCTGTCTGTTAAGAAAAAAAAGGAATCACAAACAAAATAAAATAGAGCCAGAGTAAGGCATTGGAGAAGTGTGTTTAGCAGTTAAACAAGACTAGTTTAGATATTTGGATAGGGTTGGCAATTTAGTATTCAGTGTGGTGTTTTTGTTCTGGAGTTTTGTATTTTACTAATTGAGTTTCGAACGCTCATCCCTCACTTTTGTACATCTTCAAATTCTGACATAAAAAAAACAGCAAGGCATCAAATCTATTGAGTTGAACCAAATCGAAAATTCTAGATACCCCATACCCCAAATCTTATATGATCCCATGCATTCAACCATTTCCACTGAGGTGGATTAAGTAGGCCTACATATTGATTACCGTTTGTTTCTGTTTTACTTACAAACATACATGAAATACCTAACAAACATACCAAACACTTCCGGTACTACCATATTTATCTTATAGGAACTACACAGAATTGTCAGACCCTTTCAAAAGGATAGGCAACTCCTAAAGATGTTAACACTTTTTTCTCTATTACAGGTCCCAGCATTGGTCTATAGTGTTGCATATGGAATTAAAAAACAACTAGTGATCACAAGCCAGCCCTGGCAGATTCTATCATTATTCAGGAACTTCACAGTTACACTAAATAGTGCAGTAAACTTCATTCTTTACTGCGCATTTGGACAAAAGTTCAGAAGAGTTTTTCTGCGTATATTCTGTAAAAAGTGGGCCAAAGACCATTACAGAAGTGTTTCAGAAAGAACAGCATTCACTACTAATGGCAGCTCAACTGCGCATGTGCCTATGATTGACAAGAACAGCAACTCCACCAAATACACACACGCTGTAGGTAACGGTGATGCAGTTTTGTAGCTTTATGAATCTCTCCATCCTAATGGCAATCACGTGAGCTGGACTTAAAATTTCATATAATAAATTACGAAAGTGAAGGTTGATCCTTTGCACTTTTGTTTACCAACAGAAACGTACCGGTGTTTGCGTACACTGGCGGATTATTTTTGTTTTCACGCTTCAGAATGTGTGTTGTACTTTTATTTTGAAATAAACTCTCAAAACAGTCTCAAGATTGCTGCATCAAATTAATATCACCCTACTCACTAAATGTGAAAAATTCCACAATTCTAAATTGCTATAACAGAGGAGTTCTACCAAACCCAGGATAGTAATAGACTGTATTTGAAGCTTGATTTCAACAATTTATATTGCTTTTTCTATTAAATACAGAAACTAATTGACTAGCTGTTTGTGGGTTGATGAATTCTGCGATCGAACCAGATATGACCTTCAAAGATTAACTCAACCTCAACCATTATGCAGTGCCTTTAAAAAATATGAGCAAATGCGTGTGAATAAGACAGCCACTCGGGCACATGAAGAGTTGAGTGTTGACTAGAATTGATTGCGCAGGTGGGATTGAGCTTCGCAGATGTGTATGTTTATCGGTGTGCGCCAAGTAGACCTTATCCTGTAGCCTCTTGAAGAAACTTGAGCCTTCATGCTCCCAAAAACCTGCTGAATTTGCCTTCCAAGTCAATCTCATTTTTCAGCTTCTAGTGCTACATGGTTTGTTATTTTTTTTCTTTGAAACAGATGGGTATGCGTATTGCGACACTTCAGCAGGACTCGGAGTTATCTTCTGTTGCACTAAGAGCAGATAACTACTGTGT
>ERZ1740070.1508-NODE-1508-length-14485-cov-9.802911_pt1 | contig 14485 bp, 8 predicted proteins | sample MGYA00581734_ERZ1740070 | MGnify/ENA primary metagenome ERZ1740070 (study PRJEB43018, sample SAMN04849744) | marine metagenome | isolation source: floating plastic debris | place: Pacific Ocean | collected 2008-09-01 | study: EMG produced TPA metagenomics...
CTTCAATGATAAGACCCCTAATCTTCAATCTTCATGAAAATACGTGGGGAGCCCCAATGAGCTTTTCTATGCTATCCCGAAACTCTAATATGCAAGAAAAGTTTGTACGCTGCCCTGCATAATATGTGCACACATATACATAGTTTTTATATAACTTGTAAATATGTGTTGTTTGCCAGATTTTTGTGATCTTTCACTACATAAATTGTGAACTGTGTCCATGTCTTTGCTCCAGATATAACCCTAGCCGCAGGAAAAATTTAAAATGTATTTATCTCTTTTCATTGGAAAAAATGAATGATACTGTCAGGAGTTGTCCCTTCTTTGATAATGAGTAGATAATTCTGACTTCGAAGAAACAATTAGATAAATCAATAATTATTTCCTGGGGTCTGACCTGGTGTACTCCCTGTGCCACCAAAAGGCAGCAGGTACAGGCTTGTACCTCTTTGATTCGAAGATAAATCTACCGCTGTCTGTTTTTAGTTCAATCACTCCTGAAACTTTACAAAAGAGAGACAAGGAGGCATATGAGAAGCTTATGAAGAAGACAAATGGATCACCACCTGCAGTGTTATACTTCAACAAGGGTTTGTAATGATGTCTAGGTAAGGTTCAATTCTCCGTTTTCTGAATTATGGATATGTGGTGTGTACAAGATACTGTGCATTTTATGTTTGATACCGGTTTCAAACTTGTCAACGATTCCACTGCAATTTTTTCTGGAATTTTTGATCTGAGCATGTCAATTGTGCCCAGTTCAGTCATCTTTTGCGGTAATTCATTGCTGTTGTTGTTTTTTACTCCATTATTTCTGTACCAAATCAAAAGGCAGCTCTCTGTTAATTTGTTTTGTACGACCTGTTTTATATCTATTTACATTATACTGTAACCAAAGCTTTTGACCAGCATAGGGTATAGTTATTTTGAACCTGGTCACTCAATAATGCTCACTAGGAGAGTAGTATGGATTGTTACCCAGACAGCCAGTAACTATGCAGACCAATGGACTTCATTGTGCAGACTCTAATCGTAATTTTGAATTTTTTATTGATTTTTTTTCATTATATTTAGGAACATTTTAGGTATGAAGAATATACATGAGTCAAAAAAAACTATTTAAACCAACTAACTCGCAATCCTGGATTTTCAAACTCTTAAAAAAAAACAAATAACAGGATAATATGGGAAATATTGAACGTGACTTCTCTCAGTGCTATAAGGATTCATCTATGTGTATTATGGAATCTATAAGTTGTGTACTAATATTCCTCATTATCCTCTTCTTCTCCATCATCAAGCACAACACAGTCACTTATTGCTGACAGATGACTAGATATACTGATATCACTAGCATCTCGCTCCAGTGACGGCAGTGCAAAGCTTACCTTCTTCTTAGCTTTATATGTCAGAGCCAGAACACTGGAATAATTGTCAAAAAACTTTTGCCGAAGAGTGTTCTTCTTGGCCTTAGTGTCCAAACGACCATCTTGATCATTGTTCATCTTTGGCTGCTTTGGTCTAGCGTCTAGATGGTTGCTACTGGCTTTGGAAAGACTAGATTTGAGGATTGATGGACTAGCGGAGGTAATAATTATCTCCGGTGATAGGCCATTACCGTTGAGAACTGTTCTATTGTATTTAGTTTCATCCATGCTGTGACTTTTTACGACTTTGCTTCTGGGTCCGTGACCATTTGCTAATGTCATGTGCCCGTTCACTGGCTTTGTTGATGAGCCATTCCAGTTGGTTGTCATAGACTGCGTCCCACTTGATGTAGGTTTGTCTGTACTGTCTGTAGACCCAGTAGACTGGGGAATACTAACAGTCAGCATGTCATCTTGATTCTCTTCAGCACACTCGGGCAGACAAGATGAGGAGGGAGCCGGACCTCCCAGGTACAGCTGATTAGCCAGACTCAGTCCCATCTTCATCCTCTCCGGAGCGGACTGAGACGGAGGCAGTCGTTTAGCTCTGGACAGGACGTGTGATGGACTGTTGTTTGCGGATGGTTTTATCACAAGGCTCGGAGGAGGGCTGGGATACCTCGATGGTTTGCGTGGTTGCATCATTTGAGCTATTGGAGATAAGAGGACACAACCCCTTAGATGATGCTTCACCTTGCAAAACAAAAGTGAAGCTGACAAATTAAAACACTGCTGATGAAAAACAAAACTAATACTAAACAATCATAGGGATAGCTGACCGTAAGATCAATGAAAAACTGTGTGGTTTGTTATTTTCTCGTGGTAGGCCTGAAAGTTCAATCCCAACACTATTAGCAGTATACAGTTATTGTAGGGCAGACATTGAAGTTGACAACTCTGTAATGATGATTGTGAAAAATTGTGTCAGCGAAGTTCCTACACCAGTGAATACTGAATGTTTGATATTCTGAAGATTTGTCACCATAGCTCAAATAGTTATATACATTGGTGGTCCTCTGACAAATTACAATGTATACCCAAATTTACCCTTACATGGTAATACACTACCAGGTAGTACATAGCAAAGTGAAGCAACTGTATAAATCAATGTTGTGATTTACAATTCACTACAATATTTAAAGCAAATAATAACGCTTGGTCAATATTGGAAAGCCAGATTGCAACTTGAGAAGCTTTAAGTGTTTGCTCTACAACAAATGGAAAATGAGAAAGAAATAGTTTGCTTACCTCAAAAACAAGTGCACTCGGAAAGAGACAACACCAATAACAACAGGTTTGTCTTAAACCATGAGAAAAAAAGCTTGTTACAACATCGGGTTTTTGCTGTTAGAAACCTTCTGCCATCTTTGATGAAACAAAGGACTTGTGGTATAAATTACAAAAAACGTTGAATAAGTGAATGAATAGTTTGGTATATATTTTGTAGGATACTAATCAATAGCAATAATCTAAAATTGGCATTGATTAGACAGTAAGCTAAGATAGCTTGGGAAAAATGACCGTTGTATAACGTACGATAACCTAATATAGGCTGGTACTTGGCCTCTTCCTAGTACATGCATGTTGTTACAGTGCTCACGAGCTCCATACTTTTATCAAAGTTTTTGGTTAACACCCTACATCAAACAGGACATGGGTTGAGTAGTCTCGCTAGTCAATACCACTAAATTAATTAGCATCTTTGATTCAGCAATGGTACGTTAGTCAGTGATACATAATATATGGATTTTGTGGACTTGTCAAGTAGCGACTGTACCCACTTTCAATGCTGACACATCATTTCATATTACTTGTCCCGACAACCCTGCGAGTGATGGGGTAATTATCCACAAGTTACTTCAATGAGGGTAAAATGATACAATAAAGAAGGGTCCAAGTATTTAGCCTACCTCAACTAGGGATAAATTTTATACAGAAATAAAGAATATTCATGGTTAAAGGAAAACGATCACAACATTGAGGTACTGAAAAAAAACTGATTGCCGTTACATTATTACAACAAGGGTAAATTTCACAACATACAGTGTAACAGCTTTGATATCACTTTATTCCACATATTTGTGCAGGTGCAGTAAAAAGCTAAGTCCATATTTTGTGTAGGTGCAATGAAAGCGTTAAAATTTGGACATGAATGATTTGGCTATGACTTTGGTGAGGCATGGTTCACATCGGCTCTTGTCTGCATGGCAAACACTTGATAGGATATTGTACATGTAGTAGCAGGAGGAAGGATTAGCTGTTCCTCTTACAGGCTGCAGCTGTAGTTTTTACCTGCTGTAGTAATCCCTCAGCAGCTTTTGCTCGTTCTCTCTCCTCTTGTAGCTGCTTCTCCAGACATTCTATCTTCTGCTTAAATTGACTCTGAAAAAAAGTCATCAGAAAATGAACCATAAAAATCATAGTTGTAATAAAGATACATACAATTTTGTATATGTATCTGTCACGTTTAGTTTATTTACTCAATATCCACTGCTACTGCCTTCTGATGAGAAATCATTTCCTTTTCAATCACAAGATAAAGACCTGTCTGTTTTTATGTGGTGGGAGTCTTGTGCATTGTAAAAACGGAAGTAACTGCACATTTTGCCTCAGACTGTGTATTAGTTATAGGCATTTTTTATAATATTAGCCAGCATCCATCATGCCGACATGAATGTCCAAGCACAAGAATTATAACCAAGTAAACATGTAACGTATACATGTTATGTATCTGAAGTGTATGTGCTTAGAGTGTTTAGAGTATTAGCCGCGTACGTCATTAAAGATATACCTCCCCAATCAGATACAAAATTGTTTATGTGGGCAGCCGATAATGGGCTAGGGTTTGCTGTCTGTGATGCTCACACCATTCTAACACCTTTATCACCTTTGATCAGGCACGATAATGCACGTGGATAGAACATTTACCCAATGCCTAATTATATTACACGAGAATGACTTGAGGAAAGGTTCATGGCAAGGAGTACAGCACTCATCGCTAAATTAGCAATAAACAATTTCCTATGCTAAGATTTAAGTACCTAGCTCATCATTTCACTTGCTGCCAAAATTATTTATATCAATTAGAGGAGTTCATTGATTGGTTACGGATATCAGGTCTTTAAAGCAGGTAGTTTGAGCTGCACATGTAGACACTCCTCCCCCTGGAGTTAATTTTCAGATGTACTCACCTGTATGGCCTGCACCTGAACATAACACCCAAATCAAATCAACCTTTGTGGCAGACAACCTTGTCCAGCAACCTGGTTCCATGCAGTTTGTTTGGATTTTCAGTGCATTAATTGTTACTAATTTGACGACTACAAAATTGTTACCCTCTTTTACCTTGCAGCAAGGACACAAATGGGAAAAGGGTAGAATTGAAGAATGAAGAGTTTAAAGAAAGCCAAATTCAGATCAAATCCACTAACATCAACCGACAGTTCATGGCAAGGCAATACTACAGGTTGTGACAGTCCAGTAAGAGATATAATTTTCAAAGCCAAAGCAAACAACCTCACTGCATTATTTTTGCGAAATGTCAAGGGAAAGGATAGGGCATTAGTATTTATTTCCGTCACTTTGATTCCACCCTTGCACAATGTATGTAATGCCATCATAGTTCAAGTAAGTTGCTATCAAACCACTAGGTGGTTCTCTGTTTATAATACATTCGTATACATGTATCCGTGATAACAATCTTGACCCAACGGAGGGAAACTTTTATTGGAATTTAAATTTCGTTAGTAGCGAATTAGCTAACTTTAAATTCTGCTTACCCAAAGGTTTTTGCACATCTTTCATTTATAGCTTTTATAATTAAAATTCAAAATATGTCAATTTGACGACTCTGACTCAGGTCGCTAAATCGAATACCGTGCATATTTTGATCGTGTGGGGTACTCGAGTCGAGTGGTCGGGAGGGCGGTATTTCTAAGTGTAGCTAATGAGCCTCGCCAATGCACTAGCAGCTCATGCTTTACTTACATCTTTCATAGTTAGTATCTACGAGTCCAAACTCGAACTCTCACACTACCGTCATCTGACTATCAATAGTATTCAATTTTTTTTTAAATTAGTAAAAGTAAACATGCTGTTGCATGTGCAGCAATGGTTTGATTGGCAGTCATCAGTTCGGACATAAAACTGAAAATCTTTGGGGCATATTGTAACTGTTGTTGTGTTGTGTTCATTAGAATTAAAGAGAAATCTGAACCTTCAATGGCCCTCACCTGTATTTCTTGTGGGAGTCTGTTGATGTGTTTGGCTATCATACTATCATTGCTTATTTCATTGTGAGTGGCTAACTGCTGTTCTCTTTTATCTTCTTCCATAGCTCTCGCTGCTGAGGTGGCTGTCGAAGAGCTGCGTCTGTGTTTTCTGTCTCCCCTGCTGCTGACGTTTGTTTGACTGCTGCCGCTTCCTTCGCTCTCCTCATGGTCATTAATGGCCTCAAGTAAAGAGCGTAATAAATTATTTTTCATTGTCAAACTATTGATGTCGTCTTGCAGGTTCCGCTCCATTTTATACATATCACTGCGCAGCAATGCTATTTCAGTCTCATATGTCAGAATCTTTTGTTCGCTCTCTGTCAAGTTATTCACTAGCTTTGCTGCAGAAAACAAAAGGAAGGAAAAACTTTCACTTGTAGGTTCAACTCATCCTAATGGATTGTCATCACAACCATTACTATGCATGCTGGTACGCTTCACACAAGGAAAATGTCACTGTTCATGTTCATGTTCATCAAATTGACGGAACCTTTGGCACTTTTAAGTTTTGGAAATTTTATCATGTTTTGACAGAGATGAAGTATGCTTATTTTTGAATGATTAAAATTAATGGTTAAGATTTTTGTTAGAGAAAAATTGCAATTCAGAACACCCAGCTAAACGCTACAAACTATTTTTATTGGAGAAAGGGTTTGTTCAATGCATTGATTATTGTTTCTTAAAATAAAAGCCAATTACCATTTTATTAAATCATTGGTAATAGTGAAACACTTTACCCCGGATGAAAGCATGAGTTTTCTCTCCATGACAGGAAATTAGCTCAATCGAGATCCCAGCTTATGAAAAATTGATAGCTGCTACTGTGCGTGACCGGTCGTAACAATCACCCCCGACATTGTCAATTTTAGATTTCAGGAACTACTTACAGGCCCTACTTTGTTATGGATGTTTGAATCATTGGAAGAAAGTTTTTTTTTAAAATGTCACATTTTTGTTCAACAACTTTTCTGACCAGTCAAGGGGATTTCAAAGGACATAAAAAGCGAAGATTATTTTTATGTTTACGTGTTTTATGATAGTCCCGAAAACATGAAGTTCTCACTTCTCGTAAAAATAAGGGCTGAGCTAACATTATTGTTTCCATTCAGCAATGCCATGCCAAGAAAAATTATATGTACATGAACATTATCATGATCCAAAAATAAAGACTGTATTGGCACAAAATATGTTGGTCCCCTGGTGAATATAGTTAGGCATGGTAATTGACCTTCTGACAGCGAAGAACAGCAGCATTTTATACTAATCCCCTTTGTCGACGGCATTCTGAGAATTAATGTCTGCAGCTATACTTCTACAGTCTGCTAAGTGTAACTTGAATATAATATTTATGTACGTACTAAGGTTGAATTGATAATATTTTGATGGTTCTCTTATTGAGAAGCTCATTAATGTTTATCCCTCAAGATCCTGCAATCTGGTATTGAGAAATGATCAGTTGGAACATGCAGAAACATATACCAGTGGTAGCAGCTCAGATGTAGAACACAATCAAGGGTAATCGGCTTTTAAAATCAGGGTGGAGTTATCTGTGAACTGTGTTTGAGAGCTGCGTGGTTGATGTTAATGTCGACCGAAGTTCCATATCATTTATTAAAGTAGAAATTTATGGTCTTAATGTCAATGGTTGCATGGCGGGTTATAATGATTTTCTCTCTGCCAGCATGACATTGAATGCTGCCAATCTAACAAAAATATCATTCCCATGCAAACATTCGTACACATATTTCAGCTATAATGGAGATTCCAGATGTCTAAATTTTGATTCTCTAGCCATATACGATATATATACACTAAGCGGTGAAAAACAGACGATCACTTACCTATGTCAGGTTTAGATTTACGATAGTAGTTGAGTTCTGTGATAAGACGAGTATTCTCACTCTCTATCTCGTTATATTTCTGCTGCTGCTCTTTTCCTCCCTCTGTTGTCGACTGCTTGTCTAATTTATCTAATAACAGAGAGTTTTCTTTTTCTAGAGTGTCCAATCTGCTCAGCATCTTATCAGTATTATTTGTTGTCTCCTGGGATTGTGCCCGGCTATTAGATGGTGATTGTAGTCTCTGATTTTCTTTTAATAGCCTATCATTATCTCTTTCTAGCTGTTGCAGTTTGTCTTTCAAAATATCAGCTTCTTGTTGCACGATGTCAAGCTGCTTTTTTGTATCCAGGGATTCACCATCGATTGATATGGCACGCCTGAATTGGTCTCTTCGTGGTGATTTTCCTTTCGTTTCTTCGCGTAACCTTTTGTAATCATTGTCACGGTCTTGGAGTTGTTTTCTCAGGTCATCAATCTCCTGAGTCATGAGTTCAAACTTCGTCTCGTAATATATTGAGTTCTTGTTCATAGATAGAGGCCCTTCATGCTGCTCATCATGTAGCAATGTCAGTTTCTGCTGAAGAGATTTTATCTAGAGAACGAGGAACATAAAAAAGCATCTAAAATGATGAAAAGCAAGCTTATGCAGAGTTGATAACATGGTATTGGCCGTCCTTACTCGAGAACTGGCAACTTGGTCACTAACACAGACTGCTTACTTAAACACTAGTTGGACAAAGATAGCTCCAAAAACTAAAAATTGGTTTTTGTTATGAACTGTGCAGCAATCATGAAAACAACAGTGTAATGCGCCGGAGGTATATAAAGATATTCTTTTTGCAAATTTAACTGACTTCAATAGGATGTATTTATTGCGAGGGGGGGTTTGAATAGAATATAATTATCCCGAGGGTTTTCAATAGAATATATTTATTCCGAGGATTTTCAATAGAATTTTGGGAGGATTTTACCCTTAGCTGACTTTTCTTGAACAAACTCTTAATTTGATGCCTCCTTCCATTGGAGTAGTTGGAAATAATAAGATTATACTTGGTAACCTCGACCCCTTCCACCACAGATCAAAAACGCTTTTGTTTTCAATGTATGTACCAAAACTCAAAACCTAAGAAACAATATGTATCACATTTCCTAAACAAACAGGGCATTATCCACATATCTTACTACAATCACACTACATTATATCATAAAGTGAATAGGCAGTTTGGCATGCCATCTATCACTTAGTCGTGAATCTGGAATTCTAATGTACTGCTAATGACAGCTTAACAGCGCCCAATTCTTCTCTGATGATTGGCATGGATTTTTACTTCTTTTAGAACAGGGTACTTAATTGGATTAATGTCAATTAATTAGCGGTAGGATATAGCCCTAACATTTCTCATTTTCTGGCTCTGCTAAATAATGCTGCAGGTATGTTTATGAACATTTGAACGGGTCAGCATTCTGCATCCGGCAAACAGCCAAAGCTCATTCAGGGTCTATAAGAATGAAAACCATGCCAATGAAGTACAAAAAAATTAAGTGGTCACAACTTTCGATGGCCTTTTCCAGATTCAAGTCAAGAGAGTGGTATGTTTTGTTTTTCAGGGTTGTCTTACCCTTTTCTAACAATTTTTAATACATGTATTTGTTTCAGTTTCGTGAATTGCTGAATCTCATCTCTACATATATGAGATAAGACAGTTAGTAAAGACCTACCTGTGTCTTTAGTGTGTCAATATCATGATGCAGTTTGTCATTGTTTCGCCTCAGTTCAACGTTTTCTAGCTGTATGACCTCAGTTTGGATCTGGTCGCTGGTAAGTTTAGCGCCTGTAGCCACTGCTCCTTTGTTGTTTGCTGCCTGAGAAAGCTTCTTTAGCTGCTTAGTCAGAGCCTCATTTTCATGTTCTATGTCTCTCAGTCGCTTCCTAAACATCTTTGCCTCTTCCTCTGCTTGCAGCAGTTGCTCTTTTATGTCATTCTCCCTCTCAATACTTGCTTCTAGGTTACTTTTCAACGTTTCAAGGTCTGCTGAGCTACCCTGACGCACCAACGCCATCTATCAATTAAAGATGTGACTTAGCCTCGAAGAAATGAGTATCCAACCAGCAGGGTACATTCAATGCTGTTAAGTACACTCAACACTTGCTCCCAATCATACTCAGGATATCTCTACTCACGCTACGATCAACATCATTGATTAGAGTGTATGAACCTAGTCAAGTTTCCAATTTTCTGCTTTACATGCCCTAAAGGCAGATATTTTAATTTGATTGAAGAAATAGGAGTTGGTAAGAGCAGAAAATTCAATCAAACGCCCTCAAGATTTTAATAAGATCATGACACAGTTTTATATCAAGCATCATTAAGGATGTTATCAGCTCTAATCCATCGATTTCTTGTAGTACAAAGAAAATACATGGTATGTGTAACATGTATATTGGACATTGGCAGCGTCTGTGCTAGATGAAGATGGCATAGGTGATTTGAACAGCAGAAGCACTGCTAAAAAACTTCAAATGTGTATGATTATTCTATGTTCTAATTTCTAAATGAAATAAAATGGATCAAATGTAGCTGTTAATGACCAACCCTCAATCTCTGTGTTTTGTTATAAACTATCTCTTTGCAAAATCTGCAGCACCCTGAATTGTGCTAGAATTTCCTGATGTCAATAGTTTATTATTGACCTCTTTCTCCACCCACAAATCTCTTGGGAAGTCAAACATACAATAACTCAATAGTTATGAAGTTTGAACATAATTGCATGCGATGTTAATGTTGCAATAACAATGCTCCAAAATGGTGTTAGATACGTTTTAATCCGTTCTAAGTCATTAGCACCAGGCAGTAATCAAACCAAACCTCAATAATATATGAATAAGGTAAAGAAGGTTTACAAACAGATTTACAAGGGAAAGACTGAAGCAGTGTATACGTATAATTTTTTTTGCGGTCATCACACGATGATCCTAGCAAATACTATTGTCTTACCATTGGTTTCAAGGTGGCTACATCGGATCCACCATTCATCTAAAAGCAATTTAATGAACAGGGTCATCACTCATTAAATAATAAAACATGCTTCTATACAGCAAACAATTAAAGCTTCAGCAGGCTTTAGCAGTGTTGGAAAATATAAGATATTTTACAGCTGCAGCCGCTAGCTACGGAATTGAGTAAATTATTTATGCTACATGAAAGGTCGTCCGTGCTATTGTAGAAGGAAATTGTGATGTCAAAAACTTTCAGCAGTATTTTGGGCTGCTACTATGTTTGGCTTTGCTGCCCATGAGGACTAGATTTGAACGGGATGTGCAAAAGTTCATCCTTCCCAGTCGATGCTAATTATGGAAATGAGCAGGTGAAAGGTGTGAGTGGTTAGCCAGTCTAGTAATGAATAAAATAGCTTGCTGAGAATAAAAATACTCGATAATCAGAGATCAATCCCCCTAAACAGCCGCAGACAAGCAAAAATAACGTTTCCAATATCAATAAATGAAAACATGAGAACTGGTTTTATGTTGGCATGATTTTCTTTGCCTAGTTTATATCACATATTTCCTTCGACCCTATGTTGTAACTACTACTCCACCACCTGTGGGCTATGGTGATTGAAACACTATGCTGATGAGACATCATTATGTATTAATCAACCTCATGACTACTTGGTTCGTAATCCTGGTGTGTGGGTTTCGATCATCCTAGGCCATCCTATGTGCCCAATATTTTCCTCTGTGAGTTACTCCAAACATTCTAATTCCCTAGTTTGGTTGGACCATGACTACTCGAGATGTGAAAGACTAACTAAGGCCCTAAGAGCATAACAATCTTTGCTTCGGTAAATAAAACACTACTGCTAAACTACCGATACGTCGTGCACCATGGTGAAGAAAAAAAAAACATGTTGGATGTGTGTATAGATAGATATAATAGGAGGGAGGTGTATTACCTGATCTCTGAGGTGTATGATGTTATTTTTCAGCCTCTCATTCTCCATATCCATAGACTTGACCTCTTCTCGTAGCTGTGTTGACTCAGCCTCTAGTTTCTCACGCCGCTCCTCTGATCTCTCCAGCTGATTATGCAGCTCTACAGACACCTCTTTGGCAGCTTGAAGATCACCTTCTAAAGACTGCATCCTACGAATCTCCTCGTCAGTGAAGGTGCCTCCTTGCAAAAGTTTGATCTCTTCTAACAATGTCTCTTTTTCTCGTTCAGTCTCTTGAAGTTTAGCGTCAGCTTTTTTCAGACGGAAATGTATAATTCTCAGACTTCGAGCCATATCGTCTAAGCGCTGCTGCAGAATTATAGTCTCATGAACCTCATCATCATGGAACTGGTCTCTCATCTCATTCATAACAAGCTTGAGTTCTTCGATCTCCTCCAGATAGTGCTGGTTTAGCTCCTCCAGCTCCTCACACCTTTCTTCACTCTCACGTAAGGCTTCTTTGAAGACCATCAGTTCGTTTATTTGCTCCTGAGCTTCCTTTAATTGTTCCGCGGTGGTATCAAGCTTCGTACGGAGAGACTGGTTGATAGATTCTATATCCGACTTATCAAGCTGAGATTTCAAATTCTCTATAGAGTCTTTCATGTCATTATTCTCTTTTTTCATTGTCTCAAACATGGTAATGAGTTGTTTCATTGGAACATGTTGATCATTGTCAATAGCCGCTATGAGTTCTTCCATAAAATGTCGTGCCGTGTCATGATCATGAATATCAGTAATTTTCTTCTCCTTTTTGATGGTACTGTGGTTATTGTTGTCTATTGATTTACTTTCAGACTTTCCTCGAGGGACTTTTGCATCAGATTTCACGCTTGACGCGCCTCTCTTTTGATTAGATTCTATTTTGGAAGTCACTGGTGGGTGTTTATGTTCCACGTTGTTGTTATCAGTGGGGTGTGGTATGGTTTTAGAAGAAAACTTCTTTTGTTCAGAGAGTGAATGCGTGCCGTTTGGTTTCCCCTGACCCTCATTATGAGTGTCACTCTTTTTGGTAGAGGATGGAGAATGGCTAAATACTGGGAATTTATCTGCTATAGAATGAGTTTTATGTTTCTCAACAGTTTCTGCTGAGCATTTCTGCGTTGAGAAAGTTGACTTGATGTCTTTGATTTTGGCTGCAGCTTTCTCATCCAGAACAGGCTGTACTTTTTCACTAGGAACTTTCTTTTCTTCAACGCCTGACTTGTATTTATTAATCCTCTCTGATAGAGTCTCGACTTTCTCATCTCGCTTACCTGTCAATTTCTCAGTACCCAGCTGTTTCCTTTCTAATGTCGGACTTGCAGTCGCTGATTTCGGATCTAGTGATTGAGCCCGCTGATCTGCCCCTAGCTGTTCATATATCTTGGTTCTGGCCTTGAACCAGTTTTTCTCAGCTGCACTGTTACTTCTTACGCGAGATCTAGGTCTATTCAGGCTCTCAATGTCATCTTTGTTTACATTAGACTCACTTGCTGCGCGGCGTATAGTAGACTTACTTTCAGACGCTTGAGGCTTTGGTGCAGAGAATTGTTCAAACTTCTCCTTGAATGCCGAGATGTTGGCAACACTCGCGGTGCTGCCCGATTTCTTAAGAAGAGGAGTTCGAGCCGTCATTTTCACTGGAGCTGGAGAAGGTGCTCGCTGCCGTCTCACTCCATTCTCGAAAATTGCTTTAGCACCCTTCACATTTAGCTGTGCTGCCTTGTCTTTGGCAGTTTGCTTAATGGAATTCATGATTAGCTGGCTGGCTCAGGCTGTCAGTATTTTAGTCAATTATTTTGTTCTGTAATTTGGATTGATGAGAATATAATAACTGATTAGAGAATATTAATAAGTTGTGATGATTGTATAATTTAGGCACTTGAATCCACTTTCTCCTAGGATAGATGTATCGATGAAGTCCACTTCAAGACAGATTGATAATCCATTATCTACGTATAAGATGCCTTGAAAAGTTCCGATTTCTTCTCATATTTACTTTCCACTCATTTTACAGGGTAACACTTTTACAACGTCAATGTCAGATAGTTTGGTGTAGAATTTGGAATTTTTGTCTCACCACTGTTGTCTGTTCTGAATCACAGATGATAATAGTAGTTGCTCGGGTATCCAGATAAGTTCAGAATAATAATATAAATAGCATGACCGGTTTTATCACTGTTGCATCTGCAGTGTGCTGATTTTATATGTTAACGAAGTAGCTGCCAGGTATAAACGTTCATTTACTCAGTACATCAACAACCATGCTCATTAGCTTAAAATGTGCTCCACAGTACATCATCACAACATGAAGAACGATGGCTCAAGATTGCTAACAATAATCTATTAGCTATCAACACGCGCTGTCTTCAATTACGATAATCTGGAGGCCCGATGTTGAAAAAGGGGACATTGGTTCTGACAGCAGAGCGTTACCCTATGGGAATCAAATACAATGAAAGTGTTGAATTATTGTATCTAGCCATCTCAAACGTATTTCAAAGTCGGAGCCATGTAGAGAAAAGGTCAATATAGATGTACAAAATGCAGTGCAAGTCAGCATGGTACACTTATCAGTTAGCTTATTTATTTATTGGCTTAATTTTGTATAGACTGGTTTGACTATAGGACTAGTTAAAGAGATGCTGCCATTGCATGTTCCGCATACACAAAAAACATAAAGGCAAATCACCATGTCAAATCATTTCATAGCCGTGGGACAAACATCTAGCAGTTATTGCTGCGGCTGAATGGAATTAGTTATGTTGATGTGGACGTGTGTTGTCAGTTTAGCAGTGTATTGTTTGTTAAACATTTATTTGCCACCATTTTTGGGTACGTTGAAATGAGATAACGCAGCGATTTTGATTTCAACATGAAAACAATTTTAATGATTTTTTCAAAAATAAGTAGGCCTATTTATACAAAAATATACAGCAAGCAAAGTTGTCACTGATGAAAACCTGATTGC
>ERZ1740070.1509-NODE-1509-length-14483-cov-4.898115_pt1 | contig 14483 bp, 10 predicted proteins | sample MGYA00581734_ERZ1740070 | MGnify/ENA primary metagenome ERZ1740070 (study PRJEB43018, sample SAMN04849744) | marine metagenome | isolation source: floating plastic debris | place: Pacific Ocean | collected 2008-09-01 | study: EMG produced TPA metagenomics...
GCCATTAGAAGACGTCGTCGATGTCATTAAGGCTGTGCCCATAGTCCAGTCCGCTGGCGCGCTCAAGCCGCGCGATGACACTTGATGGCTTTGGGTTGGCGTTTGAACCAATCGCTTCCTATCTCGTTGGAATAGCGGGCGCGGCGCGCGCCAAATTGGTTTCCAGCAAGGGTTGAGCGTTTCATGGGTTTTTTGGGCAAGTTCTGGCGGCTTCTGGTCGGGATAAAGGACGCCTTGGTCCTCACCTTCATGCTGCTGTTTTTTTTGGGCCTGTTCGCCGTGCTTTCCGCCTCGCCCAGCCCGGCACAAGTCAAGGATGGCGCGCTCTACATAGACCTCACCGGCTTCGTCGTTGAAGAACGCTCGCGCATTGATCCCCTCGCCGCATTGGTGAACCGAGGGGACACGCCCACCCAGCATCAAGCCCGCGATATTGTCCGCGCGCTTGACGCCGCTGCCACCGACGATCGCATCAAAGCGGTCGTTATGGACCTCTCCACCTTTGTTGGCGGTGGCCAAGTGCACATGCAGGAAATCGCCGAAGCAATGGACCGCGTGCGCAAGACCGAAAAACCAGTGCTGACTTACGCGCTAGGATACGGTGATGACCATATGCACCTCGCCAGCCACGCCAGCGAAGTGTGGCTTGACCCGATGGGCGGCGCGCTGATCAGCGGGCCCGGAGGCAGCTTCTTGTTCTACGCCGAGTTGCTTGAGCGCTTGAACATCAACGCGCGCGTCTATCGCGTGGGCGAATTTAAATCGGCGGTTGAGCCTTACCTTCTCAATTCCATGTCGCCCGAGGCGCGCCGCAATATCGAGGGGCTCTACGGCGCCCTGTGGGAAGAATGGCAGGCCAATGTTGCCAAAGCGCGCCCGGCGGCTGATCTGGAAAGGGTCCTGAAAGACCCGGTGAGCTGGGTGGAAGCCAGCGCGGGCGACCTCGCCGAAGCCTCTTTAGCAGCCGGGCTCGTCGATACACTGGGCAACCGCGTCGAGTTTGGCGAACGCGTCGCCGAGATTGCTGGCGGCGATGAATGGGACGACACGCCCGGCAGTTATGCGAAAACCGACATCGGGCCCTTCTTGGCCGATAACCCCGCGCCCTCGTCCGGCAAGGCCATCGCGGTGGTCACGGTTTCGGGTGAGATCGTCGATGGTAACGCGGGTCCCGGACGCGCCGGCGGATCGCGTATTGAGCGTTTGCTCAACACCGCGTTGAACGACGAGATCGCCGGCCTTGTTGTGCGCGTGAACTCGCCGGGCGGATCTGTGCTGGCCTCCGAACGTATCCGTGTGGCGATTGACCGATATCGCGCCAAAGGGCTGCCTGTCGCGGTATCCTTTGCAAACGTCGCGGCCAGCGGTGGTTATTGGGTGGCCACGGCGGGCGATCGGATCTTTGCCCAGCCGGAAACGGTGACCGGTTCGATTGGCGTGTTCGCGATCGTTCCAACCTTTGAGGATACCGCGCGCCGACTTGGCGTGAATGCCGACGCGATCCGGACCACGCCATTGTCTGGTCAGCCCGATGTATTGGGCGGCTTTACTCCAGAAACCAACGCCATCCTGCAAGCGGGCGTGTCGGACACTTATTCGGACTTCGTTGCTCTCGTCAGCGAAGCGCGCGGCATGAGCGCGCAGCAAGTCGATGCGGTCGGCCAAGGGCGTGTGTGGGACGGCGGCACCGCTCGCCAGATCAAGCTGGTTGACCAATTCGGCGGCCTCAGCGATGCCCTTTCGTGGGTGGCAGCTCAGGCCAAGCTCGAAGACGGCGGCTGGCACCCGCGTTTTCTCGAAGAGCCCATCGATGGCCGGGACGCTCTGATCGCGCAGCTTCTTGGCAGCGGCAATGCGCGGATGAACGCTGACACAGGCAGCGCCTCGCAACCAGGCGGCGATCTGTTTGCCATGGCTGCGCAGAACCGCGACCGTGCGCTGGCAAGGCTCTTGGCCGACGCTAAGCGGCTGAGCGGACGCGCCGGCGTGCAGGCCTATTGCCTCGCATGCCCTGCGCTGCCAGCTCAACCGCTGGACAGCGCAACCAGCCGCCAGACGCTCTCAACCTGGCAGGCGCTGCAGGCGTTTATGAGCTCGCAATAGCTCAACACCTAGTCTGACCGGCGCTCGGCGCACACGCCCCTCAACAGGGCTTGCCAGACTCACCCGGGCGCTTTAGACGCGCGCTCCTGCCCTGATGGCATGCCGATCGTTCGGGCCATCACAAGACGGGCGGGCGCGTAGCTCAGTGGTAGAGCACACCCTTCACACGGGTGGGGTCGCAAGTTCAATCCTTGCCGCGCCCACCATTCATCGGAATTTTTGAGCGCGTCTCCAAATAGCCCTTCAGGCGGTGGCTTGTGCCCGCTTTAGCGCCGCTTGCTGAGACGTATGGCGGCCCACTGATTTCTAACACACAGGACTACGTGGAGGGCTCTTCTTCCACAATCAGCGCGCGGCGTTCGATAGGTTCCAGGCCTGACGCGACCAGCCGCTCGTTTAGACTTGGCAGGGCCGCGTCCAGGACCCCTTCAAGCTGCGCCAGTTCGCTGTCGAGCCGAGCTGATAGTCGAGCGAACACTTCGCGTGTCTGATCGGTTGGGCGTGCTTCCGCGCTTTCCACGACACCGACCAGGCCAGCAATCTTGTCGTTGAGCTGGATTGGGAAGTTGAGCGGATCTTGCCGGCTTTGGTTGTTAACCTGATAGATGCGCCCCTCGATCGTGCTGATCGCTTCGCCGATAGATGCCATCGCATCAATGTCCGTGCGATTGGCCTTGCCCTCGAGTGCGGCGAATTGCTGCTTGATACCGCGCACCAAAAGAACCGCCTCGTTGGCTTCGCTAACCTTGGCACTGATCGCGTTGGCGAGCTCGAAGCGTGCCTCTAGATCAGCGGCGTCAGCCAAATCGGCGCGCGGGTCGACACGGATTTCAAACGGCTTGGTCAAAACCTCGCCATCTACCGTTAGCCGGACTTGATATTGGCCTGGAACTGCGCGGATCCCGTTGTTGCGGCTGGTCCACAAAATCATGCCGGGAAAATCGGTGAAGCCGGGGTAGCGCATATCCCAGGTAAAGCGGTTGAGCCCGGCCTTGATGTTCGCGGTGGGCGGCGGGTCTTTCTTGGTCGGGTCGTAAACCTCATCCTTCTTCTTGTCCTTGTCTTCCGGCTCTTTCAGCTTGCCGTCGAACTTGCGGATAAGACCACCATCGGCGTCGAGGATTTCAAGCGTCAGCGCTTCAGGCTGCTGCGGTAGGAAATAATCGATAGCCACACCCGGATCGACGCCCCGCACAGTGAATGCGGGTTCGAACAATTGCAGCGCGCGGTCAGCTCCGGCGTCGAGCTGGCGCAGAACGCCTATGTTGTCCATCACCCAGAAGGACCGACCGTGCGTGCCGATCACCAGATCACGCTCTGTCACCACCAAGTCTGACACTTGCACAGCGGGCAAATTGCGCTGGAGCTTGTGCCAGCTCTCGCCAGCGTCAAACGATGTCCAGACGCCGCGCTCTGTGCCCAAGAACAAAAGGCCGAGGCGCACCAAGTCTTCGCGAATGCTGCGCGTGACTTCGTCGACAGGAATGCCGTTGGCGATATCGGTCCACGTGGCGCCGTAATCAGTCGTTCTCATCACATAGGGTTTGAAATCACCGAGCAGGAATCGGTGGCCTGTCAGGAAGGCTGTGCCCGGCGCGTGCGGCGAATCCTCGATCGAGGTGATCTTGGTGTTCTCCGGCTAATCAGGCGGTGTGATGTTCGCCCAATCTGCGCCTCCATCGCGGGTGATGTGCACGAGGCAATCGTCCGAAGCCGCCCATATGACGCCTTGTTCCAACCGCGAAGGTGCCAGCGAAAATACGGTTGCGTAGGTTTCCACGCCTGTCTGATCAAGCGTTACCGGCCCGCCTGATGGGCCCATGGTCGCCGGATCCGCGCGGCTGAGATCAGGACTGATCCGCTCCCAGCTTTGCCCTTCGTTACGCGTGCGCCAGACATGCTGCGAGGCGGTGTACAGGGTCTTCGGGTCATGGGGGTCAAAGACGATGGGGAAGGTCCACTGGAACCGCTCCGCGATATCCTCAGCTGAATAGCCCATCGGATTATCGGGGTAGACCATGATGTTGCGGCTTTGCCCGGTCGCATAATCGAACCGGGTGAGATAGCCGCCATAGCTGCCAGCGTAGAAGACATCGTGGTTGACCGGATCGTTCGTCACATATCCGCTTTCCCCGCCGCCCGCGGCAAAGCCGTATTGACCGCCGAGACGGTTTCTATGGTTCCAGTCGCGCGAGGGCACACAGATGGTCGAGTTGTCCTGCTGACCGCCGCACACGAAATAGGGGAAGTGATTGGAGACCGAAACGCGGTACATTTGCGAAGTCGCGTACGTCTGATCGGTCCAGCTTTCGCCCCCGTTCAACGTTACGTTCGCACCGCCATCGTTGGTCTGGATCATGCGCGCGTTATTGGTCGGATCGATCCACAGATCGTGGTTGTCGCCATGCGGCACGTCTATCTTCTTGAGGCTCTTGCCCGCATCGTCCGACCGGTAGAAATTGACATTGAGGATGTAGACCCGGTCCTTCTCCACCGGGTCGGCAACAAGCCTGGAATAGTAGAACGAGCGTTGCCGGATTGACCGGCTGTCGTTGCTTAGCCGCCATGTCTCACCACTATTGTCAGAGACATAGACGCCGCCTTCCTCAGCGTGCTCGATAATCGCGTAAACGCGCGAGGCGTCGACGGGAGAAACACTGACGCCGATTTTACCCAGCACCCCGGATTGCGGCAGTCCGTCATTGCGAGTGAGTTCGCTCCAGCTTTCCCCACCATCATCGCTGCGGAAGAGGCCGCTACCCTGCCCGCCTGAGCTCATGCTCCAAGGCTTGCGATAGGCCTCCCACAAAGATGCGTAGAGCGTCTCCGGGTCATTCGGGTCGATCGAGATATCAACCGCACCTGTCTTTTCGTCGCGGTAGAGGACCTTGTCCCAATCCTCGCCGCCGTTGGTTGTTTTGAAAACACCGCGATCTTCGTTGGGTTGGCCGTAGTGACCAAAACCGCCGACATAGACGGTGTCGCAGTCCTGCGGGTGGATGCGCACGCGGGAGAAATTCTGGACGCCAGCCAAACCCACTTTCGCCCAGGTCTTGCCCGCATCCATCGTCTTCCAAACGCCGTTCCCAGGCTGAATATTGCCGCGTATCTGGGTTTCACCGGTCGTGGCGTAAACGATGTCCGGGTTGCTTTCGCACACGGCGACACCGCCGAAGGCAGCCGTGTCCGCCTGTCCATCCGTCACCGGCTTCCAAGAGGTTCCGCCATCGGTGCTTTTCCAAATGCCCCCGCCAGCCGAAGCGAAATAATATTCGTTGGGACGCGCTACGCTGCCTGAGGCCGAGATGGAGCGCCCGCCTCGTTTGGGGCCGACGTTGCGCCATTTAAGCCCCGTGAAATAGGCCACTTCCCCTTCTGGCAGGGTGTCTTCTTTCGCTTTATCGGCCTCGGCGCTGGTCGACTCTTGCGCGCTCAAAGCGGCGCTCACCGACAAAGCCGCCAAGCTCAGGCCTATAATCACCTGTTTCACGATATCTCTCCCCGAAAAAGCGAAGCGCCCCCGCGCCTTACATGGGTCCACGGTATGGCAGACTGAAACCGTTGTCACGCGATTCAGAGCCTGGCTTGGCTTGCGTTCTTGAGGACGCGTGATGAACGCTTGACGGACCTTCTCTGTACGGCAATTCTGCGCGCGAGAGACAAACGAGGGGAAGAGGGATGCGCAAAGCGTTCAAGGCGCTGGTCTGCGCGACTGTTTTGGCCGTGGGCATTGTGGGCTGTTCGGAAAAGCAGCCGGATGTCAGCGAGGACAAATCGGGCGATGGCACCGGCACAATCGAACTCGCTGAGTTTCCAGATCGGCCCTATTGGGGCGACACACACCTTCACACCGACAATTCGGTTGATGCGTTCGGCTTTGGGACCCGGCTTGGACCGGAAGCCGCCTTGCGCTTTGCCCGCGGCGAAGAAGTAACCGCGACCACCGGCGCGAAAACGCAACTTTCGCGTCCGCTCGATTTCCTTGTCATTGCCGACCACTCCGATGCGCTGGGCGCGACCCGGCGCTTGTACGACGCGCCGCGCTGGTATGTGGACTGGGTAATCGGCGATGAAACCGTGCTGCGCTGGTACGATATGATGCACGAAAGCCCGGAACAATCGACGCGGGCGATCGGCGAATTGATCGCGGCGGCGGCGGAAGACCGCGTGCCCGAGGCAATGGCGGCTGATCCGGAAGCATCAGCGGAGGCGACCAAGGATATCTGGAACACGCAGCTCAGCACGCTTGACCGTTACAACGAGCCCGGCGTCTTCTCAGCGATTGCGGGCTACGAATGGACCGCCATGCCGGACGGCAACAACCTTCATCGCGTGGTGATGTTTCGCGATGGCAGCGACAAGACTCGCCAGACTTACCCCTTCCCCGGCCTCAACACTCAGGCGCCCGAATTATGGACGTACATGAAGGCGTATGAGGAAGAGACCGGCGGACGAGTGTTGGCGATCCCGCACAACTCCAACCTTTCCAACGGCTTGATGTTTCAGATGACGATGGAAGACGGCTCGCCTATGACGCCCGAATACGCCGCGTTGCGCGCGTGGGCAGAACCCGTGATCGAGGCAACACAGATCAAGGGCGACAGCGAAACGCACCCCTACCTCTCGCCCAACGACGAGATGGCGGGCTTTGGCGTACAAGGATGGGATTTTGGCAATCTGTCGCTTAGCCAGAAGACAACGCCTGACATGTACGCAGGCTCCTACGCGCGTTCGGGCCTTTTGCGCGGATTGACCTTAGAACAGCAGATGGGCGTCAACCCTTACGCCTTTGGGATGATTGGTTCGACCGACAGCCACACATCGCTTGCGACGGGTGATGAAGACAATTTCTGGGGCAAACACACCGGCAACGAACAGGCCTACACCGACCGTTCGATGAAAGCGCAAAATCTGGGCACGCGTGAGGGACGTTTTGGCTGGCACTATCTGGCTGGCGGCTACGCCGCAGCCTGGGCGCGGGGTAACACGCGCGCCGAGATCTTTGACGCCTTTGCCCGGCGCGAAGTCTACGCCACCACCGGCCCCCGCATGACAGTGCGTGTCTTTGGCGGATACGGCTTTACCGCCGGTGACTGGGACGGCGATTGGGTGCGCAAGGGATACGGCGAAGGCGTGCCCATGGGCGGCGAATTGGAAGACACAGGCCAAGCGCCAAGCTTCCTCATCAGCGCCATGAAAGACCCCGACGGCGCGAACCTGGACCGACTGCAAGTGATCAAGGGCTGGCTGGACGCTTCCGGCCAGATGCAAGAGCAAGTGTATGACGTCGTGTGGAGCGATCCGTCCACGCGCCGCAAATCGGGCGGCAAGCTGACGCCTGTGGGCGATACCGTGAACCGCGAGGATGCGACCTACACCAACACTATCGGCGCCGCCGAACTGCGCACCACTTGGACCGATCCCGATTACCGCGAAGGCCAACGCGCGTTCTATTATGTGCGCGCGCTGGTAATCCCGACGCCGCGTTGGACCTTGTTTGATGCGGTGCGCTTCGGCGTGACCCTGTCTGAAGACGCTATGGCCGACGCGGTCGCGCAGGAGCGCGCCTACACCTCGCCCATCTGGCTTAAGCCCCAACCCTGAGAGGCGCATCCTTTGTGAACATTTCGTCTTTGACGCGCGAACCGCTGGTCCACTTCATCGCTTTGGGTTTCTTACTCTATGTTGCGCTTACCTGGGGCGGTAATCCGCCTGATCCCGCCAGCCGCGTGATCAGCGTGGGTGCGACTGAACGCGAGAAGATCGCGGAAAGCTGGACGCTGACCATGGGTCGCTCGCCCACCGACGCGGAACTGGACCAAGCGGTTGACGCGTTTGTGCGCGAGGAGGTGCTCTATCGAGAAGCCCTGCGGCTGGGCCTTGATGAGGAAGACGCTATTGTGCGCCGACGCTTGGTGTCCAAGATGGATCTTTCGGCAAGCTTGGCAGCGGAAACCGTAGAACCAACCGACGAAGCTTTGCGCGCTTACTTCGAGGAAAACGCCGAACGATACGCCGAGACGGCCAAGGCCAACGCGGCCATGACGTTCGAGCAGGCCTTCTTCCGTGACGAAGCGAGCGCGCGCGCCGCGCTTGGCCAAATCGCGCCGACCCCAGACCCTACAAGTCTCCCGTCCTCCGTCGAGGCCAAACCGATGCGCGAGGTGGAAGCGCGCTTTGGCCAGCAATTTGCCGCTGGGATATCGGAACTGGAGCCTAGTGAGGACTGGCAAGGGCCCATTCGCTCAGGCATCGGATGGCATCTTATCCGCCTAAAGGAGCGGGATACTCAGTCCGCCGAATTCGAAACCTTGCGCACCACGCTTGCGAACGACTGGCGCAGCGATCAGATCGCCGCGCGCAAACAGCGCGCCTACGATGTGTTTGCCAGCGCTTATCGTATCGAGATTTCTGAGTAGGGGTCATGGTTCGCTGGCTTATCGTCCTAGTGGCGCTGTTCACAAGCGCGGCGGCCTCAGCGCATGAGCTAAGACCTTCTGTGGTCGAGCTGCGCGAGGTCGAAGCGGGCCAGTACATGATGGACTGGAAAGTCACGCTGGCCGTTGGCAGCGGCGCGGCTTTGGCGGCTCGGTTAGAGCCGGTTATCCCAGCAAACTGTTCGATCACAGGCGAGCCGGTGCAGCGCATTCAAGCCGCAGCGTTGATGGGGCGAGCTTACCTGACGTGCCAAGGGGCTCCCGCAGGCGGCCAATTTGGCTTGAGCGAACTGCTTGGCAAGTCCGATGCCATCGCGCGTTTCGTACCATTAGAAGAGCCCACCCAGAGCTTTCGTCTGACCGCTGATGCGCCCGCCGCCACAATCCTGGCCGAACCTGATGCGCTTAGCGTCCTTATGGACTATTTTGTGATTGGGGCGGAGCATATCGTTTTTGGCTGGGACCATTTGCTGTTCGTCATCGCGCTGGTCTTGCTGGTGCGTGGGCCCTGGCCGGTGGTGAAAGCCGCCACCGCCTTTACCATCGCCCATTCCATCACACTGGTTGCCACCGTGCTTGGCTATTCGGGCCTTCCCAGCCGGCCGGTCGAAGCGTTGATCGCGCTTTCGATCGTTTTTCTAGCGGTCGAGGTGGCTATCACCTTGCGCGATCCCGAACGCATGACGCTAACCCGGCGATACCCCTGGGCGGTCGCCTTTGCCTTTGGCCTTGTCCACGGCTTTGGCTTTGCCGGAGCGCTAGCGGATATCGGCCTACCGCAAACGCAACTGGCCGCCGCCTTGTTCGCGTTCAATGTGGGCGTGGAAGCCGGGCAATTGCTGGTCGTTGCGATCACCATGTTGGTTCTGAGCGCCCTCGCCCGCGCGCCCTCTCAGACAGGGGGACAGGCGCTGAAAATCGCAACTTACGCGATCGGCACGGTAGGAAGCTTCTGGTTGATTGAGCGCCTTATCGGCTAGCTCATGATGCAGTGGGCTGAGGTTTCTCGACGCCTCGGTCCTCGCCTGCCAGATCCCGGTTCTCTGGAAAGATCGGCCATAGCAATTGCTGTCCTAGAGTTGCGGGCGCGAGGTTTTCAACGCCATAGCTTTTAGGGAATGTTCGCGTGATCTTTGCGGTGCCAAACAGCACATCCCAGAAGAACAGAAGGTTGCCGTAATTGCCTTTGTAATGCGTGCCCGGATCATCGGCGTGGCGACCGTGATGCGCATGATGCGTCGCCGGCGTCGAAACCGTGCGCTCAACCACCCACATCACCGGAGACAGCCATTTGCGGGTATAAAGCGGCTTGTCCCAGGCGACATCGGAGTGCGCGCTAGTGATCACCAGAAGCTTGACCACAATATAGCCCGCGTAGACCCAGCCCAGACCCAGCCAGATCAGCACGCCTGAGAGCCACAGGCTCGGCATCATCGCGTAATAAATGATGTTGTTCCGATAGACGAGGCGCACGCTCATATAGCGCGCGTTGTGGTGCGCGCGGTGCAAATTGTAGAGCCAGGGAAAAGTGTGGCTGGCACGGTGCCACCAATATTGCGTCATGTCGTCAGCGACGAGGAACAGCGCGATCGCCGCGATCAGCGGAAGCCCTGCAAGCGCGCCTGCGTACTGCGGGGCCAAGATGTTGGCGAGCCAACCCGCGGTGAACAGGACAGCGGGCTGAGTGATTGCCAGCAACATCGTCATGCTCACCACTTCGACGATCCCGTCGTCGCGCGTTTGCTCTTTCTTGCCGAACAGGTCCGAGCGCCACAGCTCCAAAAGAGCAAAGCCCAAATAGATGGCGATCACGGCGATGGTGGATGATTGCATGCGTGCTCTCCCTTGCAAGCAGAGCCGTTAGCGCTTATCCGCCGTCAAGAATGTCTAATTCTTTACATTCAAACAAACAACGCCGCTCGATCCCGGTGCCTATGCTGTTCGCCTCGCTTGAGCCTGCGCTGAAGGACCAGCTGATCGCGGCCAGCCCACCGCGGACCTACAGGGATGGACAGTTTATCCAATATCGCGGCAGCGTAGCCGATGGGTTCTGGCTGATAGACGAGGGCAATGTGCGCGTCGGGCAACACCTGCCCGATGGAGAGTTTCGGGCCGTCGCGGTTCTGGGTCCGGGCGATTCCTACGGCGAGCTTGCCGTGTTTGCTCAGCGCCCGCGCGTGGTCGATGCGGTAGCGCGTGGGCAAGCCCGAGTGCGCTTTATTGCAGCCCGCCCCTTCCTTGCCGCTCTAGCTGAATACCCCGCATCGAACCGCGCCATGCTGGGAGCGCTTTCTGCGCAGTTGCAGGACACGCTTGATCAACTGGCTGGTCTTCGGCGTGGCAGCAACCCTGCGCGTTTAGCGGGCCTGCTGATCAATCTGGCCGGAGTATCAAGCGAGACTCATGTGACCCAGCAAGAGCTGGCTGAGCTGCTGGGCGTGACCCGCGCCACCGCCAACGCCGCGTTGCGCGCGCTGGAGCAAGGCGGATCGATTGAACGCGGCTATGGCGCAATCCGCATAATCGACCTCACCCGGCTTTCAGAGATCGCCCTCGGATAGGTCTATCCCTCCCAAAGAGAGCTGTCGTGTCTGTGCAAGACGCAGGGCAGGTCACGCCATACTTTGAAAACACTCTGGGGAAAGTGCGATGCAAAAGTTCAGAAACATTCGAGTGCTCGTTCCGGCGTTAGCGCTGGCCGCGTGCGCTGTAAACTCGTCGGCTGTTACTGGCTCAGCGCCATCGCAGCGTGCGGACAAGCTGGCAAGCGCGCTAGCGGCGGCGGACGCAGCGGCGATGACGGGCGACGAGGCCGCGCTCAAACAGAAACTGCGCATGATTGAGGCGATGGGCGCCAAGCCGTTGACCGACACAGACGAAGCCACGCTGGGTCAATGGAAGACCGTCGCGGCGTCAACCGAGCCACCAATGCGCGGGCGCACTTTAGGACCGGCCTATCGGTCTGGCGTAGTCAGCGCCGGCACCAAAGCGGTCATTCAACAGACCTTTTACGGCGGAGCGCCCGCCAATGTGTCCCTGCGTGTCGCGGCCGGCAGCGCGCTCAAACTGCGGATCACCGATCCGTCTGATCGCAAGGTGTGCGAAAAGGCTGCGCGCGAAGCGTCGTGCCGCTGGATGCCGCTGTACACGCAAATACACCGGATCGAGCTGGTCAACGAGGACGGCGAAAACACCCGCTATTACATCGTTTTCGACTAACCGTCCTTGCCAAACGCGAGAGGCGCTAGACTAATCGTCGGAATAGTCACCGCGCGGGCGATCAATCAGGCCGGAAAAGAAGATCGCGTTCATCAGCAGCCTTTCTGAGCCCGGGAACGTGCCGCGAAACACGGGATTGTCAGCCATAAGGATGACCGTTCCACGTCCACGACGTTCGGCTACGATGGCCGGCGTCCCGGCGATCTCACGCTGGCGACGCTCTGATGCGTAGCCGGTCAAGAGTGGGCTGTCGGTGTATTGCGAGGGCACCGCGTAAGGGTTGCTCTCCGGCCTCACCAGCGTGAAGTCGCGGTTGCGGTGAACAGCCAGGTCACGGTTGGCAAAACCAAAGCCAAGCGGATGCGTTGTATCAAGGTCGGTTGCAAAGATCGCTCCACCGATCACGTGCTCAGCGTCGCGCTCGCCCATCTCGGCAAAGTCGAGACGCTCGGGACCGTCTTCGCTTTCCTCCGCTTCATCTTCGCGCCCCAAAAGAGCGCGCTCTGCCCATTTGGCCCCATCGCGTGTTGCGATCAGAGTGCCGCCAGCGCCAATCCAGCCCTTGAGTTCGCCCACCATCGCGTCGCTCAGCGATGCATCGCCCCCAACCAGGACGAGGTGTGTGTATTGCGCCCAGTCGAGAGAGTTGAGGTCTTCCTTCTTGACGAGGGTGATCGGCATCCGATGGCGATAATCCAGCGTCCACCAAACCTCACCCGCGTCATAGCGCGCCAGACCACCGTCGTAGGCAAGCACGACTTTGGGTTCTTTCAAAATGCGATTGATGCCGGAGGCACCCAGATCGCGGCCGGTTATGGGTGTAAGGCCAGATGTGACCGCATAGACCGGAATGCCGTCCTTGGCCGCGATCTCTTCCATGATCGCGTGAATATCCTCCCGAGGCGTCTCTTGCCGCGCCAGCGGTACAAAGATGGATCCACGATCGAAGGCAATATTGCCTTGCTTTGTGGTCACCCGTGTCGGCTCCATGGCGGCCCTGGCCATCACGTCCTTGGACAAAATGCGATTGAGCGCGCGCGGCGCATAGGTGTGTGACCATGCAAACATATAGCCATAGGTTGAGCGATCAGGCGCATTGGCACTCTGAAACGCGCCATCCGCTGAGGCGCCCGCCGGAGCCGCGTTCACATCGGCGTATTCCAGATCGTAAGCCAGCGGCAGTGTCCAGCCCGAGACATCGTAAAAAATGTTCTCGGCAAAATTGGTGACGCGCTCAAACAGGCCCTTGATAAGCCGGCGACCCGGTTGCGCTGCGGGAACGAAATAACTTGTCCCTGCTGGAAAAGTCATCCCAGCCGCGCTCATATCCGCGGTCAATTCCTGCACACGGATATCGTGCATGTTCAGCAGCCGCACAAATCGGCGCGCGCGCTCTGGGTCGCCCTTAGCGGTGAACACCCACCCTCCGCGCCGCGCGTTTCTTAGGTTTTCGGCAAAGAAATCGCGCTGATACTCTGCGATCTGATCGCGCAGATCGAGCGAGCCCTGAACCGACGTCAAAGCGGTGCGAAAGTGCGTGCGCGCGTTATCGCCGGTCGTCACAAGCCCGCGTTCCGTCATGATCGCGCCGCCGCGCCCCGCGCCGCCTTCGAACAAGATGCCCAGCGATCCGTTGACCTGCGGATAGGTCGATCCCTTGCCAAGATAGAAGTTATCGAAGCCTTCCTCGGTCGAATAAAGCCTGGCCTCGCTGTCCAGCCATTCGGCGTGGCGCTGAGCGATACCGTAAGTCAATTCGCGCGCTCGAACCGGGATCAGTGGGTTGCGACGCAGAGATTCGCCGGGGTGAAAATAGTAAGGCGAATTGGAGCCCATCTCGTGGTAATCGACCGACACCATCGGTTTCCACTTGTGCCACTGCCGGATCCAGGCCTGCGGTTCGGGCTGCGTCAGCAGCAGCCATTGGCGGTTCAAATCGAACCAGTAATGATTTGTGCGCGCCGCGGTCCACAGATTGTGCGCGGCGTCGTTGGGGTCGGTGTTGTCGGCGTAGCCCCAGAAAGTCTCGACGTGGTTGACCCGGCGCGAATGGCCATCGGGATTGAAGATGACCGTGACAATCAAAACCGCGTCGCTGAGCTGTTGTTCAATCGCCGGGCCTTGCGCGGCGGCCATATGATAAAGGAACGGGATTGAGCCATCCATGCCCGCTGTCTCCGCCCCATGGACGCCCCAATTGATCCAAAGGACCATGGGAGCTGCGTCCAGCGCCGCTTCGCCCCTAAGGCGCGCGAGGTGCGTTTGGCGGATGCTCTCAATATTGGCGTGGTTCTCAGGACTGGTGACCGTGAAGGTAAGGATCGGGCGGCGTTCGTGCGAATAGCCGATCGTTTCCACGCTTATCCGATCCGACGTAGCGGCCAGGCTGCGCAGATAAGCGTGCATATCGGCAACGCGCACTGGCCGCACACCCAGCTCATACCCGGCGAACTCTTCAAAAGGCGTGACGCTTTCATCATAAGAAACGCCCTCAACCTGGAAGAAATCAACCGGCTCCGCGTTCGCGACCGTCGCGAAGGCGGATAGGCAGAGGACGGCAAAAGCGATGAGAGCGCGGCGCAGCATGAAAGCTCCTTGGTCGGTTTGAGTCGTCGCCGCGTCAGCCATGTTGGACGTTTGTGCCGGTTCCGCTGCTTCCTGGGCCTTCACCGCTGCCTTTTGCTCCTGGAATAAAGATCATGAATAGTCTCAGACAGTACCGCA
>ERZ1740070.1510-NODE-1510-length-14482-cov-5.763083_pt1 | contig 14482 bp, 9 predicted proteins | sample MGYA00581734_ERZ1740070 | MGnify/ENA primary metagenome ERZ1740070 (study PRJEB43018, sample SAMN04849744) | marine metagenome | isolation source: floating plastic debris | place: Pacific Ocean | collected 2008-09-01 | study: EMG produced TPA metagenomics...
AAACAGCCCCTCGCTGGCTATGCAAAGGTTCCAAGGTATCGGCTACCGCCTCTAGGACAGAATTAGTGACGGTTCCTAGCTGTTGTTCTAAGGTATCAACGCGCTTTTGGAGGTGTTTGACGGGTAGTTTCTGACGATCAACGATGGGAGATGCCGATAAATTATTAGCCCGATCTTCCTTTACGCGGTTCGCTAGCGCTAATAACTCATCGCGAGAGACCATTTCTGATACAGTTTTAACAAGTTCCTGAACTTCTCCTTTAAGCAACAGCTTGCTATCGTCGGTCGTCAGCTGTTGGACCTGCTGTTTTAGATACTGCAGCTTATCGTTAAGCCCCGAGTAGTTATTCTTAGTGTCAGCGCCAAAGACTTCCATATGAACTCGCAGCTGCATCAGTTCAGCTTTGAGTTTTGTCACCACGGCTTCAGCGGTTTCAATCCGGCTCGTATCTGAGAGTTGCTGACAGCGCGATCTAACATCCTTCAGACCCACACCCAGCTTGGTGTAATAATCCTGCAGTTTGACCAGCTCCTGACGGACCTCGTCAATGTCAGGCACCTCCTGTTTTTCAATCTTTTCTAGCAGCATATTTCGCGTGTACTCAAACAGCTGAGACAGGCTTAAAATATCTTGCTGATTTTGAGCAATCACTGACTGTCGAACAGCGTTGAGCTGCTCATGACTGGGCACGTCCTCTACTTGCTCTTTTAGATCGAGCAAACGCTTGTCAAAGCTGCTGTTAGCCGACAGCATGACCGACTGACTTTGGGAAACACTATCTTGAAGCTGTCGTCGGTTAATTAACCCTAACCCTGCTAACAGCGATAAGGGAGCCGCAGCTAATAACATCTGCTGTGTGGCAAGAGAAGCAACTGTTCCAGCACCAGAGCCCAGAAGCAGTGCATACTCAGTCAAGTTAAACCAGCGCTGTTTGTTCACGGGATTTTTGCTGAATGGGGTGACGAAAAAAGCAGCCTCTCTAGCATCATTGACTGCTTATTCTTCTATTCATCTCAGACAGCAATCTATCAGGAGATTCGTCAAGTCTTTAAGTGTCATCAAAGGCTGAAACCACCTCAGTGTTTCCCCCTATGGGGAGAAAACTATCCCCCATGACAACCTCTACAAACCAGCAATCATGGTCCCTCAGCGGCTAAAGCCTTAAAGAAAGCGAATAATGAACGGGTATTTAAAGGCACTATCAGGGTCATTAAAGCTAGCCAAAATTGCTAGCACCGGCATTACCCACTGGAAAATTAGTAAAGGAACGACTAAGAGCCAGCCCACTAACAGCCAGCATAAAAGTCCAACAATGCCGCTGTAAATCCAAATATTTAGGTGAAAGTTCAAGGCTTCCTGAGCGTTTTCTTTGACCACCGGATCGTCGGACACAATCCATAGGGCAGCTGGTATGCCAGCAGAAAACAAAAGCTGACTTAAAAATATGGAGCCATGGGCCAGGGATGATAAAACTTTGCGTTTATCGCTATCAAAGGTTGCATCCATAATATCTGCGTTGTTTGCTTCGACTCTATGGTAATCGATACCCAAAGGGCCACAGTTAGGGAAAACCGTAGTCGGTGACAGTCGATAAACTGCCTGGGGTTCATGCTGGTTGTTAGTTCATGACTGAGCAGATTGCTTCATCTGCTAGGGCACTTACAATAAATTAACGCCGCTTGCTAAAGGATAGTGAATCGAATGGAATTAAAACGCTTAGGTCATGTGGCAATTTGCGTTAATGATATTGCCGCCGCTGCCAAGTTTTATCAAAATTTAGGAATGCGTCTGGTGTGGCAGGACACTGATTGGGCCTATCTAAAGGCGGGCAATGATGGCCTAGCGCTGCTCAGCCCTGAGTATGATCAAGCCGGACCCCATTTTGGTTTTGTCTTTGATGAGCGCGCCGCTATTGATGAAGCCTATGCCAAACTGAGCCAGGAAGATATCAAGCTGACTAAAATCCATGAGCATCGCGACGGCACTGCATCGTTTTACGGTCGCGACCCTTTTGGTAACTGGTTTGAGTATCTCTATGAACCCAGTGAACAAAGCGCTGAGAGTAAAGAAGCTGAACTTGTCGTCTAATACCAGTTCTCAGTTTTGTAGAGCTTTACGCTTCTCAGCTTGCTGAGTACTCTTAGTTTTGAATGTTCAATCCCAGTTTGCTTGCGGATGACTAGGTTACCTGTCGTTCGCATTTTCCACTGTGCAAATTCCCCCCTAAATCAAGCAGGTCAACATTACTATTGTTTGCACAGCACAGGTATTCTGCTAACACACTCCAACCAATCGATAGGCCCGTAAGACTTCTGCCACTGTCCAGGCTTGGGCAAATGCCCCTCGGGGATGATGGGGAGAGTTGCCGTCAAAAATTTCACTGAGGGTACCGACACAGCCTGAGCGCAGATGATCGGCCATGGGGTCTAAAAAGCTCCGCGCCAGCTCAGGGTTTTTATGCACTTTCAAATGGGCTTGGACAAAGTGACCAATTAGCCACCCCCACACCGGTCCCTGATGATAGGCACTATCTCGCTGGAGAGGGCTACCGCCATAGCGCCCCTGATAATTAAGATGAGTGGTGGCCAGCGCTCGCACCCCATAGGAGGTTAACAATTCCTGCGATATGACGGTCACAATAGTCTTTTGCTGGTCTACGGAGAGTAGTTCAGACCCCGAGAGTGAGGCGGCAGGCAGTGAAACTGCAAATATCTGATTAGGACGTAGGGCGTCGTCATCCCCATCTGGGCCATCAATGACGTCATAACAATAGCCACGCTGCGCATTCCAAAAACGCTGAAATCCATTGAGGGTCTTCTGTGTCAGCTGTTGATAGGTGTTTGCAGGCTGATTAAGGCACTGAGCAAACTGCACCATACACAGCAGAGCGTTATACCAGAGGGCATTAATCTCAACCGGTTTACCAATGCGCGGGGTAATCACCCAATCGCCAATTTTTGCATCCATCCAGGTGAGCTGAACGCCTGGTTCTCCTGCGTAAATAAGTCCGTCACTGTCCAGGTGAATCTGATAGCGAGTTCCTTTCTGGTGCCACTCAATCACCTCAGCCAGCACTGGAAAGAGTTCGGCAATAAATTCCTGGTCTCGGGTTGCTTCGTAATAGGCTCGAACCGCCTCAAAGTACCAGAGTATGGCATCAACGGTGTTATAGCCTGGCGTCTCATCCGCGTCTGGGAACAGATTGGGAAGCATGCCCTAGTCCAGATATTGCGCAAAGGTGTTGAGAATGGGTTTAGCAATGTTGGGACGATTGGTTGCGATCGCAAGTCCCGGCAGAGCAATCATCGTATCTCGCCCCCAGTCGCCAAACCAGGGATAACCGGCAATCACCGTCTTACCAGGGTTACCGGCAACTGAGCGCTTAACAATAAACTGGTCAGCCGCTAATACCAACTGTTCTAACCATAGAGGCAGTTTCTTGCTCTGGGGATGGGTGTACCAATCACCGATTAACGCTTGTTTGTGCAGTCTCTGGCGCTTTAGAGCAGCCTCTCCATTCAGGTCAGCCCTGGATGTGGTACTTGCCACCAATGTCAATGACTGACCAAGACTTAACTCCACATCAAACGTAGCAACATGGAGATGATCATCATGGGGGTAAATGCCACGATACTGCTCCATAGCCAGCCCATAGCCGTGATACCAGCTATGGGCTGGAGAAACCTGAGCCGCAACAGCCGTCAATAGATAAAAGGGAACAGCATTCTCAAACGCTTGAATCTCAATACCGTGGGGGTGCAAATTTACTTGCATTTGCCAGTCATCCCCTTGGGTATTTCCGTGGTGATTGCGGTAGTTCACCAGAGATTTTAGAGTAAGCGCAACAGGCTGACTGGCCCGCTTCAGGATATAGCGAACATAGGTGGTATTTTCTCCTTGCTCCATCCAGATGCGCTTTTCAATCAGCGCATCATCGCAGGCAAAGGTCCACACAGGAATTGTTCCCTCCAGATAAAATCGTTCTATAAGTTGATAACCCTTAGGGTTGACCGTGCCATCGGCCCAGCGATCGCTCGATAGTGGCCAAGTGTTCCCTGCGTAGTGAACGGTCTCATCTAACTTAGTTAGTAGTAACGTTCTCTCTAGCGGCGGTTTTAGGGCAGCGACCAGCAGCCCGTGGTAGTGGCGGCCCAGTATGCCGGATATTGAGCCACAGGCATAGCCACCAATGCCATTGGTTACCAACCACTCTCGCTGGTCAGCGATGCTCAATTCACCACAGATCTCTCGTCCAAATTGTATAGTCATCGCTCATCACTGATAGCGCACACCTAAATACTGGGAGAGTTTGTCTAAAAGTTCTTCACGGCGAAAGGGCTTGCTGACAAAATCATCGCAGCCAGCCCCCAAACTCTGCTCGCGATCTTTGGCGAGAGCACTGGCTGTCAGTGCCACAATCGTGGGAGATGACGCATTGGTTTCTTGACTTTTCTGTCGGATTTTTCGGGTGGCTTCACAGCCGTTCATGACCGGCATTTGCATATCCATCCAGATAAAGTGTGGATGCCAGCTTTCCCAAAGTTCGACTGCCTCTTTGCCATTGGTAGCCTCGCGTATCTGAAAACCGAGAGAGGTTAACAGCTTATTTAGCAGCTTACGGCTAATGGGCTCATCATCGGCAATTAAGATCCGAAAATAGGTTTGGTCAGAAGCAAGGCTGTTTACCTTTAGTACAGGGGGTAAACCATTTTTTGGGGAAGGGTCTAAGCTAGCAGGAATATCAAACTGGAAGATTGTTCCTTTAGGCAAAGCGACACGAGCGGTAATCTCTCCCCCCATTAAGTTCACTAGCTGTTGGCTGATGGGTAGCCCCAGACCTACGCCATCGACAGCATTTTGTCCCACTTTACCTTGGGTAAAAATCTCAAATAGTTTAGAAACTTCGTCTTCAGGAATCCCTGGTCCTGTGTCTTCCACCTCAAAGTGAAGCATGATTTTAGCCTGAGTTTGGGGCGTGCTGGAGACTCTCAAAACAACACCACCGGACTGAGTAAATTTAATGGCGTTGTCAAGCAGGTTAATGAGTACCTGACGCAGCTTCCCCTCATCTGCGGTCACAAACTGGGGCAAATCGTTACTCTGCTCAAACGTTAGCTGCAGCCCTTTGGCTATCGCCTTTGGCTCTAGCATGGCCTTTAGCATATTGAGCAGACTGTAGAGATTTACATTGGTTTCATGGAGAACAACCCGATTCGCTTCTATTTTTGAAATCTCAAGAATGTCGTTGATGAGATTAAGTAAATGTTCGCCGCTAAGGTTAATAATATCTAAAGACTTTTTTTGCTGAATCGTCAGGTGTGGGTCCTGCCCCATGAGTTGGGTAAACCCAAGGATGGCATTGAGGGGGGTGCGAAATTCATGGCTCATTTTGGCTAAAAACTGGCTTTTAGCCTGAGACGCGGCCTCAGCTCGAATTTTGTCTTCCTCAAGTTTAAGATTTTGCTGGGCTAATTCTCTGCGATATTGTTGCAGCTTGAGAATTTCATAAGCTGCGATCGCACTTGCCGACCCAATCAGAGCCAAAAATGGTGGCACTACCGGAATCCACCAGCCGCCTAAAAAAGCTAGATAGCTGCTAATAACCAGCACCCCCCCAGCTAGCACCACTGAAGCAATCAACACCGCCAGCCGGGTGATCATCCGCTCTCGGTAGCGTTGGCCCTCTAATAACTGCCAGTAGCCCAATGCCCCCAGACCAGACCAAATCAAAATCCACACCGCTTCTTCTGGCTCAGGCCACACCTGAATTATCGCCCGACCATCGAGGGCGGCACTCACCAATGTGCTAGCCAAGTTGGCATGGATCACCATCCCAGCGGTTGACTCTGGTGTATTGATCAGCCGGCTGCTAAACGGCGTGTAAAACAAATCATTGAGGCTGGTGGCCATCCCCCCCACAATCACGATGCGATCGCGCACCAGTTCAGGGGGTATACGACCGTTTAAGACCTCTGTGACAGACACTTGGTGAAAGCGGTGGGCGTGTCCTAGAAAATTAATGAGGATCTGATAGCCGCCCGCATTGGTACGAACATAGCCACCATCGTTACCCCGCAAAGGCTTTAAGACAGCCTTACCCAGACGATATTTTTTTTGTTCTTCATCAATGACCTCTTGGGGCACCCCCTGAGCAGCCAAGTACTGCACAGCCAATGCCGCACCAAACCCAAGCCGTAGCTGATCATCAGCATTGGGATGGGACAGCAGCCCCCGTCGAAACTTACCATCGGCATCGACCAGTAAATCCGTCAGCGCCACCTGACCCCGTCGCTCTAGCTCAGCCGGAGGCGTCACCGTGCGACCAATGGCTTTTTCCACACCAATTAGGTTAGGGGTGGAGGCCATCACCTCCACCCACTCTTGATGACCAGGCTCCACCGGTAGGTCACGATAGAGATCGAGACCGATTACAGCGGGCTGGTGTTGGCTAATGTTGCGCATTAGCTGAGCTAAAACAGCATCGGAAAGCGGCCACTGACCTAGATTGCTAATGTCTGACTCTTGGATGGTGACCAGTAAAATGCGGTCATCGATAGGCTCCATGGCCCGCATTTGAAAATATCGATCATAGATTGCCCATTCGAATAGCTGGATTGCGCCAGTCAGACGTATCGCTATAACCACGCCAGCGACCATTGGCGTTGTCAGTAGTGCAGCAATCCATCGCATTTAAGTCATCTAAAAAGGGGGGATAAAACGGGTGATAGGGCATCGGCCAAAGCAGAATGCCGGTCCGATATTTAGCCGTCAGCGGCTGCAGGGCATTCGCTTAGAACCTTGGCTAGATCTATGACACCACACTGGTTAAATCATAGTCAGTTGAGGAGTGGAAAGGGTGCGATCGCATCTAGTTCCTCCGATTGCAGCAGTTCAACCCAGTTAGCCTGAAGGGCCGTATTCTCTGGCTGAGCATGCCGCAGAACTGCCAGACGCGCCAACATATCGTGCCAAATACCAGAGCGCCCATAGGCAACTGCCTGGGACAGCAAGGGCTGCTGCTCAATCGATGCGCCGTCATCAGACAACGCAATCCGACGAATTTGACCGCTGGTAATGGGCATATCCGTTTGAGTCGGTTGGCACAGCAGGGCGAGGGACCAGTGATAGATCGCATCAACGGCCAGTTCAGGGCTATCATCCGGCAGCGTAATACTGATAATACCCCCGCTTTCAGGAATCTGTATGCGACTTTGATAGAGTCCGCGCTGCTCAGCATCTCTTAAAGTTAAATGAGCCTGGCTAGCGGTCGTAGGGGGCACATAGACCAGCAGCGTGGGATGAGCGGCAACGGTTAAGCCGACACCTGATTGAGGAATCAACGCGGTTAAAGGAGACACATCTGCCTCATCCTGAATACACTTTAGGTGAGTGGGTCGAGATGCCCCACCCCGAGAGTTATCTACCTTTTCATCCGTGGGCGGTTCAAACAGGACTAGTGGGCTAGACTCAGAGGTGATAGAAGACTGTACTGGAGTCGGAACAAACGACGTAGTTCTAGCCTTAACCTCATTACCGAGTAGACCTCCAAATGTTACGGCACCTAGCACGGTGAAACACAAGCGACTGTATAGGCGGGATTTCATAAGCAGGGAATCTTAAAGAGAAGAATTAAAAGGAGACTTTTAGAACACTTAGAGTGCATTGGTTAGAGCCCATGTTCTATAGTTATGGCTCTCTAAGGGAAACATGGTGAGCATTGGGATAGAAGCCTTATTCAATTTTCTTGTTTGGTTCCTTCGGGTTTAGCATCGCTTTACAAAAACCCACTACAGCCAGTTTCCAATCAAAACAAACGGAGCCCAGTAAAAAGGCTGTTGGTACTGGGGATCTTTTAACAACTTTAGCTGTGCTGCGCGCAGGGCGCTGGCCTTGGTCATACCTGGGTTCTCCGTTAGCTGCCGATAAAACTCAACCATCAGAGTTGAGGTCGATGCATCGTTCACCTGCCAGAGGGTGGCCAGGGTACTACGTGCTCCCGAACGCAGGGCCATGCCCGCCAAACCCAGAGCAGCTCGTTTATCTCCTGCGGCGGTCTGGCAGGCACTCAGTACCAATAATTCTAACGGTTGCTTGGGGTCCCGATTTCGAGTCTGTAGCAGAGCGTCCAAATCGTTGACGTTGATTCGGCCATCCCAGGTCACCAAAAAGGTGTCCTCAGCTTTAGAACTAAACTGACCGTGGGTAGCCAGATGCACCACTGAAAAAGGCGCATCGTTCAGTGCCTGCTTGAGCCGCTCAGTCGTAAACGTTTGATTAAGCAGCTGGGTTGTGGACAGGGTGGCCGCAATTTCATTAATCTCGGCATCCACCGCTGGCAATGCCGAGAACCCCTGCTGTGACTCGCTAAGACCACCGGTTAACACATCCAGCTGATCCACATTGAGTCTCTGTGGATCGAGCAGCTGTAAACCGGGGCTCAGGGCCAGACTATACCGCTCAATTAGATAGTGCTGACCATCGTGTAGCGTGGCCACAGGCAAATTGCGCAGCGTACCGTCTAAGACAAAAACAAGGGTTTTGGCATCCACTAAGAGATCTTCTGCCGGACGGATCAGCCAATCGTAAAGCTGTTGAGACAGCCGCAGCTGGTCTGCTTCAAAAAAGTGCGGGTTGAGGTAAAGCTGCAGATCGGCAATGGTGGCTTCGATATCGGCTTGGGGTAAACGGGTTTCGTAATGGGCCAGGGGTACGCCCGGTCGCGACACAATCACCACCAGCCGGTCGGGCAGAATGATCGGGTAAAGCACAGCAGCGGTCGCATCGACTGTGTCAATTAGCTGGGGTTGGGCCTGTAGACAGGCGTGGCGAAAAAAGTTGTCCAGCTCGGCCAGCTGCAGGGACTCGATTAACTGTCTTGCCTGCTGTAGCTGGGGCTGGTCCGGGTTAGCGTCTAACAGTAGAGAGACTAGCTCACGATAAACGGGCTCAACCGTTTCAAGAAACGAAAACTGCAGGTCGGGATTTAAGGCGACCAGTTCTTGCCGCAGCGACTGCAGCGAGTCAACTGCTCCACCATAGGCTGCGATCGCATCGTCTGTTTTTCCCTGTTGTTTTAAGATCCGCCCCAGCTGCCACTGCCAGGCCGTGCTCAGGTCGGGGGCATTGAGTCCGGCTGCCAGCTGCATGGCCTCAGTCGTCACCTGGTAAGCGTCGTTCCACTGCTTGACTGTCTCATAGAGGTGCCCTAGCTCCCCTAGGGCAAAGGCCTCAGCCCGTGTATCAGAAATATGACGGGCTGCTTGCACCGCATCTGCCAGCAGGCGGGCAACGGCCGCCTGCTGTTCAGAGATTGCCCCAAAGCTAGACGCTCGGATCGCCTGGATCCAGCTAGCCGCTAGATTGACCTGGGCATAGACGCTATCTCGCCCCGGTGATAGCGCCGTCAGCTGGTCTGACAGCGTTGCGATCAGTGGTTGAGCCTGGGACCATTGCTCTGTTTTTACCAACAGCCGCAGCTGGTTAAGCTGGGCTTCAATGTGAGTAAGGGGCTGAACCGCCAGCTCAGCCGCCTGCTGATACTGGGAGAGTGCGTTAGTCGTATCGTCCCGGACGGCTAGGGTATTCCCCAGGCTAATTAAGGTGGCACTGACCTGATCGGCAAATATCGGCTTGGTTGCCGCCAGCTGCTGGGTAAGCCCCAAACTTTCAGTTAAAAGGGATTGCGATCGCTCCAAATCTCCCACCGCCTGCAGGGTCGTACCCAGCAGCTTTAACCCCGTAGCTTTAACCGCCAGATCCGACTGTTGTCGCATCATGGTTAGGGACTGATCTAACAACAGCTGCGACTGCTGATAATGGCCCAAAATCTGTAGGGCCTTGGCCTGGTTAAGCTGAGTGCCCAGCTGACCGGCGGTATCCCCTGCGGCTGCATAGACATCTGCCGCCTGTTTCCAGGTTTCAATTCCCTGTTCAGGACGGCCCAAGACCACCTGGAGCTGCCCCTGTAAATTTAGGCTAGCCCCCAACAGCGATTGCTCAGAGGTTGTTGCTAAATAAGACTGACTTTTAATATTCTCTTGCTCAGCTCGCTCCCACTGACCCAGGTTGAAATGGGCCAGTGCCACATAGTGCAGCGCTTTTGCTTGCTCTAACGAGCGATCGGTGCGCGCGGACTGTTCGGCCGCCTGCTGCCAGGTCTCAGCCGCAGCGGTGAGTTGCCCTGCCGCAAATAGGGCAGTGCCTTGTTCCATCAAAGACTGAGTTGCCTCATCAGCCACAGCAGGGCCAGCTGGCACACTGGCGCCACCGCTGGCCACCACAGGGGTGCCAAAAACAATCAGCCAACAGCTTGCGATCGCTAAAACAATCAGCCAGCCATGCCGCCAAACCCGTCTGCTAAATACCCACACCATATTTATCATTTGAGCAACGGCATTCAACAGCTCTATTCAACTGATCTTCTTAAACATCGGGATGTAAGACCCAATAGTGTATGGGAATGTCACGTTTCTTGATAACAAATTTGTTAAGACCTTTTTAGAATGCCTATCTAACCATAAACTTAATGTTCACGGTGTAGTCACTCTCCTGGTTGATCCCACTATCTCCTGTAAATCTGTACTGGGGTAGATAGTTTATGTCACTACCCGTTCGGCCATTTAGTATGTGGTGAACTGTCATGGGACCAAAGCTCTCTAAGGTCGGACTAATCTGGTCTATGGTGTCAGGCCAGTTAATAACAACACTGGTGGGCGTACTTGTTGTCAGCAAATTCTCCCCAGCTGCTCAGGCGCAGATTACGCCTGACGCCAGCCTGCCGGTCAACTCGGCTGTGCCCAACGGCTGCACCACTTGCCTGATTACGGGGGGTACCGTCACCGATGACAATCAAACCCTCTTCCACAGTTTTCAACAATTTTCCATCCCCACCGGTGGGGCCGCTCTCTTTCAAAACGATCCGGCGCTATCCACCATCGTTAGCCGAGTCACGGGGGGAGACCCCTCTGATATTGACGGTGCGATCGCAGCTCAGGGTAACGCTGATTTGTTTTTGATCAATCCCAACGGTATTATCTTTGGGCCTAATGCAGTACTACAGGTGCCAGGCTCTTTTGTAGCAAGTAGCGCAGACAGCGTTGTTTTTGATGACGGTAGTTTTTTTAGTGCGACCGCTCCCGATACGCCCCCTCTATTAACGGTTAGTACCCCTGTTGGGCTACAGATGGGGACAACACCGGGCGCAATTCGAGTCGAGGGACCCGGCAACTTCCCCCCAACATTGCCTGGGCTGTTTGTGTCTGCTGGTAACACATTGGCACTGGTGGGTGGGGATGTCACCGTCACTGGGGGTACTGTGTCGGCTCCATTGGGTCGGCTGGAGGTCGGTAGCGCTGCCCAGGGGACCGTTGGGCTCACCTCTATTGAGGGGGCCTTGACCTTAAACTATGACAGTATCCAAGATTTTGGCCCCATTACCCTACGTGAGGGGGCACTCCTCAACACCACGGCAGCAGGGGCAGGCAATGTCACCCTACAGGGGCAAACGGTCGCAGTGGAAAGCGGCTCTCAAATCCTGGCCCTAACCCTGGGTGACTTACCTGGGGGAGATTTAAACATCAACGCCACAGACTCAGTCACCGTAGAAGGCGAATCTGCCGATGGCCGGATTAATAGTCGCATCAGTACAAATACCTTTGGAGACGGCATGGGGGGCGACCTGGTTGTCAATACCAGGCAACTCAGCGTTCGCGATCGCGGTTTAATTACAGCCTCTGCCGGAGTAGGTGGGAATGGGGATGGAGGGGACATCATTTTACGTGCCACCGAATCCATTGAGCTGACAGGTTTGGGGTTCGCAAACTTACAATCACTTTTTCTTAACGCCCTGCAAAATACTCTGGAGGTTGCCACAATCGAAGGTGGCATCTTGTCAGGCAGCGGGGGCTCGGGAGCATCTGGCCAAATTATTATCGATACTGCCCGTCTGCGGCTACAGGACGGGGCCTTCATCTCGACCACCACCATTGGCGACGGTACTGGTGGTGATGCCTTGATTGAGGCCACCGAGTCCGTTGAGATTATCAGCTCAATTGTGTTGACTGGCACCCTGCAAAACACCACCCAGGATGCCGGTGATCTAACCTTAAATACCCAGCAACTCAGCATCCGCGACGGCGGCTTATTACAAGCCTTTACCCTGGGTTCGGGAGACGGTGGCAACCTGGTTGTCAATGCCACCGAGTCTGTTGAACTAATGGATACACCCGTGGGAGCTATCATCCCCACTGGCATTTTTGCCAACAGCATTTTTGGTACCGGTTCGGGGGGCGATATCGAAGTCAATACCCAAGACCTCACTGTTGGAGGCGGTGCCCGAATCGGGAACCGAACTGGCGCATTTTTTGGAGGTTTTGGTTTAGTTAGAGCAGGGGGTCCAGCGGGTGATATTGTGCTGAATATAGAAGGGACCACTGCAATTGTTGGGGTTAGCCCCGACGGTGTTTTTGAGAGCGGCTTTGACACCGCCAGCCTGAGTGATTCTCCAGCCGGGAATGTAGAACTCAACACCGGCAATCTTTTTATTCGAGACGGGGCCAATATTTCCACAACAACTTTTAGTGATGCTCCTGGCGGTACGCTGATTGTTAATGTGGACGATGTTCTAGAGCTAAGCGGCACTGGTATGGTACAGAACACCGGCGGCCCTGTAGAGCTGCCCAGTAGTTTAGTTTCTTCATCGGGGCGGGCGAATTTTCCAGGTGAAGTGGGTGACGGCACAGCGGGAGCCCTGCAGGTGACGGCCAATGAATTAACGATTCTAGATGGGGCTGCTATTTCACTGGCCAGTTTGGGCGATGGGGATGCCGGCACCCTCACTGTCGATGCCAACCAAATTCAACTCGTCAGCGGCATCATCAACGCGGCTACCCAGTCAGGGGCCGGCGGCAATGTCACACTACAGGCTCCAGTTTTGTTATTGACAGAAGGCAGCAGCATTAACACCAACGCTCAGAATGCCGATGGTGGCAACATTGACATTGACACCGGTTTTCTGATTGCCCTAGACAACAGCGACATTACGGCCAATGCTAACCAGGGTCGTGGCGGACAGGTTAGTATTACGGCCCAAAGCATTCTAGGTAGCACCTTTCGAGAGACTCTCACCCCCAACAGTGATATCACCGCCACCTCAGATCTGGGCCCGGAGTTTAGCGGCGTGGTGGAACTCAACACCCCCGAGCTAGAGCCCGACAGCGGTTTGGTGGAGCTGCCCACAGCAGTTAACGATCTGACCAATCAAATTGTGGCAGGCTGCCCTGCCGATAACAACAATCGGTTTGTTATTGGCGGCCAAAATGGGCTGCCCACCAACCCTGCACAACGTCTAGAATCGTCGGGAGGCTGGCAAGACTGGCGTTTTTTGGAGACTGTTCCCCCAACGACTACAGCAGACAACAACCAGACAACAACAGCGAATGTTGCGATCGCACAGCCTTTGCATGAAGCCGATCACGTCCAGGTCAATGACAAGGGTCAAACCATACTTGGCGCTCGTGCCACCGAACCAGCCAGCCTGGGCTACCGGCCCAGCAACTGTGCTGGCTCTCAGTAAACTTTAATCTTTGATTAGGGGGTTTTAATCTACGCGGTCTACTATTGTTCTAAGATTTCGAACAATAGTAATCCACCAGAGGCTGACTCCATGACGACGACGACCCAACCCCTAGCGGACCAGCTGGCAGAATTTCGGGCCGGTTTTCAGCAAAAAGCACCTCAAGATGTTCAGGATACGATGACAGCAGCCACGGACGCATTGGACACATCTGGTGTTACCGATCAAGCCCTTACGGTTGGGGATATGGCTCCAGATTTTGAACTGCCGGATGCCACGGGTAAGCAGGTACGTCTTAGCGAGTTATTAAAACAGGGACCTGTTGTTATCAATTTTTATCGGGGCGAGTGGTGCCCTTACTGCAATCTAGAGCTAAGAGCATTTCAGGCTTTGCTACCGGAGTTTAAGCAGGCGGGGGCTAGTCTTGTGGCCATTTCTCCAGAGCTACCCGACCATTCCCTCAGTGTGAGCGAAAAACACAGCTTAGAATTTTCTGTTCTCAGCGATGTCGGTAACCAGGTATCTCGTCAGTATGGTTTGGTATTTACGTTAGATGAGTCGCTGCGACCCATTTATAAAAACTTTGGCATTGATGTGTCTGCTAGCAACGGTGACGAGAGCTACGAGCTACCGCTGCCCGCCACCTATGTGATTGAGCCGTCTGGTCGAATTCGCTATGCATTTGCCGAAGCCGACTATACTCAGCGGGCCGAACCTCAGGATGTGTTAGCCGTTGTGAGCGAACTGGCGTCAGCGGCAACAACCGGTTTGCCATCGGAGAATCGGTAGGGGCCATCGAACTGACCGACATACATCGTGTGGGAAATGAGTGTCTCCCCAGTCCATATGTGGAGCTGGTAGGCCGGTGGTTCCATCGCAAACTGACTGGGACTCTCAGGGGCAAAATC
>ERZ1740070.1511-NODE-1511-length-14480-cov-3.759931_pt1 | contig 14480 bp, 18 predicted proteins | sample MGYA00581734_ERZ1740070 | MGnify/ENA primary metagenome ERZ1740070 (study PRJEB43018, sample SAMN04849744) | marine metagenome | isolation source: floating plastic debris | place: Pacific Ocean | collected 2008-09-01 | study: EMG produced TPA metagenomics...
CACGCGCGCTCCTGTGCTCGAAAAGCTCCGCGGCAAGTACGATTTCGTGTTTCTCGACACGGCCCCGAATGCCTCTGCGCCAACCGTCGCGTCCTATCGCTCGGCGGATTGGTTCATTCTGTCCACGGAGCCCGCGAAGCTGTCTGTGGAAGGGCTTACGGACGCCCTGATGGACATTCAGGCGGTGCGCGAGCAGGGGAATGCCGGTCTTCGGCTGCTCGGCGTCATCATGTGCAAGGTCCGAACGGGCACGCGCATCGCTGAGACCTACACGGAGCGGATCAAGAAGGAGTTCGAGGCAGCGGGGGAGCTCGGGGCATTCCAGACCCCGATCTCGATGGCCACGGCTATTGAGAGTGCCCAGGATGACGGCAAGACCATCTTCCAGACCGATCCAACCCACAAGGTCACCGAGCAGTATCGCTCGCTCGCTCAGGAGGTCCTCAAGCGGTTAGAGACAGCCGCTCGCATCAATGGCGTGGTTGAGCCCAAGCCCGAAGGGGTGACGGAGGTCGCCAATGCCTAAGCGAGCTCCTACCGGCGACACCGTTGATCCTGTCCGATCTCGCCTGGCCGCTTCGGTGGCCAGCCCGGTCGCGCCATCATCACCGCCCAATGGGGCAGCAGTGGGGGGGGCAGAGGCCGAGCCTCAGCCACAGGCCGCGGCAGAGGTCGCCCAACCGGCTCCGCGCGAGCGAGCTCCGCTCACACAGCGGCCGATCGCTCCACGCCCCTCGTCCCCCAAAGCCCCGGACGACCGAGACCGGATCAACAAGAAGTTCCTCGTCCGGCAGAGCGAGAGCGATCGCATGGACGAGACGATGGACGTCATCACCCAGGCGTTCGGGAGCCGCGTTTCCTATTCAGCGGTCTCTCGGGCGATGTGGTCGGTCCTCGCGATGGCTGAGGAGGCAATGGCCGGACACCCTCGTAGAGGCGAACCGTTGCGTCGGCCGGCCAAGGGCGATGCGGTCGGCATGGCCGAGTACGAGGAAGCGCTCTGTGATTACCTACGGGGCGTCCTCAAGCGCACCTAGTGAAGGGATCATCTGACCCGATCGTTTGGGTCATATCGAAGCCCGCTCTGCGCGGCGTCGGTGGGGGGGTCAGTCTTCGTCATCGAAGAGCTCGTCCTCCGGGATCGAGACGACAGCGATCAGGGTGTTCATGACGCGGACCGGGAGGTACGTCTCGTCCACGGGCAGGCTTCGGGCTCGCTCCTCGTCGTAAACGCGAAACCAATCGTGAGCCCAGCCGCTTCGCGGCGCCATTACGGTCTCCCTCTGCTCGAACTGCTCCCATGCGGCTTGTGCCCCGGGTGATCTCGCCGGCCCTCGCTCGCCGGGGTAGACCTTGGCCTCAATCAAGGCCTTGCTCACTCGGCTCCAGATCACGGCACCGTTCTTGATGGCCACGACGGCTCCGCAGAAATGCGAGACCTCGGCCGCCCGCAGAGCTGCACTCACGAACGATGCGCGGAATGCGTCCGCAACCTCGGAAATCATCTCGACGGAGAGCTCTTCCTGGTTGACGATCGGCTTCACGAGCGGATCGGGCATCAGCAGGTGAGCGGCGAAGCAGTCGGCCTGCTGCTCCACGGGTGTTGCTGTGACGAACTCGCTCCGCGATTCGTGGCTCTTGCCGCCGGACCTCAGATACTCGTGATGGTCCTCGATGAAATAGTGTCCGAGCTCGTGAGCAAGCGAGAACCGCGTTCGCGGAGCGTGTCCTCGCCCATCGTCGCGGTCGTACTTCGTGTTGAAAAAACACACGAAACGCCGCTTGTCGGGGTGGTACTCGAGTCGGCCATCACAGGCGTTGCCGTAGTTCCCGCTGCACAGACGCAGGTGCTTCCGCTCGGTGCGAGCGATTGCAACCGGATCAATCGGCGCTGAGTTGATGCCGAGACGCCGGATCAAGAGCTCGGCGTCCTGGCGGGCGATACCGAGACGGTGCTCGATCATCGCCCGATCAGGATTCGTCGGTCTCCTCGTCATCTTCCTCCTCGTCGTCGTCCGCTAAGGCCTCCTCGCGCTGCCGTCTCATTTCCTCCTCGACGTCGGGGTCCAGGTCGCCTTCGTTCCTGTAGAGCTCAACGACCTCGCCGACTTCCTTCTCGATCTCGGAATTCGGTTTGTTGGTGCGCTCGTTGTAGCTTGGTTCGCGAGGGACGGCGGAGCCGGCAATGCGTGCGAATTCAGCGATTTGTTCCTCGGAGAGCGGGACTTCCGGCGCTTCGTCGTACTCCCGAGCGGCCTCCTCGTCGGTGAGCGGATCGAGATGAAGCGCTCGCCGCATCTCTGGTTCCATCTCGTTCCAAAACTGGTCGTCTCTCGGATCGGTCATGGCCGTGTGTCCTTGCGGTAAATGCCCCGCCGTTCGAGTTCCTCCCTGAGCTTCTTCTTCGCGCGGGACCGAGCCTGGTGAATGGCGTTCTCATTCGTGTTCCAGGCTTCGGCCAGATCACTGGCCGCGGCCTTGCCGTCGGGGTGAGCGAGGTCGGCCAAGATGACGCGCCGCTCTTTCGGGGGAAGCGTGTCGATCGCCTCCCGAATCTGCTCTGCGCGACGCTCGGCTTGCTTGCGCTGCTTCGGGGATTGTTGCTCCTCGGGCGGTCTCCTCTGGTCTCTCTCAATGTCCTCGTGCGCTTCGGCGCACGGGTGCTTCTTCTCGGCACGCAGGATCGAGCGGGCACAGTTCTGCGCGAGCTTCATGGACCATGTGCTCAAAGACCCCTTCTCCGGGTCGAAGCGGTCGATTCTGTCCACGAGCCGGATCAGGGCCTCTTGCCACGCGTCCTCCCATATGGGGCGGTACCTGGATTGGAGGAAGCCGATGATCTTCGGCCCGTGCTGCGCGATGAAGGCGCGGAGCGCCTCATCGTCGCCGCAGGCGATGTTGAGAGCGAGCTCCAAATCCGACTGTGTGGGTGCGTCTTCATCCATCAGCACGCGTCCTCTTTGTCCTGGGCCGGTCCGGGATGCACTACGCGGGGCCCTTACGTCACCACGATTATGCCGGATACGGGTCATCCGTAAGGGCCCCGCGTAGTGCTTTCTGAGGGGCAAGTTTCGCCCCGCGTCAGTCGAACCGGGCATCTCCGCCCCAAACAACAGGAGCCAGATATGGCCAAAGGAAAGAACGTCCACGTCGTGCCGAATGGCAAGAACTGGCAGGTCAAGCCCGCGGGCGGGAAGCCTGTCTCGAACCACAAGACCCAGACCGCCGCGACGAAGGCGGCAAAGCCCATCGCTCAGAAGAACAAGAGCGAGGTCGTCATCCATCGCCCGAACGGGCAGATTCGGGACTCGGACAGCTACGGCAACGATCCGAACCCCCCGAAGGACCGCAAGCACTGAACGTCGGCGGCGAGCCCCGCGGCGCGTGGCCCGGGGCAAGGCGCGACCATCTAGGAGATTTCGCGATGTACCGACCAAACAACAGGCCAGAACTGCCCCCGCGACCGAACGTCCCGGAAATCCCCAGGCCTCGCCCGATCCCGGAGCGCCCGTCGTTCCCGCCGGTGAACCCGCGTCCGATTCCGCCGTCGCGGCCCGACCGGCCGTTCATCACGAAGTAAGGGGTCAGCCCGATGCGTGCTCGATGCCGTGTCTGCGACACAGCTCGCGGAGGCGGTGTCGTTGTCGGCGGACCCAGTTCGATTTGTCGTAGCGTGATCGTTTGAGGCTGCGCTCAACGATCCTGGCGGAATGCCGGTCGATAAAGCACCTGACCGCAAGCAGATGCCATCGGCGGCCTCTGGTCCACCCCTCATTGCCTTCGCTGTTGTGTTCCCGGAGACGCCGGCTGAGATTGCCGGTGTACCCGGTGTACAGCTCGCCGCGATCCGAGAGCAGGAGATAGACGTGAAAGCGGGGCAGCCTGGGCATCAACCCGGAGCCGCGGAGGGCGGTGGGGGGGTTGAGGTCCGAAGCACGTCGTTCCAGTCAGCGCCACGGAATGACGGCCGATCGTCGATGAGAGCGATGTCGATCCGTCCCGACGCCGCATAGGCGTCTGTGATCTTCCGAGAGAGCTGATCCCCGCCCTCATCATTGTCCAGGGCCATGACCACCATGCTCTCGGCAGGGAGCTTCTGGATGGCCGATGCGAGAAGGGCGGGCTGGTGGGTGTTGAGTTCGCCGGCGACGCTCACGAACCGCGTGCGGTGATGTCCTGAGAGCACGGCGTAGCTCAGGGCGTCAATCGCCGTCTCAGCGATGACGAGCTTCTCGTCCTGGTCTTCCTTGCGGCTGCCCCACAGGCCCTTCACGCCGCCCTTCGCGAAGCCGGTGAAGCCGCTGTTCTTGACCTCGAAACCACACAAGCCGTCGAGGTTGTAGTGGGGGAAGACGACGTTCCCGCGCTCATCGCGGCGGATGAGCCCGTTGAAGCGCTCCTGTGTTAGCAGCTCCATCGGGATGCGGCGCTCTTCGACCAGGTACGGGCTGTAGGCCCCAAGGAGCTCCATAGCGGCGAACCGGGTGCGCACGAGCATGAGATCACGGGTGATCGGCTCGAGGGCCTGTGTGTAGCTCTCAGGGGCCGGTCGAACGCGAGCAGTGGGGGAGCGCAGCCAGTCTCGAAGCCTGCGGCGCACATAGCCGAGGTTCTCACCGGTGCGACGCTGCACGAAGTCGATCGCCGTCCCGTTGTCCGTGTGATCGCGGACGGAGAAGTACACCCAATGCCCGTCGTGCCCGCGTGCGACGACGAGCTTGTCTCCATCGGGATGCACCATCGCGGCCGAGCTCCGTGAGCTGCTCTTGCGATCGAGCTCGTATCCGAACGACGCCATGAGCTCGGAGAGATTGATCTCCGTCTTGAAGTGCTCGATTTCGTCGCTGCGTGTGTCCATGCTGGCCTCTGCATCAACACATAGCGCAAATCCACGGCTTTGTGAAGTGTGTCCGGCTTTCCGACTGGTGCGAACTCCCCGATCCACTCCGAAACACGCATACGCGGCGGTATCCTTGGCTGTCCCATGAGTGATCGTCTTGGGCATGCTGAGTGGGTCTCGCCGGCTGAACTTGCCGGTCGCTATCCGTATGTTGAAGGAGCTTTCTGGCTCGGTCGTGATCCGATCAGTGGCACGCCGCTCGGCCACACCGACAACCGCCACATCCTCCTGTGCAGCGGCACCCGGGCCGGCAAGGGCCCAACGACCATCATCAACAACCTGTGCCTCTGGCCGGGATCGGTGGTTGTCGTCGACCCGAAGGGAGAGAACGCCACAGTCACCGCCTCGAGACGTGGGCCAGGCTCCGAGTACTGCGAAGGCATGGGGCAGGAGGTTCATGTCCTTGACCCTTTCGGTGCTGCCGATGTTCCCGACGAAGTGCGGTCCCGCTTCAATCCGCTAGATGCGCTCGATCCTGATAGCCCTTCTGTGATCGATCAGGCGGGCCAGGTCGCGGCCGCGATCGTGATGGTCAACAAGCAGTCGAAAGAGACCTTCTGGGATCAGTCGGCGCGAATGAAGGTCAAGGGGGTCATTCTGCATGTGATCACGTCGCCCATATTCGAGGGGCGTCGCACGCTGCTCACGGTTCGTGATCTGATTTCTCGTGGTGACCACGAAGGGGTCACGATCCTGCGAGAAGACGGGGTTGCCAAGCTCCCCTCCGCACACGCGCTTTTGTGGCAGGCCATGTCTCGGAACGAGTCGCTCAACGGCGTGATTGCCGGCATCGGTGACAAGCTCGCCAACCTCGTGCTTGCCGATCAGAAGCTCTTTCAGAGCATGCTGCAATCCGTCGATCGACAGACAGAGTTTCTTGACAGCCCGCGTATGCGGAGCTGCGTGGAGGCCTCGGATTTTGATCTTGATGATCTCAAGCGCAGCGCGGAAGGCCTGAGCCTGTACCTGTGTCTGCCGGAAGGCCTCATGGGTGAGCATTTCCGGTGGCTGCGCATGATGCTCACCCTGATCGTACAGACGATGGAGCGTGACAAGGTACTCCCGCGAACCGGCCACAATGTTCTGATGGTGATGGACGAATTTCTCGGGCTCGAACGAATACAGCCAATCGAGCGGGCGGCGTCGTTCATCGCCAGCTACGGGCTCACCATGATGTTCGTAGTTCAGGGACTTTCGGGTCTCAAGGGCACGTACGAGGATCGTTGGGAAGAGCTGGTTGGGAACTGCGGCCTGCGTGTTTTCTTCGGCGTGGATGACCACTTCACACGCGAGTACGTCTCGAAGTTGATCGGGGATACAGAAGTCCGCCCAACGGTATCGACGACCGGCTCGACCGAGGGCTCTAACGAGAGCATGACACGCGGCACCAGCACGAGCCGCACCGAAGGCGAGAGTACAGGGTCGTAATTTGGCCGGTCCGCGTAGGTCAGCGAAACAACGACTTAGAGCACGAAGGAAGGACAAAACCGCAGCACGACAGAGGGCACGGGGCGGAGCGTCACCGAAGGCCGCAACACGAGCGTGACCGACGGGATCAGCCAGACCGATGGCTGGAACGAATCGAGCACGCGAGGGACAAACTGGTCGAAGAACAAGGGGACAAGCCGAAACTCCGGGCAGTCGCACAACGCGAGCTGGTCGCCGAACCCGCTGCTGCTGCGAGAGACGGCGAAGTTTCTGCCTCTCGTTCGTGAAAACGAGACGGCGAACTACGGCTCGAACACGTCGATCGGGCGGACCGACGGAACATCATGGGGCGGCTCTCAGTCGCTTCAATCCGGCAGGTCCGGGTCACGAGGCATGTCGAGGAGCAACACCGAGGGCCTGAGCGAATCCGTGACCGATAGCCAGAACCGATCGATTACGACCGGCGAGAGCTTCTCGAAGACACAAGGGCGGTCCCTCTCGAACACAGAGTCGGAGAGCATCACCGAGACGACGGGGCGCTCACGCGCTCTGACGGACGGCACCAGCACCGCGACGACAACAGGGAGTTCATCAAGCACGAGCGAATCGACGGCCGAGACGGTCCACAAGCGCCGCCTGATCGCGCCCGAGGACATTGGACACCGCTTCGATCGGCCCGAAGATGGCGAGCCAGGATGGGCTCTTGTGCTGATCGGGGGCAAGCGACCTGCGGTTGTGCAACGCACGCCGTATTACAGCGATCCGCTGTTCGCCTGGCTGTTTGATCCCCATCCGAACCATGCCGTTCCGCCGCGTCTAATTGGGCCAGTTGATCTGCATGTCAGGGAGTCCGGTCGGCTGATATCCGCATTCATGAAAATCCGATGGCTCCGCTCTGAGGGTGAAGAGGTGAGGCGGGGCGAGCCGCTCTTCATCGCCGAAGCCCATCCATGGTCTGTATCTGACATGGACAGCTTCCTGTACTTCACCAAAGCTGAACAAGATCACGGCATCACACTGCCGAGGATCGAGCTCGGTGGCCGAGAGATTGACGCTCGACCTGGACCTCCGGGCCAGAGGGTTGATGTGCCAGTACCTTCACCCGTCACGGGCGTTTTGATGCGGCAGTCGGTTGGTGAAGGGGACAAGCTCCCCATGGATGGTCCGTATGCCGTTGTTGAGACGAACCATCGGCGTCACCTGCTGTAATCCGAGTCACCGCTTGACTGCCCCTTCTCACGGATTCGCCACTTCCAGGATGCCTCACGCGACGCACTAGACCGGGTTGTGACGCTTGAAGCTGAGAAGAGGGCAGCGGAGGAGGCCGAGCAGGCTGAGCGCGATCGCAGGCAAGCGGAAGAGCAGGCAGAGGCGGCGAGAAGGCGGCAGGCGGAAGAGGAAGAGCTACGCCGGCAGAGACAAGCAGAGTCCGAAGCGGCCTACAGGATCGAGCCGGCAGGGAAGCGATACATCAACAACGACCACAAGGGCCATGATGTCGCCGTCAAGGTCTGGACAGTCGTGCTCGCAGTTGGCACCGGTATCGTGGTTCTCGTAGCGTTTGACCTCGATCTCCTGTGGAACATCCTCATCCAGTTGTTCTCGACGAACGTCTGGTTCTTTGTATGCGACAACATCGCTGACCGCATCGAGCGTGAGACCATGCTCCGGACGGTATCGTGACCAAGCCCCTTGTCCGGCTGGCGATCCTGATATTCCTGCGCCAGTGATCGGTAGTGATCGAGCTGTGCGGCCTTGTCGTCTCGGGCCATGTCGTTCACATGCTTCTCGCGATCAGGCTGCTCGGCGATCTCGGGCGTCGGCCGCATCTCGTTTCTGGAGCCGGTCTCTCCGACCTGTTGAGAGTCGAGCCCCTGCGGTGGTCCCAGACCGTCACGGCCAGACCCTTTGTCAAACGCGGCCCCAAGGTCAGGCGCGTTCTCCAACGACGTGCCCCTGAGACCGTCGGGCTCGATGGACTTCGCTGCGGAGGCCTCGTGGCCGTTCTGCTCGCGTTGAGCACGCAACATCTCAAGACGATCGTGCATCTCAGATAGTTGCTGGCGGTCCATCCCAAGATTCTATCGCGAGCGACCGTCCTGATCGCGGTTGTTGTCCTGTTCACGCGCCTTGCGTTCCTGCTCTTGCTGTCGCGCGTTGAACCCTTCCACAAGCCCGCGAAGATCGGACGCGGATCGAGATTCAGGCTGACCCGATGGGTCCTGCTGGACGGCCGGGCCCCTTTCCTTGCCATGGAAACGGTTCTTCTCAAACGCCGCCTCGCGTTGCTGCCCGCGTGTTCTCCATTCCGCGCGGTTGCCGGCCAGCTCTAACTTGTGACTCAGATTGAGGCTCACACGCTCTGCCTTGAAGAGGGCACGCTGCTCCGTCAGTTGCCGTTTGGCGTTCAGCCTGACCTTCGCGATCGCCTTCGTCTCCATCGCCTTCTGCTCCCGCTCAAGGGCGAGGTCACGAGCGATTTGGGCTCGCTTGAACGCGCTGAGACGGCCGCCGGATGAACTGATGGCGTTGTATGCCTCGATAACGGCGGTTCGGCGATCTCTGCTGGTGATGATCGCCCCGAAGTCGATTGATCTGAGAGCGTTTCCGACCCTTCCAAGGAGCTGCTCCTCCCGCTTCTCAAACTCCCGAAGATCAGCTTGATGCTCGTGGAATCGCTCCTCCCATCTCGGCCGGAACGCTGCCCTGACGCGATCACGAGCCATGAGTTCGTCACGCTTGCTCTGATCCTGTATCTCACTTCGCTTCGCACGATGTTTGGCAACGAGATCGGCCGCCTGATCCGTATGACGCTGCCGGAGCTCGCGTGTCTTCCTGGCGAGCGCTAGGTCGAGCTGCTTCTGCTCGGCCCTCGTCTTGTCTGCGTCCGGCGCATTGTCGTTCGATGCTTCGAGCTCGTAGATGTGGCGGGGCTTGTCCGGTTCGCCTCGTGTGTATTCGTCGCGATCACGGGCGGCGTTATTGATCACACGTTGCTCGCAGAGGACCTCGCCTCGTTCCTTCTCGTAGTCCTGTGCCCATCGTGACAGGTTGAGCTTTTCCTTCGAGCTCGGGAGCATCCGGCCGTCAGTGGGGGAGACCCGGTTGATCAGGATGTGTACGTGCGGCTGCGGCGCGTCGTCGTGCGAGACGAATAGCGCCTGGCGGTCCTCGGCACCGATGGCCCGGATCGCACCAAGGGCCGCCCGCATCATCTCGTCTTTGCTCAGGCCGTCTGCCTCGTCGGGATGCCACGAGAGCGTCATGTGGAGCACGGAATCCGCCGACTTCCGGCCCGTGCTCTTCACGCCGGCGGTCTGCTTCAATCGCCCCTGATCCATCGCGGTCGCCGCCATCACCCGCCACGCGGCGTGCGGGTTCGTAGTGGCGAGGTTCCGGGTCGAGGTCCAGGCGACACGATCGCTCGAGCTTGCCCGATCCTTGTCGTGGAGCAGGTAGTTCGCGGCCCCGCTGAACGAGCGCCCCTTCTTGTGGACCTTTGGGATCATGGCTCGCCAGCCTCCTGATCGACCACACGATCCACGAGCTGCTCGATTACCTGCTCAACCTCCCTGCCGATCTCCTGCCAGTAGCGAACGAAGTCTCTCCCTGTGTGGGTGGCGAGGGCGAGCTGGTTGACGTTGACCCCCACTCGGTTGAGCTCCGAGATCAGTGCCGGATCGACACGCCGGGATGAGCTGGCGGTGGGCACTGTGTAGCCCATCGCACGCTTGCGGAGGAAGTCTGAGACCGACGTGCCTGCCGCATCCGCCTGGCTGCGGACGTGCTCGAGCTCTGCGTAGGTCAGACGTAGCCTGACGACCTCGCTCATCTTCTCGTGCTCTTCCAGCTTCGGACGGCCCATATCCCTGTCTCTCTTCTCCTATTGCCCCGCATCCAAGGACGCTCCTTGGTCGGGATGCAACGCCGAAACGTTGCGAGTGGTGGGGCGGCGAAACGCCCCTCGTCATCCAAGGGCGAAACCTTGGTCGATGGTCCGGGAGAGCGAAGTCTCCTGGTCCTGTTCCACCGGGGAAACGGTGGCGGCATCCAACCCGCGGAGGGTTGGTCGGTCCCTCCAAAGGACCGAAACGCTCACGCTCACACCCGCGGCCTAGCGGGCTGTTTGTGCGTGAGCGGAGTCGCTGGAAGCCCCCTCACTCCCCCAGAGTGCAGGGGTGCAGAAGCGGCTCATCGTCTACAGGGGCGAAACCCTGTCCAGACCACCGTAGGTGGCCGCGGAGCGGTAGTTTTTGTACCACAAAAACACATCTGGCTACTCGTTCATCGCGTACGGTTACCATAATCGCACCAGTTATGCAAATTCGGCTCATCCACGGACCACATGCACCCGCTGCATCAGCCGCTGCGCTCGGTGGTCATCAGTCTTTCGGTGCTGGTTTCCGCTTGCTCCCGGAGCCGGGCTTCCTGCCGGATCGCTTTGGGGCGTCGTGTGCTTCCAGCCGCACACCGAGAGGCCGGCAGAGCTCGGCGATCGCCTCCGCCGCTTCACGCTTCCTCACGCGAACAGCTTCGGCCTCGGCATCGTCCAAGGCCTTCATCGCCGTCCGAAGCCCGTCCGCCTTGAGAGCACCGTCGAGCTCGCCCATCTGCTGGCGCATCTGAGCGATCTTTGCCGTCGTCTCCGACGGACGGTCGAGCCACGGCCCGAGGTCGGTGACGAGGCGCTCGATCATGGCTTTCAGGTCTGTGTCCATGACGGAATCGTATCCAGATGCCCGGGTGACTCCTGCGTCCATCCGTGCCACAATGTGCCACGATGATCGTTCTCTCACCTGACAGACCGCACCGTCCTCCGAGGTGCCCGGTGTGCGGTCATGAGCCCGACCAGCTCCTCCTCACGGATGGCGATCGCATCTCGGCGCTCAACGAGGACCCCGCTTATCAGCGGCTCTTTGCCAGCTTCTACACCGGCACCTGCACGGCCTGCGGATCGACGCTATCCGCGATTTCCGTCCTGTGCCTCTCGGAGACCATCGACGGGTTCTCATTCACGGGTGAGGAGACATGGGAGCACGCGTCCGACGCCCGGCATACGGCAACCACCCCACAGCTTGAAGCTCCTTGGATGGCCGAGTTCGGCCGCGCGGCCGATCATCCGGAAGTGCTCGACCCAACGATGATCGCGGCCCACCGGAACGCGCTTCTCGCACATCACTTCATCGGACCCCTTTCGCTCCACGAGACCACCGGCGATCGGCTTCCGGGCCTTGACGAAGCCACACGACTCATGGCGGTGCTGGGGCCGATGCTGCTCCGCTGCTGGCCATGACGAAAGCGGCCCGCCCCGAGTTTTCGGGACAGGCCGTTGTGGCATTAGTGCTCGGATGGCAGGTAGAGCGTCCAGTGCTCCCCGTCGAACGCAGCCCAGATGTCCGCGTGTTCGAGCAGGAAGTCTGTGAACGGGATGTCCTGCCGGATCGCCTCGGGCTCGCCGGAATCCGCCCGGCAGAGAACCGTGGCGGTCGCATCGGAGTGAACTTCCAGACGCCAGAACTGCATCTCTCCGAGACGCGGATCGGCCTCGATCGCGGCGTTCATCGTGGATGTCCCGATGTAGCTCGCGATCACGTCCAGGAGCCAGTAGGCCCCAGCCCGCTCTGCGAGAAACTGCACGCCCGGCGTGTAGATGACCCGGCGGTTCAGCGGGTGCCGGAAGCGCTCAAGGCTTCCGGTGAACTCGCGAAGGTCGCTGTGCGAGAGGGGGCTCATTGGGCACCCCCGTTCTCGACGGCCCGGAGGTCCGCGGTACGGCCGAAGGCCTGATCGGCGAGGCGGGCAACCCGGAGTAGTTCGCTCCCGGAGAAGCTGTCGCTGTCGTGGTAGTTGCCCTGTTCATCCGTGTACGTCCGGGTGATACGGACGCTGTAGAACGGGCCTTTCTCGCCGTGGTTCTTCCAGATAGAGGCCTTGAGGGCTCCGTCGCGGATGGTCTCGATGGGTTTGCTGTTCGTCTTCTGTGTCATCGGTGATCTCCTTTCGTGGTTGGTTGACCGATGCCCACCGACGAGCAGGCGGGGAAGCCGGGGCGTCCAGGGGTTGGTGCGGGCAGGAGCGCGACCGGAGGGAGGGCGACAGCACGGCCCCTTGCCGACCCGGCGACGGCTGCCAGGTTGGGCACGAGTAGGTCAACCCACCGACGAAACGGACGACCCGAAGCGCACACGGACCGCCAATCCAGATGACCTTTCGCTGCGTTGCAGCATCGAATTTGATTGACATAACGCTCGAAGGTGTGGCACCCGTCCCGTTGAACAACCAACGGAGATACGGATGGCCACAATCGACATCTACCAAGCGGTCACGGACCGCATCATCGAGCTACTCGAGCAGGGGACGGTCCCTTGGCGGCAGCCGATCCGATCACAAGGCGGCAGCGGTCGCCTGCCCACGAACATGCTCTCGGACCGCGAGTACCGAGGCATCAACGTCTTCCTGCTTGCGGTTACAGCATGGGCCGAGGGATACGAGTCGCCGTACTGGATGACCTTCAGGCAGGCGAAGGAGAAGGGCGGGCATGTCCGCAAAGGTGAGAAGGGGTCGCTCGTGATCTTCTGGAAGCAGCACGCGACCGAGGACAAGAAGACCGGTGAGCCGATCAAGGTGCCTGTCCTGCGACGCTACACGGTGTTCAACACCGAGCAATGCGATGGGATCGAAACGCCGAGCGTGGGCGGTGGGGGAGAGGAAGGCTCAAGCTATGACGACGAGCCTCCCGAGGCTTTCGACCCGATCGAGAGCTGCGACGCGATCTTCCGCGGGTACGCGGACAGACCGGCGATCGAACATCGGGGCGGCATGGCGCTCTACACGCCATCGACCGATACCGTCCGGATCGCCGATCCGGAGCGGTTCGAGACGCGCGAGAGCTACTACGCAACGCTCTTCCATGAGCTCGTTCACTCAACCGGGCACAGCTCACGGTTGAACCGCGGGATCGACACGGTGCCGAAGCCGTTCGGATCACCCGACGAAGGAGGAGCTTGTCGCTGAGATGGGCTCGGCATTCCTTGGTGCGGCGGCCGGCATCGGCACCGAGACTATCGAGCAGTCAGCGGCCTACATCGACGGTTGGCGGAAGAAGCTGGGGTCAGACCCGAAGTTGATCGTCAATGCAGCCGGTGCGGGGCAACGCGCCGCAGACTGGATTCAAGGTCTGCACGCAAGCAGCTAACACAGCGGTTTACTCGATGTCTTCACATTTCATGGGGTTCGGCGTGCAATCGCAATCGGAAGCTCATCCCATTGTGTCGTATAGCGTGGGCTCCGGTTGTCAGAGCGCATATGCCATGTGCGGCAGGGCCGGAGCTGAAACGCAGAGGCCCGAGCGAGTCTGATCCGACCCGCTCCGTGCTCTCGGTTCACCTGGTCGATCACGCTCATCAGACGGTGTGATGCGGCGTGGTCTCTCCGGTCGAACAAACCTGGCTGAACCCGCTGCCGCTTTTCAAGACCATCGAGAAGAACACCCGCCTTCTTGTAGCGATGCTGCGATCGGTAGATGCGCTCAAGACAGAGAAGGGCGGCCTTGGTGAGCTCCCGCGTGTCAAAGCTCGGAACAGTGAAGCGCACGGCCGCGGAGTTCGCGTACTGCTGCACGTGGGCCGGGGCGTGGCGATCGGTCTGCACGAACGCGGCGACGCTCCCGGCGGCGAGGTCCTGTCTGCGGAGCTTCACCGCCGCCTGGGCAGCGAAGGTGGCCACCGCCTCGCTGAGCTCGTCGAGATCGGCAACCGTGCTTGAAAACGAGCGCGAGACACACACGTTCTTCCGATCGGGTGTCATGGTTTCCAGTTCTGAGCAAGGCTCACCCCGCAGCTCGTGAACGATCCGCTGACCAACCACGCCGCAGTGTTCTCTCACGCGGTGCGGGTCTGCATCGCGGAGCTGTCGTGGCGTGGTGATGCCAAGCCGGGTAAGACGCCGGATCGTCCCGCGTGCAACACCCCAGAGGTCGCTCAGCTCGACACGGCCGAGGGCGGCATCCGCCAGCTCGGCCGAGGAGAGAAGACACACGCCCGGAGGGTGGTCCGGCATGGGATCGCGCTTGCTCATGTGGTTCGCGAGCTTGGCGAGGGTCTTGCTCGGGGCGCTGCCGACGCCGACCGGGATACCGGTCCACTGGTTCGCC